>OEIU01001474.1_pt1 | contig 15092 bp, 19 predicted proteins | sample 1539221 | NCBI WGS metagenome assembly OEIU01 (sample SAMN03792071, study PRJEB22550) | activated sludge metagenome | feature: wastewater treatment plant; material: activated sludge; isolation source: Wastewater treatment plant of a petroleum refinery complex | place: Argentina: Zarate | collected...
GCCAGTGCTAGCTTTGCGTACCGTCACTTATTGCACTGAAAACGAGGAGACCCCGCGTCCGGCCGGGGCGATCGAGTGGAGTGCAGCCAACGATCCGAGGCGGTAACTCCCCGCCTCTGGGTAGAGGCGTCGGGAGAGCAGCAGGGTGCAGGCCATCGATGGTTCGGTGTGCGAGGGGTTGCCCAGCCTCGCCGTTTCCGCTGCCCAGAAGCGCTGGTCGAAGGCAGCGTTGTGCGCCACCAGCGGTATATCGCCGACGAAGCGTGCGGCCACGGACATGACATCGGCGGCCGACGGTGCCGCGCGGATCATCTCGTTGCTGATGCCGGTGTAGGCCTCGATGAACGGGGAAATGCGCACGCCGGCGTTCATCAAGGACTGAAAGCGGCCGACGACCTGCGTTCCCTCCAGCACCACGATTGCGATCTCTGTCGCGCGATCACCCTGCGCGGGCGACAGGCCGGTCGTCTCGAAGTCGATGACTGCAATGGGGTTCAACGCGTGCCCTGTCCGAAGAATGGCTGAGTATGCCAATTGCTCCCGCGATCTCAAAGGCAAGGGCGTCAGCGATGCGCGCACAATCCCGCGATGCCTTTGATCGTGACCCGCTGCGCCGCCGCCTGGTGATGGCGCTCCTTCTGGGTCTGGCGTGCGCGGGGGGCGTGATCCGCCACTAGCGCCCGACCCGTCCACCCTGCGGGACGTCGGCACGCTGCTGCTGGTGCTGTGGCTGCCGGCCGTCGGCAATCTCATCGCTTACCTGATACGCAAGATCCCGATGAGAAGGCCGCGTCCCACGGCGTTCCGCTCAGGGGCGGACTTCTCCGCTCACCTGCAGACGCGCATCGACAGCGTGTCGGCGCCTGCTGATTGGCCTGCGTTCGACCCGCTGGAGCAACGCTGCACGGTCCTCGTCGGTCAGAGCGCCTTCACCGTGCGATCGGCGGAACCGCTGGCGCAGTGGCTCCCCCATGCGCCGCAGAGACTCGACCTGGAGTGCCTGGTTCCTTCTGCGGCATTGCCCGCACTGATTCCCGGCACGCCGTTCCACGTGCTGATCGGGACGACCTCGGTCGCACAGGGCCGCGTCGTGGAGCAGGTCGGCTCTCCATGAGGCGTGCAGTGGCGCGGCGAACTACCCGCCGGCCCGTTTGACTTTGAATCCCTCGCCCTCGAGCAAGGCCAGGACCCTGTCGCAGTGGTCACCCTGCACTTCCACGACGCCGTCCTTCACTGCGCCGCCGGAGCCGCACGCGGCCTTGAGCTGCCTGGCCATCTCCTCAAGGGCGGCGAGATCCATCGCCAGGCCTCGCACGACGGTGACCACCTTCCCGCCGCGGCCCTTGGTTTCCCGGGAGATCCGGATGATGCCGTCGAAGGGCCGAGGGGGTCGGCGCGGAAGTCGAGCACACGCACAGCGAAACGGCCTTGCGGCAACCGGGACACATACGGCCTGAGTCTGTGGAGTAGACGAGGCCGCCCAGGCAGAGTCCCGAAACCAACGACCAGATTCGCCAAACGCCTCATACTCGCCGCAGCGTACGCACGTCTCGATAGTGACCTCACCGTAGCGCCGTCGCCTTGGGTGCGGCGAACTCAGCTATTTTGGGCAGCAGCTCGACGGCACGAGCAGGATCAGGCGCCACTCCCCGGTGCACCACACGACCGTCCACGACGCGCGCTGGGATGCCTTCGGCGACCTGATCGAGCCACACCCCCAAGTTCTCCTGGTTGGCCTGCAGAAACCCGTTTATGAGCCCCCGCAGTTCGCGCGTAGCGCGGTTTTTCTGCCCAGGCTTGCGGCCGCTGCTTGACGGGCGCTCGTGCCGTCCTCGAAGAGGATCGCCTCGTGGCATCTTGCGTATCCAAGTTATTGCCGTAATTGGACTTGCGAAGGTGCTGAGAGTTGGTCCGGCCGGAAGGGCGCGCCTGCTTGCTACGACCTCTGGTGCAGCGGCGCACGTTGATAGCCGGAGTTCCTCTATCTTCCGCCTCGCCGCGCACGATTGACTGCAGGAGAGTGAATTTGGAGATTCCTTTCACACGGCACACGGTGCCCAACCGAAGGAGCTGCTGGTGAATAGCGACCGGTCGGGCGAGGAGCGCACCACAGGCACCACAGCGCCCACCCGCTGGAACCGCTTCTACGTTTTCTAGCGCGCCGCAAAGACAAGCATCACCAGTTCTTCACTCGGAGTAGGGATTGCCCGAACTGCGCGATCACTTCAAGGACGCGATGCTTCTGATGGACGCCGCAGGCGAGAACAACTGGAAGATGTTCATTCACATGCTCAACAAGGCGCCCCCCCCCCCCCGACAGGGCGCGACCATTGAGATGGATGTCTAGGGCTTTTTTCTCTCCCGCTGTCCTCGCTTCCGGGCGGCGCTTGTAAGCCAAAGCTGTCCTTGGCTGCACTCTCAATTGCTTTTCACCTCATTCCAGAGGTAACCGCACACCTAAGCTTGAAGTCGACGCGCTGCATACCGACACTGCCAGCCTTGCACCGAGTCAGGGCACTTGCGCAGAACGTAATCGACTCCCCAGCTCATGGTGCAACTCCCTCGCAGAGCTGTACCATGAGTTCCTCCACGTTTCCAATCGCAAGACGGGAATGGTGGATCCGGCCTACTCAAACACCAGTGGAATCCTGCCACTGCTTCGCAAGCGGCCAACCGGGCCCATCACGCGTCGGTTGCACCAGCAGCTTCGCGCGCTAATGGAAAGCGGGCGTCAAAGCTCGCTCGTGAAGCAGCAGTAATCGGCATCAGCGTGTCCGGGCTGCGGATTGACACCACATCATGGACATGACTCCGGCTTGATATGATGAGGTACAAGGTGCAGTCGCGCCACCCGGATTGGAGCGTGCCGATTGATCACGCTACGTCAATTAAGCATCTTCGTCGCTATTGCACAGACCGGCAGCACCACTGCTGCGGCAGAAAGCGTCTCGCTCTCGCAGTCGGCAGTGAGTTCAGCTCTCCACGAGCTCGAAACGACACTGCAGACGAGGCTATTCGACCGTGCCGGAAACCGGCTCGTCCTCAACGACGACGGGAAGGCCCTGCTTCCATACGCACGAGTCGTGATCGACAGCGCATCGCTCATCACCAGAGAATTTTCGGGCGTTTCGACGAAAGCGGCATGGCAGCTAACGATTGCGAGCAGCGCCACGATCGGCCACTACATCATGCCAAGCGTCGTCTCCGGATTCCGCAGCCTGGACTCCGCCGCGCGTGCCGCGGTGCGCGTCCGCGACACGCCCGAAGTCATTAAGGCGGTCCGCGAGTTTGAAGTGGATGTCGGGTTCATCGAGGCCCCTACGATCGAACCCGATCTGACTGTCATTCCCTGGATCGGCGACGAACTGGTGGTTGTGTGTTCGAAGGACCATCCGATCGCGGGGATGCACTCCGGAACACCAGCATCGATCGATGTCTTGCGCGAGCAGGAGTGGCTACTCAGGGAACGTGACTCAGGCACACGGGAACTCGTGGAACAGATGTTGCTGCCCCATCTGCACTTTCTCAAAGAGGGTGCCGTTTTTGGAAGCGCTGAAGCCCTTAAGCGGGGGGTAGCGCTCGGGCTCGGGCTGAGTTGCTTGTCGAACTGGGCCATTCAGGACCAGCTCGCGACGCAAAAGCTCGTCGTACTCAATACAGTCATACCGGCGTTCCAGCGCCGGTTCTTCATTGTTCACCACAAGAAGAAGTACCTGTCGTCTCGGCTGCGGCGCTTCTTGGACTATTGCACCGAGGCGCGCTTGACGCCGGAGTAGTAATACCACCGAGCACCGAGCTCGCTGCGACTATCGATTTCTGCGATAGGGGTGACAAGAATTATTCATTTTCTAGTTCCATCCCGCCCCGATATTCTCGGTTGCCACAACCAAAGCGCACCGAGAGATGAACCAGCAACCCTCATTTTCGAACCTCGATTGGAGTCGGCTACCTCAGACTCACTATGTTGACAACAGGATCTTCAACGACGCCAATGTTTTTGACGTCGAGCAGAGGAGGATTTTCGCCAAGGTCTGGAAATTCGTTTGCTGTGAATCCGAAATCGAAAGCGCTAACGACTTCCGCACGACGAGCGTTGCCGGCGTCCCGTTGATCATCGTCCGGGGACGCGATCGCAAAGTCCGGGCGCTGGTGAACTCGTGTTCACATCGCGGCGTGAAGCTCGTGGACGAACCCGCGGGGAACACTCGCCGCTTCGAGTGCCTCTTCCACCGCTGGACGTACGACACCCAGGGGAAATGTGTCGATATCCCGCGCCAGGAAGGCTACGGCCTCATCAACCTCGACAAGGCGGAGTGCGACCTGAAGCAGGTGAGGTGCGAGGTGACCCGAGGTCTGGTCTTCGTCACGCTCGATGAACAGGCTGGTTCTCTAGACGAATATCTTGGTGGGTGCCTTTCCGTGTTCGACGACCTGTTCGGCTCGGCGGAACTCGAAGTCTTCCACTTCCATGAGCAGATCGTCGACACCGATTGGAAGCACTGGCAGGAAACCAACATGGAGCTGTACCATGAGTTCCTCCACGTTCTCAATCGCAAGACGGGAATGGTGGATCCGGCCTACTTCAAACGCCAGTGGAATGATTTTGGTAACGGACACTTGGCGGTCGCACCGCTGAAGGTCCAGTACGACAACCTTCAAGGCAGCAGCTCGCGCGGACAATTTACGCTTCCGGGGCTGCAGCCAGACGAATTCCGCCTGCTCGACGTCTTCCCGGACATGATGCTCAATTGCCGGGCGTCTGTCCTGCGGATCGACACGCAGATTCCCTTGGCGGCGGGGAAGACACTCATCCAGTTCCGCGGCCTGGGCATAAAGGGCGAGGCACCGGCTGTCCGGCGCCGACGCATCCAGGACCACGCCGAATTCTGGGGACCCTTTGGACGGAATCTTCCGGAAGATATGCTTGCTTCCGAACGGCAGAAGGAAACGATGGGGAAGGCCTCGAGGTTTTCTCTTATTGCGCGCGAGGAAGACCGGCTAACGCAGGACGACTTTCCTGTTCGCGCGTTCTATCGCGAGTGGGAACGCCTGACTGGCCTTCAAGCCGCTTCACTTACGGAGATGACGGAGTCCGAATGTCCGACGCTTTGAAGCCGGCACCGATAGCGGACGCGCTGCGTCTTTCGCCGCAGTTGAGTGCGATCGAACAGGCCGTGCGGCACGGTTGCCTGTTGCTCGACGGCGAATACTACGACGAGTGGCTCGCCACTTGTGCGCCCGAATTCGAGTATTCGATCCGCGCGTTCAGCCCGGAACTGCGAAACGAGGTCGTCTGGCTCGACAAACGCCGCGACGGCCTGGGCGTGCTGTTCAAGCAACTCGGTACGCACGAACGTTACAAGGGCCAGTTCCGGCGCGTCGTGGGAGGCACTGTGCTGCTGCAGGCCGACGCCGCCAATGGCTCGTTCCTTGTCGAAAGCAGCATGACCGCCTATCACACGGACCTCCACGGCACTTCCGGCCTCTATTGTGCCGGCCGATACCGGGACGAATTTCGTTTCGAGGCCGGCGTTGTTCTCATGACATCGCGCAGAGCGATGCTCGACACCAGGCGCTTGCCATTCGGCTCGCACATTCCGGTTTGATCCGCACTTCAAATTTCACAGGAGACAACGACCATGAAAAGACTGACAAGTGCCATGCCCGCTCTCGCAGCACGATTCCATGTACGTACAGCGATGCAGTTGCTGGCATCCGTAGGGATCCTGGTCAGCGGAGCGGCCGCCCAGGCAGAGACCTTGCTACGCCTCTATTCCTACCCGCAAGGGACATACGGACAAGTCGCGGCAGTCTCCCTGCAAAAGCTCGTTGCTCAACACAGCAAGGGTCTGCGCATCGAGTCACTTCCGGCAGCTGGGCGTGAGCAGTATGTCGATTACGCGAATGCGTCGCCCGAGAAGCGCAAGCTGATGATCCTGACCATGAGCCACCTCGAGCCGGCACTTGGCGCAACAGGGCAGCTCCCGTGGGATAAGGCCGTGCCACCAATGAAGGCACTGATGACTTTTGCCCCGAACAGTGCCGTTGCGCTGTTCACCCACGACCCGTCGATCAAGACCATTGCCGATCTGGCTGGCAAGAAGGTGGACATCGGACTGCCCGGCTCCTATGTATACAACGCTCAAGCCGCATTGTTGAAAGCCGCAGGTATCGCAGAGAAGGTGCAGGCGCTGCCAAGCGTCAGCATCAGCCAGGGCTGGCAGCGTCTCGGCGACAAGGTCGTTGATGTCACGGGCGCAGGGATCATCGACATGCGTCTGCTTCCTCCGGGTCCGTCGGATTTCACCAAGAGAAACAAGGTGTACATGGTTCATGTGCCGCCGGCCTTGTTCGAGAAAGCGCGGGAGATGGGCACGCCGTTGTTTCCCCTCCCGGTGACGAAGGGCGCGTTTAAGGAAAGCTACCAGCTCGACTATGACGTTGCGCGCGAGTCTGCCGGGACGCTGGCGCCCGCGTTCACGCCCGGGTTCTGGGTGTCGGCGGACATGCCCGAACAGGTCGCCTACGAGATCGTGAAAATCGCCTTGAAGAACATCGACCAGTTCGGCAAAGACCACGCGCTCGGAAAACTTCTCAAGGACCAGATCGGCCACATGACGGTGGCCCGCGAATCTTTTCACCCAGGGGCGCGCCGCGCCTATGAAGAGATGGGATTTTCGTACGGTCTCGAGGGCATGAAGACAAAGTCGAAGCACTGATCAGAAAACCGAACAGGACCGGAGAACTCAGTGACTACACATGACGCGGGGCGCATAGCGCCAAGCCGGTTGGGAATGCTCTTTGCGATTTTGGCTGTCGCATATGCAGCGTTCCACTTCGTCAACCTCTTTGTGGTGTTTGGACCTCTGGGTTCGAAGATCCTGCACATCGGGCTGGGTATCGGCGTTCTTTCGCTGGACGTTCTGCGACGGCGCCCCACGATCGCTACCAAACTGCTTGTTGCGTTAGCGTGGGCAACTGCAGCGGCCGCATCCGCACACTTCTATTTCGACCAGGTCGGCGTCCTGAGCAGGTACGGGTTTTCGCCCTCCCTCGATCTGGTGGCCGGAGGCGTACTCGTCTTCTGGATGTTCGTCTTCACCGGGCTTTACTTCGGAGCCCCGTTTGCCTTGGTGGGCATCTTCTTCTTCGCTTATGCCTACTTCGGGAGCTATCTGCCTGCACCGCTCACCGCTCCAACGACCGACTTGCTCAGGGTGACGTCGAAGCTCACCGTCGGCGCCCTCGGGGACGTGGTGGAGTTGAGCGTTACCGTCATCTTCCTGCTGTTGGTGTTCGGCTCTCTTCTCCAGGCTTCCGGTGCCGGAGCATTCATATGGCGGTGCGCCAGCGGTTTGGCCGCGCGGATCGGCGGTGGAACGGGAGCGCTGACGGTCGTCTCGAGCGGTCTGGTCGCGAGCTTCACGGGTGTGGGGGCAGCGAACGTCGGTATTACGGGACCGATCGCAATACCGCTTATGAAACGCGACGGCTACACGCCCGAGCAAGCGGCGGCAATCGAAGCGATCGCATCGACTGGCGGTCAAATCACACCGCCCGTTCTTGGCATGGTCGCGTTCCTGATGGCTGACTTCATCGGCGTGCCCTATGCCAAGATCGCTCTCGCCGCCATTCTCCCCGCCGCCCTCTACTATTTCGGATTGCTCCTTTTCGTCGTGCTGATCTATCGGCGCAACGGTGGAAAGGGGAAGATTCAGGCCGACCATTCCGACACGCAGGTCTCGCGCGGCATGCTGAAGATCGCGCTCGGTTTCGTCGTTCCGATTGCAGTCATCGTCTCGCTGATCGTGTATGGGATGTCAGTGCAGATGGCGGTCTTCTGGTCGGTGATCTCCATCGCGGTGATGGGCCTGATCCTGCGGTTGCAACGCGACCCGAAGGTCTGGGTTGCCGCTTTGATCGACGCGTCCGTGAATGGAGCAGCGCTGGGAATGGCCTCCGGGGTCCTGGACGTCGTCATGGCTTCGCTCGACGTCACCCAGCTCGGAATGATCGTCGGCTTCATCGTCCCGCAGATCGGCGGAACGGGCGTTCTCGCCAACTTCCTGCTGGTTCTCGTCGCTGCGTACGTGCTCGGCATGGGAATGCCAGGCGTTGCCGTCTACATGGTGTTGGCCTTGACACTGGCGCCAGTGCTGATCGGGTTGGGAGCGGAGCCCCTGGTCGCGCACTTCCTGATCATGTACATGACGATCCTGTCGAATTTCACTCCCCCAGTGGCTCCCACGTTGATGTTGACGGCACGCATAGCAGGCGCCAACTACATCCGCTCCGGCTTCGAGGCGATGAAGGCCGGCGCAGGTTCGATGTTCCTTCCATTCTTTCTCTTCGCGTACCCTGCCCTGCTCTTCAATGGCGCGTCGGCGGAATCCGCTGTGGAGGCGATCACCGTGACCATCGTGTGCATTTTCCTGCTCACGGTGAGCCTCGTGGGCTGGTTCGGTCGTCCGATAACAAAGGTCGAGCGGTCGGTTGCAGGCGTTCTGCCTGTGCTCGCCTGGAGCTTCCATTTTGCAGGGAGCCCTTTGTACTGGCCCGCCGTCGCCGCCAGTCTACTCACTGCAGGCTGGCTCGTCGTCGTCGCATGTCGAGCCCGCCGACAGCCCACGCTAATCCGCACTGGGGAACCGGAGCGCGCATGAGCAAGGCCGACGAGCTTCAATTCGACAACTGCCTGACGGCTGAACGCGTGCCGACGGAGTCGTTGCTGATCGAAACGAATCGGGGGCGGTACGCCCTGCGGGTTCCGCAAGGCAGCGTCGTGCTTCGAGAAGCCCTGCGCGCGGGCATTTCCCTGCCGTATGCCTGCGCGAGTGGAACCTGCGGAACATGTACCGCCACTGTCCTCGACGGTTCGCTCGTTGACCAGTGGCCGTCTGCCCCCGGTCTGAGTTCTCGCATGCGGAAGGCAGGTCGCGTGCTGCTCTGCCAGTCGGAGATCAAGGGACCCGTGTGCGTGCGAACGATCGAGGATGCGGACGAGCGTCGAACAGGGCTCACGCCGGCGAGCGACCGGGTGGGACGTTTGGTCGAACGAACGGTCCGAGCTACCGGCGTTGCGGAGCTACTCATCGAGGTTGAAAAGCCGCTTACGTTCGCCCCTGGCCAGTACGTACTGGTCTCTTTCCCAGGCGTTCAGGGCATGCGCGCTCTATCGATTGCCAACTGCGAGCAGTCGCCGATCTCGCGTGTCCGCCTGCTGGTGAAGCCTCGACACGGAAGTGATCTGGATGCGGCGCTTTGGTCTGACCTTGCTATCGGGCACCCACTTCAACTGTTTGGACCGCTAGGCGTGGCGTGCCTGCAAGATGAAGACGCACAGAACGAAATTCTGTGCATCGCGGGGAGCACGGGCATTGCGCCGATGCTGCCGATCTTGCATGAATGGCTTCGCCGGGGTGGACATGGAAAAGCCCACTTGGTGTATGCGGTACGGTCACGCAACCAGATGATCGCGCTCAACGATGTGGCCTCGCTGGCTGCACGCGCCGGCACGCGATTGAGTATCACGATCGCTTTGTCGGAACCCGAACAAGGGGACGTCGACATGCTGACGCGAGAGGTCTCGGGCATGGCGACTGTCGTTCCCGGATATGCACATGAAGCGGTGCGGGACCTGGTGACCTGCGACGCCACCCAAACACTGGCCTTTGTTGCCGGCCCGAAGGTCATGGTGCAGGCGTCCGTGAAGGCTTTAATGTTGCACGGCAAACTAACCCCTGCAGCCATACGTTGCGACGATTTCTAGCAAGAGGTTTGATGTGTCCTGGAAGAAAGTCTGCTCGGCCGAGGACGTGCGTCCTGGCGAGATCAGGGAAGTCGATGTCGAGGGTGTGGTGGTCGCGATCGCCTCCGGCCGCAGTCGCATTGCGGTGATACCGCCGATGTGCCCACACCTTGAGGAGCCCCTTTGCGAGGGGATCTGCGATGCCGGCACGCTGACGTGCCACAAGCACCTTTGGCAGTGGGACCTGGATACCGGTTCGCCGCTTGGCATGGCACAGGTGCCTTTGAAGAAATACGAGTCGAAAGTCGAAAACGGAGTTCTATACGCCCTGATCAACGGTGAAATCACTTATGACTACGACTAGCGGATCCAAGTATGCGATCCGGCTGGTGGAGACCGGAGAGACCTATCTGTGCGGAGCGAACCAGACCCTCCTGCAGGGACTGGCTGCCATAGGGCGCAAGGGCATCCCGGCAGGATGCTTGAACGGTGGCTGTGGGGTCTGCAAGGTGGCGATCCGGAGCGGTGAGGTGCGGCAGACAGGCCCCATGAGCCGAGCGCACGTTTCGAAGGAGGAAGAGGAACATGGCGTGCTTCTGGCATGCCGGGCAGCGCCGCTGGGCGCTGTCGAATTGGCAGTCGTGGGCAAGATGCAGAAGAGCGTCTGCGGTACGACTTTGAAATAACCGATTTATCAACAGGAGACAACAAGATGGGCGTACTGCGGATAGGGCACATCAGCATCAAGGTGATGGACATGCAGGCCGCGCTGCGGCACTACACCAACGTCGTCGGCATGAAGGTCACACATGAAGACCCCCAAGGAAATGTGTACTTGAAGTGCTGGGATGAGTGGGACAAGTTCTCGGTCGTACTGACCCCCTCGGACCGAGCCGGCATGAACCACGTTGCCTATAAGGTTCGCAGCGACGCGGACCTCGACACGTTGCGGCAGCGTATCGAAGACTACGGAATCAAGACCGAGGAACTCGCTGCGGATTCCACCCCGTTCATAGGCCGAATGGTGAAGTTCTCCATGCCCAGCGGTCACGAAATGCGTCTCTTCGCGAACTCTGAGTGCGTAGGCACGGACGTCGGGTCGACGAACCCCGATCCCTGGCCGGATGGCGTGAAGGGTGCGGGCGCCCATTGGCTTGACCATTGCTTGCTGATGTGCGACTTCAATCCTGCTGCGGGCATGAACAAGGTCGTGGAAAACAAGGAATTCTTCTTGAAGGTCCTCGGATTCTTCGAAACCGAAAGAATCGTTGTTGGGCCGGGCGGATCGCTGCAGCTTGCGTCGTTCCTATCTTGTTCGAGCAAGCCGCACGACATTGCTTTTGTGGGCGGGGACCGATCTGGGCTGCATCACCTCTCGTTCTTCCTCGAGTCATGGCACGACATTCTTAAGGCTGGCGACGTGATGGCGAAAAATCGGGTGCGCATCGACGTCGCGCCGACGCGGCACGGCATCACTCGGGGTGAAACCATCTACTTCTTCGACCCATCGGGCAATCGAAACGAGACTTTTGCAGGTCTCGGTTATCAAGCGCAGCCGGACAAGCCGGTCATCACCTGGACAGAGGACGAAGCTGGCCGGGGAATCTTCTATCACACCGGTGTCATGGTCGAGTCGTTCACGACTGTCTACACCTGACTTGTCACGGGGGCGACTCGCGCATCCCCGGCTGAGGTCGCCCCGCGGATCGCTCCGTCACTGGCCCAGGATGAATGCACCTACGTCTTTGCGCGACGGCCGGGCATCCTCAGAGGTCGCCCGCTGGTACGCAGCCTCGACTTTGTTTTCGATAGTGTGCGCAAGTGCCATTTCGCAGACTTCGCGCGGGCACGCGGTGTGTCCGCCACGCCAATCACGGAAGGAGGATCGAAATCCGTGGGGAACCGCATCGACCTTCATGCGGCGCAGGACAGCGCTGAGGGTCATATCGCTCAGCGGCTTCTTGTTCAAAGATGCACAAACGAAATACGTATCTCTATGTCGCGGCAGCGCCTTCGGCAAGTCGACCGCGGATGTCGACAGCGGAACGCGGTGTTCCTTGCCCGCCTTCACGCGCTCGCTCGGAACAAATCAGATGCGATTGTCGATATCGATCTCGCCCCACGTTGACCCGCGCACCTCGCTGGACCGCGCTGCCGTCAGGATCGCGAACTCCAGCGCCCGCGCGCCCATGCCTTGCTGCAGGTGGAGGTTGCGCATGAACTTGGGCACATTAGCCACCGCCAGCGCGGTGTGATGCTTGACCTTGGCGATCTTGGACGGCGCGGCAAGCAGCTTGTCCAAATGGCCCCTCCAACGCGCTGGATTGGGACCCTCGCGAAGGTGCTGCACCGTCGCCCAGTCGAGGATCTGTTCATGCGCCCGCGCAGCCGCATGGCGGTTTCGGTTTTCTCGTGCAAATGGGTCGCAGTACGGACACAACGTGGGTGACGCCCCCACGCTCACCAACAATTTCCCGATGATCGGATTTGCGTGGCCAAGCAGGCGACCCTTGTTCCAGGCAAAGTGTTGTTTGCGCATGGTGAGCTCTCATGAAGAGGGACTCACCATGGCCTACGTCCGCAAGCGACCCGGAGCAGACACTCAGTCGCCGCCATTCCATAGGTCCGGAGCGAATCGGAAGACGAGCCACTCCCACGTCACACCAGCGTCGCGGTTGCGTTGCTGCAATGAATCCGCCCGTGCCTGGCGGATGACGCGCCAACCCAGTGCGGCAGCCAGGGCGAAGGTGCGCTCCGCAGGGACAGGAAATGTGGGTCGGTTCAGAGCCCCAGGTCCGGTGCGCAGGGACATGATCACCAGAGCGCCGGGCTTCAACATCCGCGCGATATTCGACAACGATCTTCTTGAAGGCTTTTGTGCAGGTGCTGCCACACCGCCGACAGGAGAACCAGATCGAACTGCGTGGCTCGCGATCGTTGCGACTTCCAACTCGGGCAGTCGGTCGTCCAACCACTCGATGCGTTTGGAGCGATGCAGTTGCTCGCCCTGAAGTCGAAGTGCCTTGACAGGCTCGACGGCACGCACTCGGTGCCCCTTCGCGGCGAACCAGGCTGCCTCCATGCCCGACCCAGCACCGATGTCGGCGACATAAGCACTCCGAGGCGGAGACGAGGTCAGCGACGAACCGGAGCTTTTCTTCCGGCGACACCGCCTCCTAGCGGGTGATCAGTGCCGCCGCGTCGAACTCGTATCCGTCCAGGACCGCGGTTACCGAGTCAAGGGGCTCCATTCTGCGAGTATCGCCGCCCCTGGCGAGAGCGGACGTTTTCTTAGCGGGACAGCCGGCCAGGTGCTGCAGAACGGCAGCTGATCTCCGCGCTTGAATCTGCGAAAGCTCGGCAATGGGTAGGGATTGTCCCGCCGCCCCCGGCGGCGTGCTTCCGCAGCGTGAGCGCCGCGGATGGCGGCGTCGCTCAGACCGCCCAGCGCAGCGCCAGCACGTCCCGCCGGCGCGCGGCGTCGATCAACTGCGAACGGCTGTGCGGGTTCAGCGCCGGCCACGGCGCGCGCGGCGCCTCGCAGGCTATGATGCCGCCTTCCTTCATCAGCGCCTTGGCCGCGAGGAAGCCGCATTGGCGGTTTTCCAGGGTGATCAACGGCCGCCAGCGGTCGTAGGCCGCGAGCGCCTGCTCGCGGTGGGCGGGGGACCAAGGATTGAGGAACTGCAGAATGCCGTCGGGATAGCCGCCGCCGGTCATCGATCCGGTGGCGCCCGCTTCCAGGTCCGGCAGCAGCGTGATCGCTTCTTCACCGTCCCACGGGCCTTCAATCGCATCGCCCCCAAGGCGGATCAGCTCGCGCAACTTGGCTGCCGCGCCGGTGGTCTCGATCTTGAAGTAAGCAACGTGTTCGACTCCACGCGCCATGTTCGCGAGGAACTCCGCTGATAGCGGCGTTCCCGCGGCGGGCGCGTCCTGGATCATGATTGGGATGTCCAACGCGTCGGATAGGCGCGCGTAAAACTCGTAAATCTGCTTCTCGCCCACGCGAAAGGTGGCGCCGTGGTAGGGCGGCATGACCATCACCATCGCGGCGCCCATCTCCTGCGCACGGCGCGAACGCTCGGCACACACCCTGGTGCTGAAGTGCGTGGTGGTCACGATGACCGGTACGCGGCCCGCGACATGCTCCAGGATGGTCCGCGTGAGCACCTCGCGCTCCTGGTCGGCCAGCAGGAACTGCTCGGAAAAGTTGGCCAGGATCGCCAGGCCGTCGGAGCCAGCGTCGATCATGAAGTCGACGCAGCGCTTCTGGCTGGCCAGGTCCAGTTCGCCGGCTTCCGTGAAGGTAGTCGGCACGACTGGGAACAAGCCGCGGTAGCGGGGGCGGGTGGAAGCCATGGCCCGCATCCTAGCCGGGCGGTCATGCCGCGCCAAGTGCCTGTACGCGGTGCTTCGAACATCTAAGGCAGCTCCTGGCGGGCCGGAAGCAGCCGTGGCTTCGATCGATGTGCTTGGCCCCCGAATCGGTCGCTCTTGAAGGTTCCGATGCCGATGTCCCAGGGCATCACACGCAAAGTGCGGTAAACGGCTTCAGTGGGATGCACGCGGTGGCGAGCCGCTGCCTGAAGAAGCGCTAGCACTGCGCGCTTCCATCATTGTCAACTGACAGTCCCCGCTTCCGCTCAGCCAGCGGGACGCCCTCAGGCACGGCGATCGAAGGCGGGAAGCATTCGTTCCAGCCTTCCTGAGCCTCAGGCGAGGAACGAAACGCCTTCCTCCACCCTCGGCTGGCTAGCAGACCCATGTCGAGCCATCACCTAGCTCCCGCTAGTACACCGCGGCGACGGGCACCAAGCCGGGGCCCACCGACCACGCAACTGCCTGAACATCTCGGAGGCGTGTTCGCGGCCAGCGGATTCCGCTAGGAGCCTGCTCCTAGGCGAGCAACCGGAACAGCAGCGGCACCAACGTGGACTGCAGCAGCACCTGCAGCCCGAGGGCCAGCCCCGCATAAGCCCCGGCTTCCGCGTCCACCTGCAGCGCCCCCGCCGCGCCGATGCCGTGGGACGCGGTGCCCCGCGCGAAGCCGCCCGCGATCCACCCGGCGCGCGTGGGCGGCATCCGCAAGACCGCGTACAGGTACTTCGCGCTCATCGCGCCCGTCAGTCCAGCAATGACCGCGAACGCTGCCGCGAGCGCCGGGACGCCGCCGATGTGTTCCGCGACGCCCATGGCCACCGGCGCGGTCACCGACTTGGGCACCAGCGACATCAGCACCTCGTGAGGAATGCCGAGCGCCCAGCCCAGCGCCAGCCCCGAACCACTGGCGGCCACGCCGCCCAGGAAGGCGGCCAGCAACAGCCGGTGCCAGTTACGCCGC
>OEIU01001475.1_pt1 | contig 15088 bp, 11 predicted proteins | sample 1539221 | NCBI WGS metagenome assembly OEIU01 (sample SAMN03792071, study PRJEB22550) | activated sludge metagenome | feature: wastewater treatment plant; material: activated sludge; isolation source: Wastewater treatment plant of a petroleum refinery complex | place: Argentina: Zarate | collected...
GTTACTGAAAAAAATGTAAAAGCGGCTGAAGAAAATTTAAAGATCGAGCAGGAAAAATATAATCTCGGCTCGGGTAAATTACTGGATGTACTTATTGCAAATACTTCATATCAAAATGCAAAAACAAATTTTATTAATGCTCAGTTTAGTTATATAAGATTGAGCGATGAATTGAAATATAATCTTGGTGTTTTGGATTATTCCCAATACGAATAAATTTTTAATTATAGGAGAATTATAGAAATGGCTAATGGAAAAAAACAAAAATCGAAAAAGAAATTATTCATCTTTGGCGGAATAGGCATATTAATTATTGCTCTATTGGTTATTGCCTTTGCCGGTGGTAACAAGACGGAAATAGTTTCTGTTCAAACAGAAAAAGTTGAGAAAAGAACAATCACTCAAACTGTTGCTGCCACAGGAAAAATAAATCCTGAATTTAAAGTTGTAATAACTCCGGAAGTTACCGGAGAAATAGTTCAGCTTCCTGTAAAAGAAGGTGATTATGTTAAGAAAGGTCAGCTTCTTATTCGAATTAAGGGGGATCAATATCAGGCGCAAAAACAAAGATTGGAAGCAAATCTTCAATCAGCCGAAGCCTCACTTAAAATGAGGGAAGCAGAACTTGATAGAGTTACATTGGAATATAATCGCGTAAAAGAATTACATAGCAAAGGATTATCAAGTGATTCTGAATTAGAAACTGTAAAATCAAATTATCTTTCTACAAAAGCTTCATATGAAGCTGCGCAGGCAAATGTTCTCCAAAGCAAAGCACAATTAAGAGAGGTGCTTGAAACTTTATACAAAACCACTATTGTTTCCCCTATGGATGGCGTAGTTACACAGCTAAATGTTGAACTTGGTGAAAGAGTTTTTGGTGCAGGATTTAGTATGGGTACAAATATTATGACTGTATCTGATTTAAGAAATATTGAAGCAGTTGTTGATGTTGATGAAAATGATGTTGTTTTAGTTTCTATTGGCGATACAGCAACAATTAAAGTTGATGCTTTTAAGAATAAGGAATTTAAAGGTCTTGTTTCTGAAATTGGTAATAGTGCAAAAACAAGTGGGCTCGGAACTCAAGAGGAAGTTGTAAACTTCGAAGTTAAGATTAAAATCATCAACCCGGATAATAATTTAAGGCCGGGGATGTCTTGCAATGCTGATATACAAACAGAAACCGTTCAAAATGTACTAAGCGTACCTATTCAAAGTGTAACGACAAGATCTGAAGTTCCAACGAATACTGAAAAACCCTCCGATGGTGAGGATAACAATTTTGTGAAGGTTCAGAGTGATAAGAAAGAAAATAATAAACCTAAAGAAGTTGTCTTTCTGGTAAAGGATGGTAAAGCAAAAATGGTTGAAGTTGAAACCGGACTTAGTGATGATAATTATATCGAAATTAAAAAAGGTTTAGAGGGTGGTGAACAAGTCGTGTCCGGAAGCTACGGAGCGATTTCACGCGAACTTAAAGATGGATCACAAGTAAGAGTTGAAGATAAAAGACCAACCACCGCAAAAAAATAAGATTGGTAAAAACAAATGAACATAATTAATATTGAACATATAGCTAAAGTCTATCAGGTAGGTTCGGAAGAAGTTCATGCATTACGTGATGTATCTCTAAAAATTGAAAAGAATGAATACGTAGCAATTATGGGCCCATCGGGTTCTGGTAAATCCACGCTTATGAATATGCTTGGTTGTTTGGATACACCAACTTCCGGTATTTATGATTTTAAAGGTGTTAGTGTAAGTGAAATGTCTGATAATGAACTTGCAAGGATCAGAAATAAAGAAATAGGATTTGTATTCCAAACTTTTAATCTTCTTGCAAGATCTGATGCAATTCATAATGTTGAACTTCCACTGATTTATGCAGGTATTCCAACTGCCGAAAGAAAGCAACGGGCAGAACAAGCTTTAATTGATGTGGGCTTAAAAGATAGAATGCATCATAAACCAAACGAACTTTCAGGAGGACAAAGACAACGTGTTGCCATAGCAAGGGCTTTAGTTTCCAAACCGGCAATAATCCTTGCTGATGAACCGACAGGTAATTTAGATTCTAAAACTGGGGAAGAGATTATGGGTTTATTTCATGAAATCCATGAAAAAGGCAACACAATTATTCTCGTAACTCACGAAGAATATATCGCCGAACATGCATTAAGAATCATCAGGTTAAAGGATGGTTTGATTGAAAATGATGAGAATGTCGTTAAAAGATATATTCCAAAATCAAAAGTAATATCGTAAAACAGAATTTATTCTGTTATTGTTCTAAAAACATAAAAACGTAAAACAATCCGCGGCGGCGGATTAGTCTGTTAAAGTATTAAAAAAAAATAATTAGTTTTTTCTTTATACTGCAAGCTCAGAATGAATTCTGAGCTACAAGAAATTAAACAATGAGCTAAACATGAATGCTATATTTTTTGAATTGAAAGAAGGATTGTCAATTGCCTGGCGGGCAATCAAGGCAAATAAAATTCGTGCAACGTTAACAATGCTTGGTATATTTATCGGTATTACTGCTGTTGTGTTGATGTCTACCGCGATTAAGGGAATTGATAACTCATTTCAAAAGGGAATAAGCGCACTTGGATCTGATGTACTCTATGTCAGTAAATGGGCTTGGTTTTCCAACGATGAATGGTGGAAAATGAGAAACCGTAAGAACATTACTATGGAAGATTTTTATAAATTCAAAGATCTTGCAAAGGTTCCTATTGCGGTTGCACCGGTTACTAACAGCAGGCAAACTATAAAATACGGCGAACGTAAAGTTGAAGGCATTTTTCTTACAGGTTCTACTTCGGATTATGTGAAAACAACAAACTTTACTTTTGATCAGGGTAGATTTTTTTCTGATATAGAAAGTAACGCCTCAAGAAACGTTGCAGTAATTGGAAGTGAAATTAGTAAGAAACTTTTTCCAAGAGGCGATGCCCTGGATAAAACGATTAAGATCGGTGGAGTAAACTATAAAATAGTGGGTGTTTTAAGTGAGCAGGGTAGCACAGTGTTAGGACCATTTAATCCTGATAACCAGGTGTTTATCCCCATTGGTACGATATTTAAAAATTTTGTATCGAGACATTTTAATTCTATTACAATCAACGTTCGTGCACCACGACCTGATATGGTTAATGAAACTAAAGCTGAAGCCGAAGGGATTATGAGAAAAATCCGTGGGCTAGCTTATAATCAGGAAAATGATTTTACTATCAATCAGCAAGAAGCATTGCAGGAACAATATAACTCGGTTGTTGGTGTTATTCAGATTGCAGGGCTATTTATTACTGGATTATCTCTTTTCGTTGGTGCGATAGGAATTATGAATATTATGTTTGTATCGGTTAAAGAAAGAACCAGAGAAATTGGACTTAGAAAAGCTATTGGTGCTAAACGAAGAACAATTTTAGCGCAGTTTCTTTTAGAATCTTCAATTATTTGTTTGATGGGTGGAATAATCGGATTGATAGCAGCTTTACTTTTAAGTTTAATGTTAAATCAGTTTTTCCCAACATCAATTCAGTATAGTGTTGTAATCATTGCGATTTTAATTTCTTTAATAACTGGTATTTTATCAGGACTGGCACCAGCATATACAGCCGCCAAAATGGATCCTGTTGATGCCTTGAGGTATGAATAGAATCGGTGAGGATAGCGTAGAACAGACTTTAGTCTGTTACTATTAAAGTGTTTTACAATGCAGTTTGCGACTTACTATAAGTCATATACTCAGAATGAATTCTGAGCTACGAAAAATAAAAATGAAAAATTCAAGTTTTAATGTTCAGGTTTTTATATGAAAATTAATCAAATATTCGCCATCTCACTCCAATCTTTAAAGAGCAACAGATTAAGAACAGCTTTAACAATTCTTGGCGTTGTAGTTGGGATTTTTTCCATCATATTGATTATGACGATTCTAACTATGCTTCAAAACAGTATTGATGAAGGACTATCGAGTTTAAGTAAGAACACTTTTCAAATTCAAAAGAACGATATGGTTTTTGGTGGCGGACCAAGACGTGAAGACAGAAACCGAAAAGATTTGACAATTGAAGATGGAATTCGACTGAAAGAAATGTTGCCACAAGCTAAGTATGTTGGAATAGAGCAATGGCAATTTGGTAAAGTTGCTAAATTTGGTAACAAGGAAACAAACCCAAATATTTCTGTAGCCGGTGTTACTGTTGATGCTATGAGAACTAATGATTGGAATGTTGAATATGGTAGAGATCTCCGGGAAAATGATGTTAATTACTCGGCTAATGTATGTTTAATATTTCAACCGATTGTAGAAAAACTTTTCCCAAATGTTGATCCAATTGGACAAACAATTCGTGTTGATGGCAGACCATTAAAAGTTATTGGTGTAATTGAAAAACAAGCTGCTCTGTTTGGCTCCAGCCGCGATAGTTATGTAATTATACCTATAACAACGTGGCAATCTATGTACGGCAAATACAGCCGCTCTGTTAATATTACGGTTATGACGCATAGCTCGGAAGACTACCAGTCTGTTATTGAAGCTGCAACCGGATATATGCGCACAATCAGAAAAGTTGCCGCAGGTGAGCCCAATGATTTTTATATCTTCAGCAATGAATCAATGATTAGTGAGATAAATAAGATTACTGATCCAATTAAAATTATCGCACTGGCAATCTCTCTTATTGCTTTAATTGCTGCCGGTGTTGGAATTATGAATATCATGCTTGTTTCAGTTACAGAAAGAACTAGAGAAATTGGAATCAGAAAAGCATTAGGTGCAAGAAAAACCTGGATACTTACTCAGTTTTTATTTGAAGCAATTATTCTTTGTTTAATCGGTGGATTATTCGGAATTGCAATTGGTGTGGGTATTGGAAACCTTGCAGGCGGTTTACTAAATGCTAAAGCCGCGATACCCTGGGAATGGGTATTTATTGGTCTATCACTTTGTATTGCTGTGGGTGTAATTTTTGGTACATATCCAGCATACAAAGCGGCTAACCTCGACCCGATTGAAGCTTTAAGGTATGAATAGACTGGAATTTTGGAATGATGGAGTTTTGAAATTTTTATTTTGTTAATAATAAATTTCAACATTCCATTACTCCAGCACTCCTTTTTAGAAGCTCATATCAATCTGTAAACTGATTCGATTATCAACATTTCCAATTATTTCATTATCCCCCGAACTTAAAGATGTTTCCTGCGGTTTATAAGTTTCAGAATATTTTGCAGAGATTGATAAAAATTGTATTGGTCTATATTTAACAATCAGATACATCCGAATACCTTTTCCATACATCGCCAAATTGGGCATTATGCCTAATAAATCATTTTCAAATTCATAAATGGCAGAGTTGAAGGAATCGGTTTGAAAAAATATTATTCTTCCGTAAACTGTAAAATCATTTTTAAGGATGTATCTAATATCCTGGAACATTAAAAATCCATTTTCTTTTATTGCGGCATCTTTTATAAAAAAATGATTGTATTCCAATCTTGTTTTCAATCGTAAGCTTTTTGATAAATCAAAAATAAATTCAGTGCGAACAATCTGTTTTAACCTTCTAACAATATTTTCATTTGAGTTAATCAGTTCAGTTATTTCTTTGTTTTCATATTTATATCGTAGTCTTGTTTCAAACTTTGTGAATGGTTTTGAAACAAAATCAACTAGAAATTCATTGCCCTCGCTCGATAAAGAATTTTCAGAAGTTCGATAAGGAAATTTGAATATATCATAATAAAAATTTATTACACCAAATTGTGATTTCCATTTAAGTCCGGAATAAATACCAAATTCATTATTGATTTTACCGGTTCTTTCGCTAAAACCAAATCCATATAAATTTTTATAATTTCTCGGATAACTTCTCACAGAAGTGGTAAAAATAAAATTACGTGCTGCGGTAAACTGTATCCCGTTAATTGAAGCAACTGAAGTTCCATCAAAACTAAACTCGCCAAAGAGATTAATTTTAGAAAAATTTAAATCGTAATAGGAGGATAGATAATTAAAATTATCTCCACCTAAATCATAAATTGATTTTGATTCAATGTTTCTATCAAAAGAAGCATTATAATAAATAACACCTATATTGTACTTACCAAGAAAACGATAATCAACAACACCGCCAACTAATTTTGCTCTTGCCGCATTCTTTTTATTTAGCTCACTTTGAAAACGATGAAAACCTGTTTGCCCGAATGAAGTAATTTCACCTGTTATGGAATCGATAGTTGCATCAAAAGTATTTGAGGAATAGAATGCAGTTAAGCTGAAGTTATTAAGTTCAACGCGTGCTGCAGCTCCTCTGAAATAGCGATACTCAAGTGAGCTTGTATAAGGGCGGAGATACCTTGCTTTTTTCTTAACCGGATAAATAGCATCTGCACCTTTTGAAAATCCAAATGGACTCCAAAGCGCAAGTCCTTGTCCATATTCAAGGACATAATCACCGCCAACAAAATTTTTTAATACACTAATATCTTTTATTTGAAAATGAAAAGAAGTAAAATCTGTATACGATCTTTCACCAGGATCTTTTTCATTTAAAAATCCAATCTGATAATTATTACTATAATTATAAAGCAACCTGTTATAATTTTTTAGTTTTGATCCCTGATATTTACCGTTTACAAATCCTTTTCGATCCTGCAAATCATTAACAATTCGGCTGCGAAGATAAACTCTGGATTTAGTTAGAAAAGATTCTGATTCAACATTAATATCCGCAGGTTGTTCATTATATTCATTAGTTTTTGAAACCTTAATGAAAGGTAATATGGACTGAATGACTTGCTTGTCTAAATTCTGAATTGCATAAAGTTCGTTAACTGAAAAGTATGGACCAAATTTTTTACGATGTTCGATAATAAGCTCTGCTGATTGCTGATCTAAATCCGGAAGCTTTGTTAATTCTATAACATCTGCAGTGTTTATATCTATCGGGTTTCGCGTAAACTCCTCTATGATATCAACAAGTTCTGAATTATCAACTTCTTCATCAGTTTCATCTAAAATATTATCAAGTACATCTTCAGTAATTATTGCTGTGCTATCAAACTGAGCAAATAAAATGTTCAATGGCAATAATATTAGTAAAAAAATATAGTAGAATATTTTCAAATTATTCTAAACCCAAATATTTTTTAATCATTTTATTTCTGCTGACCTCTTTACCAAAACTAATTATAACACCCGCTTGATGAGTTAATCCTAAATCTGTATGTGTGAACATTGCATAATCAAAACTAAAGATTGAATAATTAATCCCAATCCCTGCACTATATTTAGATGGCTCATTAGAAAATCCGGTTCTTAATGAAAGATTTTCTATTATGTCGTAATTTATTCCAAACTGAATCGATGCTTTATAATCAATATCCTTTTCAATAGCTAAATTAACTGTCATATCATCAACAACATCATAAGAAAATCCCGAATTAATAATCATAGGAATCTGATCTTTATCATTACCAAAAGATGCTCTGTTTAAATTTTGGATAACAAATCCAAACCGTAATGAATTTGTAATATATGCTAATCCACCTGCATTGATAAATAAAACTCCATCGTTGCCATAATTTTGGATAGATACAGTTTGATAATTAATTGCTGCGCCTGCAAAAAATTTATTTTGATAATTATAGGAATACCCCAGTGAAATTTTTGCTTCACGGTAAAGTTCAAATCCATAACTCATCCCACCGACAGCAAATGAGCCAATATCCGTTGGTTCATGGTAAGCAACGTATCCGTTAGCTAATTCTGTAAGTCCGAACGGAGCAGGCGAGTAGTAAACTCCAATTTCTCTCCAATTCATTTGGGATAATCCGGCGGGATTGTTGAAGAGACTAAAAACGTCGTTGCTTAATGCAACATCAGAATTTGAAAGGGAAATTTGTTTAGCGCCGGGATTGTACTGACTATATGCACTTAAAGTTAGTGTACAAAATATTATTATTGTATAAGATAGTTTCATAATGTTATATAAGTGATTGCTCCATTATATCTAAATTTCTATATTAAATCAATAAATATTTAATCAGGATGTAATAATGAAATATTTAATTTTTCTAAGTCTAATTTATTCCAGTATTTCTTTTAGTCAGGAACTTAATTGCAAGGTAAGCGTTAATTATGAAGGATTACCTGTTCTGAACCGGGAATTGCTTACGGATTTTGCCGGTGTAATCGAATCTTATATGAACACAACGCAATTTACTAGTGAAACCTGGAAAGGGCAGAAGATTGATTGTTCATTAAATATTTTTTTTACATCGTCATCCGGAGATAATGATTACGCTGCTCAAGTAGTTGTTGTTTCAACACGACCAATTTATAAATCTACACGCCAATCACCGATGATAACAATTAATGATCCTACATGGAGTTTTCGTTACGTAAAAAATCAGGCATTATATCCAAATCAATCCACATTCGATCCTATTACAAGTTTTCTTGATTACTATGCAAATATAATTATTGGATTTGATTGGGATACCTGGGCTGAGCTTGGCGGTACACCTTTCTTTAAAAAAGCATTTGATATAGTTAATCTTGGTAACAATAGCGGAAATAAAAAAGGTTGGGAAAGATCCAATGCCACATTTAGCAGATGGGGATTATGTGAGGATTTATTAAATGATAAGTACAGAAATTTTCGCGAAGCACTATTCAGATATTATTATGGTGTAGATGAATATCAGGTAAATAAAAAAGACGCACAGGAAAAAATTGTTAACATTATTAATGTACTTTCACTGATGAAAAGTAAATCAGATATCAACAGTGTTTTAATCCGTTTATTTTTTGATACTAAATATGGTGAGTTTATAGAACTCCTGCGTGATTATCCCGATGTGACAATATTTAGAACTCTAAAACAGATTGATCCATCACACGCCGCAAAATATGATGATCTGTTGGAGTAGTTTAATCAATCAATTCAATTGATAAAATTTTATCTTCTTGTGTGATGTTGTAAACTACTTCCATCCCGTTTATAACTTTTGCAAATAAGCTGTATCTGCTGTTCAGGTGTGGATAATTTCCCTGCATTATAAAAAATTGCGAACCCTCAGTGTCTTTCCCTGCACTTGCCATACCAACATAACCAATACCAAAATGTGAATCAGAAAATTCAGATACAATATCATAACCTGGTCCGCCCCAACCTGTAGCCGTTGGATCACCGACTTGAATTACAAATCCCGGTACTACGCGATGAAAAATAATTCCATTATAAAAATTGTTTTTAGCAAGCATACAAAAATTGGCAACAGTAATCGGTGCAACTTCTGAATTAAACTGAATAGTTATAACTCCTTTGGAAGTATTAATAATCGCCTGTTTGTATTTGAAAGCATAGTTCCAGATATCTTCAAACTTATCAAGTTCTTTATATCCAATAGAAGTGCTGCTTGTTTTTGCAGCAATAAATTTTCTTAGTGAATACAGTTTTGATGATTTAACTTTATCAATCATTAAAGAATAAAAATCTTTATCAATCTTTTCCGACAGATTTATTAAAGACATTATAGCTTCAAGAAAATCTGGATTATCTTTATAAGTAATTAATTGTTCGGATAGAATTTCTTTTAATCGCTTTGAATTGTTCAATATAAAATTTGCATCAATTCCTTCTGCAGCAATTGAAATAAGAGGCGGGTAGTTGGATGCAATTGCATCTAAAATAATTGGCAGCAAGTTGGATTGATAATTTTTATTTTGGATAAAACTAACTAGTTGTGTAAGGGATTCAATTTTACTATTTATTTTAGGAGAGCTATAGAATTGTATTAAACTTTTTACAGCATTTAAAGTATCGGGATTTAATGCGGCAAATTTTATTTTTGTTTCATCTTTTGCCTTAAACCAATTTATTATTTGCGAGAATTCTTTGTAGTTTCCCAGTAGTTTGTAACCAGTTAAAAATAATTCTGATCTAATTTGCATATCTATATTATAATCGGTTATTGCCGTTAATACTCTTCTGCGGACAAAAATTTTATTTTTAATTATAATTGAACTATCAATTTCGCCTAATGATCTTGCCCCTTGTATTGCTACATTAAGATTTTTCTCATCCAGTATTTGAAAGACAGTTGGCAGGTAACCTACGTTATTCTTAGTAAAATCAAGATATACGATACTCTTTGCTAATTCGATATAAAATAAAATATCATCATTGCTAAATATTGATTTAAGAAATTTTCCTTCAGTCGGAAAGAACTTTAATTTTTGAAAATTCATCAAAGCATATTGATTGCAAGCCATCTTTAATAGTTCTAATGAATCCGCTTTTTCTGAATACTGTGATTTAATTTTATTTTGATCCAGTAAAATCTTTTTTAACTTATCAATTACGCGGGCGGAACTGTTATATCTTGATAAAACAAAAAGTGCTTCTGCAACTCGATATTTATTGTTTGGATATTGTAAAATTTCCTTTTCTAAAACCGATTTAGAAGTATCATGTCTAATACCTCTTAACTGAAATTGAAGTATAGCTCTGGATATTCCTTCGAACGGAAAGATTATAGTATCAAATGACGTATAAAATCTAACAAGTTTATTTATATCTTCTTCAGTCCCAATTTTACCAATTGCAAAGAATATATTGGGATATTGTGAGGGCGGGGGAGAGGAGTTTAGATATTTCCACAAAAAGTTTATTGATTGATTGCATTTCCCGATTTGACCAAGAGCAAAACTAACTTCACTTCCGTATTTTAATAAATCCAGGTTTATAATTTCGGGGACAAAAGAAGTGTCGTCACTCTGGCTTATGCTAAGAAGAGCCGCTTTAATTTTTTCTTCGGATTCTGATGTGAGATAGCTTTGGATTATTTGTTTGTCAAAACTTCTTTCGTAGGTAGTTTTGATAAGATCATACATTGTTGAGTTGTATTGTGCAAAAATAAAATTGCAAAACAACACAAAAGAAAAGAGGATACGCATTAACTCCTCAGAATAATTATTCAGGTAATTTACTCAAGATGATTGTCGAATTATTCACTTGACAAAAAACCGTTAAAACGGTTTACAAGAACAAGCGGTCAACTTGAGTAATTTAATTAAATACCAATCTCCCATATTCTATATGTTTTATAAGGATCGCCGCCCATTACTTCGGCACCACGATTCATCATTGCGTTATCTTCAAGTATCCAGCTTGCTTCTCCCAGATCAATTCCTACAGCATGTGCGCGATTAACAATTTCCCAATAAAATACTGCATCCAATCCTTTTTTCTGATGTTCAGGAATGATGCCTAAAGTAATAATTCTTGCCCATTTAATTTTTTTCTTTTGCGTAAAAAGTTTTATAAAATTAAATGGCAATAAGCGCCCATTCATATTTATAAAAATTTGATTGTAATCCAGCATAACTAGGGCAAATCCAACAAGTTGATTATCAATTTCGCCAAACAAAACAAGTGAAGGTTCAACCAGCGGTTTTAAATCTTTAGCCATTGCATCTATCTGATCATCACTCATCGGAACAAATCCCCAATTGGGTGCCCACGCTTTATTGTAAACTATTTTAACTTTTTCTAGTTCATTCTTAAAATTTTTCATATCAAGCTGAGTGATTTTTAATTTGTACCTCTCACGCGCAAGCTGCTGAACTCTTTTTAATTTTTCTGATCCCATTACTTTATGGTTTTCGAGTTTATAAGCTAAAAGGTCTTTAGCTTTTTTCATTCCATAATTCTCGCATAGATCGTTATAATATTTTGGATTATATGTCATCAACAATCTTGGAGGATCATCATACCCTTTGAACAGCATTCCATATTCATCGTTGCTGGATGGATTTGCGGGACCACGCATTGCCGTCAATCCTTTTCCCTTTAACCATTTTTTTGCGGTATCAAATAATGCATTTGCCACTTTTTGGTCGTTAGTACTCTCAAAAAATCCAAAAAATCCTGTGTTATCGTTATGATATTTAAGATGAATATCATTTTTTATTGCGGCAATCCTACCAACAATTTTGTCATTCTTATATGCAATAAAATAATCTGCCTCAGCCGTCTTAAAGAAAGGATTTTTATTTTTATCTAATAAAGTTTTTCTTTCCATGATTAGTGGTGGAACCCAGTTGGGATCGTTTTTATAAAAATTCCATTGACATTTTATAAAAGTATTTAAATCAGATTTTGTCTCGACTTTTTTAATTGTAATAGTTTCCATCAACAACCTCATAAAAAAAAGCATACTTATAAAAAGTATGCCTTTGAATTTAATTTAATTAATAATTAGATAAGACCAATTTGTTTGCCAGCCATCTCGAATACCTGAATAATTTCATCAAGATGTTCTTTTTCGTGGGTAGCCATATAGCTTGTTCTCATCATTTGTCTTCCTGCGGGAACGCCAGGTGAGATAAATACATTAACAAATACTCCGTTATCATAAAGTAATTTCCACATTTGAAAAGCTAATGAATCATCACCAACAATAACCGGAACGATAGCCGTTCTACCTTCCAGAACGTTGAATCCTTTTGCTTTTAAATTTTTACGCATGTAATTAGCATTATCAATCAATTTGGTTACAAGGCCAGGATTTGCTTCTAGAACATCCAATGCAGCAAGTGCGGATGCAACTGAAGCCGGCGTTGGTGATGCACTAAAAATTAAAGCTGATGAAAAATGCTTAAGGAAATTTATTATTCTTTCACTTCCGGCAACAAATCCGCCAAGTGAAGCAAAAGTTTTACTAAAAGTCCCCATCGTTAAATCGATTTCATTTTCTAAGCTAAATTCACTCGCAGTTCCTCTGCCATCTTTTCCAATAACACCAACTGCATGAGCATCATCAACCATAACCCTTGCGCCATATTTCTTTGCAATTTTATTTAAAGTCGGAAGATCGACAATTTCACCGCCGGTACTAAACACACCATCGGTAACAATTAATTTTCCGGTATCCTCAGGTAGTTTAGAAATGACTTTTTCTAAATCATCCATATCATTGTGTTTATATCTAACTAATCCGCCCATCGCACCTTTAGTCATTAAAGTTCCGGCAACTATACAAGCGTGATTGTCTTTATCTGAAATAACAAAATCATTTCTTTGCACCAAAGTTGGAATAATACCTTGAGCGGTTTGATAACCTGTACTAAAAAGTAATACGGCTTCTTTCTTAAAAAACTTTGCTAATCTGCTTTCTAATTCGATATGTAAATCCAGTGTGCCAGTTAAATATCTTGAGCCGGAGCAACCTGTCCCATATTTTTCAACTGCTTTGATAGCGGCTTCTTTTACGTGTGGATGACCGGTTAATCCTAAATAATTATTTGATCCAGCCATAATGATTCTTTTACCTTCAATCTGAACAACTGGTCCCTCATTTTCTTCGATAGGTCTGAAGTAAGGATACACACCAAGAGCTTTAATATCATCTGCGCGTGTAAACTCGTAACACTTCTTAAAAATATCCAAAAATTCCTCCTAAACTGATGTAATTAAACGAAACTGATGCGACTTTTTATTAAATTGCGTGCAAAATTTATATCTAATTACCCTTAAAAACAAATAAACATAATTATGCAAACTCAAGAAATAGCAGTAGTTACAGGTGCCAATGGTTTTGTAGGAAGTCATCTTGTTGATAATCTTTTAGCAAAAGGATTTAAGGTAAGATGTATTGTTAGAAAATCCAGTGATTTAAAATGGTTAAAAAGTAAAGACATTGAATTATTTGATTGTGGACTTTTTGATAAAGATGGTTTAAGGAAGGCATTTAAAGATGCTACTTATATTTTCCACGTTGCAGGTGTAGTTAAATCCAAAACAAAAGAAGGTTACTTTAAAGGGAATGTTGAAACAACAAGAAATCTTTTAGAAGTTGCGCAAGAAAATGTTTCATCAATTAAAAGATTTTTAGTTGTAAGCAGTCAAACAGTTACCGGACCTTCCACCAAAGATAAACCTGTTGATGAAAACTCTGATTGTAAACCTATTACAACTTATGGAAAAAGTAAGTTAGAAGAAGAAAGACTGGCACTATCATATAAAGATAAGCTGCCTGTTACAATTTGCCGCGCTCCTGCAGTTTATGGTGAACGTGATACAGAGATTTTTATATACTTTCAAACATTTAATAAAGGGCTAACAACCACTATTGGTTTTAATAAAAAAGAACTAAGTTTAATTCATGCTGTTGATCTGGTTGAAGGATTTTATCTCGCGGCAGTGAATGAAAAAGCAATAGGACAAATTTATTTTATTGGTTCGGAAAAGTTTTATACCTGGGAAGAAATAAATTCCATTACATCAAAAGTCCTGAATAAAAAACCAATTATTATTAAAGTGCCTCATTTTTTAGTTTATACAATTGCAGCAATCGCTCAGTTTTTCGCAATCTTCAGCAGCAAACCAGCTACACTGAATATCGAAAAAGCAAAAGATATAACACAACAATTCTGGACGTGTGATACTTCAAAAGCTATGAGGGAATTGGGATATAAACAAAAAATTAATATCGAAGATGGAATTAAAAGGACTTGTGACTGGTATAAAGAAATGAAATGGATTTAATTGTTTAGAGCACCTTCTTTAATCCAGGTTATAATTCCTTGTATTTGATTTTGAGTTAATACTAATCCACTATATCTGGGCGGCATTTCAGGAACTCCGGCAGTTCCATTAATTGCCCAAACAAGTTTACTTAAATTTGGTTCTTTGGGAAAAACTACATTAGGATCTGCAGTAACATTAACCCAGCTTGTAAGATCAAGTCCACCCGCAGGGCTAGCTCCGGCATGACAACCGGTAAAAGCACACTTTACTTGCAATACCGGGTAGATATGTTCAGCAAAACTAACATTGGAAGTCGGAATTATTTTACTATCAACATTAGCGGTTGTTAGTGTATCATCGCAACTGATGAACAAAAAAGAAACACTAAAGATTATTAGTGAGATTATAAAAAAATATTTATTAAAAATTTTCATATCGTAATTTAAGCTTAACTTTATTAGCAATAATAAATTAACAACACTTACAAAAATATGATAAAAATTTGCACTAATTGCGGATTCAAAATTTGGATT
>OEIU01001477.1_pt1 | contig 15083 bp, 10 predicted proteins | sample 1539221 | NCBI WGS metagenome assembly OEIU01 (sample SAMN03792071, study PRJEB22550) | activated sludge metagenome | feature: wastewater treatment plant; material: activated sludge; isolation source: Wastewater treatment plant of a petroleum refinery complex | place: Argentina: Zarate | collected...
ATCCGGACGACACGGGACAATTACCACGCCTTTTGTGGACGGGGAGCTTCGCTTCCCCCTGGGCGGCTTTCGCCGCGCCCGCGGGTGGGGCGGAGCCGATCGAGCCGATCGCGCCTGCGAAGGTAGCCAATGCCGCGCAGGTCGAACTCGGCAAGAAGCTCTTCTTCGACCCGCGCCTGTCGAAGTCGGGGTTTATCTCGTGCAACTCCTGCCACAACCTGTCGATGGGCGGCACGGACAATCTCAAGACCTCGATCGGCCACAATTGGGCGCAAGGCCCGATCAACGCGCCGACGGTGCTCAACGCCGTCTACGGCGTCGCGCAATTCTGGGATGGCCGCGCCAAGGATCTGAAGGCGCAGGCCGGCGGCCCGATCGCCAATCCCGGCGAGATGGCCTCGTCGCACCAGCTCGCGGTCGACGTGCTGCAGTCGATCCCCGGCTATGTCAACGAATACAAGGCCGTCTTCGGCAGCGACAAGATCACGATCGATGGCGTGACGACCGCCATCGCCGCCTTCGAGGCGACGCTGGTCACGCCGAATTCGCGCTTCGACAAATGGCTCGCGGGCGACAAGAAGGCGCTGAGCGCCGACGAGCTCGCCGGTTATGAATTGTTCAAGGACGCCGGCTGCACCGCCTGCCACAACGGCGCGGCGGTCGGCGGCGCAACCTTCCAGAAGATGGGCCTGGTCGAGCCTTACAAATCCACGAGCGCGGCCGAGGGCCGCGTCGCCGTCACCAAGGAGGAAGCCGACCGCTTCAACTTCAAGGTGCCGACGCTGCGCAACGTCGAGCTCACCTATCCCTATTTCCACGACGGCGAAGCGGCGACGCTCACGCAGGCCGTGGACACGATGGGCCGCATCCAGCTCGGCAAGAAGTTCACGGGCGCGGAGAATGCGAAGATCGTCGCCTTCCTGAAGACGCTGACCGGCGACCAGCCGGACTTCAAGCTGCCGATCCTGCCGCCCTCCGTCGACGCGACGCCGCGGCCGACTCCCTTCGGCAAGTAGGCGCTGCCTGCGATCAATCGAGGCCGGGCGATCCTTTCGCCCGGCTTTTTCGTTCCGGCCAAAATCTCCGATGCAGTTTCGCACGTTCCTCAAATGGCTTTCCGCTCCCGCGCTGCTCGTCGGCCTCGTCGCCGGCGTGTTGGTCTGGGGCGGCTTCAACACGGCGATGGAGGCGACCAACACGCTCGACTTCTGCATTTCCTGCCACGAGATGCGTGACAATCCCTACGCGGAATACAAGAAGAGCGTTCATTACAGGAACGCCTCCGGCGTGCGCGCGATCTGCTCGGATTGTCACGTGCCGAAGGACTGGACGCACAAGGTCGTGCGCAAGGCGCAGGCGAGCATGGAGCTTCTCGCCAAATTGCGCGGCGCGATCGACACGCCGGAGAAATACGAGGCGAGGCGCGTCGATCTCGCGCGTCACGAATGGGCGCGCATGAAAGCGACCGACAGCCGCGAATGCCGCAATTGCCATTCCTTCGAGGCGATGGATCACGCAAAACAGTCGCAGCGCGCCGCCGCCGCGATGGAAAAGGCGGCGCAACAGAACTGGACCTGTATCGACTGCCACAAGGGCGTCGCCCACAAGCTGCCCGATCTGTCGCGCGAACGTCGCCGCATGCTCGAGGCCTTGGAGCGCGCCGCCGCGGACGCGCCGCCGAAGGCGGGCGACGTCGTCGTTGCGTTGAAGGCGACGCCTTTTCGGCTCGCGGCGCCCGGCGACGACGAGAGCAACGACGGCGAGATCGCGGCCGGCGCCGAACTGCGCGTGATCGAAGCCAGGGATGAGTGGCTGAAGGCCGAACTTTCCGGCTGGCGTCGCGAGGGCTCCGACGAAACGCTCTTCGCGGCGATCGGCAAGCGGATCGTGCAGGCCTCGCTGTCTCCGCGCGCAGCCGAGCAGATGACGAAGCTGCGCGCGCAAAGCGATCCTGCGACCGACATGCAGTGGCGCGAAGGCAAGCTCGAGATCTGGACGCAGCGCGCGGCCGTCTCGTCCGATCGCGCGGCGCTGTCGGCCTATTCAGGCGAACTCTACAGCTCGGCCTGCAACTTCTGTCACGATCTGCCCCCGACGACGAAACACGACGCCAACGACTGGATCGGCACCATGAACGCCATGAAGCGCATGACCCCTCTCAGCGACGGGGAAGCGCAGTTCCTGCTGCGCTATCTGCAGATGCACGCTTCGGACGCCCGCTGACCGCAACCCCATCCGCAGGCGAGGCGCTCTATCTGGCCTCGCATTCGCCGAAGGCGAGACAGGCGATCTTGCGATTGACGTCGGTATCGCAGCTACCACCCTGTTGCGCGAAGTTGCGCCAGAAAAAGACTGCGTTTATCCCGCGTCTTGAAACGATTGATTTCACGACCGCAGCGTCGCGCAGACTGGTGTTCGCCAGCTCGAACGCCACCAGCAGCTTTGCGGGATCGGGCTGGCCCAGCACGGCCAGCTGCGAATCGAACGAGCGGGCGATGTCGCCTTGACGGTTCCTCGACCACAGAAAAATCGAGATACGGTCGAAAGCGCCCATCAATTCGTGGGCGTTGCTGGCGTCGATGCCGGTGGATTGTTGCGTCGGCGCGTCGAGCGGGTTCGTGTAGAGGATCGCCTTTTTGCCGGCGCTGTGAACGAGCTTGGCGTATTCCAGAAGGAAGCTGCGCGTGCGGGCTGGCGTCCGGCCGTCCTGGACCTCGTAGTCGAGCAAAACGCCCTCGGCGTTTTGGGGCAATCGCTTGTCCCAGATCAGGCAGGTGTCGGTCGTCGTCCGCGCGGGATCGGCCTTGGTCAGCTGGACGCCGCCGTCGCGTGCGTATCGTTGGGCCTGGCCGTCGAGACCGAGCGCTGTCGCCGTCTGGGCGAGCGTGCAGGCGTCCGCGGTGTTCGCCGAAGAAAAATGGAGCTGTGTCGGGCCGCGCGGCGTGACCCGCGGCCCGAAATTGGGTTTGGGAACCCTTCTCGGCCCGTGATTGCCCCATTGCCAGTAATAGACCGGAAAAGAAGAGGCGCTTGCGTCGATCGCATCCAAATTCATCGTCGCGAAGGCGGACGCCGGGAAATACGCGGAACGGCCCCTGGCGCCGTCGCGCGGGGGCGGCGCGTTCTGCAGGATCGTAACCGAGGGCTTGCGGCTGCCGTCGAAACAATTGGCGTCCGAATTCGCCGGGGCCGCACGAACGCTGGTCGGGCCTGAGAAACCATACGCGAGAAGGTAGAGCAGCAGCGCCAGCCCGAAAAAGGCGCGGGAACTCGTCGTCCGTGGCGCTCGCGGCAAAGGCATTCCAGATCGTTCCAAGTTTACGCCGCAATCTGCGTTTACGCCTCAATCTGCGCTGATATTGGGGTTGCGGGTAGGGCTTGGCAATGGGGCCGCCACGAACTATCATGATGTTGCAACGCAACTGGCTGCATCTATCTTGTTGGCAAATCGGGGTTAACGATGACTGAACAGTCCCAATCTGCGCTGTCGTCGTTGCGTGATCGACTTCAAGCGCGTTCGGCCGATTTTTCCAAGGATTCCACCGCAGGAGACCGGGCCCGTGTCGGCTTGCCGCCTTTGCCGCGGCGTCCCGCCCGGCCGGACGGGGTCGTGTTCGAGGCGCCGCTTTCCGCAGGCGATGTGTGGCAGCCCTCCCAGGAGCTTCACGTCGTTCATTCGCGCGACGATGATGCGGACGGCGCGCCCGCCGCCGTCGATGAATTGCAGGCGCGGCGCGACGCCCGAACTGTCGCGGAGGCTGGCGCGGCGTCGAAGATGCCTGCGCGCGGTTTCCAAAGCCAGCCGGAGATCGAAGCCGACGACGAAACTTCCCCGATTTCATCGCTGATGCGCTTGCCGTCCTTGCAGCGCGCGCGGGAAGGCTGGCTGTTCGTTAGTTTCCTGATGGTCGTCGCGTTGCCGGTGATAGCCGCGACGCTTTATTACGCCATTCTCGCCAAGCCCCAGTATACGGCGGAGTTTCGTTTTTCGGTCACCGAGCAGACTCCTGCCCTGCCTGGAGCGCAAGCTCCTCCGTCCAATTCGTTGTCGGGAGGCGGGTCGTCGTCGGCGGCGATGGCGTGGTTGAGGGCGGGGATGGGAAGCGGCACGCTCAGCAGCGGGACGGTCCAGAATTATATCGTCGTAGACTTCGTGAAGAGTCGGGAGGCGGGCGAAGGACTGCAGAAGCAGCTTCAGTTGAAGTCGCTGATGGCTAAGGGCGACATTCTGTACAGGGTCGATCAGGAGGCGCCGACGGAATCGTTCATGCCCTTCTGGGGCAATATGGTCGATGCCGATTTCGATCAGGTGACAGGTCTGGCCTATGTGCGCGTGCGCGCATTCTCGCCGAGCGATGCGCTGAACATCGCGACGACGCTCATGCACATGAGCGAAAAGCTCGTGAATGACATGGCCAATCGGGCGAACGAGGATTCCGTGAAATTCGCGGAGCAGGAGGTTAAACGCGCGGAGGTTCGGGTGACCGAGGCCGCCAAGGCGCTCTCCGAATTCCGCAAGGCCGACAATGTAATCGACCCGAACAGCAGCGCGGTGCAAACCAACAATAATCTGGTGCTGACGCAGCGGCAGGCGCTGCTTCAGCTGCAAACGGAACTTGCTTCGCTGGAACGCCAGTCGCTTGCTCGCAATTCTCCGGTCGCCGCCAATCTGGCCGCGCGCATCGCCGCGGGAAAGGCGGAGCTCGAGCGTTTGCAGAACGAGACGCGCGAGCAGAGCGCCGGGCGCGGGGCGCTCGCGGGGCTGGTCGGACGATACGAGCAGCTTGACCTCGAACGTCAATACGCCAATACGGCCTATATGAGCGCGCTCCTGGCGCGGGATCAGGCGCGCGCGAACGCCGCCGCGCAGCACATCTATCTGACTCCCTACGCAAAGCCGTTCCTGCCGGAGGAATCGACCTATCCGAAACCGATCCGCTCCTTGCTTCTGATCTTTGGCGTGGCGATGTTCGTGTGGCTGATCGGTCTCCTGATCGTACGGACCGTGCAGGATCATCAGTTGTGACACTCGTCCGCACGTCGCGCCGGACTAGCCTGAGGCAATCTTTTCGGATTCAGTGGGCCATACTGCGCGCTGTAACCCGGAGGGAAGTCACCACAGTATTTGGCGTAGGCTACGGAATTGCTTTTGTCGCAGCTTTGCTGGAGCCTGTGTTTCACATCGGCATAATCGCGCTCTGGCACTGGCTGATTCGTGTCAACTCGATTTACGGTCCAAGCAAGGTTCTGTTTATTAGCTCCGGCCTGTACCCGTTGTTCGTATTCGTGCACTTGTCGACTTCTTTTACCGCGGTCGCGAGATCGGAGATCTCTGAGCGCCGTTTGCCGACGGTGCGGCTATCCGATGTTATATTGGCGCGGGCCGCGGTGAAGTTGCTTGTCTATGTAGCGGTGGGGGTCGTGCTTTTCGGCGGGATCGCTCTTTTCATCACGCCGATGGCTGTGCCCCACGATCCTTCGCGTGTTTTGCTCGCGATCGCATTGCTTGCCGTGATCGGCGTCGGGATGGGCTTTTGCAATATCGCCATAGAATCTGTGCTGCCCATCTGGCACATGATCTATTCGCCATTGTCGCGAAGCATGATGCTATTTGCGGGTGTCCTGTACGTACCGGACTTTCTTCCGCCTTTTCTGCGAGGGTGGTTGGCATACAACCCGATCTTGCATGAGGTCATCTTGTTTCGGCAGGGCTTCTATCCCAACTTTCCGTCGATATCCTATAGGCCGGGATATATGGCGGTCAGCGCCGGCGTCGTGCTATTCGTCGGGCTCGGATCGATGCGACTCATGACGAGGCGCCTTGATGATCGTTGATCTGAACCAGAGGGATTGACGTTTCGTCCGTCGCGGATAGCCGACGTCGCGCGGCGCTGTTTCGCTGATGCACGACGTTGCGGTTTCAGACGAGCCCTGGTTTGTGTGTGGGAGCTAGCTCCTGCCACGGTTTGCGGTTGGCCTTATCGAAGGAGGCAGTCGACGGAATATGGTTGTTCTTGAAACCGTTTCGCTGTCTTTTGAGACCAAGGGGCGTCGGCAGGTCATTTTCGACAAACTTGTCGGCATGTTGCCTACGAACAAGCGCTTTATCATTCTTGGCGCCCCCGGTTCCGGTAAATCCATCCTCATCAAGATGGTCGCTGGTCTGATACGGCCGGATTCCGGCTCGATCGAGAGAATGGCGCGCCTTTCCTATCCCGTCGGCTTTGGCGCCTGGTTCCGGCCCAAACTGACCGTCAAGCAGAACCTCGGCTACGCAGCCGACGTCTACGAAGTCGATCGGGACGAACTGATCGAATTCGTCGGCGAAGTCACGCGATTGCGCTACTGTTTCAGTATGAAATACGGCGAATTGCCTCCGCTGATGCGAGCTCAGCTGCACTATGCGACGAGTTACGCCATACCTTTTGACACCTATCTGATCGACGGTCTCATCGGCGCGGGCGATGAAGAGTTTCGGCTAACTTGCGACTCGATGTTCGAAGCGCGTGCGGCGGAAAGCGGGATCATCATGGCAACCCGCCATATTCAGCATGCAAAGAAGTATGGCGATTGCGGCGCCCTGCTGAGCAACGGGAAGTTGACCTTCTTCGATGATGTCAATTTGTTGGTTCAGGCTTACCGGGAGAGCAAGACCGAAGTCCAGGATTAACGAGGCGCGTCAGCGTCCTTGCCGTGAGACGCGCATCGAACGCAATAGGCAAGTTCAGCCGACGATGAGTCCGCGCGGGCTTTTCGCTCGAGCTCAGGACACGAGCGTCAAGCGATCGGCGCGAAACGGCGATTTATCGAAAAGGACACCTCACATGCTTTGCTCCCGATCGAATGGAATTCGCGCTTCGGCCATTGCGCTCACTTTCTCCTGCGCCTCCGCCATGGCGTCGGAATGCGACGGACATCCGGTGCAAACAGTGGAATTTCGGGGGAGGCCGATGACAGTTCGTATCGGGAACATGGCGCGGGCGCTGCCTGAGAACAGCGTTGTTGTTCTCGGCGATTCCATTGTGGCGCGTTGGCCGAAGCCGCAATTGGCCGGTGTCCTCGGCGACCCGATCGTCGTTCTTGCGAACGGCGGCGACAGGATCGAAAATACAAACTGGACTTTGACTCAGGTCGACCAGAGCAAGGCCAGGACGGTCAGGCGCGTCGTATCCGAGGTCGGCACGGCGAATCTCACTGACACCGGCTGCGAGTTCGTGGCGAGAACCCGAGCGTATTTCCAGAATTTGAGACGCGTTTTCTCAAATGCGAAAATCTACGCATTGAACATCTATCAAAAAGGTCTCGGCGGGCGCGCACGGGTTGAGCAGGTCCGGGCGGCGAACGAAGCCATAAGATCGGCTGCGGCCGACAATAACATCGCATATGTCGATATCCACGACCCTCTGGAGAACAAGTGCGTTGGTCAGGAGAGTTGCGCGCTGCTGGAAGCAAATCGTGTGCATCCATCCCAAGCGGGATACGATTTGTTCACCGCTGTCCTGCAAGACGCCATGCGCCGGCGATAGCTTCAGGAATCGTCGGGTTCCCGGCCCAGCGAAGCTCTCAGTTCTTTACATCTCGGCCGGTCGACGCTTATCAGATATGTCCGTCGCTGAATGTCCTTCGTTCAGAGAGGCGCGTCTTCAGCGGCTATGTCCATGAAGGATTTGTGATGACCTCGATCGTCGATCTCCCGTGGCTGCCGGCCGCTCCTGAAAATTTCACGAAGCTGTGCAGGCAGTTCTCGCAGAGCGAAGGGCCTGCCGGCGGAGAAGCTCAAGCGCTCGCCAACTATCGTCTTAATCCGTCGCAATCGGGCGCCTTGACGCGCGCAATCGCCAAGCGACGCAAAACGACCGATAACTTTTCTCCGCTCACGCCGCTGCGGCTCGGCATTCTCTCGAATGCGACGACCGACGTGATCGACGATTGCATCCCCGCCGCCGCGCTGCGTCACGGCGTAGTCGTCGAATATGTGTCTTCGCCGTATGACCAGGTCGTACAGCAAGCGCTGGATCCGAATTCCATCGTCAACACAAGCAAGCTGGACCTGGTGCTGCTCGCCGTCGATCATCGATGGCTGCAACTCGACCGTCCCTCTCTTGCGACAGCCGATGCGAACAAGGTCACGGCTGCATTGCAGAAGCTGCGCAGCGTGATCCAGGCGTTGCGCCAGAACGGCGTCGCCACGATCCTGCAGACCGTTCCGACTCCGCCCATGTCGCTGTTCGGCAGCTTCGATCGTCGCGTGTCCGGAACGGTGCGCGCCATGATCGACGAGATCAACCGCCAGATACCGGCGCTCGCCGCGGAAGCAGGCGGCTATATCCTGGACGTCGCGGCGCTCGCGGAGCGTGTCGGCTCGGACCGATGGTTCGATCCGGTACAATGGGCGGCTTATAAGCTTCCCTTTGCATCCGATGTCGTGCCCGCTTATGCCGATATGGTTGGTCGGCTGCTTGGCGCGGTGGCGGGCAAGGCGCGAAAATGCCTCGTTCTCGATCTCGACAACACCGTCTGGGGAGGCGTGATCGGCGACGACGGCCTTGAAGGCATCAAGATCGGACAGGGCAGCGCGCTTGGCGAAGCGTTTCTCTCCGTCCAGCATGCGGCGTTGGATTTGCGCGAGCGCGGTATAATACTGGCGGTCAGTTCGAAGAACGACGACGCCGTCGCGCGCGGCCCGTTTCGCGATCATCCCGACATGGCCTTGCGCGAATCTCATATTTCGGCGTTTCAAGCCAACTGGTCCGATAAGCCCAGCAATCTGAAAGCCATCGCCGCCAGCCTGAACATCGGCGTCGATGCGCTCGTGTTCCTCGACGACAACCCGGTCGAACGCGCCCAGGTTCGCGCGGCGCTGCCCATGGTGGCCGTTCCGGAATTGCCGCGGGATCCAGGCTGGTATGCGTGGTATCTCGCCGCCGCCGGATATTTCGAATCCGTCGCTTTTTCGGCCGAAGACACGATGCGCCTGGCGTCTTACGCCACCGATGCCCAACGCGCCAAGCTTCTCGAGCAGTCGCATGATCTCGGCGACTACCTGAGTTCGCTGCGCATGGAGATGGAAATTGCGCCGTTCGACGTTCAGGGACGACAGCGTATCACGCAGTTGATCAACAAGACCAATCAGTTCAACCTGACGACACGTCGCTACAAGGAAGGGGACGTCGAATCCTTCGAGACCGATCCGTCCACATTCACGATGCAGGTGCGACTGCGCGACTCCTACAGCGACCTGGGCATGATCGCCGTAGTGATCTGCAAGAGCTCCGAGACAGACGCCGCGCGGGAATGGCGCATCGACACCTGGTTGATGAGTTGCCGCGTCCTTGGACGGCGGGTTGAAGAAGCAATGCTCGCGCATGTGCTCGAGCACGCCAAAGCGCACGACGTGCGCCGATTGATCGGAACCTACATTCCCACCGCCAAGAATTCGATGGTCGCCGATCTTCTCGGTCGACTCGGATTCGCGATGCGCTCGGAAACGGCCGACGGCGTGCGGACTTACGAATTGGATGTCGAACAGTATGTTGCGCCCGCCGATTTGCCGTTCTTGATGATTACAACGCCGAAGGCGCCCGTTGCGGCGGATTGGAGTCCGGTCGCGGTCGGGGACACTGCGTGACGCCGTCGGATGCGTCTGCGGACGTCGTCAGGCGGGCGTTTTCGTCAACGGCCGGTCCAGTTCGTATTTTCAAGCAGACGGGAAATTCGACTTCGATCGGTTGCCAGAGCGTGACCGGCGGAGAAGTCGTTCATCGCGACACGCCTGCCGATGTTCTCGGCTATGGCTTCATGTTCAATCCCGGCGCGATATCCAGCGGCGCGCGCGGGATCGGCGCAGCGCGTCTACGGCCCGACACGCTTCGCGATTTCGTGCCGATTTACGAACAGAATTTTCCAGGCAAGTCGCCCGGAGAATCTCACGGCACGTCGATGTTGTCCTGGCTTGCCTGGCGCCGCGCGCATTTGGCCCTCCCCCAGGAACTCATGCTCTATCGAGCCCACGGCGCCGCTGGCAAAAGCCTCCGGGAGATTTCCAAAGGGACTCAGCCGTACGAAAACGGCCTGGTCGAATTGCGCCGCGCCACAGAAATCGCGGCGGGATACGGGAAGAGGGTCGTCTGCGAAGATTGCATTATCTCCAACGGGACGCAGGAACGAAAAGCAGGCGTTGGCCGATCCCAGTTCGTGCGCGAGCTCGAGGAGATCGCTCGCGATCACAAAGTGGATTGGTCCCAGATCACCGGGCAGACGGAGGATATCCGTACCTGGATCACTCAGCTTTCGGCGAACTTCACGCCTGCTCGGGCCATCGGCTCGGAAATCTCGCTGGCGCAGCTCGACTTCGTCCGTTCGAACAAGCTGGCGAGGATGGTCGGGCCGCGCTATCCCTTCCAATATGCGGACGTGTCGCATTTTGTCGCCGAACGCGGCTACATCTGGGAGGGTGAATACATAGCGAAGGCGATATTTCAGGAAATCCAGGGCGTCCCCTGGAAGGCGCTCGGTCAGGACATTCTCATACGCCGAGACGGGCGCAATGTTTTTGTCCATTTCGACCGTGGGGGACTGACCATCGACAAGACGACCTTGCCGCCCGCGCCGCAGCTTGGATTTGCGGTGCATGAGGGCGACGCGCAGATTTGCATCGAGGACGTTTTGGTGTTCGGCGAGCGGCAGAAAGACGATTCCGTCCGCCTGGCGCTGGAGCGTGAGCCAGAAGGCGACGACCTTTGGCTGTCTTACTCATTCGATGGGCCAGGATCGCGTCTCCGAAGCGAGGCAGGCTGTCCCGGCCCGGCCGCATGGGGAAATCTGCGGGATTGCGATCCGACGCCGAGCCGTTACTTCCGCGGTGAATCTCTTCCCAATTGGTGCGTCGTGATGAAAGAGCGAATTCACCGGCAATGAACGAGATCGCCTTTCTGACGCGCGCGCGGAAGTTGCGTCAGATTGACGGTTGCAGCGCAAACTGATACCGAAACGGGGTAGAATGCTGGCTTTTGCCGCCTAGGCCAATCCTTCAGATTCCCATGGAGCAGGAAGGCGCCTAATGCTAAATGCGGCGCTTGCGGCCAATGAAATCAATCGCGCAACTTCTCAGCCGTCTCCAGCCCCGGATAGGGGACGCGTTGCGGAATCCCGGCTCTGTCGAGAGAGGTGATATGGATACGATACGTGTCATGGCGATGGGTGGGTGCAACCTGAGGGGTCCCCTTGCGAAAGTTCGCGGTGTTGGACGTCGGGCGCCGGGTTCCGCTTGGAGCGCTGTTCCCGCAAATTTTCGTGTGGTCGGTCCGCCGTTCTGGACATACACATTCGGCGAAATTATCCAGACGCTCGATCTTTATCGCGGAGAGCGAAAGATTCCCGACGAGTATCGACCGATGTGCGGGATCGACCGTAATTTTGTCGCCAAACCTGAGATTTTGAAAGAAACCGACGTATTTCTGCTCGAGCCAAATACGTCGCAAGAGATATCCTTGGACGGCTATTTTCTGAATCGAGTTCCCGTAATCAACATGATGCATGCGCTCCGAGAGCTTGGGGCGGGGTACGGCAGTCAGGTCGGTCAGTGGTATAGTCGCGGAATAAATGGCCTTGATCACGAATTCGCGCAAAAGGTCGCGAAAGAACTGTCGCCGATACTGCGCGATGCCGATCTGAGTCCGAACGAGAAAGAGCTTTATCTGATGACCCTGAACGAGGCGCGCGGTTCAGTGCGCGATGTCGGGGAAGGCCTTCGTCAGGTGCTGTCAATCATCGATCGACCAGTAGGGCTTGTGACGTATACTTGGCAGTATCTTGAAGACGGTCGTTACATCAGTTGGCCGGCGGTCTTCATCAAGCAGGTGCTGGCGGCTGCGGAGAAGTTTTCGATTCCCGCCCTGGAACCGTACAAATACGTTCTCGAGCGCGGCGCCAAAGCCGCGATGCGCGAGGATATGCGCCATTACAATGGCGAGTTCGAGCCTTTTATGGCAGGGAAACTCGTCAGCTTTCTTCATGCCGTCGCAGGGCGGGAGTGTATAGACACGACCCAGGCCGTCGACGCCCCCCACTCGATCGCGCCTCGCATTTTCAAACCGCGTCCCTTACTTCATGTAAACGTCGCGTCGCCATTCGATCTGTATCTTGAACGACCGCCGCAATACGTGCTGAAACTTGCGTCGACTATGCATGTATACGAGCGTTCTTTCCTCTACAATCTGGCCAAGGAATACTATGCTGGAGATGGAATTATAGTCGATAACGGGGTATATCTTGGCGCTTCGACCTGCTCACTAGGGTATGGGGTTGGCGATTCCGATCTTCGCTCGAGCGTTATCGCCCATTTCGCAAGGCCAGTCACAGCTACGGATCCGGCAACGGTTACCGCGCCAAAATTAGGTCGCATGCGGCGCGAAGGGCTCGGCGACGAGTTTCGTGTCGGCGATTCTGTAGAAGATATCGTCAAAGCAAATATAAAGCCTGTAAGCGATCTCATTAATCTACGGATTGGCGAGACGGTCGACGCTGGCGGGTCAGGCCCGGATGTCGAGATCTTATTCCAAGACAATTTGAATGGTCGAGACGCCAACCTGCGTGCTATTCATATGTATTATCCGAAGCTAATACCAAATAGATCGATTGTCATTCAGAGAAATTATTTTATAGATAGCATGATGTATATAAGGATCCATCAGGAGTGTCTTGCCGAGAAATTTGAGTTCATTGGCGAGATCGGTTCCACGGCGATCTTTCGATGCAGGGAAAAGATAACCGAGGAGGAGGCGAAAAATGTTGCGGCCGCGTGCAAGGGACTCGACCGGCAATGCGCCTTTCTCGATGCGGCGACTGAGCGCAGTTCGGACCCGCAGCGGCGCTTGCTGATGATGATCTCCGTCGTGCGCCTGCTCGGTTATTCGCGGAGGGTTGAGGAGGCGCGCGCTCGCCTGAAGATGGTGGAAGCGGTTGTCGCGGAGATAGGCGAAGACAAGCTCTTGTCGCGCGTAAGGTCTTCGCTGCGAGGCGCCAGGCATATCTGCGCGCCCGATGAAAGCGGGCAGAGCCTTGCGCAGGCGCGCGAAATCGCGTAGGGCGCAAGTTCATGAGGGGCCTCTAGTGCGTCGTTTCGAAGCGATGCGGCCATTTCCGGCAATTCAAATCAGAGTGACATCGGCAATGACAATCGACAGCCTCGCCGCTTGGCCCAACTTGCAAAGACTGGCGTCCGCTGTGCTGGATGCGTGGCCGGCGCATCGTCGCGTCCTCGACAAATATCTCGGCGGCAGAGACGCGCAATTGCTGGATCATTCCGAATATGTCTCGTCGCTTGTCTGCAAGCTGACGGACCAGGGCGTCTACGACCTTGCGACGCTCGCGCAGTCCTATCGTTTTCTGTGCGAAAAGATCGTGTTGCCCGAAGAATTGTATTTCAGACGGCACAACGCCTATCGTCTGAGCACCTTCGAAGAGGCTTTTCGCGAAGTCTACAGCAACGACGAAGTCATGCCGAAATACATGGAGGGATTGCTGACCTCCTACGCGATCTGGCCTAACCACGTCGCGGCCAGCCATCACTATGCCCACACGTTCTTGAAGGTCATTGCGCCGGGCGCGCGCATGCTCGAGATCGGCCCCGGACATGGCATGCTGATGTATATCGCCAGTTGCGCCCCGAATATCCGCAGTCTGACGGGGTGGGACGTCTCCCAGGCCAGCCTTGATATGACCAGGCAGACGCTCGACCATCTCGGCGTGACGCGAGAATATACTCTGGCCGAGCGCAACATTTTCGCCGGCGCCGGAGCCGACGTCGGAACCGAAAAATTCGATGCGATCGTCCTCAGCGAGGTGCTCGAACATCTCGAACATCCGATGGAGGCTCTCGCAGCCATCTACGATTTGCTGGAGCCCGGTGGAAAGGCCTGGATCAACGTGCCGGTCAACAGTCCGCTGCCCGATCACATCTTCCTTCTGAGGAGCGTTCAGGAAGCCGTGGGGGTGATCGAAAAGGCGGGATTCGCCATCCATTCCTGGGATGCGTTTCCGGCGGGCGCGGTGACGCTCGAACGCGCCGTAAAGGAAGCCCTGACCATAAACTGCGTCATCATAGCAGAGCGGCCCGCCCGCCAATGATCGCAACCGAGGCGCTGCTGGGCCTGTTCGACGAGAATGCGACGGTCGGTCGACTGCCGGTCGGCAAGGTATTCACGATGGCGGACCAGGAGTCGTTCGCGCGCTTGTCCGGCGATCGCAATCCCATGCACATGGATTTCGTCGCCGCGCGACGCACGCAGGGCGGAGGGTGCGTCGTGCATGGCGTCCAGGCGACGCTTTGGGCGCTGGAGCAACTGGCCGCCGCGGGGCTGGATGTCGCGGGCGCCGAAGCGCTAAACGTGAGCTTCTCGAAATTCATCATCGTCGATCAGGCCGTGGCGCTGCACTTCTCGCGTAAAGGGACCACCGCGCGCGCGGAAATCGTCTTGGGCGGCCAGACCGCGGTCACGATCGCGTTCAAGTCTTCGAGCAAAGTCGCTGTTTCCACGCCGGCCTCTACGGCGGATTTGTCCGATTATCCTGAATTCGACCTGCTCGAGCGTCCGTTCGAACCTTCGCCCGCGGACATGCAGTCGTTCGTGCGCTGGATATCGCCGACGGGCTCGAAAGCCGAGTTCGAGGCGGCGTATCCGAACGCTTGTGCGCGTCTGGGAGCCGAAACGATCATGAGCATTTCGGCGCTGTCGTCCCTGGTCGGTATGGCTTGTCCGGGGCTCAATTCCATTTTCTCGGGCTTTGCGATTCAGTGGACCGCCTCGAGAGGCCAGCGGATCGGCGTCGGCGCAAGAACCAGGTCCTTCGACGATCGAACGAGGCTGATTCAGATCTCGATTGAAGGCGCACGATTTGTTGGAACCGTCTCCGCGTTCGAACGGATGCCGCCCGTCGAAACGTCCCTGGATCGCGTCAGGCAGCGCGTCAGCCCGCGTGAATTCGCCGGCGTCAGGGCTCTCGTCGTCGGCGGCTCGCGTGGGTTGGGCGCGGCGACCGCCAAATTGCTGGCCGCCGGTGGCGCACAGGTGACGATCACTTAC
>OEIU01001478.1_pt1 | contig 15081 bp, 20 predicted proteins | sample 1539221 | NCBI WGS metagenome assembly OEIU01 (sample SAMN03792071, study PRJEB22550) | activated sludge metagenome | feature: wastewater treatment plant; material: activated sludge; isolation source: Wastewater treatment plant of a petroleum refinery complex | place: Argentina: Zarate | collected...
GGCCCGTGGCATCCTCGCGGCGGCGGTTGAGGATGGTCTCGGCGCTGCGGTTGGCGAGCAGATACCGCCCGTCGCTGACGCGCTCCACGATCAGCGACACCGGGATGTTGTCGACCACCAGTTCGAGGAACTTCTTGGTGTTTTCCAGTTCGCGCGACAGCGACCGGCGTTCGGTAACGTCGTCGAACAGGTTGATCAGGAACTCCGGCTCGTTGTTCTCGTTGCGCGCGACCACGCGGTTGGAGGAGATAATGCGCTTTTCGTCGCCGCGTTCGACGAAATATTCACTGCGGTTATGGCCTTCCGGCGCATTCAGCGCCGCCTGGTCCGCCGCCTCGATGCTCGCAGCGGTCTCGGGCCGGAATATCTCGTCGGCCCGTCTGCCGACGATGTGATCGCGGGAGAAGCGCGAGAAGCGCTCGAACGCGCGGTTGACGAAGATATAGCGGCCGTCCTCGATGTTCTTGGCGGCGACGCAGACCGGCACATTGTCGAGGACCGATTCCAGAAACTTGGTCGTCGATGCGAGCTTGCGCGAAAGCTGGCGCTGCTCGGTGCAGTCCTCGTGCGTTCCGATGGTGCCGCCATTGGGCAGCCGGAACATCTTGGTCAGCACCGAGCGTCCGTCCGGCAGTTCGATGACGATGCCTTCCGCGCGGCGTGCCAGCTTGCTGAATTCCTGGACGGTGAGATTGAGCAGCCCGCGCGCGCGGCGCAGTTCGAGCAGCTCGTGGCCGGTCATCTTGCTCGAAATCTCGGCGCGGCTAAGCCCGTACATTTCGAGAAAGCGGTCGTTGTAGAAGACGACGCGACCTTGCGCGTTGGTCATCATCACGCCCTGGTTCAGCGTGTTGAGCGCGGAGCTGATGAACGCGCTGCGCTGCGCCTGGGCGCTCTTCGCGCCGCGCATGGCCGCCAAAATCCAGATGCCGATCGCAACCAGGAAGGACAGCGCGGCGATGCCGCCGAGCAGCAGCTCCCAGACCAGGTTGGGATCGAATTCGCCGATATAACTCGCCGGGGCAAAGCCCGCGGAAGGCGCGGCCGCGCACGCGAATCTACAACCTAAAATAGTGGCGAGCGCGCAGACAAGGGCCTGCGCCGGAATGGAATTCTTCCGTCCTGCCTGCCGGTTGCTGTCAGCCATTACCCACCCGAGGTTTGCCGGCGGAGTGTCTGGCTTGACGGGTTTGGATCGGGTAAACGACTACCCGCACATTTCTAAAATGCGGCCCAAATTACGGCAATTGCCCTGACATGATTAATGCTTCACTAATGGGACCACGGGTGCGGCGTATTTCGAGCCAAACCAAAGGGTTGGCCGGCGACTGCGCCGAAGGAAACGACCGTCGCCGCGCGCCAAAAGCGCCGATTGCCGCTGCAGAATTTCGAGCCTGAGACTGACATGGAAAAGGTTGATTGCGTCGTCGTCGGAGCAGGAGTGATCGGGCTTGCGATCGCACGGCGCCTGGCCCAGGCGGGCCGCGAAGTCATCGTGATCGAGGCGGCCGAAGGGATCGGCACGGTCACCTCCTCGCGCAACAGCGAGGTGATCCATGCCGGCATCTATTACCGCGCCGGCAGCCTGATGGCGCAGATGTGCGTCAGCGGCAAGCACGCGCTCTACCGTTACTGCCGCGAGCACGGCATTCCGCATCGCAATTGCGGCAAGCTGATCGTGGCGACCACCCCGAGCGAAACCGAAAAGCTGCAATCGATACGGGCGCATGCCGAGGCCAATGGCGTCGACGACATGCAACTCCTGACCGGCGAGGCGGCGCGGGCGCTGGAGCCGGCGCTGAACTGCGATGCCGCCCTGCTCTCGCCCTCCACCGGCATTATCAACAGCCACGCCTATATGCTCGCGCTGCGGGGCGATGCGGAGGAAGCCGGCGCGGCCTATGCCTTCCATACGCCGCTGCTGCATGCGCGCGCGAGCGGCGGGCGGATCGAAATCGAAACTGGCGGTACGACGCCGATGACGCTCGCCTGCAACCTCCTCGTCAACGCAGCGGGCCTTAACGCGCCTGCGGTGGCGCGCGGCATCGACGGCATGCCGGTCGCGATGATCCCCTGCGCTTATCTCGCCAAGGGCAATTACTTCAGCTGCAGCGCGCGGGCGCCGTTTTCACGCCTGATCTATCCGGTGCCGGAGCCCGGCGGGCTCGGCGTCCATTTGACGCTCGACATGGCCGGGCAGGCCCGCTTCGGGCCCGATGTCGAATGGATCGAGAGCATCGACTACGCGGTGGATCCGGCGCGCGCCGAACGCTTCTATCCGGCGATCCGGCGTTATTGGCCGACGCTGCCGGACGGCGCGCTGATGCCGAGCTATTCGGGAATCCGACCGAAGATCGTGCCGCCCGCCGTTGCCACGCAGGATTTTCTGATCCAAGGCCCCGCCGATCACGGCGTCGCCGGACTGATCAATCTGTTCGGTATTGAATCGCCGGGACTGACGTCATCGCTCGCAATCGCCGATCATGTCGGCGCGCTGGTCGCATTGTAGCGAAGGCGCAGATACCACCGACAGGCGGATGAGCGCATCGACGCCCATCCAGCCGTGTGGAATTTTCGATACTCTGCGGGACTGTTTAGTGGATGGTTTCGTCGGCGGTATGCCTCAACCGCTCGATCTGATCCTTGACCATCAACTTGCGGCGCTTCAACTCGACGATTTGCAGGTCGTCTGTGGATAGGTGCAAGAGCGCTTCGTGCAACTCGTTCTCGAGAATCTTGTGTTTACGTTCAAGTTCAACAAGATGCGCCTGTAGTGCCATTCGAAATCTCCTCGGTGGTTGAACCTCAGATTCGATCCGGACAAGAGAGTGTACACCAGTCGAAAAATCTGTCGATGGGTATCCAAAAATTGGATCTCTCATATTTTCGGATTATCTGTAACCAATCGTGAGTATGGAACCGGACCAGCTTGCGGAGCAGCTTCACAGCGACGATATTCATCGTCAGCAAAAGTAAAATCGGCTCACAACCTCTTCGCGATTTCAGCTAACGTACACCATGACCGACGATGATGAGCGCGAGCTTGAGAACGAGCTCGCTCGCCTGCAGCAGGAGCATCGCGATCTCGATGCAGCGATCGACGCGCTGCATCAGTCGCCTGCGCCGGATCTGCTGCGGCTGCAGCGATTGAAGAAGCGCAAGCTGCAATTGCGCGACCGCATTGCCTTCATCGAAGACCAGATCACGCCCGACATCATCGCCTGATCTTCGTCCTGATTTTGGTCAACGGATTGACCGAAAACGCGCCGGCGCTTTGCCGCACATTTTCCCCGACATTCACACGGGTGATGCTCCCGCCCAGGGCCTGCCAAAAAACAGGTTCGCCGACGGCAATGCAGGCTTGACTTCAATAGAACAAAAAGAGAACATACACTCTTGCCAGCCTCGGGAGTAACGCCATGTCCGCCACGTCGCCCCTCTCCGATAACAGCCGCTACGAGCAGGCCTGCGATCAGGCGATCGCGATGTGCGACGGCAATCTGCGTTCGACGATCAAGGCGCTGATCATGGCGAACGAGTATCTCGAAATCGAGCTGGAGGAATTGCAGGCGGCGATCGACGCCGGCTGCGTGCCGGCGCGACGCTCCCATGCGGAGAGCAACGCGGCCTGATCGATCGAACCGGAGCAAGACAATGGCCGATGTCACCTACTACGTCGCAATGCCATTCCTGCAGGACGATAGCGGCGCGCCGGTGGCGGGTGCCGCGGAAGAATGTCAGAGCCCGACGACGGCATTGCGGCGCGCCGAGATGATGTCGCGAATGGCCGGCAGCATCGGCGCGATTGCCTTCAGCCGTAGCGGCGATCCCATGATGGGCGAATTCAGCGATGCGAAGCTGCTGCGAAAATTCGGCAATGTGCCTGATGATCTCAGCGAGTTGTAACGTATCGCGCTACTGGATGCGACGCGATTTCACTTCTCGTGACGGCGTAGCGCCTTGCGCACATACATGGCGCTGTCGGCCGCTTCAAGCGCGCGGCCCGCTTCGGAATGGCTGTCGAGAACAGCGACGCCTGCGGAGGCGCCCGCCGTGATGGTGCGGCCATCGAACACGAAGCTGAGGCGATCGATCGCTTCTTCCAGCGCGGCGGCCTTCGCCTTGGCATCGGTCTCGCTGAGATTCCAGAGCAGCAGCGCAAACTCGTCGCCGCCGAGACGGCCAACCATGTCGGAGGCGCGCACATGCGCCGTCAACGCTTCCACGATGGCCTTGAGCACCTGATCGCCGGCAGCGTGGCCGAAGGAATCGTTGATCGGCTTCAGGCGATCGACGTCGAGCACGACCAGGGCGCCGGAGACGCGATAGCGTTTCATATAGGCGATCGCGCGATTGAGCTCTCGCTCGAAGCCGCGCCGGTTCGCAATGCCCAGCAGATAGTCGGTATCGGCGGAGGCCTGGAGTTCCTCGATCTGCGCCTGGGTCCGGGCCAGTTCGGCCTTGAGCCGGCGAATCGTTGCCCTGGTGCCGTTGGATGCCGCCGGCGGCCGGGCCCCCTGGCCGGACACCCGCCGTGGCGCGATTTTTCGCCCGGAGGCCGCGCTTTTGGGGCGTTTTCCACCCCTGGAGCCGGTCGCCCTGGTCCTTTTCTTCATGGCCTTCCCTGTGCAGGCTCGCTTTCAAGGCTTGCCGGGATTCACCAAGACAGGATAGTCCATTCCTGATCCCTTGCCACGCCTTGGATGAGCCCCGGGCCGACCCTATAATCGGCCTATGTTTCTGGATTCCCGCACAGAATTGACGAGATGACCGCACCTATCGCCATCATCATGGGCAGCCAGTCCGACTGGGAGACCATGCGCCACGCCGCCGAGACGCTGAAAGCACTCGGGATCGATTGCGAAAAACGCATCGTCTCGGCCCACCGGACCCCTGACCGGCTGTTCGCGTTCGCCAGGGGCGCCAAGGCGGCGGGCTTCAAGGTCATCATCGCCGGCGCCGGTGGCGCAGCGCATCTGCCGGGCATGGCGGCGGCGCTGACGGAACTGCCGGTGTTCGGCGTTCCCGTCGAATCCAAGGCGTTGTCGGGGATCGATTCGCTCCACTCGATCGTGCAGATGCCGGCCGGCGTTCCCGTCGGCACGCTGGCGATCGGCAAGGCCGGCGCCATCAACGCCGCATTGCTTGCGGCAAGCGTGCTCGCGCTGAATGACACAGCGCTCGCCGGCCGGCTCGCCGCCTGGCGCAAGCAGCAGACCGATGCGGTCAAGGAGCGGCCGGAGGAATCGGCGTGACGGCTTCAAGCAGAGTGAAGCTGAAGCCGGGCGACACCATCGGAATTCTCGGCGGCGGACAGTTGGGCCGCATGCTGGCCATGGCGGCGGCGCGTCTCGGCCTCAAATGCGCGGTGTTTTCGCCGGACCCCGACTCGCCCGCCTTCGACGTGGTGCTGAACGCGACCTGCGCCGAATATGCCGACGTCGAGGCGCTCGAACTGTTCGCCAACGACGTCGACGTCATCACCTATGAATTCGAGAACGTACCGGCCGCGACCGCCATGGTGCTCGCCGCGCGCCGCCCGGTATTGCCGACGCAGAAGATCCTCGAGACCACGCAGGACCGGCTGATCGAGAAGGACTTCGTCAAGCGTCTCAGCATCGGCACCGCCGACTATGCCGACGTGTCGTCGGTGGAAAGCCTGCAAAGCGCCATTGCCCGCATCGGCCTTCCCGCCGTCATCAAGACCCGCCGCTTCGGCTATGACGGCAAGGGCCAGGCGATCATTCGCGAGGGTGACGATCCCGCCCGCATCTGGGAAGAGCTCGGCACCAAATCCGCGATCCTCGAAGCGTTCGTCCCGTTCGAGCGCGAGATCTCCGTGATCGCCGCGCGCTCGGCCGACGGTCAGGTCGAATGCTACGACGTCACCGAGAACGAGCACCGCGATCACATCCTGAAATTTTCCCGCGTACCGGCTTCGATATCGGATGCGTTGGCGGACGATGCGCGCGCCATCGCCGAGAAGATCGCGAACGCGCTCGACTATGTCGGCGTGCTCGCGGTCGAATTGTTCGTGGTCGCCGAAAATGGCGGGCCGAAGGTGCTGGTCAACGAGATCGCGCCGAGGGTGCATAATTCCGGGCACTGGACGCTGGACGGCGCCTCGATCTCGCAGTTCGAGCAGCACATCCGCGCGATTGCCGGCTGGCCGCTCGGCAAGCCGGTTCGTCACGGCAAGGTCACCATGACCAACCTGATCGGCGACGATATTCTCGACTACGAGCGCTGGCTGAGCATTCCCGGCGCGACGGTTCACCTCTACGGCAAGGGCGCGCCGCGGCCGGGACGCAAGATGGGCCATGTCACCGAAGTGGCGCCGGCGAGCAAGAAATAGTGCTTGGCCCGTGTGCCCGCAGGGCGCGATCGCAGGTCAGGCCCTCCTGACGCCTTCCACGATGCCGGCCGGCTCATCGCTGAGCCAGCGATAGATCACGCCGCCGAGCGCGCCACCGATCAGCGGCGCAACCCAGAACATCCAGAGCTGCGCCAGCGCCCAGCCGCCGACGAACAGCGCCGGCCCGGTGCTCCGCGCCGGATTCACCGAGGTGTTGGTGACGGGAATGCTGACGAGATGAATCATCACCAATGTCAGCCCGATCGCCAGCGGTGCGAACCCCGCCGGCGCCTTGCCGTGGGTGGCGCCCATGATGATGAACAGAAACATCATGGTCATCACCACCTCGGTGATGAAGCCGGCCATCATGCTGTACTGGCCGGGCGAATGCGCATCATAGCCGTTGGAGGCAAAGCCCTTGGCCAGATCGAAGCCCGGCGCGCCGCTGGCGATCACATAGAGCAACGCCGCGGCAGCGATGGCGCCGACCACCTGCGCAATGACATAAGGCAGGATATCACCGGCTGGAAAACGTCCGCCGGCGGCGAGACCGACCGTAACGGCCGGATTGAGATGGCAGCCGGAAATATGGCCGATCGCATAGGCCATGGTCACGACGCTCAGGCCGAACGCCAGCGCCACCCCGAGCAGGCCGATACCGACCTGGGGAAAGCCGGCGGCGATGACCGCGCTCCCGCATCCCGCAAAAGTGAGCCAGAACGTGCCGATCGCCTCAGCGGCATATTTCTTGGTGTTCATAGGTGCCTCCCGCATGTTTGCGCTCCTAGATGCTAAAGAGGCCCCCGTGAAGAGCGCGTTATCTGGGCAGACCGGGGCCCTGGTGGTCGAATCACTGCAATTTTCATGGCTTTCCGGGGCCCGTAAATCGCCTTCTCAGGTGGACACCGGCGTATTTGTCTGCTACATGCCCGCGCTCAGGGTTAAGGGCCAGGCCTTTTGCCGGCCCTTTGCTTTACCAGAATTCCTATCCGATCAATTGAAAGAGGATGCCGCGTGCAGGTTCTCGTTCGCGATAACAATGTCGATCAAGCCCTCAAGGCGCTCAAGAAGAAGATGCAGCGCGAGGGCATTTTCCGCGAGATGAAGCTCCGCGGTCACTACGAAAAGCCGTCCGAGAAGAAGGCCCGTGAAAAGGCCGAGGCCGTGCGCCGCGCGCGCAAGCTGGCCCGCAAGAAGCTGCAGCGCGAAGGCCTGCTGCCGATGAAGCCGAAGCCGGTGTTCGGCGCTGGTCCCGGGGGCGATCGTGGTGGCGCCGGCGGCCGTGGTGGCCCGGGCGCAGGTCGCGGACCGCGCTGAGCGCGTCTTGAATAATCTCAATCGAAAACGCGGGCCTCGGGCCCGCGTTTTTGTTTTTGCGTGTCCGCGAATTCCGGTTGGGACACCTTGGTGCGTTGCTCTTGCGTCGTTTTCAAGAGCCGTCGCGATCGGCCTCGATCAGGAAGCTGTCGAACAGTAATCCTACGGCTATTTTGATCGATGCATTTTTCGTTCCGGCAGGTTACCAATTACCGCGTTGAACGCGAGAGTCTGCCGCTGCATGGCCATTACGGATTGCAATGCCCTTCGCTGCACCTCGCGCCTAACGGCCGTCCCCGTCACGCTGGTCGCGTTCGCCCTCACCATTCCTCTCGGCGGTTGCTCATTCGATCTGGGATCATGGGGACCGGACAAGGACAGGCCGCAGGCTATCGACCAGAAGCCGACCGGCACGATCAGCGGGCAAAACGTCAGCGACGCCCAGGGCTATGCGGCGCGCGGCCAGGCCCTCGCCAAATCCGGCAAGACCGAAGAAGCACTTGCGGAGTTCGACCGCGCGCTCGCGCTCGATCCCTACAACGTGCCGGCGCTGTACGGCCGGGGCCTGCTCTATCAGGCCGAAAAGCAGCATGAGCAGGCGATCGCGGATTTCACCGCAGCCAACGGCCTGATGCCGCAACGGGTCGAGCCGCTCGTGGCGCGCGCCACCAGCTATCTCGCCGTCGACAAGGCAAAGGAAGCCGCCTCCGATCTCGACGAAGCCGTACAGGCCGATCCGAACAGCGCGCAAGCCTGGACGGCGCGCGGCGTCACCTACGAGCGGCTCGGTGACAAGGCCAAGGCATTCGCTTCCTACAGCAGGGCGCTGGCGCTGCGCCCCAGGGATGAAGCTGCGCGAAGCGGGTTGGCGCGCACTGGCGGCTAATTCGGCTTTTCCGGATTTGATATCTCTCAGCAGTCTCGCTTGACATGCTCTTGCGCGCGCAACGAAAAGACGCCCCCGGGTCACGTCCGAGGGCATGCTTCGCTCAACGGGGCAAAAATTACCTTGGGATCACCGAGTGGAAGATCGACTTGGCGGTCGACAGCGCGTCCTCGGCGGCAGCGGAGGCGCGTTCACGCACGGAAGACTCGCCCATTTCGGCTCGCAGATCGAGCGGGCGCGAAATCGGGATATCGGCGGGCGGGACCGGGCGGTTCGGGTCACTGGCCTCGGCATAAGGCGGCCGCGCTTGTGATGGGGCATGACCAAAGGGTTCGCCCGCCGGAGAACCCGAGACCATGATCGGCGGAGGAAGCGGACGAATCACGGGCGCAGGCGTGGCGGCAGGCGCGTTGGCAACCGCGGGTGCATGCGCAACCTTCGGCGCCTCGGGAGCGCGGGCCGGTTCGGCAACGCGTGGAGAGGTTTCGCCATTGGCGCGCAGGCGCTCGATCGCCGCACGCGCCAGATCGTTGGCGTCGCGGCGTTCCGCCGGTGCGGCCGAAGTCTCGACCGGGGCAGGCGGAGCCGTCGGGGCAGCCGTCACGACCGGAACTGTCGGAGAATTAGTTGTCGGAGCCTCCACGGCCTGGATCGGCGACGGCAGGATGACGCGGATTTTTTCCTTCTCGCGCGGCGCCGCGGCATGCCGGCGCTCGGAATCGGCAGGGCTCTCGGCTGATTTCACATCGGACTTGCTGGCATCGGATTTGGCCTCAGTCTTCTCATCGGCCTTCTGGACCTTTTGGGTCGCCGTCTTGTCCATGACGGCCTTCTCGGAGATTCCCCGTGCCTTGACGCCGGCCGTCGGAAGATTGCTGGCCGTGGTCTCGTCAGACTTGCCATCGACCTTGCCTTCAGCGGGCTTGATTTCAGTGGGCTTGGCTTCAGCTTTGCCGTCTGTCTTGGGGGTGGCGGCTGATACCGCCGCGGCCGTAGGAGCGTCCGCCGGCTTGGCCACAATGTAATGGTTCACGATGTACGCCCCGATGACGGTCGCAGCCACCGAGGGGAAGATGTCCACCGCGAATTTCTTGAGGTAATTCAACATTAAGACCACTCCCCGCGGCCCATTAAATGCCGGAACTTTGAGGCACATTGAGGGATCAACTGCGACGGATCGGTGGCAAATCAGCAGTTCCTGTGCAGACCGGATCGCCCCCCTCGCGCTAACCCGCGATCAAGGCTTCAGCTCGACCTCCAGAAACACGATCTCGCTGGCCGTCTCGTTGAGCACGTCGTGCTGGACGCCGGCCTTCCGGAAATAGGACTTCCCGGTCGCAAGCTGCGCCTTGGTGCGCTCGCCGCTCGGCGCCACGATGGTCATCTCGCCTGACGTCACCGGCACGATCACGTAGTCCATCTCGTGGGTATGGTGCCCGGTGGCGCTGCCCGGCGCCAGCCGCCATTCGGTGACCCGGACCTCGGGGGTGTCGACCTGGACGTCGGACTTCGCGGCAAGCATGGGTTCACTCCTCTGGGATCACGGCACGAATACCATGAACAGCAACGCCCGGCGATCGCCTCGGCGTGGTGCAGGGCTGCGAATACGGTGCCGGACAGGTAGCCATCACCTCTTCGCAAGGTTGATGAAATTTCGCACGATTTCAATCGCGCCGAAATTGTCCAGATCGTTGTGTCCACCGCGGGCAATGCGGACAAAACGCTTCGGCTCGTTGGCCAGTGCAAACAGCCGTTCCCCGAAGGCGACCGGAATGGCCGGGTCGAGCGCGCCGTGCATGACGAGCAGCGGAACCCTGATCCGGGCGATCTGCCCGTCGGAGTGGAATGGATCACGTATCAACAGCCGCACCGGCGCGAACCAGAACGCTGACGCGGCGACGTCGGAGATCGAGGTATAGGGGGCTTCCAGAACGAGCTTGCCGACCGGCTGGGCGGCCGTCAGTGCGACCGCGACGCCGGTGCCGAGGGAGAACCCCCATGTAACGATCATGTCCGTGCGATAGCGCGCTGCGGTGAAGGCATACGCCGCCGCCGCATCCTGCAGCAGTCCCTGCTCGCTCGGGCTTCCGCTCGAGCCGGCGTAGCCGCGATAGGAAACCGCGACGATACCGATCCCGTCGGCGATCAGACCGCGAAAGCGGCCGAAGAACCCGGCGAGATAATCGCCGTTGCCGTGGAAATAGAGCACGACCGGGCGCCCCGGCTTCGCCGGCATGTGCCAGGCGATGATCTTCTCGCCGTCGGCCGTGGTCAGGACATGTTCTTCAGCTTCGGGAAAGCCTACAGCCTGCGGCGGCGTGCGCGTGCTGGTCGGAGCCGGAAACAACACCGCCCGCTGCGCGAGGAACAGCACGACCAGGCCCAGGACATAACCGGCTGAGACGATCAACAGCAGCCATTTCAGCGCGGTCATGAATTTCCTGCAGGCGCGTTACATCCCCTTGACGATGTTCTCGGTGACCTTCTTGGCATCACCAAGGAGCATCATGGTGTTGTCACGATAGAACAGTGGATTGTCGATGCCGGCATAGCCCGAGGCCAGCGAGCGCTTGATGAACATCACCGTGCCGGCCTTCCAGACCTGCAACACCGGCATGCCGTAGATCGGCGAGGTCTTGTCTTCCTCGGCGGCCGGGTTGGTGACGTCATTGGCGCCGATGACGAAGGCGATGTCGGCCTGCGCGAACTCGGAGTTGATGTCCTCGAGTTCGAACACCTCGTCATATGGCACGTTGGCTTCCGCCAGCAGCACGTTCATGTGCCCCGGCATGCGTCCCGCGACGGGGTGGATCGCATACTTCACCTCGACGCCTTCCTTCTTCAGGAGATCGCCCATTTCGCGCAGCGCGTGCTGGGCCTGCGCCACCGCCATGCCGTAGCCGGGGACGATGATGACCTTGGAGGCGTTCTTCATGATGAAGGCGGCATCGTCGGCGGAACCGAGCTTGGCCGGCTTCTGCTCGCCGGAGCCGCCACCGGCCGCCGCGGTCTCGCCGCCGAAACCGCCGAGAATGACCGAGATGAACGAGCGGTTCATCGCGTGGCACATGATGTAGGACAGGATCGCGCCGGAAGAGCCGACCAGCGCGCCGGTGATGATCAGCGCGGAGTTGCCGAGCGTGAAGCCGATGCCGGCGGCGGCCCAGCCGGAATAGGAGTTCAGCATCGAGATCACGACCGGCATGTCGGCGCCGCCGATCGGGATGATCATGAGCACGCCGAGCACCAGCGCGATGATGGTGATCAGCCAGAAATCGAGCGCGCTGCCGGAGCGAACCAAGCCAAAGATGAAGAACACCAGCGCCAGCGCGAGCGCGATGTTGATGATGTGGCGGCCGGGCAGGATGATCGGCGCACCGCTCATGCGCGCGGAAAGCTTCAGGAACGCGATCACCGAGCCGGTGAAGGTCAGCGCGCCGATGGCGACGCCGAGCGACATCTCGACCAGGCTCGAGGCGTGGATGGCCCCGGGCTTGCCAATGTCGAAGGCCTCGGGCGCGTAGAACGCGCCGGCGGCGACCAGCACCGCGGCCATGCCAACCAGCGAATGGAAGGCCGCGACCAGTTCCGGCATCGAGGTCATCGGCACGCGCCGCGCGATGACAGCGCCGATCGCGCCGCCAATGCCGATGCCGAGAATGACGAGCAACCAAGCGACGCCATCCGCCGGAGGATGACTGGCGAGCGTGGTGGCGACCGCGATCGCCATGCCGATCATGCCGAACAGATTGCCCTGTCGGGACGATGCCGGGCTCGACAGCCCGCGCAGCGACAGGATGAACAGCACACCCGCCACGAGATATAGAACCGCTGCCAGATTGGCGTTCATCTCAGGTCCCCATTATGTCTTCGTCACCACGAGGTGCACGCCGAAATTTACTTGGCCTTCTTCTTGTACATCGCCAGCATCCGCTGGGTGACAAGGAAGCCACCGAAGATATTGATGCAGGCGAAGATCAGCGCGATGAAGCCGAAGCCGCGCGCCCAGCCCGAGCCGCTGGAGATCATGCCGACGCCGACCGCGAGCAGCGCACCGACCACGATCACCGAGGAGATCGCATTGGTCACCGACATCAGCGGCGTGTGCAGCGCAGGGGTCACCGACCAGACCACGAAATAGCCGACGAAGACCGCGAGGACGAAGATCGACAGCCGGAATACGAAGGGATCGACGGCTTGAGCGACATGCTCCATGGCTTCTCTCCTTTAGGCTTTCGGCTGGAAGTTCGGATGGATGACGGCGCCGTCTTTCGTCAGAGCGGTCGCCTTCACGAGTTCATCGTCCCAATTGACGGCGAGCGCCTTGTTCGCCTTGTCGACCAGCGTTTCGATGAAGGAAAACAGGTTGCGCGCGTAGAGGCTCGAGGCCGACTGCGCGACGCGGCCGGCGACGTTGGTGTAGCCGACGATCTTGATGCCATCGACATCGACGACTTCGCCAGCCTTCGCGCCGTCGACATTGCCGCCGCGCTCGACCGCAAGGTCGACCAGCACCGAACCCGGTTTCATCGACTTGACCATCTCGGCGCTGACAAGCTTCGGCGCCGGACGGCCCGGGATCAGCGCGGTGGTGATCACGATGTCCTGCTTCTTGACATGCTCGGCGGTGAGCGCGGCCTGCTTGGCCTGATACTCTTTCGACATTTCCTTGGCGTAGCCGCCGGCGGTCTGCGCGTTCCTGAACTCCTCGTCCTCGACAGCGAGGAATTTGGCGCCGAGCGATTCGACCTGCTCCTTGGTCGCCGGGCGCACGTCGGTCGCAGTGACGACGGCCCCGAGCCGCCGCGCGGTCGCGATCGCCTGCAGGCCGGCAACGCCGACGCCCATCACGAACACCTTCGCCGCCGGAACCGTGCCGGCCGCGGTCATCATCATCGGGAAGGCGCGGCCGAAGGATTCGGCCGCCTCGATCACCGCGCGGTAGCCGGCGAGGTTGGCCTGCGAGGACAGCACGTCCATGACCTGCGCGCGGGTGATGCGCGGCATCAGTTCCATCGCGAACGCCGAGACGCCGGCATCCGCGATCGTCTTCAGCGCCGCTTCGTTGCCGTAGGGGTCCATGATCGCGATCACCAGCGCGCCGCGCTTGTAGTTGGCGAGTTCGCTGGCCTCGGGACGCTTCACCTTGATGACGATGTCGGCGTCCTTGAGCGCGTCCGCACTGACGGTGGCGCCGACCGCGGCGAATTCGGAATCCGGCAGGCCCGACTTGATGCCCGCACCGGGCTCGATCGCGACTTCGGCGCCGAGCGCCTTGAACTTCTTCACGGTATCCGGGGAAGCGGCAACGCGCGGTTCGGACGGATCGATTTCCTTGGCAATCGCAATCTTCATGGAGCCTCCCCCGGCGCGGCGGGCGCGCGCGCAAGCAAACTAGCGTCTTTTGCGCTTAGTTGGATACCGGTTTCGTGACCGGCATGCGTGCAAATTTTCTGGCCGCCGCCGTTGGCGGCGCAGCCAGCGATGCGTCAAGTCAGGAAATAGCCCATCAGGGCGACGATGAGCACAACCGCGGCCGTGCCGTATTTCACGAGCATGATGAACCCTTCATAGGTCTGCTCGTGGGCAATGTAGTCGTTGCCGTCGGCGGTCGTGTAGGCCACTTCGCTATGGTCTGCCATCGGTATCCCCAGTGAAAATCCGCGTTTCCCGCGTGCAATTACCGCAAAGCGTTTGGGAGGGCAACGGCCCGTTGCCTATCGGGTCATTCGGAAGGCCAATTATCCCGGATCCACCGCGTCAGGCTTTGCTCGCTGACCTCGCCCGCGGCGAGAGCAAGGATGATAGCCGTGGCGTGCGCCGGCTCGGGCGCAAAGCGAATTTCGTTGACGCGCAAGAAAACCATCATCGCGTGGAACGCGATGCGCTTGTTGCCGTCCACGAAAGCATGGTTACGGGCGAGACCGAACGCGTAGGCGGCAGCAAGTGCCGCCATATCGGTCTGCCCGTAATTCCATTGGTTGACCGGCCGTAGTACCGCCGACTCAAGAAGGCCACGATCGCGAATGCCTTCCGGTCCGCCGAATAGCGCCAGTTGCTCGGCTTGCATGTCGATGACCTCATCGACATCGAGCCAGATCGGCTCATTCATTTTGCAAGCGCGGCGAACGTATCGCGATATTCGTGCATGACCTGGCGGGCTATCTCCATGGTTCGCGCGTGCTTCGGGTTGAAAGGCGATAGCCGCAGGCTGCCATCCGGCTGTTCGACCGGATAGAACTTGTCGCCTTCCTTGAGATTGAGCCGGGCAAGAAGCTCTTTCGGCAGGATCACGCCGACCGAATTACCGATCTTCCGGATTTGAAGGGCGTTGTCCTCCAGCTTGTATTCGCGAGAGGCCTCTTCCATTCCGCGAGGGGTTTTGTTCATGGCACCAGCTCCATTATACAAAATGTATAACACAACGTGGCGCCCTGTTCAACAAATGTTTTACGTCGGTGTCGGTAGCACACGATATGTCCGGTTTAGGTAGCACACGATCTGTCCGGTATTTTGGCCCTTT
>OEIU01001479.1_pt1 | contig 15080 bp, 17 predicted proteins | sample 1539221 | NCBI WGS metagenome assembly OEIU01 (sample SAMN03792071, study PRJEB22550) | activated sludge metagenome | feature: wastewater treatment plant; material: activated sludge; isolation source: Wastewater treatment plant of a petroleum refinery complex | place: Argentina: Zarate | collected...
GGCACCCGTCTCCGGCGGATACTCCTTCAGCGAGATCATCGCGGCATAGCGATCCTCGCCTCGGGTATCCCCGTCCAGATGGATAGTGCGATTGCCGAACGTGGTCCGACGCGACGGCACCATCTCGTCGATCGGCATGTTGCTCAGGAGCATCGGACGAACTTTGCCGGCGTTGAGCAGCGTGTAGAAAAACTCGCATTGCTCGGAAAACCAGACAACGCGCGCATCCGGGTCCAGGGCCATATCCTCGCCTATATCGCGATAGAATCGCCGGCCATCCGGCATCGTGACCTCGACGCGCTTGACATCGTGCAAGACCTGCGGGCCGTATGGGTCGAGGCTTTTTTCCAGTGCGCGCGTCGCTTCGAGGAGCTTGTCGCGCATATGGCGCAGTTGCTCCCGCGCCACCACATATCCACCCGCACCCAGAATGCGGCTGAAAACAGTGCCCTTCCTGAACACCGGTCGCACGACCAGGGACACATAAGTGTCGTTCACGAACATCTCGTTCTTTGAGATGCTGGCCTGATAGACCTCGTCCATGCGGGCCATGAAGGGATCGACAAAGGTCCCCGGCAGCGAAGGCTTGACCTTGTGTCGGACGACGTGGGTGTAGAGCGCGAAACTGCCGAGGTTCGAAATCGCCCGGAAAGCTGTGTTGCGCTGCCGCTGCAACAGATTGACGTAGTCGATATCGGCCGTCTCGAACGAAAATCCGTTAAGGCGCATTGTCGTGACTAGGCAGTCGTTCTTCAGCCGGATGATGCCGTTCTCGATCGGTGCGAAGTACGGCACATGCGTCGAGACACCCTTGTCGGCGAAGATGTCCCATCCCCGACTGAGGTTCGACCGCAAGGCGCCCGCAACCGTCGTCATTTTCCGTATGTCCTGATCCGACCTCCAAGCCGCCTTCCGAGCGGATTGACGCCGCACGCGCTGTGCTTTTGCAGGATGTCGAAGAACCACAGATCGATCTTCGTGCTCACCACGTACAAGATCGAATGCTGAACGATGAAGGCGGCCGGGAACCAGAGGATGGAGCCGAGCGCCAGGAACAGCATGAGGGAGGTGAAGCATTCAGCTAGGAAGAAGGTGTATGGAATCCCCATCACTGTCGGCGGCCGTGTCATCGCCAGGATAACCGGATAGGTGTCCACAATCTCTTCTTCGTCTCTGTTCGCCATGACAATGAAGGCGCCTACTGCGCGCCGCCGGCCAGGAAATCGACAAGCTCGGCCGCCGCGAACATGCCGGCGAGAGAACCGCCCACCCGCAGAAGCGCGCCCCAACTCCAGTAGCCAAACGCAGCGGCCAGAAACATGCCGATAAAGGCAATGGCGCCGATGCTGCGCCCGAACGGCCCGGTAAAGAACTGGACAATCCGATCGGCTGCATTTTGGAGCGCCTGTAAGTTCTGCGCTGCTGCCGGTTCGATCGCCGACATGAACAAGATCCCCGCACTCACTGTCGCCATTGTCGAATGAACGATCACCCGCTTGCCGCGTGGTGAATTCCACCCCGCCTGGGCGGCGTCTTTCAACCCGTTGCAAAATGTCTTCACGCTCTTCATAGGCTGCCTTCCTCTCTGACTTTCACGGGCCCGTCCGGAGGCTGTATCTGCCCGGTCGCATCCAACTCTTCAGGCGCAGGGCGGCTTGCGGAGAACACCAGCATCGTCGACCGCGCGGCGTCCGAGGCGCTTCGTTTCAGTTCCCTCGGTTTCCCGTTCGAAGGGAGGCCTTCGCGCATCCATCCGACAGCACCGATGTCGGCCGGTGCATATGCTTGGGTGTAAAGGCCCACCACCCGCGTCACGTAGTCGGTCGTTTCGCGGATCAGCGGCAGCGATTTGCGGGCGTCGACCCTCGGCTCGCCAGCGTTGTAGGCTGCTGCGATGAGCATCGGATTGGCGTACTTGTCGACCAGAACCTTCAGGAATCTTGCCGATGCGAGCACATTCTGCTCTGGATCGGTCAAATCGCTCGCGCCATATGCAGCCCCCGTTTCCGGCAGCATCTGCATGATCCCGATCGCCCCTGCCCCGCTGATCGCGTCTGGATCGAAAGCAGCATTCTTGGCTCGCGCGATCGAAAGCATCAAATTCGGATCGACGCCCTCTTCGCGCGCCGCCTGGACGATCAACCGCGCCAGGCTCTCGGGCATGCCCGCCAGCAGGTCAGGCCGCACCTTCGCGCCGGCTACACCAGTCTCCGACGGCCGCATCAGTTCCGCGGCATTTGCGATTCTCTCCGTCGTCAGATCGTGTGGCGGATCAAGCAGAATGGGCTCGGGCCGATAGGCAAAGACGTTGGCGCTCGCTTTAACGGCCCTCACCCGGACCGGCACGCTGACGGCTTTCGCCACCATGCTCGGTATCGTATCTCCAATGCCGGCGCGGACAGAAAACGCCTGATCGCTCAGCGGCGCCACCGCGTTTGCGGGTCGAGGTTCTAGATCCTGACCGATGGCGTGAAGGGGTATCACAACACACAAAAGCGCGGCGGCTCTCAGGCTGCAGACGCCGCTAAGTTGTGTCCCTCTCCTCATCGGAAACCGCATTTTTGACCCTGAACGTTGGACCGAGGATTACACTCTAGTATAATCCAACGCGCTCGCGTCAAGCCAAAAATGTTACGATAGGATAATTTTCTGTCTAATTCCCGATTGCCTTAGCCGCGCTGAGCCTGTGATCAGGAGGCTTTTCGCTCCCAAGGATCGCGCTTCCATCGATAGCGCAGTTGCTCCTGGTCGCCGAGATATTTGGCCAGGTTGACCGCTGTGCCGCCTTTGACGAACACCGATCCCGCGTCTGCTCCAGTCCGGTACCCAACGATGCGACAGAGGAAATTCGGCAACGGCCCGTTTACGCGCAGAATCTGGTAGCAACCTGTGATTTGGTACTGATAATCGTCGCTCAAGGTCCGTAGCTGTCGGTTTTGTTGTTGAACGGGACCGAGCCGATATCGCTGGAAATGCGGTGCGGACGTTTGCACCAGTTGGCATTCCGAGAATGTCCCATACGCCTTGCACTGCGTCAGCTTCAGCCCCGTCCATGGACGTGAAACGGAATAGCTCGACGGCACCATTTGCGACGCGCATCCTGCCAAAATTATTCCCAACACCGCCGCTGCAGCGATCGGAACCTTCATTCAATTCTCCAGCGAAAGAACTCACGCACAGGATCAGGAGTTTCGAAGCGGTCGTCCACCCCTCCTTGGCGCGTGTCACATTCTCTTTCCCTCAGAATATTACTATCGTATAATTTTAATTGGAGCAATTCCCATGTCGCAACTACACACAGCAGCGGCCTTCGACAGTACTGCGTCTTGTGGGTTCTGGCCGGGAACGAAGAAGTGGTGCGGGCTGGCGCCTTCTTTCCTATCGGTTGTTCCGGCGCCAGGAATTTTGAACGTTGATCGCGGTGATGCTACCACCCGCCGACAGCCCGTATCGAGCATCGAGCCAGACTGATCTTGTTGTGAGGCTTCCGATTGCGGGATGGCAGTCGAAGGTAGACCGGTGACATGGCGTCGTTCGGGCTTTACGTCGTCAATTCCGCGTCCAGTGCAATCGTTCTCAACGATGACAGGCCGCTTGATTGCGCCGAGAGACGAGAGACTGCTCAACCTGCACTCGCAATTCCTCTTCTTTCGCGCGCTCAGCTTCGAAATTTGACCCCGGTCCAGATAGGCGCCGGTTGGCTGTCTCACCGCAGATCGCGCCAACAAGCGTCAGGAATGCCAGGATAGCGAGAAGCTTCACCCAGAAATGCTGAACAAGGAAATCATAGCCCCACGCGCCGACTGCTGAGCCCCACGTCGCGCCAAGAGCGAAGGACCCGAACCACAAAAGAAGCCAAGCGCCAAAGGCGACCCAGACGCCAAGCATGACAATGCCAGCAAGCATCCAGAACGCTCGAACCGCTTTTTTGATGGCCCTGATCATCGTCGTCGTTCGCACAATTTGACCGCGCTATGCGCTTAAAATGCGGTGTCGCCCCTATTGAATCTTGCACTATCGTATAATTTTCGTCTATAGCATTTTTTGGTCGGATCAAAAAGGCCGAACTGAAAATGCACGCAATCGCATCAATTTCTAGCGCTGTGTTGCTGGCTTCGGCCGCTTCCGCCGTTGCACAGGAGGCAACGGCGCCGAGCCCAGCTAAGTTTGTCGAATACTACCAGAATGCCTACGCAAGCGGGCGTGATCTGGTTCCCGGACCGCAGCGGCCATTGGATCTGTCCAGTTTGACGACCGCATTGAAACTCGAAACGGTCGTTCCGGAAGCCGCAGTGAGCGGCAGTGCTTTTGTCGATGCCCGAACCAACATCATCAGACTGGTGGGTGCTCAGGGCTGTCGGTCCACGCAGCAACTCCAACTCGGTGAGATGCGCGCGTCATGCGCAATGGTGTCGCTGTCTGGCCTGAATGCTTCCCTGCAAATGGCGGCGGCGCCAGCAGGCGGTGCCTTTCCGTGCCATTTTTTTGGCACGAACAGCGGAAAGCCCACGGTTCGCTTTGCCGAATGCTTCTTCATTGGCGGGGACGATCGCGCCCAACCGCTGTCGGAATATCTAGTTCGGCACGGTTTAGCTTTCGCGGCACGGGCGTCGAATGGTGCGGCGCTCTTCCCAGAATACGCCGCCGCCGAAGACGCGGCATCAAAGGCCCGTGCCGGAATTTGGTCGAACGCTTCGTTCCAGCACCCCTATGGCGAACGATACCGGCAAAACCGATGAATTGATGCGGGTCTCGGCCATCATGCTTGCTGCAATCATTTCCGGTTCTCTCGTCTACGCCTATGCAGCCGTTGTGCCGCCTCTTCAGTTGCCGCCTCGGGCGGAGCCAGTCCCCATCCAAACGCAGGTGCTAGACGGCAGAGACCCGAGCCCTTCCGCGTTGGGGAATGCCAGGACGTTCGTGCCCTTTCCAACGACGGCTCAGTTTGAGACCGCGGATAGCTGGATCGCGAATGGCAAGCGTTACCGGCTCTACGGCCTGCAGGCCTGTTTGCGGGGTACGTCGGTAACGATAGAACCCGGCGTAAAGCGGGACTGCGGCGAGCTGAACCTGATCATGGCGCAGGCTATAATCCGGGACAGTAAACCCGTGTGTCTGACGATCAGGGAACTCGACGCCAACAATCTGCTCGTTGTCTGTCGGACAACGACGGGAGAAACCGGGTACGACCTTGCAACCTACATGATCGCGCAGGGATGGGGGTTTGCCGCAGCCAGCTCAACCGGTCAACTGATCGTTCCAGGTTATCGAATAGTCGAACAAGGAGCGCGTGAAGCGCGAGAAGGTCTCTGGGCCTATTCCGACCTTCCATATCCCGTTTCTATCCTTGTTGGACAGGGCAGACGGCAACCCTCAGTAAACGCGGCCAGCGAACGATGAAGCCCGTCGCCGTCATCGCGATCGTCGTCACGCTCGCCATCACATGGCCGGCAAGCGCGCAGGGCCCGGTCAACCGGGTCCTGCCGAAGCAAATCTACGGTCGCGTGCAGGTGCTCGACGGATCCACCATCGAATTCACAGAACCCAGGACGATCGTCCGCTTCGCAGGCTACCTCGCACCTCGGCTCGAACAGGTTGCCACGACCGAAAGCGTCGAATGGCCTGTCGGCCAGGTGGCCCGCGCCTGGTTGATCCTTCGTACCCTGAAACATGACGTGAATTGTGCATCCGTGGCGACCGATGCGAACGGTACCATTCTCGCGCACTGCTTTGTCGAAGAGACCAATCTGGCCGCCACCGCGATTGCCGAAGGCATAGGATATGCATTCAACTTCCCTGGTGAGCCGCAGGTTCCCGTGTATTTCGACATAGAGCGCCGCGCGCGGGGCCTGGGCTTTGGCATCTGGTCAGATCCGAAGCTTGCCCCACCATGGAACTACAAACCTGACCAACAGGCCGCTCCCGCAGCAGGTTCGCCGTCAAAGGAAGCACCGGAGACCGGCCTGCCCCTTCCTCCTCCGGCTCCAGTGCCAGCCGATAATTCTCCGAGAGGCTAAGATGAGAAACCTACTTTTTGTGCTCCTAGTCGCTGGCACCAGCGCGATGTCCGTTTCGCCGGCGATATCACAAACCTCGCAACAGCCTTCTCAAGACACCAACCTCGACCCAGATCAGTGTGGCGCTGGCGGGATGGGGTGCACGCCCCTCGATGTGCAGAAGTGGATGGACAAGGGCAACGATCTCGCAAATCTCTCCAGCGCCGATCTGAGCCAATACGCATATGCGTGCGCCAAGCACCCGGATTGGAAACAGGATTGTGAGTCGGACCCTGGCAAGGTTCTGCGCCGTCTCGGCATCACCGATTATCAATGACGGGATCGCGGCTATGAACCACGCCACTGCTTTCAGCCTCACGGGGCTTGTCTCGGTGATCATCGGAGCCGCCGGCGGCTACTCGTACTCGAATTGGCTGCATGCGGCCAAAGTAGCGGAACTCGCTGGCGAGGTCGCGACGCTGGAAAAGAAGGTCGACGAGTACGAAGCCACTGCCAGGGTCGAAGTGCCGTCCGATGACGAAGTGCTCGCCGCAATCCGTAAGCTCATCTTCTTCGGCGGCGTGAAAAAGGCCGCCGTCCAACAGTGTCAGAAGGACGCGTCTGCTCCAGGCGTCGTCTGCTCCCTCACCGTCACCGACAGGCATGACCTCGTCCTGCCAAAGGTGCTGCGCTTCGCCAAAATCGACGGCGTTTGGGCGTCCCAGAATTGATGCGACAAGGAGAAAACCCATGAAGCCCTTCCGGTATCTTCTTCCTGCAATTGCAGGGGTCATCGTCGGCCTCTCGAATGTTAACGCCAACGCCGAGGATGCTTCATTCGGCTGTAAAATCCTCCTTTGCGTCGCCTCGCAGAACCCGTCATGGCAAGGCGTCCCCTATTGTGTGCCCCCCGTTCTGAAACTTCTTGCAATTCGAAAAGTCCATCCCGGCTATTGGCCATCCTGCCCTGAAGCAGGAACGCACAAGCCTGGCTACGCACAATATGAGGATTGTCCCGCCGGGACCTCGCCAACGACGATCAACCGCGAAAGCGGCCATAGCGGCAACATGAACAGCACTCCAGCCTGCGCCAAATTGCGTCAGGTCGCCTGCTCCTCGCTCAGCAATCGCAATAGTCGCTTGGGAAACGGCATCAATTATCGAGCGAAAGCCCAAATCGACCGCGTCGGCAACATATGCTCGACGACGGAGATCATCCCCCGGCCGCAGCGCAAAGATCCCTACTATATCGACATTCGTGATAATGGCACTGGCAGCGTCGCGCGGTATTATTTCAATCTGAAATGCTGAGAAACCAAGCTCCGCAACCTTGACGATCCACCAAGACGGATGCAGAAGTCGAACCAGAATTGGGGAAATATTTGCTCTCCTGTCCGCCGGAAATCTCGCGCCTTCGGCACGCCGCACCGATCGAGGCCGGGCGAACCGCTATGGAACGCTTCGTTCGATGCACACGGATGGAGGAACGTCTCTCCCTGAATAGCACCTTCGATGTCAATCGGACCCGGCGAGAATGCTGCGACGAAACGGATCGAACATTCTTCCATGAAGATGACGATGACCGGGAGAGTTTGGGCGAACTGGCAGAGGACCGACTTATAAATGATAGAGGTTCTCCGGTGCTGCAATGTCTCTTACAGCACGTGCGATTTGCTTCCACTCGGTTGCTCGTCCGCCTTTCGCCTGAGCCGCGCGGATTCTGGACTCTAGCAGAGCATCATCCTTTCCAAGTTTGGCGACAAGCTGGCGAGCTATCAAGAATGCTCGATCATCGTAATATAGGTAGGCCAAGATCTTTCTCGAATAAGATCGCCAGTCGATCCGAATCATCCGCATTCGAGTCCTCACTGTGACAACCAAACCTACGTTACCGAAGACAACCAGAACATCTTTCAGTTAGACTTTATAGTAACCGATTTTATTAGAAAAATTTGGAATACAGAGGTGCTAGCTTATAAGCAATCAGGCTCGCGAGGAGACCGCAAAAGAAAAAAATCGCAGATCCAATGATTGGGCCCAATTGAATATCCTGAGCGAAAAACAAGCCAAGAAGACTTCCGCAACAGAAAGCGAAAATTGTTGTAGGCAGATAACAGTACTCTAGCCCATCGCCATCGTCGTCTTTCGCGCACATGACCAATCCAATTTCTGATTCAATCCTCGAAAAATCAATACGTGGCGTGCTTCCTGACGCCTCTGGTGAGCACCTGGTTCATCTCATAGTGTAGAGTTCGAAACATTGTTGTTCCGCACTCCACAGACTTCGGCCAGTACGCCGTGCAGACGATGAGCCCATTCAGTTTGTCCTTCGTGATGCATGATGAGGTCATTGCGAATCTCGACCATCGCGCCGGGTCGTCCCGAAGGGGCTGTGTGCCTTTCGATCGTGTGGTATACACCATCAACTGGTGCGTATGGCTCATTGTCGCCCACGATCAGGCTGCGATCGCGTTCGAGCGCCTCCGTCACCGGCGCCGAAAATCGCGTGTCATCGTTGTGAAGGATTCCGATATGCCACGGTCGGCTGACCCCTCTGTATACTGGCGTAAAGCTGTGAATCGATACCACCACCGATTCGCGTTGGTGCCGTTCGACAAGAACCCTGTCGAGCCGCTCATGGAAGGGCCTATAGATAGTTTCGCATCGCGCTAAACGTTCTTCCGTAGCGAGTTCGATATTTCCTGGGATCACGGTCGTTTCGCTAAGTGTCACAATCGACCCTGGGTGGTCAGGCTGCCGGTTGATATCGATGACTAGTCTTGAAACGTTGGCGTAAACAAGCGGCGCGTCGAGCAGATCCGATAGGATTTCTGCGACACTGAGTGCCCCGGGATCCCAAGCAATGTGTTCGATTAATTTTTCATTCGGCAAGCCGAGGTCGCCGAGGTGTTCCGGAATATAGTTGGAGGCGTGCTCGCAGACTAGAACGATCGGCGAGCTACCGTTTGAGTTGCGTACGGTCACCGGTGACCGGTTGCCAAGGTAGGTTCGTGCGGTCATGCCCAATTTATCTACCGTTTGACTTGCTTGTAGACGACGTCGAGCACATCCTTCAGCGCGGCAAGCAGATCTTCGATCTGCGTCCGCGTGGAGATGAATGGCGGCGCGAGCACAATCGAGGAGCCTAGGGGGCGAATGATAAACCCGCGATCCCGTGCTTCCTGCGCAATTCGCTCTCCAATACGCAAGTCGCCTGAGAATGACTCCTTCGTCTTCTTGTCTGCGACTGTTTCCAGTGCGCCCATCAAGCCAAGGCCACGCGCTTCGCCAATCATCGGATGGTCCGTGAGCGCGCGGAGTCCGACCTGAAATGCTTCACCGACGGCCACGACATTCTCGAAAACACCTTCCTCAGTAATGATGCGTATCGCTTCAAGAGACACGGCGCACCCTACGGGATGACCACCTGTGGTGTAGCCATGCGGAAACTCCTCCCAGACCTCGCTTGCCGCGGTGGCACGCTTATCAATATCGGCTGAGAGGAGGACAGCACCCATCGGGAAATAGCCAGCCGACATACTCTTTGAGGCAACGACAATGTCAGGTCTCTGACCAACAGCCAGGGCGCCCCAGAGGTGACCTGTCCGGCCAAAACCACAGATAACCTCGTCCGCGATCAAGGGTATTCCATACCGCTTCAGCACGGGCTGGATTTCGGCAAAGTACGTCGGCGGCGGAACAATCACGCCGCCTGCTCCCATGACCGGTTCGGCGAACATACCTGCGATTGTATCAGGGCCTTCAGCGAGGATGCGTTGCTCAAGGTTCTTGGCCAAGCGTGCGGCAAATTCCTCGTCGCTTTCACCGGCATGGGCGAAGCGCCATGCGTGTGGACAGTCAACGGTCACAATCTCAGGACCTGGGAGTCCGAATGCCTTTACATAGTCCTTCCCTGTCAAGGCCGACGCCATTACCGTTGCGCCGTGATAGGCATTTTTGCGCGTAATCAACTTGCGGCGCTCGGGCCTGCCCTCAGCGGCCCAGATCATCCAGAGCAGCTTGACGATGGACTCGTTTGCGTCCGATCCGGAATTTGTAAAAAAAACTCGGCTCATCGGCGTCGAAGCTAGCGCGAGCATCTTTTCCGCCAGTTCAACAACCGGCTTGGAATTGCGGCCGAAAAACGTGTGGTAACCCGGAAACTCAAGGTATTGCTTGTAGGCAACATCCGCCAGCCGGCGTTCAGAGAAACCCAGTGTCATGTTCCAGAGACCGGAGTTGCCCTCGAAATATCGGCGGCCAGCTGTGTCAACAATAAACGGGCCATCGCCGTGGTCGATGACCACGGAGCCGTTCGCGCGGAGCGAGAACAGGTCGGTGAAGGTATGAAAGAAGCTTGAGGCTTCACGGCTTTCCCACGATTGGGCGACGACGTTCATGGCAGCAATCTCCCGACGTTTACGAGGTTGTGTCCTTGTACCATATGTTTTTTCGGTACGCAAAACTCTCCATAATAGCCAACACATCTTGTAATGAATGTCAATTCGTGGTCAAAACGCAATATTGGAAGCTATCGTTGCGCTCGGCTCCGCGGCTAGACGGCGTGTGGGGGGGGGCTCGCGATGGTGCGCCTAGTGGTAGCCAGATACGCTCCGGAGGAGGAGAAGATGAGTTACGAATTTTTTTCGAGCACGATCACCGACTCTGGCACCGTGGCTGACTCCGACAGATCGATGAAATGCTCGACGGTCGCGGGCCGCCTCACGCTTGAACAACTTCGAAGCGCTATCTCAGAGGGCAGCATCGACACCGTTATCGTAGCCATGACGGACATGCAGGGACGTCTGATAGGCAAGCGGCTCACTGCCCGCTTCTTCCTCGAAGGTAATGTCTCGCCACAGCTCTTTTGCGACTACTTCTTGGCGACCGATATGGAGATGACCCTTGTTCCCGGCTATGCCTCGGCATCTTGGGAGCGCGGGTATGGCGACTTCGCGCTCATACCCGATATGTCTACGCTCAGGGCCGTACCGTGGCTGCCTAAGACTGCCATCGTTCTGTCGGACGTGACGACATCGGATGGTGCGTCGCTCGAACATTCGCCCAGGCAAATGTTGCGGAGACAGTTGCGGCGCCTCGCAGATCGTGGATTTGCCGCCGACATGGCGGCGGAGCTCGAATTTTACCTGTTCAATCAATCCTATGAGGACGCGCGCAACGCTAAATACGACAACCTGAAGTTCTCCAGTTGGTACCCCGAAGACGGTCATATCTTTCAAACATCGAAAGACGAACCTTATGTTCGTGCTATCCGAAACCTCATGGAACGCGCGGATATCCCCGTCGAGGGCTCCAAGGCTGAGTGCAGTCCCGGCCAGCAGGAAATCAATTTGCAGTATGCGGAGGCGCTGGAGACCTGCGACAGGCTCGCCCTTTATAAGAACGGTTGCAAGGAGATTGCCCATCAACTTGGCAAGTCGATTAGCTTCATGGCAAAGCTCGGTGAGACCCTTTCCGGTAACTCTTGTCACATCCACTTGTCGCTACGCAATCTGGAAACGGGAGCTGCGGGGTTCTACGACCAGTCCCGCGAGGACGGCATGTCCGAACTGTTTAGGCAGTTCTTAGCGGGCGCCATCAAGCATGCGCCGGCCGCGACGTATTTTTATGCGCCCAACATCAACTCATACAAGCGCTTTACCGCAGGCACATTCGCGCCGACACGGCTCGCTTGGTCCGTCGACAACCGCACAACCGCCTTCCGTGTGCTTGGTAACCGGAAGTCACTACGCTTCGAATGCCGCCTTCCCGGAGCTGACGCCAATCCCTACCTAGCCTTCGCGGCGTTGATTGCCTGCGGCCTCCAAGGTGTCGAGGAGAAGTTGGTGCTCGAGAGCGCCTATGCCGGGAACGCGTATGAGGCGGATGACGTGTCTCGTATTCCCAGCGCGCTCTATAGGTCGCTTGATCGCCTTGAAGGATCGTCCGCGCTGAAGGCCGCGTTTGGCGAGGATGTCGTCGGTCACTATCTTCATTGCGGTCGTTGGGAACTCGGAGCCTTCGAAGGCGCGGTCACCGATTGGGAAAAAAACAGACTGTTCGAGCGCTGTTGAGTAAACGCAGAAGGGACTGAAAAATGGCATCCTTCGAAACGGTCACGCCAATCGACGACTCGATCATCGCGGTACGCTCCCGTCCGACGGACGTGGATATCGATACAGCTCTGAATCTCGCCCGCCAAGCGTTCGAAATTTGGCGCGAATACTCCCTGGAAAGTAGGATAAAATTGCTTGAAAGGGCAGTGAACGCTTTCGTAAGTTGGAAGGACGAGATTGCGTCCGAGATTACCAGTCAGATCGGACGCCCGATTGCCTATAGCGGCGGGGGGGGGGGGGGTTTCTTGGGGGGGGCGCGGACCATGCTGGGCCCCGCCCCCCAGGCCCCCGCCCCGCACGCGGCCGCCGCCATCCCAAGCTTCGAACGATACATCGAGCGCGTGCCGCTTGGTACCGTAGCGGTCCTAGCGCCGTGGAATTATCCTTTTTTGACAGCCGTCAATGCGATCGTACCTGCGCTTGCCGCTGGAAATGTAGTGATCCTAAAGCATTCCGACCAGACGCCACTAGCAGCGGAACGCGTGTATGCGGCCTTTCGGGAAGCAGGTCTACCCGAGGGCGTGTTCCAATACCTCCACATGAGCCATGAGCAGGTTGCGAAGATCATCGCTGATAGGCGGGTTGCCTACGTTTGCTTTACGGGTTCTGTTGCAGGCGGGCACGCCGTTCAGAAAGCCTTATCGGGAACGTTCACCGCCGCTGGGCTCGAGCTTGGCGGCAAAGACCCTGCCTTCGTCCGAGAGGATGCTAATATCGAGCACGCCATCGCCAATATTGCTGACGGGATTTTTTTCAACTCTGGTCAGAGCTGCTGTGGCATCGAGCGCGTCTACGTCCACGAGCGGCATTTTGGAACTGTCATTGATGGGTTAGTGGCTTTCGCCGAGCAGATGAAGGTTGGGGATCCCCGCGACGCGGCCACGACGCTCGGACCAATGGTCAAGACAGCTGCCGCTAACGCCGTGCGCAATCAGATCAACAAGGCCGTGAAGCAAGGAGCACGCGCTTTGGTCGACCGACGCAAGTTTGGAGCGGATACAGGCGATACGGCCTATCTGGCGCCTCAGATCCTTGCCGATTGCGATCACACGATGGCTATAATGAATGAGGAGACTTTCGGCCCAGTGGCTGGCGTGATGTCCGTTCGATCGGACGATGAGGCGATCAGGCTGATGAATGATAGCCGTTATGGTCTCACGGCCTCAATATGGACAGGCGACAGCAATGCCGCCCGCGCCATTGGTGAGCGGCTGGAAACTGGCACCGTCTTCATGAATCGTTGTGACTACCTAGATCCTGAACTTGCTTGGACGGGCGTTAAAGATTCGGGTCGCGGGGCGACCCTGTCCCGCTTGGGCTTTGACTACCTGACGCGCCCCAGATCGTTTCACTTCAAGCTGAATTGTTGAATGGAAACGCCGTCGCGAGCGCGATAAATCGAACTGGAAAGTCAATTCGGCGCGCAGGTTGACTTATGCTAACCGAGTCTAGGAGACTCTGGTTCTCCAATATTCGCAAAACGACGTGCCAAACTCCGATTGGCTCTAAGCGATGTAGCGGCAGAACGCGTCGCTGCAAGGAGTGACGCTCTGGTTGACAACGGGACCTGCTGCGGGAGAGAAGGTACTGACCGTGACGGAAGTGGTGGCCCGGCGATATGCGCTATTGCCACAGCAGTCGAGCGCAAAGAGTCGGGCTTGTCGTCAGCCAGTGGTAACGTCGTCGGCGCCCGCCAGCGACCGTTGGGTGATGCCTAGGTAATAGCCGCGGAGCGCAAGGCCGAGCGACCGCTAGCGCATTTGGTGGGTTCAGTGGGATCCGGCAGGTCGACGGATACGTTAGCTATCGAATGCTAGCTGAAGAAACCGGCACGATGCTTGCCTTCTGCCGGCTTCGCATGCACCGTCGGTTCACCAGCTCGATTGCGCTCCGGCGCCCAAGAACGTCTGTTCTTTTCAACTGGTTGCGTGAGAGTTCTCACGCCAACTCCAAACTGTTATTGCTTAGCAAGAAAATAGGATTATCCTATTTTTTTGATTTGGACACGGCATGAGCCTCGGCTACGCTATTTCACGGTCAGACAGGGTAAACGGCATGCGCGCTCCAGCAAATAGCCGATTCGACGGCGCGTGAGGTTATGTCAATTTCGTTGAAGCAATTGCGTTATTTCGTTGCGGCTGCTGAGGCCGGCCGGATCAGTCATGCGGCGTCGGAACTCAATATTTCCCAGTCGGCCGTAACAATTGCGATACAGCAGCTGGAAATGACGGTGGGAACACGCCTGCTTGTACGTAGTCCGGACGGGGTAACAGTCACGCCGGAAGGAAGTCGTTTCCTTTCACGCAGTCGCGATATTCTCTCGTCAGTGGAAGAGTGCATTAACGAAGCACGTGCTTCGACACAGCTTACCGCGCGCACACTACGGGTCGGTGTTTCGCCTACCGTCTCCGGCTATTTTCTGCCGCGCCATCTGGCGAAATTTCAGACGAATACCCTCGGCATCGGCATTGAGCTATTTGAGGGACCGCGCTCAATGATTGAGCAGGGCCTGATCGACGGGGAGCTCGATTTGGCCGTTATGCTCATCTCGAATCTCGCTCATACTGACGAATTGTGCAGCAAGACCCTCCTCCGCTCGGCACGTCGGTTGTGGGTGGCGCCGTCTCACCCGATCAGTCGGCTGAGATCTATCACGCTTGCCGAGGTAGCGAAGTACCCTTACGTCATGCTTACCACCGATGAGGCCAGCAACACGACGCTTGGCTACTGGACGGCTCAAGGACTCAACCCAAGAACAGTCTTCCGGACGACCTCAATCGAGGCGGTACGCTCGATGGTTGGAAGCGGTCTCGGAGTCACTATTCTTTCAGAGCTCATTTATCGGCCGCGATCCTATGACAATCAGCGCATAGAGTTGCTCGACTTGGCCGATCAGGTGCCGACCATGGATATCGGCCTTGTGTGGCGTCCGGCGTCCGAATTTCCGCCCGGGAGTCAGATATTTTGC
>OEIU01001481.1_pt1 | contig 15036 bp, 15 predicted proteins | sample 1539221 | NCBI WGS metagenome assembly OEIU01 (sample SAMN03792071, study PRJEB22550) | activated sludge metagenome | feature: wastewater treatment plant; material: activated sludge; isolation source: Wastewater treatment plant of a petroleum refinery complex | place: Argentina: Zarate | collected...
CCATCTCGCAGATCAGCGCCGGCTGGTCGCCATACGCGAGCGAGTAGACGATGCCCGCTTCGCGCGCGCGGCGCGCGAGCAGCGGCCCCGCCAGCGCGTCGGCCTCGACGTTCACCATGACGACGTGCTTGCCGTGCCGGCAGCAGGCGAGCACGTGGGCGATTCCCGCCGACGGACTGCCGGTCGCGTCGATGACGATCTCGACCTCCGGCGCCGCGATCAGCGCCTGCGCGTCGTCGAGCAGCCGGGTCGTGCCCTTGCGGGCCGCCTCGGCCAGCGAGCGGGCGCCCAGCGCCGCCGCCGGCCAGCCGACCCGCAGCAGCGCAGACTTCGCCCGCTGCGGAGCGAGGTCGGCGACGCCGACCAGATGGACGCCGGGCGTGCGGCGCGCCTGCGACAGGTACATCGAGCCGAACTTGCCGGCCCCGATCAGCCCGATGCGCAGCGGCCGGCCTTCGTCGGCGCGCTGTCGCAGCATGCGATGCAGGTTCATGGGGGGCGGCTATTCGAGCTCGCTGCGCGCCATCTCGACGTCGAGCCGCTCCATCGCGTCCATCGCGTCGAATGCGGCGGCCTCGGCATAGAGCGCCTCGGCTTCCTTCAGCGCCTTCTTGCCTTCGAGCATCACCAGTCCGTTGGCGTACTCGACCCGGGCGATCGCCGAGTCGGGGTTGAGCTCGAGCGCCTTGCGGAAAAGCCGAAGCCCTTCGTCGCGCTTGGCGCCGTAGGTCATGCCGCCGATCATCGCGCCGACCTTGTCGATCACCTCGGCATGGAAGGCGCCGAGCGCGATGTGCGCATCCGCGTGCTTCGGCGCGAGCTTGATCGCCTGCGTCAGCGCGTCGCGCACCTTGCCTCCGAGGCCCTGCGCGAGCGCCTTGGCCACCGAGATGCCCTGGCCGTAGCGGCCGATCGCGTAGGCGTAGTGGTAGTAGGCGTTGGGGTTCTTCGGATCGGCCGCCTGCTGCGCCTCGCAGCGGGCCCCGACCTCCTGGAACAGGTCGAGTTTCCTCTTCTCGGCCTTCTCGAGGTAGTTCGCGTAGATGTTGGTCGCCTTGTTCGCCACGCTCAGGCCGGCGGCACCGGCCTTCAGGCCCGTTTCGGCAGCCTGCTGGAAGCGGCCCGCGTGGTAGTCGATCCACGCGGCGATGACTGCGTCGTCCTTCGGGAAGGGCTCGCAGTCACCGCGGTGCAGCCGCGCCCAGTGCTTCTTCAGCGTGGCGGGCGTGTATTCGTACTTCTTGTCGGCGTGGGGAAACGCGTTCCATCTGGCCATGGTCGGCTCCTGCTGCGGGTTCGGGGGTTCAGCTGCGGATGTATTCGTTCGACAGGCGGGCGAAGAGCTCGCGACCCTCGGGCTCGAGCCACGGCGCGAGCATCGACAGCACCTGGTAGGCGCCGCGGGCCATCGCCGCGTTCTGGTAGTCGGCCTCTCCGAAGCGCCGGGCGTTGCGGATGTACTCGAACGACAGCCAGTAGGTCGCGACGACCACCATGTTGGTGGCGAGCGACTCGACCTCGCGGCCCGCGCCGCTCAGCGAACCGCTCGCCGCGAGCGACTGGCACAGTGCGCGCGCGGCGGCGGTCTTGCGGTCGACGATCGAGCGGAAGTGCATCTCGAGGCGCCGGTTGCGCGACAGCAGGTCGTTGAGGTCTCGGTAGATGAAGCGGTAGCGCCAGATCGACTCGAACAGCAGGTGAAGGAACAGCCAGGCGTCCTCGAAGTGGATCTCGCGCTTCAGCGGACCGTCGAGCAACGGGTCGATCTCGCGCTCGAACTGCTCGAACAGCGCGCCGACGATGTCGTCCTTGTTGCGGAAATGGTAGTAGAGATTGCCGGGGCTGATGTTCATTTCGTCGGCAATCGCGCTGGTCGTGACGTTGGGTTCGCCCAGGTCGTTGAACAGCCGCAGCGAAAGCTCCAGGATGCGCTCACGGGTGCGCCGCGGCGGCTTTCGCTGCATGCTTCCTCCGTCGGGTGATCGGCCGCGGTGCGGCGCGTGGGCCGTGATCCGCGGCGCCCGCCGCGCATCCCCTGGGCGCGATCTTACCGTGACCGGACGCGCCCGACGCGACGCCCCGCGCCCGGCGCTCGGGTGCGAGGGGCCGGCTCAGGCCACCGTGCCGGCCTTGCGCGTGCTCACGATCTCGATCGCGCGATCCAGGTCGTCCAGCGTGCGTCCGAGGCGATCGAGGGCGGCGCCGGTGCGTGTCAGCCGTGCGTGCGCGTCGGTGCGCAGCTCGCGAACGAGTCGCCGCGCGGGATGGCGAAGGACCGCGGCGTTGATCGACAGGCCGTGCCTGCGCAGCACCGGGTCGAGTTCGGCCTGGCGCGCGAGCAGGTCGGCGCGGGTGGCCAGGTACGCGTGCTCGCACAGCCGGCGCCGGCTCGACAGGCTGAAGATGTTCGTGAAGAAGGTGTCGGCGTCGTCGCGGCGCGGCTCGAACAGCACGACGTCCGAACCCGGGTGGGTGACGCGGTACTTGGCCAGGCCGACGGTCATGCGCGAGCGGATCGCCGTGCGGATCGTCTGGGCCATCACCGTGCTGATGCCCGAGCGCGAGACGCGACGCGCCCCCGCTTGCCCTGCGTGGTAGGGCACCAGCGGATTGACGCACAGCACCAGGCCGACGCCGTATTCCAGGGGCACCGACGCGTGCACTGTCTTGTTCAGCGCGCCGTCGAGATAGTGGCGGGTGCCGATTCGCACCGGCGCGAACAGGCCGGGGACCGCGCTCGAGGCAATCGCCGCCCTGGAAATCGGGATGTGGTCGTAGCCGGGCGCGCCGAATTCGACCGGGTCGCCCGAGTCGATGTCGGTCGCGACGATGCGCAACGGCGCGCGGGTCTGGCGGAAGTCGTTGGTGCGCCCCGGCTGCGTGAGCAGGTGCGCGAGCTTGCGCTCGGCCGGGCTGCCGTCGACGAGTCCGTTGGGCAGCATGCGCAGCCCGCGTTCGACGGCCCGCCAGAACGCCGCCTGCGGACCGAGCAACGCCTCGTTCAGCCCGGCGCCGACCGAGGCGCTCACGCCCGACGGCGCGGCGCGCAGCGCGCGGCGCCACTCCCGGTAGGCCGGGCGAAGCATCAGCGCCGGATCGAACGCGGTCTCGGCGTCGTCGTCCTCGACGAACATGCGCACCATCCGGTGCGGCGAGACGCCGTTGACGAGACCTGCGGCGATGAACGCGCCGGCGCTCACGCCGACATAGGCGTCGAGCCGGGTCAGGTCGAGGCCGTCGATCGCCTCGGCCAGCGCGCACAGGGCGCCGAGTTCGTAGGCGGCGCCCATGAAGCCGCCGCCGGCCAGCGCCAGGCCGATTCGGCCCGGCGTGCCCGGTGGTGCGGGTTCCTTCGCCATCGCCCGGGCCGCGCGGCGCGACCTCGCTGCCGTGGTCAGGACGCAGCCTTAGTGCGACGCGCGGCTTTCTTCGCCGGGGCCTTGCGCGCCGCCGGGGCCTTGCGCGCCTTCGCCGGCGTCGCGCCGCTCAACGCCTGCACGCTGTCGTTCAACGCCTCGACGCGCTTCATCAGCGACTGGATATCCTTGCTGGTCGGAACGCCCAGACGCGTCAGCGCGCGCGAGACGCGGTCCTCGAAGACCTGCTCGAGCTTGTCCCAGGAATGCGTCGCCTGCTTGGTGATGTCGCCCGCCGCCTTGGTCATCTTGCCGGTCACCTCGCCGATCTTCTCTTCGGTCATGGCCCGGGTGCGCCGCTGGATGCCGACCCCTTCCTTGACCAGCGCCTCGAACACCTTGCCGCCTTCTTCCTGCGCCTTCGAGAACGCGCCGAGCCCGGCCAGCCAGATCTGCTGAGCCGAGTCGCGGATCGCCGAGGCCAACTGCTTGCCCTCGGACTTGCTCTCCGCCATTGCCTTGAGTTTCTTCACCATGACGCTGTTCCTCGTCGTTGATGCGGCGGCGCAGTGGCCGGCGCTGGGTTTGCCATCAGGATCTCGCCTGCCATCGCAGTCTAGGCAGTGCCGCTAGAGCCGGCACACTAAAGGAGCGCGGCCGCCGATACAATGGCCGGCGCGGGCGGCGCACGCGGTGCGCGCGCGGCGAACCACCAACGCTGGAGTCGGGGGAGACCCATGAACTACTTCATCACCGGGGCGACGGGTTTCATCGGGCGCAGGCTGGTGCGCAGGCTTCTCGAACGTCGCGGCTCGGTCGTCTACTTCCTGGCTCGCGACGCGTCGCCCGAGAAGCTGGCGCCGCTCTACGCCGCCTGGGGGGTGGACGCGACTCGCGCCATTCCGGTGGTCGGCGACATCGCCCAGCCCGGGCTCGGCATCCGCGCGGCCGACCGCAAGCGGCTCGACGGCAAGATCCGTCACATGTTCCACCTGGCGGCCATCTACGACCTGAAGGCCGGCGCCGAAGAGCAGGTTGCGGTGAACGTCGAGGGTACGCGCAACGTGGTCGCGTTCGCCAACGCGATTGGCGTCGGCTGTCTGCATCACGTGTCGTCGATCGCGGCGGCCGGACTCTACGAAGGCGTGTTTCGCGAGGACATGTTCGAGGAAGCCGAGAACCTCGAGCACCCGTACTACGCCACCAAGCACGAGTCCGAGGGAATCGTGCGACGCGAGGCGAAGGTGCCGTTCCGCATCTATCGGCCGGGGCTGGTGGTCGGCGATTCGCGCACCGGCGAGATGGACAAGATCGACGGTCCATATTACTTCTTCAAGCTGATCCAGCGCCTGCGCCAGATCGTGCCGTCCTGGATGCCGACGATCGGCATCGAGGGAGGGCGCATCAACATCGTGCCGGTCGACTTCGTCGTCGCGGCGCTCGACCACATCGCGCACGCCAAGGGGCTCGACGGCGGCTGCTTCCACCTGGTCGACCCCGAGCCGATGCGGGTGGGCGACCTGCTCAATGCGTTCGCGAAGGCCGCGCACGCGCCGCTGATGTCGATCAGGGTGAACGCCGCACTGATCGGGTTCATCCCGAAGAGCGTCAAGAAGGGGCTGCTGGCGCTCACGCCGGTGAGGAGAATCCGCAACGCGATCATGAAGGACCTCGGGCTGCCCGAGGACATCCTGCAGTTCGTCAACTATCCGACGCGGTTCGACTGCCGCGAGACGCTCGCGGCGCTCAAGGGCAGCGGGATCGAGTGCCCACGCCTGGACGACTACGCCTGGGTGCTGTGGGACTACTGGGAGCGGCACCTCGACCCCGACCTCTTCATCGACCGGACCCTGAAGGGCCAGGTGGGCGGCAAGGTCGTGCTGATCACCGGCGGGTCCTCGGGCATCGGGCTGGCCGCGGCGCGCAAGATCGCCGCCGCCGGCGCGACCACCGTGATCTGCGGGCGCGACGAGACCAAGCTCGACGAGGCAAGGCGCGTCGTCGAGGCCGACGGCAACAAGCTGGTCACCTTCTCGGTCGACCTCGCCAGCGCCGAGGATTGCGATCGCATGACGCGCTGGCTGGTCGACGAGTTCGGAGGCGTCGACGTGCTGGTCAACAACGCGGGCCGTTCGATCCGGCGCGGCATCGAGTCGAGCTTCGAGCGCTTCCACGACGTCGAGCGCACGATGCAGCTGAACTACTTCGGCGCGGTGCGCGTCACGATGGGCCTGCTGCCGAAGATGATCGAGCGGCGGCGCGGCCACATCGTCAACATCAGCTCGATCGGCGTGCTCACCAATGCGCCGCGCTTCTCGGCCTACGTCGCGTCGAAGGCGGCGCTCGACGCCTGGACGCGCTGCGCGGCCAGCGAGTTCGCCGACGTCGGCATCACGTTCACGACGATCAACATGCCGCTCGTGCGCACGCCGATGATCGCACCCACCCGGCTCTACCAGAACGTGCCCACGCTGTCGCCCGAGGAGGCGGCCGACCTGGTGACCCAGGCGATCGTCTACAAGCCGGTGCGCATCGCCACGCGCCTGGGCATCGCAGGCGAGGTGCTGCACGCGCTGATGCCGAAGATCTCACAGATCGTGATGAACACGTCCTTCCGGATGTTCCCGGACTCCGAAGCGGCGAAGGGGGCCAAGGACGCGGCGGGCAAGCCGCCGCAGCTCAGTGCCGACCAGGTGGCGTTCCAGCAGCTGATGCGCGGCATCCACTTCTAGCGCGACCGCGTACGCAGGGCAGCCCGGCAGCGCTTCGGCGAGGCGCCCTGGCCGCGCCTCAGCCATGCCCCGACGTCTCGATCGCCTCGAGCGCGCGGGTCCACACCTCGTGGTCGTAAGCCAGTTGGACGTGCCCGCGGGCGGTGAGCTCGATCGTCCGCGCACCCTGCAACGTCTGGATCGACTGGGGTACGACGATGTTGTCGTGGTGCGAGAGGACCACCGTGAAAGGCGCGCGGGCCTGCCCGGCCTCGCGCGCGGCGAGCTCGCGCAGCCAGCCGCTGTCCAGGCGCATCTGCGAGACGTTGCGCCCGTACCCGAAGCGCGCCAGCCAGGTGCCGCGGTGCGGGGTGCCCAACGTCACCACCGCGACGATCGCGCCGCTGCCGTGTTGCGCGAGGAACGCGCGGACCGCCAGCCCGCCCATGCTGTGGGCGACCACGGCGACCCGCTCGGCGCCGGTCCGGGCGCGCAGGCGCTCGACGGCGGCCTCGACGAGCGGGACGTAGTCGTCGATCGGGCCGAATACCGGTTCGAGGTTGACCGAATCGACGGCATGCCCGCGCGCGGCCAGCCAGCGCGCGAACGGGCGCCAGATGCCGCGATTGCAGAGGTAGCCGTGCACGAGCAGCACCGGCACGCGGTCGCGCCCGGCGCCGCTGGGCAGGGGCCGGGCGCCGTAGCGGATCTGCGCATAGAAGAAGGTGCGCAACGACGCGACGATTTCGCCGAACCACGCACGCAGCGCGGCAGCAAGGCCGGGGCGCAGCTCGGGGCGGGTGCGCCGCCGCAGCCACGCGCCGATGGCGAACTGCTGCCCGAGGATTGCCGCGTCGGCCAGCACCGGAACCGCAGCGGCGCCGAGCATCGCCAGCGCCGGATGCCAGTCGTGCGCGCGATGAAGCCACAGCGCCAGTTCCACGACGCCGAGCGCGACCGCCGCCGCGAGCACGGCCAGCAGACGCTGCATCATTGCCGTCAGGCCGCCGGATCGGCGAGCGCGGGGGCCGCGCGGCCGGTGAGCCGCGTGGCCAGTCCGCTGGCCAGCCGCGCGGTGATGCCGTAGATCGAGAGCTGCGGATTGGCGCCGATCGACGTCGGGAAGATCGAGCCGTCGTGCACCGACACGTTGGCCAGTTGCCAGTGAACGCCGTCGGGCCGAACGACGCCGCGCTGCGCGTCGCCGGCGATCGCGCAGCCGCCCATCACGTGTGCGGAGACGACGCGCAACAGCAGCGGCTTCATCGGCAGCGCGCCGATCGCGGCGCGCGCTTCGGGCCAGCTTCGGTAGCCGCCGGCCAGCTCGTGCACCGGGTAGACGGCCTTCGCGCCGGCCTCGAACTGGATCTGCGCCATCGTCAGCAGCGCGCGGCGCGCGCCGTCGAAGACGTAGTCGGTCAGCGGGTAGTCGAGCACCGGCGAGCCGTCCGCGCGCAGCTCGACGCGGCCGCCGGATGCCTGCGGATGAAAGCCGTCGCGCAACAGCGCGAGCAGAGCGTGCGTGTGCGCGAAGTCCTTCATCTGCCGGGCGTGCTCGGGACCGAAGCCCTGCAGCGTCGTCGCGAACAGCACGGGGTGGATGGGCGGCGCCTCGAGCTTGTAGCCGATCGGCCCGTCGATCGGCTGGCCGTCGAGGAAGTGATCGCTGTAGATCGTCTGCGGCGCCCCCGAGAAACCGTCGACCCGCTGCTCGAACGTCGCCGCCGACACCACGACGGGGTGCAGGAACGTGCGCGCGCCGGTCAGGCGGTGCGGGTCGGGGGCGTTGGATCGCAGCAGCAGGGCGGGGCTGTTGATGGCGCCGCCCGACAGCACGAAGTGCGCCGCGCGGACCCGCGTGACGCGGCCGCTCGGTCGCAGACCCTCTGCGTCGAGCCAGTGCACCTCGAGGGCGTCGGCCCGACCGCCGGCGATTTCGAGCCGCGCCGCCCGGGCCCGCGTGAACAGCGTGGCGCCCGCGTCCAGCGCGGCGGGCACCGTGGTCACGAGCATCGACTGCTTCGCGTTCGTCGGGCAGCCCATCCCGCAATAGCCGAGGTTCAGGCAGCCGCGAACGTTGCGCAGGATCGCGGGCGCCGGGATGCCGAGCTTTCCTGCGCCGCGCCGCAACAGGTCGTTGTTCTCGTTCGGCGGCGCGAGCCACGGCCCGATCGACAGCCGCCGCTCGGCGCGTTCGAACCAGGGGAACAGCGCTTCGGGCGTGTAGTCGTCGAGGCCGTAGTGCTCGCGCCACCAGGCCAGCGTCGGCGCCGGCGTGCGGAAGCTCGATGTCCAGTTGACCGTCGTCGACCCGCCGACGCAACGACCCTGGAGGATGTTGATCGCCTTGTCCTTGGTCTTGCGCGCGGCCGACTCCTGGTACAGCTGCGGATACGCATCGGCCTCGCGCATCCGGAAGTCGCGCGAGCTCTTGAGCGGGCCTTCCTCGATCATCAGTACGCGCAGGCCGGCGCGCGCGAGGATCTCGGCGGTAATGCCGCCCCCCGCGCCGGTGCCCACGATCGCCACGTCGCAGTCGACCTGCTCGGGCAGGGCCGCGGCGGTGGCGTCCAGTACCTTCCAGCCGCGTGCGAGGCCTTCTGCGACCGGATCGGGGAAGCTGCTCATCGGGCGGATGCTCCGTCGGAAATTCGGCTCGGTACGAGGCCGCGGCAGGTCACAGTCGCGGCGGCCCGTCGTAGCCGATCGCCGCCCAGTGCGAAGGCTCGGCGTACCAGCTTCCGGTGACGAGGTCGTGCAGTGCGTGGTAGGCGCTCTGCAGCAGTTCGAGCCGGTGCGTGCGCCAGGCCTGGAGCACCGATGCGACCTCGGCCACGCCGGCCTCGCGCCAAGGCGTGGTGAGCCCCGTGAGCAGCAGGCGCGTCGGCGCGATGGCCATCAGCGCGAAGAGTTGCGCGAGTTCGTCCTGGGCGGCCGGCGACAGTGCCGAAATCGCGGCCTCGACGGCGGCGTTCGCCTGACCGACCGCCAGCGTGCGCTGCGAGGGATCCGATGGCAGGGCTCCGTCGAGGATCGCCGGCACCACGCCGGCGAGCACTTCGCGGCGGTTGGCGACGGAATCGCGCCCGGCGAGCCACGATGCCGTGCCGCCCGCGACCAGCAAGGCGCCCCCGGCCAGGCCGAGCTTCAGGAACGTGCGACGTCGAACCATGGATCGATTCTAGGGGAGCGCGCTAGAGATCCATCTCTAAAGCGGGTCGATCGTGCTTCGGCCGCTTGGAGCCGCGTGCGGGCTGCGGCAGACTCCGTGTTCATGGATCACGCAGAGCGGCTGCAGCAGGCGGCGAGGGAAGTGGCGCAGCTGCGCGCATCGACCGCATCGGATGCGCAGGCCCGCGCGTGGGCGCACGCGGTCAAGCGTTGGCAGGCGCACCGGCTCGCCCGCACGCACCGCGACCTGCTGGCCGAACCTCGCCACGGCGCGGCGGCGCGGTTCTTCCTGCAGGACCTCTACGGCGCCAAGGATTTCTCGCAGCGCGACGCCGAGCTGGCTCGCATCGTGCCGATGCTGGTGCGGCTGCTGCCCGACGCGGCACTGGCCACGATCGCCGACGCGATCGAGATGGATGCGCTGTCCGAGCGTCTCGACCTCGGCCTGGCACGCCAGCTTCGCGAGCCCGACCCGCTGAGGGTCGACGAGGCCGCCTACGCGGACGCCTATCGGCGCACCGGCTCGCGGCGCGAGCGCGAGCACCAGCTCGAGCTCATCGTGACCGTTGGCCGCTCGCTCGACCGGCTGGTGCGCCACCCGATGCTGGGGCGCCTGTTGAAGGCGATGGCGGGGCCGGCGCGCGTCGCGGGTCTGTCGCAGATGCACGACTTCCTCGTTCGCGGGTTCGAGGCGTTCCGGGCGATCGGCGGCGCCTCGGACTTCCTCGGGCGCATCGAGAGCCGCGAGCGGGCGATCCTCGAGGCGCTCTATGCGGGGGCGCGGGCGGATTGGAGCGAGCCGCCCGCGGCTTGAACGGGGGCGGCCGGCTTGAGCAGGGCGCCCGGCTCCGCTATAATCACGGGTTCCTTGCCGCACGGTGTATCGACGCTATGGCGCCGGCGGCCTTTGTCCACAAGGTACGCCCGCGCGACGGGCACGCGTCACGACAGTCGTCGGCCGAAAGGCCGACATGGAGTCATCGGCCCGCGGGCCGGGGGCGGCTGGCCGTGACGTCGTCGCGAGGGTGTCCGCACCAGGAGAACCGATGCGTCACTACGAAATCGTGCTGATCGTCCACCCCGACCAGAGCGAGCAGGTGCCCGCGATGATCGAGCGGTACAAGGCGATGATCGAAGCCCAGGAGGGCAAGGTCCACCGGATCGAGGACTGGGGTCGGCGCCAGCTGACGTATCCGATCCAGAAGGTGGCCAAGGCCCACTACGTGCTGGTCAACATCGAATGCGGCAAGCCCACGCTCGACGAGCTCGAGCATGCGTTCCGCTTCAACGACGCGGTGCTGCGCCACCTCATCGTCGCGATGAAGAAGGCCGAGACGGGCGCCTCGCCGATGTGGAAGCAGATCCAGAAGGAAGAGGCCCGCAAGGCCGCTTCCGAGACGACGCAGGCCTGACGGCGCGCAGGCGTCGCGGCAGCCGATTCCGTGGGCAGCGAAGCCGGGAGCGAACTTGGCAGCGATTCTGCAATGGCGTCCAACCGGGTCGAGCTGTCTGGCGTGCTGGTCGAGCGCGAAGCGCTTCGGTACACGCCGGCGGGCATTGCAATGCTGAACGCGCGGTTGAGCCACGGCTCGGAAGTGCGCGAGGCGGGGCAACCGAGGCAGGTCGAGTTCGACGTGGCAGTGCGCTTTGCGGGCTCGATTGCGGCGCGTGCCGACCGGCTGGCGCTTGGCGAGCAGGTCTTCGTCACCGGCTTTCTCGCGCCGCGCCGCCGCCAGTCGAAATCGCTCGTGCTGCACGTCACCGACTTCGCTTCGCCGCACCGATCAACGAATTGAATTGACAGGGAAAGAGAGAACACCATGGCCACCTTTCGCCGCGGTTCCAAGGACAAGAAACCTCGCCGTCCGTCGCAGAGCGCGCTGTTCAAGCGCAAGAAGTTCTGCCGCTTCACGGCCGAGAAGATCGAGTGGATCGATTACAAGGACATCGACCTGCTGAAGGACTTCATCACCGACACCGGCAAGATCATCCCGGCGCGCCTGACGGGCACGAAGGCGCGTTACCAGCGCCAGCTGCAGGATGCGATCAAGCGCGCGCGCTTCCTCGCGCTGCTGCCGTACACCGACAACCACTGAGCCGGGGAAGACCGAGATGCAAATCATCCTGCTCGAAAAGCTCGTCAACCTGGGCCAGCTCGGCGACGTCGTGAAGGTCCGCGACGGCTACGCGCGCAACTTCCTGATCCCGCAGGGCAAGGCGCGTCGCGCGACCGATGCGGCAATCAAGGAGTTCGAGGCGCGCCGCGCGGAGCTCGAGAAGGCGCAGTCCGACCGCCTGGCCGCTGCGCAGGCGCTGGGCGAGAAGCTCAACGGCGCGACGATCCGGATCACCGAGAAGGCCGGCGTCGACGGCCGGCTGTTCGGTTCGGTCACCAACTTCGACATCGCCGAGAACCTGAAGAAGCAGGGTTTCGCGGTCGAGAAGGGCATGGTCCGCATGCCCGCGGGGCCGCTGAAGACGATCGGCGACGCCACCGTCGACGTCGCGCTGCACAGCGACGTGGTCGTGCAGATCACGGTGTCGGTCGCCGGCGAGACGGCCTGAGCCGATCGGCTCGTCCGGCCGGCAAGACGGGGCGCGATCGCGCCCCGTTTTCTTTTCTGAAGTGCAGCGCCGCGTCGCGAAATTCTCTAAGATGGGGAACTCGTTTCCCGCCCCCTCGCAGCCCCTCCGAGCATCGATGTCCGCCGTTCCCAGTTCATTGCCGGATCACGATCCGCAGGTGGCCGCGCTGCGCGTGCCCCCGCATTCGATCGAGGCCGAGCAGGCCGTGCTGGGCGGCCTGCTGCTCGACAACACCGCCTTCGACCGTGTCGCCGACGTGCTGCGCGAAGAGGACTTCTATCGCCACGATCACCGGCTGATCTGGCACCAGATTGCGCGCCTGATCGAGCGCAGCCAGCCCGCCGACGTGGTCACCGTCTACGAGGCGCTGCAGTCGCTGGGCAAGGCCGAGGAGGCCGGCGGGCTCGGCTACCTGAACTCGCTCGCGCAGGAGACGCCGTCGGCCGCCAACATTCGCCGCTACGGCGAGATCGTCCGCGACCGCTCGATCCTGCGCAAGCTGATCTCCACGTCCGACGAGATCTCCACCTCGGCATTGAACCCGCAGGGCAAGGACACGCGCCAACTGCTCGACGAGGCCGAATCGAAGGTGTTCCAGATCTCGGAGGACGGCTCGCGCGGCCAGGCCGGCTTCCAGCCGCTGCCCGACCTGCTCGGCAAGGTCGTCGAGCGCATCGACGAGCTGTACAACCAGAACAACCCGAACGACGTCACGGGCGTGCCCACAGGCTATGTCGACCTCGACCGGATGACCTCGGGGTTGCAGCCGGGCGACCTGGTGATCGTGGCCGGAAGGCCCGCAATGGGCAAGACCAGCTTCGCCTTGAACATCGCCGAGCATGTCGCGGTCGACCAGGGGCTGCCGGTCGCCGTGTTCTCGATGGAGATGGGCGCGACGCAGCTCGCGATGCGGCTGGTGTGTTCGGTCGGCCGGCTCGACCAGCAGCGGCTTCGCACCGGTCGACTCGTCGACGACGACTGGCCGCGGCTCACCAGCGCGATCCAGAAGATGCAGGACTCGCAGCTGTTCATCGACGAAACGCCGGCGCTCAATGCGCTCGAGTTGCGCGCGCGCGCGCGTCGGCTCTCGCGCCAGTGCGGCAAGCTCGGCCTGATCGTCGTCGACTACCTGCAGCTGATGTCGGCCACCAGCACCGGCGAGAACCGCGCCACCGAGATCTCGGAGATATCGCGCTCGCTGAAGGCGCTGGCCAAGGAACTCGACTGCCCGGTGATCGCGCTGTCGCAGCTCAACCGCTCGCTGGAGCAGCGCCCGAACAAGCGGCCGGTCATGTCCGACCTGCGCGAGTGCGTCACCGGCAATACGCTGGTCATGCTCGCCGACGGCCGGCGGGTTCCGATCGCCGACCTGGTCGGCACCGAGCCCGAGGTCCTCGCGATGGACGCGGCGCAGAAGATCGTCGCGGCGCGCAGCGATCGCGTATGGCCGGTCGGTCGGCGCGCCATCGTGCGCCTGTCGCTCGCGAGCGGCAGGGTGCTGCGCGCGACTGCGGAGCACCGCGTATTCACCGGCAAGGGGTGGCGCACGATCGCTGCGATCGGCGTCGGCGAACGGGTGGCCATCGCGCGCGCGCTGCCGCAGGCGGGCGAGCCTGCGCACTGGACCGACGCGGAGATCGTGCTGCTGGGGCACCTGATCGGCGACGGCAGCTACCTTTCCGGACAGCCGCTTCGCTACACCACGGCCTCGGAAGAAAACTCAGCCGCGGTGAGGCGGGCGGCCGAGGCGATGGGCTGCACCGTCACCCGCCACGAGGGCCGTGGCCACTGGCACCAATTGGTGTTGTCGGGCAATGGCGATCGCTGGCACCCGAAGGCCGTCAATGCCTGGCTGCGCGGCCTGGGCATCTTCGGCCAGCGTTCCCACGACAAGCGGATTCCGTCCGAAGTCTTTCGGCTCGCCGACGACCGGGTTGCGTTGCTGTTGCGTCACCTCTGGGCAACCGACGGGTCGATCCATGTTCGTGCGGAGGGGCAGCGGGGGGCGGCGCGCGTCTATTTCGCAACCTGCAGCGAGGGTCTCGCGCGCGACGTCGCCGCGTTGCTGCTGCGAGTGGGCGTCGTCGGCCGGATCCGCACGCTGAGGCCCGCGAATGGCCGGCCCGTGTGGAACGTCGACGTATCGGGCGCCGACCAGCAGCGGCTCTTCCTCGATCGCGTCGGCGCGTTCGGGTCGCGGAGCCTCGCGGCGCAGCGGCTCTCCGCACACCTGGACTCGATCCTCGCGCGCGCCAACGTCAACGTCGACACGTTGCCGCGGGAGGTGTTCGCGGGCGTGCGCGCTGCGATGGGCGAGCGCGGCATCTCGCACCGGACGATGGCGTCGATGCGCGGCACCGCGTACGGCGGTTCGTCCCATTTCCGTTTCGCACCATCCCGCCGCATGCTCGCCGACTACGCCGATCGGCTCGACGACGAGCCCCTGCGGACATGGGCGCAGTCCGATCTCTTCTGGGACCGCGTCGTCGCGATCGAACCCGATGGCGAAGAGGAGGTGTTCGATCTCACCGTTCCGGGCGCCGCGTCCTGGCTGGCCGACGGCATCGTGAGCCACAACTCGGGCGCGATCGAGCAGGATGCCGACGTGATCGTCTTCATCTACCGCGACGAGGTCTACAACCCCGATTCGGCCGACAAGGGCGTTGCCGAGATCATCATCGGCAAGCAGCGCAACGGGCCCATCGGCACCGTGCGGCTGACTTTCGTCGGTCAGTACACGAAGTTCGAGAACTTCACCGCCGGCGTCTAGGGCTTGTTCACTCCAAGTCAGAGCGCGTCGGTGGCGAAGTCCGCCAGCCGCGAGCGCTCGCCGCGCTGCAGCGTCACGTGGCCCGCGTGCGGCCAGCCCTTGAAGCGGTCGACGACGTAGGTGAGGCCCGACGAGCCTTCGGTCAGATAGGGCGTGTCGATCTGCGCGATGTTTCCCAGGCAAACCACCTTGGTGCCGGGCCCCGCACGCGTGACCAGCGTCTTCATCTGCTTCGGCGTGAGGTTCTGCGCCTCGTCGATGATCAGGTACTTGTTGCTGAACGTGCGCCCGCGCATGAACGACAGCGCCTTGACCTTGACCCGGCTGCGGATCAGGTCGTTGGCGGTCGCACGCCCCCATTCGCCGGCCGAAGGGTCGCTCTGGTTGAGCACCTCGAGGTTGTCCTCGAGCGCGCCCATCCACGGCTGCATCTTCTCCTCCT
>OEIU01001482.1_pt1 | contig 15030 bp, 13 predicted proteins | sample 1539221 | NCBI WGS metagenome assembly OEIU01 (sample SAMN03792071, study PRJEB22550) | activated sludge metagenome | feature: wastewater treatment plant; material: activated sludge; isolation source: Wastewater treatment plant of a petroleum refinery complex | place: Argentina: Zarate | collected...
AAAAAATCCGGCGCCTCCCGCCCCCCCGACATGCGGCCCCCGACATGCCGATAGAAGTCGAGCGCGGCGGCGAGCGCGTCGTGGGTCGGGGCGTCCGGGGCGGCCATCGGGAGAGATTACAGGCCGAGGCAAGCGAAGGCGAGCGTGGGATGCGAGCCTGGACCGCCGGCCTCCGGCCGGCCCGCGGATCGACGATGACATTGCCGGCTGGAAGCTGGCGGTCCCGGCCACTTTGGCGCCAGTCTTGTCCCGCCTTCTCCGACCTGCCCATAATCGGCGGATTGCAGCAGCGCGATTTCTCATGACCGACGTTTCCGCCCGGCCGTCCTGGCTCGCCCATCTCGCCTCCGACCGCCGCTACGCCGCCATGACGGCGCTCGGCTTCTCGATGGGCATGCCCTTTCTGCTCGTCTATTCCACGCAATCGGCCTGGCTGTCGGAGGCGGGCGTTCCGCTGCACACGATCGGCCTGCTCGCCGAGCTGACCATCGCCTACAAGTTCAAGTTCGTCTGGGCGCCCTTTCTCGACAAATACGATCCGCCGGTGCTTGCGGGCCTGCTCGGGCGCAGGCGCGGCTGGATCGTGCTGTCCCAGATCTCCATCATTCTCTCGCTGATCGGCGTGGCCTTCGGCGATCCCGCCAATTTCATCTGGTGGACCATCGCCTTCTCGCTGGCGCTCGGCTTCGCCGGGGCGACGCAGGACGTCACCATCGACGGCTGGCGCATCGTCGCCGCGCCCGCGCACAAACAATCGCTGATGACCGCCTTCATGGAGGCGGGCTATCGCGTTGGCGCGCTGGCGGCGGGCGCGGGCGCGCTCATCGTCGCCGACCGCTACGGCTGGCGCGTGTCCTACCTCTGCATGGCCGCGCTCATCTCCGTCGGCGCCGTCGCCGCCTTTTTCGCGCCGGAGCCGGAATCGGACCTTCACGCCAAACACGAGCATCCCGGCTTCGTCGCCACCGTCATCGCGCCGATCAAGGAACTCGTCACGCGGCTCGGGCCGTGGGCCGTGCCGGTGCTACTGCTGATCGCGGGCTTTCGCATGCCGGGCTATCTGACGAGCGCCATGGCCATGCCGCTGTTCAAGAGCCTGCACATTTCCGATACCGACATCGCCACGGTGACAAAACTCTTCGGCTTCTGGATCGCGCTCGCCGGCACGTTCTGCGCGACCTTCGTCGTGCGCAAACTGGGTTTGATGTCGACGCTGCTGATCGGCACGATCGCTGGCTCCGCCTCGCATTTGTCCTTGGCGTGGCTCGCGGCGGAAGGGCGCAGCGACTACATCGCCTTCGTGACGGCGGTCAGCATCGAGGGCTTCGCCTACGCCTTCGCGCAGGTGGTGCTCATCACCTACATGTCGGAACTGGCCTCCACCGAGCTCGCCGCCAGCCAATATGCGCTGCTCACCTCGCTCTGCGCGCTGCCCGGCAGTTTTCTGGCGGGCGCGTCCGGCTTCATCGTCGAGCGCGTCGGCTTCGAGCATTTCTTCATCGGCACATCGCTGATCGGCGTTCCCGTCGCGCTGCTCGCCTGGTTCGTCTGGCGCAACCATCCGCCGGTCGTCACCGCGGCGGAGCCTGCGACGGTGGAATAGCGCTACTGCATCAGCACCGGCATGTTCAGCGGTCCGCGAAAGCCGAAGCCGTGCCAGCGCACCGCGGCGGGATCGACGAGGCGCATGTTCGGGAAGCGCTCGAACATCATCGGCAGCAGGATCGCGCCGACCGTGCGGCGGGCGAGATGCGCGCCGGCGCAATGGTGCGGCCCGCTGCCGAAGGCCTGATGATGCATGGGTCCGCGCAGCGCGTTGAAGCGCTCGCCGTCCTCGAACACGTCCTCGTCGCGATTGGCGGAGGCCTGGATCGTCATCACCGTGTCGCCCTTCGGGATGGCGCAGCCGCCGATCTCGACATCTTCCATCACGAGGCGCGAACTCGCCTGGATCGGCGCGACCCAGCGCACGCCTTCCTCGAAAGCGTCGGTCCATTTGTCGCCGGCGCGCACCGCCTCGACCTGGTCGGGATTGGTGAGAAGGCCGTAGATGATCGTCAGCAGCGCGTCGCGCGGCTCGTTGACGCCGCCGCCGATGGCGATCTTCACATTGGCGATGATCTGGCTTTCCGGAATGGGATTGCGCGCATTGACCATGAAGGACAGCGCCGAGGAATCCGGCGCCGCGCGCACCCGCTCCATATTGGCGCGGATGCAGCGATCCATTTCGGCGTTTGCCTGATCGCTCGCCTCGAACGGGCCGGGCGTCCAGCCGAAATTGCCGGCGCCGTCGATCAGGATTTGCGACCAGCGCTGCACGTCGGCGTCGCTGGCGTCGGGAATGCCCATGACCTCGGCGAGAATGCGCGCGGCGATGGGACCGGCGAGCGCGGGAAAGAGGTCGACGATCTCGCCGCGCGGCAGACGGTCGAGATATTCGCCGGCCAGCCTTTTGTAGAGCGGCGCCCATGCGGCCTCGATCGTCTTGGGCATCAGCGCCGGCATCATCGCCATGCGCTCGGCGCGATGTTCGGAATCGTCCTTGCGCATCAGCGTATGCGCGAGAAAGGCGCGCTTCATCGGCGTGTTCGGGTCGTCGGAACTGAACAGCGCCGCATTGTCCTTCACGAATTTCGTGTGGACCGCCTTGGTGAGGAACGTCCGGCCGACCGACTTCACCTGAAGAACGGGCGTCTCGCGGCGCAGGCGTCGATAGATCGGGTAGGGATCGCGCGTCAGCTCCGCGATGGTGATGGTCTCGTCGACCGGCGCGAGAACGGCAGCCGTCATCGTTTCCTCCAGTATGGCTTTTTTGAATTCTACATTGCGCCAGACGGCGGCTTCCGCAACGGCCGCGCGCGGAAATTCAATAATCGCGGCCCAGATTGAATAGACGTGAGCTGGGCTGGAGCAGGTCACGACAGTAGGGAAATCAGGTCGTCATTGCTCCTCGCAATGACATTGTCGTTTCTACCTGATGGCGAAAGACCCTAGGCGCGTATCGCGTGCATGAGCGCTTGCCGCAGGCGCGCGGCGATCTCGCGCTCGCGCCCGAACGGGCCGGCCGCCGGAAGCTCGAGCCGGCGCGCGGCGGCGACGCCTTCGGTCCCGAAACGCGAGCGGATGCTCTCCTCCACCCATGTCTTTTCCTGCGCGCGCCGGCGCGCGGCAAGCCGCGTCGAGCCCAGATGCGCGCGATGCGCCGCGAGCGCCTTGCGCAGGTCGTCGAGCCCGGCGCCGGTCGGCGCGGACACGAGCACGACGGGCACGATCCACTCGTCGGCGCGATTGAACAGCGTCAGCGCGCCTTCGACCTCCGAGCGCGCGCGGCGCGCCGCGGCGCCCATGTCGGCCTTGGTGACGACGACGATATCGGGCAATTCCATCACGCCCGCCTTCATGAATTGCAGGCTGTCGCCCGAGCCCGGCTGCACGCATAGGACGACGCTGTCGGCGGCGAAGGAAATGTCGGCCTCCGACTGGCCGATGCCGACGCTTTCGACCAGCACGCGGTCGAACAGCGCGCGCATCAGCGCCACCGCCGCGACCGTGTCGTCGGAGAGCCCGCCGAGCCGGTCGCGCGCCGCCATCGAGCGCACGTAGACGCCCTTGTCGTCCGGGTCGGTCTGCATGCGCGCGCGATCCCCGAGCAGCGCGCCGCCCGTGGCGCGCGAGGAGGGATCGACGGCGATCACGCCGACGGTCTCGTTCTTGCCGCGCCAGTCGCGGATCAGCGCATTGGTGAGCGTCGACTTGCCGACGCCGGGCGGCCCGGTGAGGCCCGCGACATGCGCCTTTGGATCGGCGGCGGCCGTGTCGAGCAGGGCGGTCAGGTCTTCCGCGCCGCGCGCGGTCTCGATCAGCGCCAGCGCGTCGCTGAGCGCGCGCTTGCCGCCGGCGCGCAGCGCATCCAGCGTGGGCATCGTCATTGCGGTCCTCACGTCGTCGCCGCGCGGCCGAAGACGTAGACGATCAGCATGTAGAGCGCCACGCCGGAGAAGAAGCCGGCCATGCGCGCGTTCATCGTCAGCGGAACGACGCTGATGCGGCTCGCGAGCGCCATGACGGCGAGATCGAAGACCAGCGAGACGCCGAGCAGCCAGACATAGGGCGGGATTGCGCCTTCCGCGAAATCCGGATGGGCGCGCGCATAGCCGCCGATCACGACGCCGGCGAAGCACATGATCGGAACGTAGAAATTGCGCGCGATCATCAAGCCCCCGGACCGCGAGCCTTCAGGCTCGCATCTTGGTGTTCGGACGTGCGAGCCTGAAGGCTCGCGGCCCATGCGTCACGCCAGGCTTCCGGCCTTCTGCCCCAGCGCCGCCTGCGCGGCGGCGAGGCGGGCGATCGGCACGCGATAGGGCGAGCAGGAGACGTAGTCGAGGCCCGTCTTCTCGCAGAAGGCGATGGAAGCCGGATCGCCGCCGTGCTCGCCGCAGATGCCGAGCTTCATGCCCGGCCGCGTCTTGCGGCCGCGCTCGGCGGCGATCTTCACGAGTTCGCCGACGCCTTCCTGGTCGATCGTCACGAAGGGATCGGTCGGCAAAATGCCCTTGGCCGTGTAAGGCCCGAGGAAGGAGCCGGCGTCGTCGCGCGAAATGCCGAGCGTCGTCTGCGTGAGATCGTTGGTGCCGAAGGAGAAGAATTCGGCCGCTTCGGCGATCTCTCCCGCGCGCAGGGCGGCGCGCGGCAGTTCGATCATCGTGCCGACCGTGTAGGGAATGGTCACGCCCGTCTCCTTCGCCACCGCTTCCGCCATGGCGACGATGCGGCCCTTGATGAGATCGAGCTCCCGCTTGGTCATCACCAGCGGCACCATCACTTCGGCATGCACCGTCCCGCCGGTTTTCTTGGACGCCTCGACCGCGCCCTCGAAAATGGCGCGCGCCTGCATTTCCGCGATTTCAGGATAGGCGATGGCGATGCGCACGCCGCGGAAGCCGAGCATCGGATTGAACTCGTGCAATTCCTGCGCCCGCGCTTTCAGTTTGGCGGCGTCCGCGCCCATGCTCGCCGCCACTTCCGCGATTTCCTCGTCGGTGTGCGGCAAAAATTCGTGCAGCGGCGGATCGAGCAGGCGGATCGTCACGGGCAGGCCGTGCATGATCTCGAACAGCGCGGCGAAATCGCCCCGCTGCATCGGCAGCAGTTTCGCGAGCGCGGCGCGCCGGCCTTTCTCGTCGTCGGCGAGGATCATCTCGCGCACGGCCACGATGCGGTCGCCTTCGAAGAACATGTGCTCGGTGCGGCACAGGCCGATGCCTTCGGCGCCGAACTGCCGCGCGGTGCGCGCGTCCGCCGGCGTGTCGGCGTTGGTGCGCACCTGCATGCGGCGCGCCTCGTCGGCCCATTGCATCAGCGTGCCGAAATCGCCGGAGAGTTCCGGCTCCAGCATCGGCACGGCGCCGTCGATCACCTGGCCGGTCGAGCCGTCGATGGTGATGATGTCGCCCTTCCTGAAGACCTTCGGCCCCGCCTTCATCGAGCCGCCGGCATAGTCCACGCGGATCGTTCCCGCGCCGGAGACGCAGGGCTTGCCCATGCCGCGCGCCACGACCGCCGCGTGCGAGGTCATGCCGCCGCGCGTCGTCAGAATGCCCTCGGCCGCGTGCATGCCGTGGATGTCCTCCGGGCTCGTCTCGACGCGCACCAGAATGACCTTGTGGCCGGCCGCCTTGAGCTGCTCGGCCTCGTCGGAATTGAACACGATCTCGCCAGACGCCGCGCCGGGCGAGGCGGGCAGGCCCGTCGCCACGATCTTGCGCTCGGCCTTGGGATCGATGGTCGGGTGCAGCAACTGGTCGAGCGAGGCCGGCTCGACGCGCAGCACGGCTTCCTGCTTCGTGATCAGGCCGTCGGTGGCCATGTCGATCGCGATCTTCAGCGCGGCCTTGGTCGTGCGCTTGCCATTGCGCGTCTGCAGCATCCACAGCTTGCCGCACTCGACGGTGAATTCGAGGTCCTGCATGTCGCGGTAATGCGTCTCGAGCAGGTTGGTGATGCGCGAGAATTCCTTGAACACCTCCGGCAGCGCCATCTCCATCGACGGCTTGTCGGACTTGGCGGCGATGCGGGCTCTTTCCGTGATGTTCTGCGGCGTGCGGATGCCGGCCACCACGTCCTCGCCCTGCGCGTTGATCAGGAACTCGCCGTAGAGTTCCTTCTCGCCGGTCGAGGGATTGCGCGTGAAGGCGACGCCGGTCGCGGACGTATCGCCCATGTTGCCGAACACCATGGCCTGCACGTTGACGGCGGTGCCCCAGCTCTCGGGGATATCGTGGAGACGGCGGTAGGTGATCGCGCGCTGGTTCATCCAGGAGGAGAAGACCGCGCCGACGGCGCCCCACAATTGCTCGCGGGCGTCCTGCGGGAACGGCCTGCCGCTCTCGCGCTCCACGATCTCCTTGTATTTTCCGATGATGTGGCGCCAGTCGGCCGCCGTCATCTCGGTGTCGAGCGAATAGCTCTTGGTCTCCTTGTAGAATTCCAGCGCGTCCTCGCCATTGTGATGGTCGAGGTCGAGCACCACGTTCGAATACATCTGGATGAAGCGGCGGTAGGAATCGAAGGCGAAGCGCTCGTCGCCCGCGCCCTGCGCCAGCGCGCCGACGGTGGCGTCGTTGAGGCCGAGGTTCAGCACCGTGTCCATCATGCCGGGCATGGAGGCGCGCGCGCCGGAGCGGACGGAGACGAGCAGGGGATTGGTCTGGCTGCCAAAGTCCCGGCCGGTCAGCTTGCCGATATGGGCGAGCGCGGCGTCCACCTGCGCCGCCAGTTCGGCCGGATAGGAGTGTTCGTGCGCGTAGAAATAGGTGCAGACCTCGGTGGTGATGGTGAAGCCGGGCGGAACGGGCAGGCCGAGATTGGCCATTTCGGCGAGGTTCGCGCCCTTGCCGCCGAGCAGGTTCTTCATGCTGCTCTCGCCCTCGGCCTTGCCGTCGCCGAAGGTATAGACCCATTTCGTCATGTGAGATCGCCTTCAGATGTGCGGGGCGCCCCCCGAAACGGCTTCGGCGCCGGAATCGGCGCTTGAACCCGCTGCTCTATAGGAGCAAAGCGCGCCGGCGATCAATCGCAGGCGCGTGGGGCCGTTTACAGGTTCTTGAGGCGCATGCCGAACGCAAGCCAGCTCAGACCGTAAAAAAGCAGGTCAATTCCGAGGAATGTGCCGAGCACGAACAGGCCCGAGGCCGGCCAGCTCACGAGAATCATGAGGCCGAGCGCGACCGTCACCGCGCCCGCGAGCCCGACCAGCGCCTTGTTGCCGCTGGGCAGCCGGAAAGCCGCGACAATGCGCGCTATGCCCGTCACCAGCAGCGCCGCGCCGATCATCAGCGTATAGGCGGCGGCGGCCACCAGCGGCTGGGCGAGCGCGAAGGCGCCGGCCACAACATAGAGCAGGCCGACCAGCATCCAGATCGCCAGCCAACCCCAGGTCCGGGCCTTGAGCCCCATGGCGATTTCCGCGCCGCCGGCCAGGATCATGGCGAAGCCGATCATGTAGACCGAGGCGATCGTGCCGATCACGACGAGATAGAGTAGGGTGGCCAGGCCCATCGCCGCCGTGAGCGCGCCGAAGGCGACGAACCAGCCCCATTTCGGCTTGAGCTTGGCGATGGCCTCGCCGAGGCTGTGCGGCCGCACACTTGTGGAACCGGTCTGATCCGCCATGGTCTTCTCCTGAAATTAGGCCTGTCCGCAACACCCAACCCGCGCGCAATGTTCCGGTTTCGGCGCGAGACTTGCAACTTGTCGCTTCGGCCGCTCTTTCCGCGATGCATTGCGGCGCCATATTGATCTGGTGTAAACGCAAAAATTCAGCCATTTCCGGCGCGGCGGCGGCTCGGAACGTGTCAAGGCAAGGGACTGTAGTGAATCAATCCAAGACGCCATTGCTCGACAAGATTCGGACGCCGGAGGATTTGCGCAAGCTGCCCGAGCAGGACATGCGCCAGGTCGCCGACGAATTGCGCGCCGAAACCATCGACGCCGTTTCCGTAACCGGCGGCCATCTGGGCGCGGGCCTCGGCGTGGTCGAACTCACCGTCGCCATTCATCGCGTGTTCGACACGCCGCGCGACCGTCTCGTGTGGGACGTCGGCCATCAGGCCTATCCGCACAAGATCCTGACCGGCAGGCGCGACCGCATCCGCACGCTGCGCAAGGGCGGCGGCCTCTCCGGCTTCACCAAGCGCACGGAAAGCGAATACGACCCCTTCGGCGCCGCCCATTCCTCGACCTCGATATCGGCCGCGCTCGGCATGGCGGTCGCCCGCGACCTGTCGAAGAAGCAGAACAACGTGATCGCCGTCATCGGCGACGGCTCCATGTCCGCCGGCATGGCCTACGAGGCGATGAACAATGCCGGCCACCTGAAGTCCCGGCTGATCGTCATCCTCAACGACAACGACATGTCGATCGCCCCGCCGGTCGGCGCCATGTCGGCCTATCTCGCGCGCCTGGCGTCCGGCCGCTACGTGTCGATCCGCGAGACCGTGAAGCAGATCGCCAGCCGCCTGCCGCGCGGCCTCTACGAGCGCGCGCGCAAGGCCGAGGAATACGGCCGCGGCTTCGTGACCGGCGGCGGCACGATGTTCGAGGAGCTGGGCTTCTACTACGTCGGCCCGATCGACGGCCACAACATCGACCATCTGCTGCCCATCCTGAAGAATGTGCGCGACATGCAGACCGGCCCGGTGCTCGTCCATGTCGTCACCCAGAAGGGCAAGGGCTATGCGCCGGCGGAGGCCTCGGCCGACAAATATCACGGTGTCAACAAGTTCGACGTCATCACCGGCGCGCAGGTGAAGCCCAAGGCCAATGCGCCGGCCTACACCAAGGTGTTCGCGGAAAGCCTCGTCAAGGAAGCCCAGCGCGACGACAAGATCGTGGCGATCACCGCCGCCATGCCGTCCGGGACCGGCCTCGACCTGTTCGGCAAGGCCTTCCCGCACCGCACCTTCGACGTCGGCATCGCCGAGCAGCACGCCGTCACCTTCGCGGCCGGTCTGGCGACCGAGGGCTACAAGCCGTTCTGCGCCATCTACTCGACCTTCCTGCAGCGCGGCTACGACCAGGTCTGCCACGACGTCGACTTGCAGAAACTGCCGGTCCGCTTCGCCATGGACCGCGCCGGCCTTGTCGGCGCCGACGGCCCGACGCACGCCGGCGCCTTCGATCTCGCCTATCTCGGCTGCCTGCCCAACATGGCGATCATGGCGGCGGCCGACGAGGCCGAACTCGTCCACATGGTCGCGACCGCCGCCGCCTACGACGAAGGCCCGATCGCCTTCCGCTATCCGCGCGGCGAGGGCGTCGGCGTCGAAATGCCGGAGCGCGGCGAGATCCTCGAGATCGGCAAGGGCCGCATCATGCGCGAGGGCTCGAAGATCGCGATCCTGTCGCTGGGCACCCGCCTCGCCGAGGCGCTGCTCGCGGCCGAGGACCTGACCGCCCGCGGCTTCTCGACGACGGTGGCGGACGCCCGCTTCGCCAAGCCGATCGACCGGAAGCTGCTGCGCCGGCTCGCCGCCAATCACGAAGCGCTCATCACCGTCGAAGAGGGCTCGATGGGCGGTTTTGGCGCGCATGTCCTGCAATTGCTCGCCGAGGACGGCCTGCTCGACCGCGGCCTGAAGGTGCGCACGATGACGCTGCCCGACGCCTATATCGACCACGATTCGCCGGAAAAGATGTATGCGGCGGCCGGCCTCGATTCGAAGGGCATTGTCGCCAAGGCATTGTCGGCGCTCGGCGACGAGAAGGGCGCCGCGCGCGTGATGATCGCGTGAGCGCCGCGCCCGCGCGAAACGTCTGAAACATGCAGCCCTGCCTGTTCTGCGCCATCGCGCGCGGCGAGGTTCCGTCGCATCGCGTCTGCGAGACCGACGATCTCGTCGCCTTTCTCGACATCCATCCGATCCGGCCCGCGCACACGCTGATCGTGCCGAAGGCGCATCACGCCTATTTCGACGACATGCCGCCGAAACTGGCCGGGGACATAGCCGTGCTCGGTCAGAAGCTCGCCCGCGCCATGAAATCGCTTTATGGCGTCGAGCGCGCCGGCTTCGCTTTCATGGGCTTCGACATCCCGCACGCCCACGCCCATGTCATGCCCGTCTTCGAGCGCGACGACATCACCTCGCGCCGCGCCATCGCGGAGGAGAAAGTGACCTACCGCCATCCGCCGCGCGCGGAGGATGCGGAACTGGTCGAGACCCTCGCGCGGCTGAGGTCTGCGCTGGGCGATTGAAAAATTACCCGCCTTGTTGTATATACGATCGGGTATATACGGAGGCTCCAATGGCGACGGCGCGCCTGTTCAAGTCCGGCAACAGCCAAGCGGTCCGGTTGCCGAAGGAGTTTCGGCTTCAGGGGCCGGATGTGGAAATCTTTCGCCGCGGCGACGAGATCGTGCTGCGCGAGAAGCAGGTGGGTCTCGAACGTGCGTTCGAGATTCTGGCGAATCTTCCTGCTGAAATTGACGAGCGCGACGACCGGCCGCCGCAGGAGCGGCGCGGCCTGTGAGCGGCCCGCGATTTCTGCTCGACATGAACATCTGCATTTTCATTCGACGGAAACGGCCCGCGGCCGTGCTGTCGCGCTTCCGCCAATTGCGTATAGGCGACGCGTGCATGTCCGCGATCACATTCGGAGAACTCAGGTTCGGCGCTTGCAAGAGCGACCGGCGAAATCAGGCGCTCGCGGAATTGGACGAATTCGCTTCATTGGTGCCTATCTTGCCTTTGCCGCTCGAAGCGGCGAACGCATACGGCTCTATTCGCGCCAGTCTGTCGCGTTCCGGACAAATGATCGGAAGCAACGATCTCTGGATAGCTGCGCACGCGACCGCCACGGATATGACGCTTGTCACGAACAATATGCGAGAATTTCAGCGCGTCGAAGGCTTGCGCGTCGTTGATTGGACCATCGACAATTGATGCCGAAATCGATGACCCGCATCGACATCGCCCTCGTCGAGCGCGGCCTGTTCGCCAGCCGCGCCAAGGCGCGCGAGGCGATCGAGGCCGGCCTTGTTTCCGTCGACGGACGCAAGGTCGCAAAACCCTCCGAGCCTGTCGCGCCCGACGCGCGGGTGGAGGCGACCGCGCCCTATGAATGGGTGTCGCGCGGCGGCGTGAAGCTCGAAGCCGCGCTCGACGCCTTCGCCATCGATCCGCAAAACCTCGCCTGTCTCGACATCGGCGCCTCGACCGGCGGCTTCACGCATGTGCTGCTGTCGCGCGGCGCGAGGAGCGTGACCTGCGTCGATGTCGGCACGGGGCAATTGCACGAGAAGATTGCGCGCGATGCGCGCGTGACGCGGCTGGAGCAGACCGACGCGCGCAGGCTTGCAGCCGGCGATCTGCCGGCGCCGCCCGCGCTGATCGTGATCGACGTCAGCTTCATTTCGCTCGACCGCATCCTTCCCGCTGTCCTGGCGCTGGCGGCGCCCGGCGCAAAACTCGTGGCGCTGATCAAGCCGCAATTCGAGGCGGGCCCCGCGCATGTGAGGAAGGGCGTCGTGCGCGACGAAAGGATTCACGCGGCCGTCTGCGCGAAAATCGAAACGCTCGTCGAAAAGTGCGGCTGGCGCCGCATCGGCTTGATCGCTTCGCCCATCGCAGGCGGCGACGGCAATCGCGAATTCCTAATTGGAGCCGAGCGAGAATGATCTGCGCGCTTTCCCGGCCCCCACACCCTGAGAGTCTGACTCGAAATTCAAGAAATCTCGCCCTGAGGAGCCGCCCTCGCGTCCGGCCTTCGGCCGGCGCAAGGATAAACTCCGTGGCGTCACGAAGGGCGGCAGTGGCGGAAATGGTTGGTTTCGCCATCCTTCGAGACGCGCCTGCGGCGCTCCTCAGGATGAGGATTCGTGTTATGGGCCAGCCTCTGGGGAGCCCGCTTCAGTGGGCGGCTCGAGGCATGCTCCGGCGGCGCCCTCGCGCTTCGAGATCCAATCCCTCGGATTGCTCGCAAGAATGAGAGCCGCGGATAGTCGCCCATGACGCTGGACCTCAACGCGCGCCTGAACATCGAACGCCTCGGCGCGCGCGGCGAAGGCGTCGCCCGCACCGGGCGCGGCCTCGTCTTCACGCCTTACGCGCTGCCGGGCGAGACGATCCGCGCCGAAGTCGATGGCGAGCGTGGCAGGCTGGTCGAGATCATCGAGGCCTCGCCCGACCGCGTGGCGCCGATCTGTCCTCTTTACGGCGAATGCGGCGGCTGCGCTGTGCAGACGTTGCGGCATGAGAAATACCTCGCCTGGAAACGCGACCTGCTCGTCGACGCCCTGCGCGCCGCAAGGCTCGAGACCGATGCCCGTGCCTGCGTCGACGCGCATGGCGCCGGGCGCCGCCGCGCCGTCTTCCACGCGCGCATCGACGCGCGTGGCCGCGCGACCGTCGGCTTCATGCGCGCCCGATCGCACGAGATCGTCGCCATCGACGCCTGTCCGCTGTTTGCGTCCGGCCTCGCGAAAGCGCCCGCCGCCGCGCGCGCCATGGCGCAGGCGCTGACCGATCTCGGCAAGCCGCTCGACATCGCCGCGACGGCGACGGACGCCGGCCTCGACATCGACATTCGCGGCGCGGGCAAGCTGGACTTCGCGCGCGCGCAAGACCTGATCGCGCTCGCCGCGGCGCACGATCTCGCACGCCTCTCCAATCACGGCGTCGCGCTGATCGAGCGCCGGCAACCTGTTCTGCGCGTCGGCCGCGTCGCCGTCACGCCGCCCGCCGGCGGTTTCCTGCAGGCGACCGAAGCCGGCGAGCAGGCGCTCGCCGACCTTGTCCTCGCCGAACTCGATTCAGAAAGGCGTATCGCCGATCTCTTCGCCGGCGTCGGCACGTTCGCGCTGCGCCTCGCCGAACGCGCGGAGGTTCATGCGGTCGAGCAGGACCAGCAGGCGTTGACCGCGCTGTCGAAGGCCGCGCGCAATACGACAGGCCTCCGGCGCATCACGACCGAGGCGCGCGATCTCTTCAAGCGCCCGCTGCTGCGCGCCGAACTCGGCGTCTACGACGCGGTCGTCTTCGATCCGCCGCGCGCCGGCGCCGAGGCGCAGGCGCGCGAACTCGCCGCAAGCGACGTTCCGCTGGTCCTCGCCGTGTCCTGCAACGCCCAGACCTTCGCCCGCGACGCGCGCAGTCTCGTCGACGGCGGCTATGCGCTGGAATGCGCGACGCCCGTCGACCAGTTTCGTTTTTCCGCGCATGTCGAAATCGTCGGCGTCTTCAGGCGCGCCGCGCGCAAAAAGGCGAAGAGGGGATTGTTGTCGCGGTAGAAGGTGGAGTCCGCGTTCGCGAGTGTTGCAAGTCATTCGACCTGATCGAAGCGTCCTGCCTCCCCGCTCGTGGGGAGGTCGCAATGCGCAGCATTGCGGGCGGGGCGCGCCGGGCGTTGTTCTGCGAATCTCCGCTACAGCGGCCCCGGGACCCCACCCGTCGCGCTTCGCGCGCCACCCTCCCCGCAAGCGGTGAGGGAGACGGTCCATCCATTGCGGATCTGCTCAAATCAATCGCGTCGCCGCGACCGGCGTCTGCAGATCCGGCCCCTCGCTCTTGTAGGAATTCACCATCGGCGACACTTCGATAAATTCGATTGCCTTGTCTGGCGCCGGCTTCAGCATGTCGGTGCGGGAAACGCGGTCGTCGGAACAATCGAGCCAGCGGTCGAAATCCGCCGGCGCGATGATCGCGGGCATGCGGTCGTGGATCGCAACGGTCGTGGCGTTGGCCGGTGCCGTGATGATGCAGCCAGTGTCCACTTCGCCGCCCTGCGGGTCCGACCACGTCTCCCACAGGCCCGCGAAGCCGAGCGGCCCATGGTCGCGCGCGCGGAAAAGAAAGGGTTGCTTGACCGCCTTGCCGCGCCCGTCGGCGCCGCGCCGCCATTCGTACCAGCCGTCGGCGATGAACAGGCAGCGCCGCCGCCGGATCGCCGCGCGAAAGCTCGGCTTGCCTTCGATGCCTTCGGCGCGCGCGTTGAAGAGGAGCGGAAAGGTCTTCGGGTCCTTCACGAAGCCCGGCAGAAACCCCCAGCGCACGAGGCCGAAATGGCGAACGCCGTCGGCCGCGCGGACGATCGGGACAGGCTGCGTCGGCGCCACGTTGTAGCGGGGCGGAAAATTCGGCTGCTCGGCATAGTCGAACAGGCGCCGCATCGCGTCGGGCGGCAGGGTTATGGCGTAGCGGCCGCACATGAGAGCCTCGGAATGTAACGTCCGGGAAAGAAGTTGTTATGGAATCCGTTGCTAATGTGGCCTGTCCCGGGCTGCGTCGAAAGCATGTCTTTGAGCGAGGATCACAAGGTCGACTACGAGCGCGCCGTCGCGGGCTCGCTCGAATCGCGCGCCATGGCGCTGGTCAATCCGGCCTCGGGCCTCGCCAACGATTTCCTCAATGTCTACAATGAAATCCTGATGCTGATCGAGCTTCTGCCGACCATGCCGGAGCTCGCGGACGATATCGCCGCTTGGCGGCCCGCCAGCTACCGCGCCTATTTCATGCAATCGCCGCTGCCGGGCAGCGCGCATGCGCTCGCCGTCTATGGCCGTCTCGAGCCGTCCTTTCGCGCCCTGTTCGAGGCGAGCGTCGAGAAACTCGCCGAATGCGGCGTCGGCGCCGCCGATTCCATTTCGCGCGCCGTCGCGGTCGGCGCCGGCGATTGCGACGAGCAGATATCGCAGGTCTGCGCGCGGTCGGCCGCCCGTCTGCGCGGCCTGCTGCACGCCACCGAATTGCTGATCAATCACGGCCATCTGGTCGAAGGCCGCGATCCGCAGGCGATCGCCAACGAGCTTTTCACCGCCGCCTGAACCCTCAGGCCTTCGCCTTGCTGAGGAAAGCCGTGAAGGCCGCCTTCGCGTCGTCCGAGCGCAGGGCCTCGCCGAAGGCGACCATTTCGCGCTCGATCGCCGCCGCAATATCCTTCCTGTCGCCGCGCATCAGCCGGCGCGCCGCGCGCAGCGCCGCCGGCGGCTTGGCCGCCAGCTTGCGCGCCGCGTTCATCGCGGTTTCGCCGAGC
>OEIU01001484.1_pt1 | contig 14990 bp, 15 predicted proteins | sample 1539221 | NCBI WGS metagenome assembly OEIU01 (sample SAMN03792071, study PRJEB22550) | activated sludge metagenome | feature: wastewater treatment plant; material: activated sludge; isolation source: Wastewater treatment plant of a petroleum refinery complex | place: Argentina: Zarate | collected...
GGACTGGGCGGATCAGTGGGCGTTTCTGACGCGGACGCTGGGGATGCAGTGACTTTTCCCTCTTCCCCTGTGGGGCCGGCTTCAGCCGGCCTGCTTGGGAGTCAGGCTAAAGCCTGACCTACAGGGGAACGCGCAGGCGTGACCGCTATCGCTCGCGCGGCGATTCCTCATCGACGCTCTCGTCGATGCTCTCCCCTGGAATCGCATGCTTCTCCGCGGCCCATGCCCCCAGATCGATCAGCTTGCAGCGTTCGGTACAGAATGGTCGCCACGGCGAGGCCTCGGACCATTCGACGGGGCGGCCGCAGGTGGGGCAGGGAACGGTGGGCATGGGGGGCGGACTGTTGGCTACTGGCTGCTGGCGACTGGCCAGAAAAGCTGTGTCGACGGACTCTGGCCAGTCGCCAGCAGCCAGCCGCCAGCCGCCTTCCTCACGTACACGTCGTCAGCAGAAACTTCACGTCATCGCCCGTCTGCACGGGCCGCGTATTCACATCCGTCGATGTCATGAAGCGAATGCTGCAGCGGTGGTGACTGCCGCTGATCTCGGGAAACAGGTTCGTGTCGGCGGGCAGCGTGATGCGGATGAGCTGGCAGGGATTCTCGCGCTCGAAGGCCAGCTGGAAGGTGCCGCTCACGGCGGTTTCCTGCCGGGGTCGCGCCGCTTCGCGGGTCAGCCAGAGCAGTTCGGTCACGGCATCGCAGAGCGGGCGGATCGTCGACATCCAGCCATTGAACGTCTGCGTGCGTTGCTCGAACGGCTGATCGAGCCAGTGCCGATAGTCGGGCAGATCAAACTCGCAGGTGCCGCCCGGGATGGCGCTGCGGTGCTTGATCGCATTGAGGAACTCGGAATCGCGCAGGCGCTGCATGAACATGGCGCCGGCGTTGTTGAGTTCGGTCCGCAGCTTCGCGAGGTTCGACAGCACTGCCTTGAGCCGGCCGCCATCGACCCCGGGCTTGGCGCCGTATTCGTGCATCACGGCCATCTGCCGTTCCAGTTCCTTCAGGACTTCGCTGCGGATGTCGCCGCGCGCCGTGATGGCGAGGATTTCCAGCAGCGAACTCATGGCCGCGCGGGTCGACCACGCGTCGGCACGTTCCTCGTGGTACAGCGTCTGCTGATACAGGAAGTCCAGCCGCAGAAAGGTGCGCATCCGCTCGTTGAGCGGCTGTTCGTACACGGTGGGCGCGGCCCTTGCCGTTCCTGGTGCGGTGGCGTCTGCAGAGGTCATCGCCGGATTGTGCTGCACTCAACGACGTGAGGGAAGCCGCGAGTGATCGACCCCTTCCCCCGCTTGCGGGGGAAGGTTGGGATGGGGGGCGCTTACGCGTTTATCGCCAGATTCTCGTAGTTCTGATGCAGCGTGAGCACGAACTGCTCGAGGTCGGCCAGAGTTCCGGTGTTGACGATGACGTCATCCGCGGCATCGAGGCGCTGCTCGCGGGTCGCCTGAGCCGCAAGAATGCTCCGCGCCTGCTCGGCGTTCGACTTGTCCCGCGCCATCAGCCGCTCGATCTGCTGCTCCTCAGGACAATCGACCACGAGCACGCGGTCATAGACGTCACTGCGCCCGCCCTCGACCAGCAGCGGAATCACATGAATCTGGTAAGCACCGCCGGCAGCCGTCGAGCGTCGCGCCAGTTCGGCGCGGATGGCGGGATGCGTAATGGATTCCAGCAAGCGGCGCTGGGCCGGATCGGCGAATACCCGATCCCGCAGGCGACGACGGTCGAGCCGGCCCGAGGCATCCAGTACGTCGCGTCCGAAGGCGGTCACGATTTCCGCAAAAGCCGGCAGGCCGGGTTCGACCACGTCGCGGGCAATCCGATCGGTATCGAGCACCGGTACGCCGAGGTTGTCGAACAGCTGCGCCACGGCCGACTTGCCGCTGGCGATGCCGCCGGTGAGGGCGATGAGGAGGGGGCGGGTCATGTCAGTGGACCTGCATAACAAGGTGTTCGAATGTACGAAGCCTACCGTTTCGGCGCGCTGGCTCCAATGTCCAGCCACCGCTGCAAATTTCCGGGAAGCATGAAGATACTGGACAACGCGACGCCTTCGGGTCGCGTCAATCTCGCGACATGCCGTCGCATCTGCACGAAGCCCTGCTCCTGCTGTTTCGCAATCGGCCGGATCTCGCGCCGGAACTGCTGCGCCAGGCGCTGTGCATTTCGCTACCGACGTATACGGAAGCGCGTATCGAATCGGCGGACCTCACCGACATTCAGCCCGCTGAGTACCGGGCAGATCTGGTCGTACTGCTTCTCGACGGCAGTCCGGTACTGGGCATCGTGGTCGAAGTACAACTGGCTCGTGATGACCGCAAGCGATTCGCGTGGCCGGTCTACGTAACGAATCTTCGCGCCAGGCTGCAATGTCCCGTGTGCCTCCTGGTGGTCACCTCGGAAGAGCCGGTCGCCCGCTGGGCAAGCAGATCGATCGAACTCGGTGGCGGCAATACGTTCAACGCCTTGGTGCTGCATCCTTCGGGCGTGCCGGAAATCCTCGATGCCGATGCCGCACGGCGCGATCCGGAACTTGCCGTTCTATCGGCGATGGCGCACGGACAAAGCGCTGATACCGGAAAGTCAGTGCAGATCCGCCCTCGCCGCCCAAGTGGCCAGCCTCGGGCTCGACGAAGACCGGTCCCGGCTGTATTTTGACCTTGTTCTCAGCTCCCTCAGCGAGGCCGCCCGTCGAGCGTTGCAAACCATGGATCCAGCCAAGTACGAGTATCAGAGCGAGTTCGCCAAGCGATATCTGGCCCAAGGCAAAACCGAGGGCAGAGCGGAAGGACGTGTTGCATTGCTCCTTCGACAACTTTCGCTGCGATTCGGCCCGCTGACCGAAGAAACTCGCGCAAGAATCTCGGCTTCCTCACTGGACGAACTCGACGCCATCGGCGAGCGACTGCTGACTGCGGCGACCTTGGAGGAATCACTGGGAGCGAAGTGAGGATTGTTCCCTCCTCCGCTTTGCGGGGGAAGGCCAGGGAGGGGGAAATCAGGCCGGCATCCCGCTAACACGCAGATAAGTACCCACGATCTCATCGCCCCACATCAAGGCAATCCAGCCCGCAGCGGCGAGATACGGGCCGAACGGAATCGGAATGTTGCGATCGCGTCCGCGCGCGACGATCAGCACGATACCCACGACGGCACCGGTAAATGCCGACAGCAGGATGATCAGCGGCAGCATCTGCCAGCCCATCCAGGCACCGAGCGCGGCGAACAGTTTGAAATCCCCGTAGCCCATGCCTTCCTTGCCCGTCACCAGCTTGAACAGCTGATAGACGCTCCAGAGGCTGAGATAGCCCGCGACCGCGCCGATGATGCTCGACTTCATGTCCGGCGGCACGCCGAACTCCGGCACCGTGCCGACGATGCTCAGCAGCAGACCGATCCACATCAGCGGCAATGTCATGTTGTCAGGGAGCAGTTGCGTGTCGAAGTCGATGACCGTCAGCGCAACGAGGAACCAGGTGAGCAGCAACGCCGCGCCGGCATACCAGTGGAAGCCGAACTTCCAGGCGACGGCGGCGGAGAGGATGGCCGTGACTGCTTCGACGATTGGATAGCGAACCGAAATCTTCACCCCGCACTTCGCGCACTTGCCTTTGAGGAACAGGTAACTGATGACGGGAATGTTCTGGGCGGCGGTGATCATGGCGCCGCATTTGGGGCAGGCGGAGCGCGGCACGAACAGGTTGTACGGCGCCTTCTTCTCTTCCCCTCCTCCGCTTGCGGGGGAGGGCAGGGAGGGGGCTGCTTCCAATATCTGCCGCGCCTGCGCCTTCCACTCATGCTCCAGCATGATGGGGACGCGGTGGATGACGACGTTGAGGAAGCTCCCAACCAGGAGGCTGAAGAGAAAAACCACGACGATCCATGCGGCAGGAACAGACGCGAGAATCGATACGAGTTCGCCGAGCAGATCCTGCATTTCAGTCCTCGATGCAGCAATTCGATGTTGCCTACAAGAAAACGCCGCGCAGGGCGCGGCGTTTTCTCTCATGCCAGGTTCTCGGTCGCAGTATCAGACCACTGCACCGAGCTTGAAGATTGGTAGGTACATGGCAATGACCATGCCGCCGACCAGGACACCAAGGATCGCCATGATTAGCGGTTCCAACAGGCTGCTCATCGCGTCGACGGCGGCATCAACGTCGGCTTCATAGAAGTCGGCGACTTTGGCTGCCATCTGATCGAGCGAACCGGACTCTTCGCCGACGGCAATCATTTGAATGACCATGTTGGGAAACAGTCCGGTACTTTCCATGCATCGCTGCAGACGCATACCCGTAGATACTTCGTCGCGGATGCGAAGCGTTGCTTCTTCGAAGACGATGTTGCCCGTTGCGCCTGCGACGGACGTAAGTGCTTCGACGAGCGGCACGCCGGCGGCAAACATCGTTGAGAGTGTACGAGCGTAACGAGCGATCGCTGCTTTCACCAAGATAGGGCCAACTACGGGGGCTTTGAGCATCATGCGATCCAACGCGCGACGCATCGGTCGAGAACGCTTCTTAAAGTAGAAGAACGCATAACCCCCACCACCAGCAATGAGAGCAAGCCACCAGCCCTGGTCCTGCACAAAACGTGACAGGTCAATCACCATCTGAGTGAATGCGGGCAGATCGGCGCCAAAGCCCTTGAACAGATCTTCGAACTGCGGAATGACAAAAATCAGCAGAATGATCGTCACGATCACTGCAACAACCAGCACGGCCGTTGGATAGAACAAAGCTTTTTTGATCTTCTTCTTCAAGGCCTCGGTCTTTTCTTTGTAAGTTGCAACTTTGTCGAGCAGTGTTTCCAGTGCGCCAGCGTGTTCACCGGCCTCCACAAGGTTGACGAAGAGATCATCGAAGTACAGCGGATGCTTTGCCAATGCTTCATGCAGCGTTGTACCTGCTTCCACGTCGGCCTTGATGGCCAGTACAAGCTTCTGCATTGACGGCTTCTCATGGCCGTTGCCGATGATGTCGAAGCATTGCACCATCGGAATGCCCGCTTGCAGCATCGTTGCGAGCTGTCGGGCGAACAGCGCGATATCTTCGCTCGTGACTTTCTTGCCACTCTTGAAAAGCTGAGCCTCCTTTCGGACCCTCCTGGCGAGCACGCCTTGTCGGCGCAGGTCGGCCTTTACCGCCGCTTCCGAAGCGGCAAGCATCTTTCCCTTGATCTTCTTGCCCTTCTTGTCTGTTCCTTCCCAGACGAAAGGGAATTGCTGAGTCGAAGCAACTTGCGCCATGGTTGTGTTCCTGAGCTATTGACGTATGTCAGTGATTTCCGCAATTACTCGGTCGTACACTGATTTACTTCTTCGAGACTGGTGATTCCCGCTTTGACCTTCGCAAGCCCTGAGCGGCGGAGATCCCAAATGCCTTCTGCTGCAGATTGCTTGGCGATATCCACGGCGTTGCCGTCCTGAAGGATGATTCGCTGAATCTCTTCGGATACAGGCATGACCTGATAGAGGCCAGTACGCCCCTTGTACCCGTCTGTGCACGATCCGCAGCCGACAGGACGGTAGATCTTGATGCCTTCCGCAATTTCATCTTCGGTGAAGCCTTCTTTCAGGAGTGCGTCATGCGACATCTCCACCGGTTCCTTGCAACTGTTGCATAATTTTCGAGCGAGTCGCTGCGCAATGATCAGCGACACTGAAGTTGCAATTGCATAGGGTTTCACGCCCATGTCCACCAGTCGTGTCAGGGTCTTCGGAGCGTCGTTCGTGTGAAGTGTCGAAAGGACCAAGTGGCCGGTTTGAGCGGCCTTGATGGCAATCTCAGCCGTCTCCAGGTCACGAATTTCGCCCACCATGATCACGTCCGGATCCTGACGCAAAAAGGCGCGCAGTGCGCCAGCGAACGTGAGGCCCACCTTGGGGTTGACGTTAACCTGATTGACGCCAGGGAGATTGATTTCCGCAGGATCTTCCGCGGTTGAGATATTCGTGTCTTCCTTGTTCAGGATATTAAGTCCGGTGTACAGCGAGACGGTCTTGCCGCTACCGGTCGGTCCAGTCACCAGAATCATTCCGTGCGGCTGGGACAAAGCCTTCATGTAGAGATCTTTCTGGGCAGGCTCGTAACCCAGCGCGTCGATGCCGAGCATCGCACTCGACGGATCGAGAATACGGGCGACGATTTTCTCGCCGAACAAGGTTGGGCAGGTGCTAACACGAAAATCGATTGCCCGATTCTTGGAAATGCGCATCTTGATGCGGCCATCCTGCGGCACGCGTCGCTCGGCTATGTCAAGGCGCGACATGACTTTGATGCGCGCTGCGAGCTTGTAAGCAAGCTGGACCGGAGGTGCGGCGAGTTCCTTCAGATAGCCGTCGAGGCGAAGTCGGATGCGATACGATTTCTCGTAGGGTTCAAAGTGAATGTCCGACGCGCCCTTCTTGATAGCGTCGAGAAGGACTTTGTTGACGAACCGCACGATGGGCGCGTCTTCAACATCATCGCGAGCGACGGAATCACCTGGTAGATCATCCTCACCTCCGGTGACGTCCAGATTTTCGAGGTCAAGCCCACTATCATCTTCAGTGAGCGCCGACATCTGCGTATCGGCCTGTTCGATCGCCTTGCTGGCGATCTTTTGAAGTTTGTCCTCTTCAACGACGACAGCCTCGACCGACAGGCCGGTCTGAAATTTGATCTCGTCAAGCGCGTGCAGGTTTGTCGGATCCGAAACCGCCACGAACAACCGCTTGCCGCGTTTGAGCAGCGGTAAGACACGATGCTTCGCCAGCAACTTGTCAGATACCAGCTTGACTGTGTCTAGGTCAGGCTGAATCGCTTCCAGATCCAGCAATGGGACGCCGAATTCCTGCGAAGCAGCAATGGCGATCTCCCGAGCGTCAGCAAGACCGTTCGAAACAAGGTGCGACACCAAGTTGGTGTTGCTTTCCTTGGCGGTGCTGGCCGCCTCAATCATGGCGCGCTCTTCAAGCAGCCCGTCTTGAATGAGGCGCAGGGGCAGGCCCTGGAGGGCTAAGCGTTGTGCGCTAACTGGGATGGGATCGGCCATGGCTATAGCAGGGAGTAGGCGATATCCAGAATCTATTAGGTGGCCACACGAAAATTGTCAAATCGCTCCCATTTTGGCTCGGCCGGGCGTATGCCGGCGCGATTGGCGTCACATAAACCGAGACGAGTGACCGCTTCCCTTTCCCATCTAGCTGAGTCATAGGGAGGCCTTTAGTGTGTTCTTCCATTTGAGCGTCCAGCGTCGCGAACGCACGAGTCTTTCAGCCGGGGGGCAAAGACGGATGTTGCCGTCCCGATCGGGTAGGGGGCGGGCTCACGCCCGCCGCCCTCCTACAACACCGGACGTACGGGTCACGTATCCGGCGTTTCCTGGAGCCGCGGCCGAGGGCGCCACGGTGAGTTTCGTTTCGTTCATCGTGTCGCCCGTGAGCCGGCAGACCCCGTCAAGCGCGCCAGAGGAGGTGCTGCTTCCTCCAATGCGGTCGTCGGCCCGGTCGTCACCGAAGTTGCGGTCAAGCTCGACAGAGATCACGTGTGACTCCACTCTTCCCAAGTTGGGCCCTTCGCAGCACCGGTCCCGTGCCGCTACTACGGCCTCTGCTGACTGCTGCACGCTCATCCCGACACCTCTCGATGCCGGTAGCCAGTGGCGAACGCACAGCTCTCCCAGGGTAATATGCGCGACCTTCATGTTGTGTCCGTCGGATCTACGCGGCGGCGTTCCGTGCAAGTACCGGGCATCACATCTCTGGGCCTGCTTACCCACGCTGCCGCGCCTCTATCCGTTTCCTGTTCGTCGAACCAACATTTTGCCTGCGGCTTCCTTCAGATCCCGGATCGCTCCGGACACCCTTGCCGTTCAGCTACCACTTCCCCTTGCCGGGTGTGGAGGGGACTTTCACCCCCAAGTCACCGCCCCACCACCACGTGGGTACGGATAGCGCCAGTTACGGCGCTGCGCGCCATGCCTGGCGCACACAAAAAAGAAAGCCCCTCAAGAGAGGGGCTTTCGATCTGCGTTGGATGCAGAGACTGATTACTTACATTCAGTCGGAGCGTAGCGAGCCTGAACGGTGCCGGTATCGATAGCGCCCATGCCGCGTGCGGTTGCGGTTGCATCCGTCTGCGACGCACACGCCCAGTCGATGTTGCCGCCCGAGTCTGCGGCGGCCACGCTCGCCAGCGCCACGTTGTTGATGAACGGTGCAAGCAGGAGTGTGTTGCCGTTGATCTGGCTGGTGGCTGACGAATACGTAACGGTGATTACGCCGGTGTTGGCGGCAATCTGCACGTTCTGCACATACTTTGTCGGACTGAAGTTGTTGTTCCAGCCGGATGCAGATGCCGAAACGCCAGCAATACCGTTTGCCTGGTAGCCTTCAGACACCGAAACCTTCGCCGACGATGCGATGTTCAGGCCTTCCGTCACCTTGCTGCGTACCGTGTAGTCTTGGTACGCGGGAATGGCGATGGCCGCCAAGATGCCGATGATCGCGACCACGATCATCAATTCGATCAGGGTGAAACCCTTCTGGGACTGCTTCGTCATTTGAGAACTCCTAAACGCGGTTGCGAAGAAAACTTCAGCGGCTAGTGCCGGCGTGATTCATAGAGCAAGGGACATGCCAGACAACTAGCGCGAGCGGTAACTTACTGTTCCCTCGATTAATTTGCCGAGACAGAGTCGATGCTTCTCTCTGCTCGTCCCCTGCAACGATGGTCAGAGCACGTCGCAAGCTGACAAACATTGTCACTTTGTGGTGGCTCCTGCCGACGCCTTGTCGTGATTGATTCGGTACAGCTTGGCATAGGGCAGATTCCCTGCTTCCTCGAATCTCACTTCGTACAGCAATTCGTAGCTGGGAGGCACGCGCTCGGGGGCATCGAAGAGCAAATCATTGGCGAGGCGCGAGTTCCCATCGAAGAAGAATCGGTAGCGTAGCTGACCATCCTTCGCTCCAACTTCGGCAGGTCGCACGAGCACATACTTCACGAAGGGTGCCGCTACCTCCAGCTCTTTGGCAGACATTGAAAGATATCGCCGCACTTCATCGACCTTCTGGAAATGCTGCGGGGTCAGCAGGAAGTTGTTCGCAATGACGGAACAGTCGGTGTAGTAGCGAAGAAAATGCCCAAGATTATTGTCTGCCAGTACGACCCCTGGATCCTTGGCGCACTCCTTCTCCAGCGCAGCAAACATCGGCCGAAGCGGCACGAATGACATTTCGTTGCTGATCGGCGCCGGGGCGGCAATCTGATATCTCAAGGGAGGGGCGTAGAGCAGGATCAAGATCAGAGTTGCAACCAGCAAGATCTTTGTTTGATGCAGAGCGCTGCGCTTTGACCAGCGATCCACAATGAACAGCCACGGCAGGTACAGCGCGAAGCCCCCGAAGTAGTGCAGGCGCAACTGCAAAAACAGCAATGTAAGTCCCATGATGCTGGTCAGCCAGAACAGCAGCCGGCGATCTGCGCGTTCGCGCCAACATGCAATCAGACAGATTAGCCATGCCGCCGGTGCAGCCCATATGAACAATGAGTAGATCCGGTTCAGCGCTATTCGATCTGGCGTCAGGGCGATCTTCAGCGGCGGCTGCATTTCGGCAATGGCTTTGAGAATTCCCAGATTGCCGACCAGAAACTCGCTGCCGTGATGGATCTGGGTCAGCAGCGGGATGAAGAGAAGGGCTATTGCCGCCAAGGCTACGATCAGAGTTGAGCGTCTGAATGACGTATGAGTGAAGTATATGCATGTGGCCGCGGAACAGAGTGCGACGTAAGCATGGAACCACGAAAGCGTGTAGTACTCGAACCGACCCATCTGGAAGGGTTCCGACGGCATCAGAATTCCGATCGTCCCCGCGACGAGTGACGCGGCGACGATCTTTGCGCCACGCCGGGAGATGGGCTGATGGGCGATCCAGAATGAACCCAGAACTATCAGAATTGGGAGCTGCAGGATGAACAGCGCATTGTGGATGGCGGGAGCCATCCCGAGTGTTATGCCCAGCACAATCGCTTTGGGGATGGAATCGGATTGCCGTAGCCAACGTAATCCAAAGGCCAGTGCAGCAAGGATGAAAATGAATTCGGCGAAATGGTGATCCAGTTGGCCGACGCCATGCAGAACCTGTGTCGTTGGTGAAAGGGCCATGCACAAGCCAGCAAGAACCGTGACCCATGACGACAGGCCAAGCTCCGCGCAAATAAGCAGAAGCAAGGCGATGGAAACGACAACCGCTGCCGGTGGCACCCATGCTGCTATCTCAATAGGGTTGGAACTCAAGCCGATAGCGACGCCGGCCCTGGCGATTTGCGCCATCGCGTAGTCATAACCCCAAGGCCAGGGAAGCAGGCTGCCCTCGGGCGCATGGATTTTCTTGTCGAACTCATAAAAATCGTCTGGATGCGCGACCGTGTCGACGATCCGTCGTGCGTGGTACATGGCATCGTTTCCTACCGGCACGATTTCGCCATTCCAGTAGGAAATTGGTTTCGTGAGGTAGACGGCAGACAAAGCGAGGCAGCTCAAAAGCAGCCAAACAACGAGAAGTTGCTTGCGCGACAGTTGTGATCCTTGGCTTGGGTTCGCTGGTGCTGGGGGCTGTGTCGACATCACTTTTCGTGCGATCTGGCGAGGGAGCCTTTATTGTTATGTGAAATTTGAGGGGCTTCAGTGAGGTGCGTCACGCGTTAGTCGTGCTGATCGGCACGGCTTGGACACTGAACTGAAGACTTAGGATCGCGCTTCTTCATTCGTGGCCCCACCTTTGATCGATACCCAAGGGATTCTCGGTAGCAGAAAAATGAAAGTCATAGATCGCCTGATTCAGAAGCCGGCCACCCTCGTTGCTTCGGTATTCGCTGTTGTAGCGATTGCCGCGTATTTGCCACGTGTCTTGATGCTGGTTGACGGTCTCCAATGGCCGGGTGGGTTGTTGTCGTGGGTCACCAACCGCGACTTCGCCAACTACTGGATGGCCGCGAGGATGGTGCTCTTGGGCGATCACAGTGACCTGTTTCAGCAGTCTGTGTATTTCGCGAGGATGCAGGCCGTTTTTGGCCCCGACTATCCGATCCACAATTGGGGGTATCCGCCACATTTTCTGTTGGTGCTCTGGCCTTTGGGTTTTCTCGACTACAAGACGGCGCTCGTTGTATTCCTCATCGTGACGCTGCTCTTCTTTCTCACCTGCGCGTGGGTTTTCAGGCGTACTTACGGATCGGATACTGGATTGACGGTGCTTGTCCTGGTGGTCTCGGGCTACTCGCTACTCATGATAGATGCGTCGCAAAACGGATTTTTGCTGGCTGGTTTGTTGCTGCTTGGCGTGTCGTGGATGAGATCCCGGCCGATACTTGCCGGCATTGCCTTTGGTTTCTTGACCGTGAAGCCTCAGCTTGGCCTGTTGATTCCGCTCCTGCTTGTCTTCGATCGAAATTGGCGGGCGATCGGATGGTCTGCCTTGGCGACCTTGTCGTTGGTAGGTATCTCTGCGTTCCTCTTTGGCGTATCGAGTTGGATGGCCTACTTGACTGAAACGCTCGCGTACCAGCGATCGGTCATGGTGAACTGGCATGGCATCTTTCTTCCGATGATGCCTACGGTGTTCGGCACTGTACGAACATTGGGTTTTTCGGCCGACGTTGCTTATGTATGTCAGTGGCCGCTATCCATCCTTGCAGCGGGCGCGATTGTCTGGCTGCTTCGCTACGAACCGGATCCCCTGCGTAGAATCTTCACTATCACCTGCGGCACCTTCCTAGTGTCGCCCTATGCCTTCAACTACGACATGGGTGCGTTGGCCGTCTGCGCTGCGGTCTTGGCCAGCAAGCCTGATCTCTCGCGCCGTACGGAACTGGCCGTCAGTATTGTGGCGGGCTTACCGGCTGCCGTGATGAATCTCGGGCGGTCACAGATGCCCATTGCTCCGCTGCTGCTTGCGGCAGCGCTTGCCATGATCATATGGGACGTACTCGATCGGCGTCGTAAAGTACCTACTGTCGCTGCGCCACCAGCAAGAGATTCTTTCCAAGCAGCCGGCTCGTAAACAGATCCAGAAACCGACTTATCGGAAAGGCGAGCCGATCGTAGAGCTTGAGCGCGGTCATGTTGACGGTGCCATCGCTGTTGCCGATGAGCTTGAAAAGCAGGGTGGCCAGGTAGCCCAGCGAATCGACGTAGGCAGCGTGACGGACGCGGAAACCTGCGGCAACGACAACGGATTCGAGAGTGGCGCGGGTATATCGCCTGATGTGCCCTACCTTTGCGTCCATGCTGCTGTAAAGAACGGGAAACGCAGGAACGTAGATCAGCAACGTACCTTGTGGCGCCAGCTTGGTGTGCAGGTCGCGAAGTGCAGCGGCATCGTCCTGAATATGCTCCAGGACATTCAAGGAATAGATGTACTCCAGAGATTGATCGGGGATCTCGTCTACGCCGCTGACGGCCCGAATGCCTTTGCTGCGGATGATGTCGCGCAGCATCGCGTCAGGTTCGAGTGCCACGATGCTAGGCACTTTCTCCGCCATGGGAATGACGAACTGTCCGGACCCCGCGCCAAAGTCCAAAGTGCGCGCCGCCCCTCGATGGAACTTGAGCAGAGTATTTAGCAGGTAGCGATTGTAGTTCTTCGCCTCCTGCATGACCTCGAGATTATCGACACCCGTATACGAATCGCTCATGTGTCATCTCGCTGTGCGTACAGCAGTCGATCGGAAAGCAGATAGTTGAACGCAAACCCACCGACGGCGCCGATCGAAAGGGCGATCACGGGGAGCAAGCGCAGGCTGGCGATGAAATGCAGACAAATACCGAAGATGGCGAGATTTACCAGCGCGCCTCCGGTCTGAATCAATGTGTACCCCAATGCCTCTGAGGCCTTGTTGCTCATCCGGCCATGCACGAACGTGTAGTTGCGGTTCATGATCCAGGTGACGAGCACTGCTGTCAGGAACGAGGGGATTCGTGCGTTCCAGAGAGTCCAGTTCGCAAAGTGCGTCAGCAGCGTGAGCAGCCCGGCGTCGATGACGAACCCGATTCCCCCGACGAGAAGGAAGCTGCTGATCTTTCGTGGCTCACTGAAGGGCATGGGCAGAGGTGGTGCCGCAGGCTACGCTTGCCGTCGACGTTCACGGAAGGTCGGGCCTTGCAAGCTGAGATAGTGCAGGCGTTTTATCTCCCGTCTGGCAAGCGTCACCGTATCGAGAATCAGCCCGGCGACAAAGCTGATGAAGGAGAGAATCGTGAGGCCGGTTGCGAGGATGGCCGTTGGAAAGCGTGGTACGAGCCCCGTGGTCATGTACTCCGATACGAGCGGCCACCCTAGCGCCAATGCAGTGACAAGGAGAAGAGCTGCTACGGTGGAGAAGAATTGCAGCGGTCGTTCTTCCTTCATCAGCATGAAGATCGTGCGCAGGATGCGAAAACCATCCCGATAGGTCCGCAACTTGCTTTCCGATCCGGCAACGCGGTCGCGATAGGGTGTTTCGATCTCTGCAACGGGTAGCCGCAGTTCAAGGGCGTGCACGGTCAACTCGGTTTCCGTTTCGAAGCCGGCCGCGAGCGCGGGGAATGACTTCACGAACCGTCTCGACATGGCCTTGTAGCCCGAGAGCATGTCGCCCAATCGGCTGCCGAAAATCAGTGCAACAGAGTTGGTCAGCAGCTTGTTGCCGAACTTGTGTCCAAGGCGGAATGCATCGGTCGTCGTCGCCCGGCGGGATGCATTGACGAGATCGAGCGAATTGCCAAGGAGGTGCTCGACCATGCGGGTGGCGCTCGCGGCGTCATAGGTGCCGTCTCCATCGACCAGCACGTATACCTCTGCTTCGATGTCCGCAAACATGCGGCGCACGACGTTCCCTTTGCCCTGCAAGGTTTCCGTTCTGACGATTGCGCCTGCGGCGGCGGCCTGTTGCGCCGTGTCGTCGGTCGAGTTGTTGTCGTAGACGTAGATCGTTGCGTCGGGTAATGCGTTCTGGAAGTCGCGAATGACGGAGCCGATCGCCTGAGCTTCGTTGTAGCAGGGCACCAGAACCGCGATACGTGGTTTGTGTATGGAGCGAGTGTCCAGAGTGACGTGGTCCATTCTCGCGTGTTCCTCGGTTCGGCTGTCTTGCCGCATTGCGTGTTCAGTGTTCGCGATCATCGAGTCGATCGTGCGGTGAGTTTCGCGTCTTTTCTTTCGGTCACATGCAGCAGCTTCGCTTGCATGTTTAGCTGGCAGATCTTGAAGTTGTTGCGGTGATGTCCACGAGCGTAAGTTACTGAGTTCGCGAGATCTTTATTGCGAACCGGTCGACATTGTCAAATCGATTCTTGGCGACGGAATAGCCGACGTCTGTCACTGTCTGACAATTGCTGTCAGTTGGCCGATGTCGGAGGCTTGGGTGAGAGTTTTCACCGACAAGCCTCGCATATCACTCGATCCCGAGCTTCTTGATCCGATACCGCAGCGAGCGGAACGTCATCCCCAGCAGCGCTGCTGCCTTGGTCTTGTTGTAGCGCGTCTGTTCCAGCGCCCTGACGATCGCATCGCGTTCGATGTCTTCCAGCGCATCGCCCAGGTTCTCTCCGGGCGAGACGCTGCTGGCGGGCATGGAGGCCTCCGCCGTCGCGATCTTCGGCCGCAACTGCAGATCGCCCGCGTCGATCACGCCGCCGCTGCACAGCGTCGCTGCGCGTTCCAATATGTTCTCGAGTTCGCGCACGTTGCCGGGGAAGTGGTAGTTGCCGAGGGTCTTGATGGCGCTGTCGGTGATGCTGAGTTCGCGGTTGCCGACCTGCTTGCCGAGTTTCGTGACCATCGCGTCGACCAGTTCCGGGATGTCTTCGAGCCGTTCGCGCAATGACGGAACGCGCACTTCGATCACGTTCACACGGTAATAAAGATCCTCGCGGAATTTCCCTTCGGCGACGAGTGCGGCGAGATTCTTGTGGGTGGCCGACAGAAGACGGATGTCCGTAGGGACTTCCCTGGATTC
>OEIU01001485.1_pt1 | contig 14952 bp, 15 predicted proteins | sample 1539221 | NCBI WGS metagenome assembly OEIU01 (sample SAMN03792071, study PRJEB22550) | activated sludge metagenome | feature: wastewater treatment plant; material: activated sludge; isolation source: Wastewater treatment plant of a petroleum refinery complex | place: Argentina: Zarate | collected...
CCCTTTGCATGGCCGAAGCGGTCGAGCCGAGCTTTGCTGACGATACCGGCGGCATTGAGTTCCTCCTTGAGTGTCAGCACCGATTTCAGCTCGGCGTAGCGGCGGAAGATATACCGGACGCGCTCCGCCTCCAACTCGTTCACGACCAGCTTGCGATCCTGGACGTCGTAGCCGAGCGGCGGCCGGCCGCCCATCCACATGCCCTTTTGTTTCGACGCTGCGATCTTGTCGCGGATCCGCTCTCCCGTGACCTCGCGCTCGAACTGGGCAAACGACAGCAGCATGTTGAGCGTGAGCCGCCCCATCGAGGTGGTTGTGTTGAACTGCTGCGTCACGGAGACGAATGACACACCCTTGGCATCGAAGGCATCAACGATCTTGGCGAAATCGGCGAGCGAGCGTGTCAGTCGATCGACCTTGTAGACGACCACCGTGTCGACACGGCCGGCCCCGATGTCGGCCAGCAAGCGCTGCAATGCGGGCGATCCATCGTTCCACCCGAGATGCCGCCATCGTCGTACATGTCGGGGAGCGCGATCCAGCCGGCGCTCTTCTGGCTCTGTATATAAGCCTCGCACGCCTCGCGCTGTGCATCGAGCGAGTTGAACTCTTGGTTGAGCCCCTCCTCTGAGGACTTGCGCGTGTAGATGGCGCAGCGGATATGTGTCATCTGAGCCGCCTTCGCAGACGATGAAGACGCGCGAGGGATGCCTCCAGCACCTCAATCAGTTGGTCACACGACTGGCGCGCTACAGTGAGATCGAGGGCGGTCTGTCCCTCGGCTGCGATCAGCGTTGCATCCTCCAGTGCGCCTGTGAAATCGGCCAAAGCCTTTCGCGCGGTTTCGACACGCAGCGCCCTAGCCATCGCTCCGTCCCGCCTTGAGGCCGAAAAACCGCGGCCCCGACCAGTGCGTTCCGGTCATCTCGCGCGCGATCATCGACAGCGAGCGCCACGTCCGACCACGCCACCGGAAGCCATCCTCGACCACCAGCACTTCGTGCATCTCGCCGTTCCATTCGCGGATGATACGTGCGCCCGGCTTCAGAATGACCTTGCGCGCCTTGGCCAGATCCGACTTCGTGGCCATGGTCCGCGCCAACTCGGCGAGCTGGCGCTTCGTCGCGGCACTGAGCCCGCCCAGCACGCGCTCCTGCAGCTTCCAGGCGACGCCGAGTTCGAGCAGATCCCGACGAAGCAACTTGGGTGGGTGGGAACGATACAGGCGGCGCCATTCCGTTCGCAGTTCGGGCGCGTCCATCCCGGACAAGGCAGCCAACTGGACATTCAGCGCGTCGAGGTCGGCGCGCTTGCGCGCACCGGCATTTGAGGACGGGATTTCTGCGAGATCCGGATCTGACATGGCTCAGCCCCTCGCTCGCGATTGCGTTGCCGGCTTGGCCGTGTTGTCGAGCCGGTAGGCCTTCCGGTTGGCGTGGACGTCGAGCTGCATGGCAAAGCCACGTGACCTCAATCGACTCAAGGCGCCGAGCACCGAGTGCCGCTGCCAGCCGGTAGCCGCGACGAGCTCGTCGGCCGTCGCGCCGCTCTTGGCGGTCAGGCGGTCGATGATGATACCCAGCTTGCCGCTGGGACGTGGCGTTGAGGGAGCTTGTGCCGGCTCGGGCGTCAGGACAGTCGCAGGCTTTCTGGATGAATTCGAGCGTGCTTTATCAATTTTGGGCATCGGGTGATCCTCAGATGCTGGGCCACGCGGAATGCATGGCCCTTGCACCACCCGAAGCCCCGGAGTTGCGCTCCGAGGCGGAACCCGCGGCCGTTGGTGACCGCGCGTTACGACGACAGTACCGCTCCAAATCAAGACGAAGTCCAGCCGAAAGAGGCGTGAGCAGACGTTATGCCTGCAATTAATATATTGAAAAACTTGATTATTTGATCGTCTAGTCGAGCAACATTGAAAGGTTCGATTCCTGCGTTCAAGCCGGCCTTCGATTACACCTGAATTTCAGGAAACACGATCGCAGGCCGGTTGCAGCAGCCTTCTTATCCGGTGCAACGGAACGACCCAGTCGAGAGCTCAAGGACTCGATGCGCGAGGTCCAGGACTTCTACTCCCTCGGCGCCGACTGCCTCTGGATCACCTTCGCCGATGGCCGTCTCTGGTCGGGCTTCGCCGCGCCGGAGGTGGCGCTGCTCGGAGGCGCGGCTCTGCTTCAGGCATCCCGTGCCCGAAAGATCATCGGCGGCTGCGATATCATCACGTAAGATCGCGAAGCCCGATCCCTGGGCCGCCATAAAAGGAGTATCCGGCGCAAGCCGGCAAGTCCGCCGGACGCGAACCAAATGGGTGAGACCAATCCATGAGAGCCATCGCAAGATTTCTTCGGCGAGTGGCCGTGTTAGGCCTTGGCATACTCAGCATTTGGCTGATCGTTGACGTCTTTGAGCTCACCGACGATAGAGTGCCTACTCTTTTAGCGCTCGGCATCACATATGGCATCGCGGCCTACATCATCCTGCCGCGCGCAGTTCGTATGGGCCTCAAGATTCTCCAACGCAAGCACGTGCCGCGCTTCACGGTCACGGGCGATGGACTTCTCGGCGATCCCGTCAATCTCGCGCTCGTGGGCACTTTGGAACAACTCCGTGCTGGCTTCTCCGCGTCCGGCTGGGTCGAAGCGGAACCACTGAATATCAAGACGTCGTGGCGTATGGCTCAGGCCTTTGTTCTGAACAGGCCGGACGGCGCCGTTCAGCACCCTCTACCTATTCGGACGCGGACATGACATCGGTTTCCAGAAGGCCATCGGCAATAGCCCACGCAAGCGCCACCATGTCCGCTTCTGGGCGCAGGACGTGGCAACCGCGCAGGCGAATGCAAGCACACTCGACTTCTGGCTCAACACCGACCGTCCTCAAGATTTCCAACCCGCCCTTTGGCTGGGCGCCGGAACACGAGATATCGGCTTCTCGCTAACGCGGCTTACGTTCCAGGTCACGCATGGAACTGACGCTGACACCAACGCCGAGCGGGAATATATAATCGGCGAGTTAACTCGATGTGGCGCAATTCGGCATGCGATGTTGTTCAAACCCGGAGACCGCTTGGAACGTGTCAATCAGTACGTCTCGGACGGTGAAATCGCCGTCGCTGAGATCGTAAAGCCCATTAGCGGAGCACGGCTCCTGGCCTAATACGTCGCGAGTTCCCGATTTTCGAACGGCCGACGGGCCTTGTCACGAATTTCAACCTTTAGCTCTATGGAATCTATAATGGCATCGGCAAAGGACGTACCTTGCGTCTCGCTAGCGCTGATGAGGGCGCCGGGACTAAAGACATTGATCTCGAGTATTTTGTCACCAACGATATCCAGACCGACGAGGAACATGCCGTCGCGAATGAGTTTTGGGCGGACGAGTTCTGCCACGCGCAAGTGTTCGTCGGTGACTTGAACCTTTTCGGCCCCGCCTTTTGCATGCATGTTGGACCTTATGTCGTCGCCGGCGGGCACGCGGCGAACGGCTGCATACTTACCGTCACGCTGCAGCGGTTCCCCGTTCATCAGGAACAGACGAATATCTCCCTGTTTCGCTTCCGTTAGATATGTTTGCGCGATGATGTAACCCTCTTTGTCGAGAGCTTCGATGATTTGATTGAGGTTCTCATCCTTGGTCGACTTCAGCATGAATACATTCTTGCCCCCTGATCCCTGCAGGGGCTTCACGATAACCTTGCCCTTCTGTTTGGTGATAAAATCTTTGATTTCCGAAGCGTGCTTGGAAATCAAAGTGGCTGTGCGCACTTCGCTGGGAAAACCCTGAAAATAGAGCTTGTTTTGCGCGCGCGACAGGCCATCGGGATCATTCAGTACGATGACGCCCTGTTCCACGGCGAATTGGCCGAAAACGATGCCGGCCTGGGCCGCCCACGGCCGGTCCACGGCATCGAGCGAAGGATCGTTGCGTAACATCAGCACGTCGACATCGGTTATATCGATGGTCTTGACAGGTACATCCTTGCTTTGGATGACCTCGATCCACTCAACACCGTCCTTGTACTTCTTTTTTTTGGGCACGACGGCGCGGATCAACATGCCATCGTCGGGTCGCATTATGAAATCGTCCGGCGTGACATAGCATACGTCGTGGCCCCGATCCCATGCGGTCATTGCCAACAAGGTCGTGGTGTAGCGCGGATACTCCTGCTCGAGAGCGTTTATGAAGAATGCGATGCGCATCGAAGTCCTCACTCAGCCAGAAGTTCGATCGGCGCCAGCCCTCCGCTGGCGGCCTTAATTCGATCCGCGGCGGCACGGTCGGAGACGAAATGGGGAAACAGCGGGATGGATTTGAGCAGGCCGCGCTCAAGGAGTTCTCCCATCACGGGAAAATGCGGGGCGGCGATCTTGCCGATCCAGAAAATGTCGAGCTTTCCCCCGTCGCGCAAATGCTTCAACACCTGCAACAAGCCGCGCAAATAAATCGCGTCCTTCGCCAACCCACCGCTGCGATGCACCCGCATGGCTGCATGGAATGCGCCGCGTGCCGACAGGCCGCAGCGCCCCGAAAGCAGCCTGAACGTTTCGACGAAATCGGCACCATCAAGCATGGCATGGCACGCTAATACGCGGGTGGAAAGAAGTCTTAACCGCAGGCGGGTGAACCCACCGACCGCATACTCCGCGAATACCGCCAAGCCTTCCTGCATGCCTTCGTAACCTGCTAGACCGGAGCGCAAAAGACGCAAGCCCTGCTCATTGCCATTGAAATAGGTGACGAGGTGGACGCCAATCTCGTGACTGAGAACTGCCTCGAGACGCTGCTGGGGGATGTTTGTTGATCGTGAGATGAGCAATCGCGGACCCGATACCATAAGTCCTGCCGGGATATCCTGGCGCACCTCAATCACGGGCGTGAACCGGGGGAAAACTTTGCGATATTCCGCCAGCTTCGTTTCAGCGAGAGACCGCACAGCATAATCGAGTGCAAACTTCTTCGCAGTCGACGTCCGGTCAGTGGGCATGGTATCCAGCTTAGAAATAATGTCTTCTGCCGCATGGCGAAGCTGGGGTTCCACCGAGCCATACATGACCCGGCTGGCATCCTTGGCGCGGGTCGTTCCGCGTTCGTTGAGCATGGTGAGCTGCAAATCCAGCTCACGTCGCTTTTCGTCGAAAAGGTCAGTCAGGACCGGATCTTCGAGCTGATCCAGAGAAATGGCGAAAAGCTCACGCTTCTTGACTTGAACGTCAAATGATAGCGGACGGTAGTGAAAATCGGGATTTTTGGAAAAGCCTCCGCGCCGGAAATCATGCCATGCGGTCTCGGTATCGATGGGAGTCAACTGGAGAAGGAAATCAAAGGAACTTGAGATTGCATCGACTTGGCGGTCGACACGACGGACGGCATCAACAACCGTTTTACGTCCAAACGACCGATGCGACTTTGGCTTCAGATCCGTGACGGCACGAACGAACGCCGCGACCGCTTCAAGCACCGCGTCATAAAGCTCGGCCACGAGCTGCTGGAGAAGCTCCGGATAGATAATTTCGGACCCGGGTTGGCGGTAGATGGGCGCAATGCCGATACTGAGCAGCGCGAAGTCACTGGCCAGGATATCAAGGCCTGAGACTCGAAGCTGCGTGCTGTCGCCGGCGGCGAGACGCGGCGTGTAATAGCGCATGTTTGTTTTACCCATGCGATTGTTGAAAGCACCGAGTGCTTCCGACGAGCCGCGGGCATCGTTGCGACTGACCACTATGTTGAACATTGGCAACTGCGGGCTGTCGCTCTTAAGGCGTAGATCCTTAGCGAGTTCGTGCACCTCGATCACAAGGCAGGCCCCGAACTCCCGGCTCATGAGGCGCGCAAAATCTCTCACCACCGCTATGGCGTACTTCTCGGTTCCGGCCAGAACGTGGGAGGCTTGCGCGGCGCATAATCGCTCGGCGGCGAGCGCGCGCGGATCGTTCCTTAGATGGTGAAGGCAGATAAAGGGCAACGGCCGGTCGACATGAATGCGGCCTCCCCCTGGGAGCTTCGTGCGAATAAAGCGTGCCGCCGTGAATTCGGCTTCAAGGCTGAGTTCGCCAACCCCTCTCCGGCTATGGTTGACCGAAGGTGGTGTCATGGCCGCACACGTAAAGCTTGTTCCAGAAACGGTACCGACGCGGTGAGCAATGCTTGCAGCTCGTTGATACAATTGCGGTCCGGTTCGCCAGTCCACTCATCCATGAAAATCTTCTTGAACTCGACGGCTATGGCACATCCGGTCTTGGGAAATTGCTCGTGGATGAAGCGCGCCTGCTCGCCCCGCCCTTCAAAGGCAACGTTCTCACGAACGTCAAGGGTGCGACCTTGAATCCGATAGGCGGAACAGTGCTCGATGAAGAGATCGACAACATCCGCCCATAGCCGGCGGTCCATGGAGAAGGTGCCAATGTTGATGTCTGGCGCCTCATCCTGCGAGGAGGGTGCACCCTCCGGGCCAGCTCGACGGTGATTGTAACTGTGGACGTCCAGCACGACGAACCGGCCGTAGCGGCGTTCGAGGCCCTGCAGCAGTGCTGTAAGAACGCCGTAATACTCGTCGTGCATCAGGTGCAGGTCGGCGACCTCTTCGACTCGCAGCTCGCGGTTCCACACCGTTAGGTTCCAGGCATCCTCGGGATCGAGATAAATAGCTTTGTTAAGAGGCCGGTTAAGGTCAATGCAGAAACGGGATATGTTGCACACGATCCGCGTGGGCAAATCGGAAATCAGTTCGCCGGTGTAGGGATCTTCTTCTCGCAGCCGATCGGCGTCGTCGAGCGCCATGCATAACCCGATGGACGGGTCTAGGTGGTGGCCATCATGAATTGCCGTGCCAACGACTGGAGATTGACCGCGATTGAGCTGCCATAGGGGCGGGCGACGTGTAATCGCACCGTTGTGATGTCCGCCGTCAATCATCCCACAAACCTTTCACAACAAGCGAGCCCGTCAGCGAGAATTGTTCCCTCGCCTCCTGCCAAACACAACGTTGACGTCCGGGGCCATCGCATCGAAGTCGGAGGTTCTGAGGCGCAGTCGAATCCGTGCCGGGCATGTGGAAAAACGATACGTAGCGACGAGCGATCCAACTCCATTTGCAAGTTGAAGAAAACAGTTTCACCACGAATAATGATTGAGAGAGGTCGAAGTTCCCGCGAAGGATTGGTCCACCACCGGCGTAGCTCGTGACGGCGCCAGCGGAGCAACATCCAAGCTCACCTGAGCAATCGGGTGATCTTTTATCGGCTGAGGTTCTTTATCGGGTGACCGAAACAAGCGTCAAAATGCCGACGGCAGACCACGGGTTGTCCGGCGATCCGCAATTAAGCGAGCACCTGGAAGCCGAATAGAGCTACAGGGCGCTCGCATGGCAGCCGCATACGGACATTGCCTTATTCAAGGTAAGGGCACATCCTTTTCAGGCCGTCGTAACCTGTGTAGGTTCCGGTCGTGGGATCAAACGAACGGAACGTGGCGGCGCATCGATCCATCCCGAACTGAGATGTCACGATGGCATCGCCGTCGAAGTCAATGACATCATTATCCTAGGCAATGGGATCATCTTGGTCTTAGACAATAGTATCAAACTCGTCCGGATAGGATGCTGGCGCTTCTATCACAACTGATTGCGCGTGCGCGACCGGCGCGGCGGCCAATGCCCCAACAGCCAGAATGCTGAAGATCGCAATTTTGTAGGTATCCATCCAGTTATCCTTTTCTGATCAACTCAGAATATGCAGTTATCTGATACGGAAACGGTCGCGAGCGCAGATTGTTCCGGATGGCCTCGGATGCCTTGTCCTTGAGCGGACCCGATATAGCCTATCCAAACCGCATCGAGCGGTGCGAAGGCAAAATGCCGGAGCCCTACCAGCGGTTGGCACGACTCTGGCTGGCTCTGGTAGCGCAACCATCGACGCGCTGGAGCACGCGCTTTCTGCCGGCCAAAATACTCACGCAGCCTTCAAACTGGAATCCATCCTGGCCTTGGGCGCAAGTTCGAACCGCCGGCGTAGAAATGTCAGCACGGCCGCTTCCTCGGGCGTAAACGAGTGGCGCTCGTTACGCGGCCCACTATCGAGGTTGTCGCCGAGCTCCGCAAGTAAAGAGCCCGCCTCGTAGCAGGCAATGATCTCCGGATGAACGTAGCATCTGCGACAGATCGTGGGAGTATTTCCGAGTCTTTCTGCGACCGTCTCGATCGCACGACGGATGTTTCGCTTCGCCTCCGCCGGGTTATCGAAAGCCGCGGCTTGCCGCAGTGCCATGACCGCCAGTACCGTTCCATGCCAAGTCCGGAAATCCTTCGCCGTAATATCCTGGCTACTGTATTCGCGCAGATAGGCGTTGACGTCCGAGGAGGTAACATCGCGTACCTTTCCGCAATCGTCGACATACTGAAACAGGTCCTGTCCCGGCAGATCCTGGCAGGCGCGGATCACCTTGGCGATACGCCGGTCGCGTACATCGAGCTTCCAGGTCTTACCGCTCTTGCCTTTGAAATTGAACTTCAGCGCGCAACCATCGACCTCGACGTGGCGATTCTTGAGCGTCGTCAGACCATAGCTTTTGTTCGTCCGGGCGTATTCATCGCTCCCGATCCGAATGAGCGTCGCCTCGAGAAGGTGCACCACAGTGGCCAAAACCTTTTCGCGCGGAACGCCACGCATCGACAAATGCTTTTGTACCTTGCGGCGGAGCGCAGGCAGATTGTTTGCGAAGGTAATCATATGATGATACTTGGTCCTTTCGCGCACATCCCTGAAGCGGGGATGATAGCGGTACTGCTTGCGGCCGCGCGCATCTCGGCCAGTCGCCTGGATATGACCGGCCGCTTTGGGGCAAATCCATACGTCCGTCCACGCCGGGGGAATCGCCAACGATTTGATGCGCTGGAGCGCGGGTCCATCAGGTTGCCCTCCCTTTGCGGTTTCATACCGGAACCCGCGGCCAGAGCGTTTGCGCCGGATGCCCGGCTCGTCATCGCTGACGTAGGTTAGCCTGGCGTATTCGGCTGCCTTCCCATTAACCACCGTCGCTTCGCCAGCCGGACCGAACATGAATGCGCGTCTCTATTGCGATGGTTGCCGAACTGCGGAACTATTGCAGATCACCGCATCGACCAACGTTTCAGAGCGATACGCGTTCCGGCAGGACCGCTTTGCCCGCGAGGCCCGTTTGCCCGGAATGGACTGTATTCTCTGGGTGGAGATCTCGCCGCAATCGCTTCCCGCAAAGGCTCGACGCTGGTGCAACACTCCTCAGACGGATCGGGAAGACCGACGCGTCCATGGCCGCCGCCTGGAGGAGAAGCGGCCAATGCAAGCGAAAACGTCTGCCATCCCGCGAGCGCTGAACAGCGACCGCTGTCGGAACCCGCATCCGCGGCGCGGCGTTCATGCGTTGTTTAGCTCCCTTTGGAGAAGCGCCCCCTGGAGAAGCACCATGACCGTCAAGACAATGGAAGACCTCTTTGTGGAGACCCTCAAAGACATCTATTACGCCGAAAAGCAGATCCTCAAAGCGTTGCCCGGAATGGTGAAGAAGGCAAATTCGGACAAACTCAAACAAGCTTTGGAAACGCACAGACTGGAGACAGAAGGACAGGTCGAGCGCCTTGAACGCGTGTTCGAACTCTGCGATGTGGCCGCACGGGGAAAGAAATGCGAGGCTATAGAAGGCATAATCGAAGAAGCGAAAAGCCATATGAAGGACATCGAGGATCCTGAGGTGTTGGATGCAGGCATGATCGGCTCGGCCCAAGCCGTCGAGCACTATGAGATCACTCGCTATGGAACGCTCATTGCCTGGGCTAAGCTGATGGGTCGCGATGAGGTCATCGATCTTCTGGGAGCCAGTCTCGAGGAAGAGAAGCACGCAGACGAACTGCTGACCCAGATCGCCGAATCTGCCGTCAACCAGAAAGCCGCGGCATAAAGGCGATGATTGGCCGGGTTGCCTCGCGAGCGTTCTTGCGGATGCTCCACGTGCGGTCTTGCGGCAGCAAGCGATATTTGCTGCGCTTAAACTCGCGGACTCCGCTCACGCGCCGCACAAGACCTCGGTAAAACCGAACCGACGTTGAAGTCCACAGCTGCAACTTCGCCAGTGGACGTCCCGTTGCAGAGCAAACGTCCATCGTACACCACACCGGAGCAAGTGCAATGTCAGCAACCATCCTAAGGCTGGTCGTACCCGAACAGAACACAGACCGGATTTTAAAAGAGGTCGGCGAAGAGAGACCAGACACTCTTGTCGTGCTCGGCTGGAACAATGACGGAAATTTTGTTTTCAAAAGCTCTACGCCAAACGGCGCAGAAGTCCTTTGGCTGCTCGAAACCGCTAAAACTCTCCTTCTCCAGGAGGCCAACACCGGTTGAGAAACGCAACGTTTGCGGGCGCCTTTTCTGATAGGAGAGCCATAGCTCTATCGAATGCGCCGAGGCATGGTAGCCCTGGCCAGCCCCTGGGCTCAGACGCTTTTCCCCTCGGGCCCCGGACCAGGCGCATGTCCGAGTCTGGCGAGTTCCGCTTCGAACGTGTATCGCAAACCCTCGTTGCCGTAATGGAGTGTTGGCTCGCAGCCGAACTCCGCCCCGGCGATCTTCGTCAAAAGAATAGTGCCAAACCCGGGACGTTCCGGTGGAATGGCGCGTGGACCTCCGCATTCAATCCAAGAAAACTCAAGGCGCGGGGCGTCCTTGCCCGGCAAAATTCGCCAAATCAAGCGCACGCGACCAGTCGGCACCGACCATGCACCATATTTCGCGGAATTCGTCGAAAGCTCATGGATGACGAGAGCCAAGATCTGTGCCGCCTTCGCAGGCACAAGAACAACGGGACCTTGAATTTCGACCCGATCCGCAAACATCTTAAGCTGCGTAGCAGCAAGTTCGTGCAGCGAGCTTGTTTCGGCAGCTGTTTCGGTGAACGTCGCAAAGGTATTTGCGAGTGCCTGCAAGCGGCCGTAAAAAATCGACAGCGATTCCGCGACCGGACGCTGTGACGTAAAAGAGCGAGCTGCAATAGCTTGCACAACAGCGGCCAGATTCTTGCCGCGATGCGCCAGCTCTCGCATTAGCACCACCTGCCGGTCGTGAGCGGCCTGAAGCGCTGCTTCGTGACGCTGTCGCTCCGACAGATCATAGAAGTGACACACAACACCGAGCCTGCCATCCGGCAACATAATTCGCTCGATCTTCCAGTCGTAAGCCTCGATCTCGCCGAGGTCTTTGCGGCGCTCTATTGTCTTCGAGGCGTGATACGGCTCACCGGAGGACAACGTCTCCCGAAAGCGGGCGACGGCGTCGCTCACAAAAGGTTCAGGCCATATTTCTCTCAGCACCTCCTCGAAATCCCGGCCAATCAGGGGATGGACATTGGCGAACACCTTCTGGGCTCCGCACGAGACTTGTGCAAGGCGGAAGTCCGCGTCGACCGTGTAAATGCCGAATGGTGATTGCTCAACGAGATGCCGGAAGGTGTCATGTGCCTGCTTCAAGGCAGCCTCGGCCTCGAACCGCTCGACCGCCTGCGCCAGCACATTGGCGGCGGTGGCAAAGAGCGCGACCTCGTCATCCTCGAAGCGTTCGCGACGTGTCGAAGCTAATGAGAAAGTCCCCAGAACACGGCCGTCACGAGCGCGCAAGGGATGACAGCAGTAAGCGCGAATTCCCAAATTTCGCTCGAACACGGCGGCTGGATCGGCTGCAATTCGCGTCGCGTCAGCGATCAGGGGTTTCAGCGTTTGTGCAACCTTTCCGCAAAAGGCCTGCCCGACATCGAGTGTACTGGAGGAATCGAGCACATCGGTGGGTAAACCATGATGGTAGGCCAGGACGAGCTTGCCCGTGCGCTTATCATAACGGTACTTGAGGCACAGGTCGGCTAGGTGAGGAGGACCGACGATTTCGAACGTCATCCTGCCGAGATCCTTGCGTTCGTGAGCATCGATAAGAAGAGACGTGACTGTGAGCAGGAGTTCCTGCCGCGTCTCGTTCTCCAGCCGCTTTTGGGCGGCCTGAACCAAAGCCGACCGGAGATCGGCTATCTCAGGCGGGTCCGCGGGAGACAAGAGAGAGCGAAAGGCCTCCGTAGCCGGACTAGCGCTGCGTCGAAGTTCGGCGAGGGGTGCGGTAATTCTTCGTGCCAGGAGCGTCGCCAAGCCGAGGCTCACCAACGAAAGCAGGCCACCCAAAATCATCGCCCAGCGAGTCATGCGCAATGCGGTGGCCTCAAGCTCGGCGCGCTTTATGGCCACTCCCACCGTCCACTGGCCCAACTTCGGCTTGGCATTAAAGTTGATCAGGGGATCTCCCTCTCGGGAGGTGAACTCGAACTCTCCCTCCTGATGTCGCGTAGCTCTCCAGCCATCGGATGCGAATTGGCCGACTATGGCCTCTTCGCCAGGGACCCGCGCCACGTAACGGCCTTCGCCATCAATGATGCCCACCACCCAACTTGGCGGAATTTGCTGTGCGCCAAGCAGGCGGAGGAAAGGCCGCATCGTCATGGCGACGGCGAGGACCCTGAATGGATTTCCATCTTTGAAAATTGGGACCTCGATCGTCGCCACTCGGGTCGCGGTCAAAGGAAGGACGTGAATGTCGGACAAGACCATAGCTCGGCGAAGGACGGCACGCCGTTGAAATTCGATAGCCTCGCTCGTTCGTACCCCAAGCACCGACCCGGGCGCGAAAGCGGTATTCACAAGCTGTCGCCCGTCGAGGTCCGCAACTATTACCCACGCATCTTCGACCTCCGAAAAATTCCGCCTGGCCTCGGTCTCGAAGGCCGCGAGGTTATGCTCAAGAAGTGCAGGGGATCGGCTCAAAGCCTGGATGAAGGCAACGTATTTGCCAAGCTCCGCATCCAAAGCTCCTGTCACGGCGCGCGCGGCATATTGCAGTCCCGCGCGCTGGTTGGATCTGACCGATTCGGTAAGCTGCCAGATGACAACAAGGACCATCAAGTTCAAGGGTATGGCAATGGTCAGTACGATCGCCGCGATAAGCTGAGCGATCGACCGGCCGGTTCCCGCCGCGCGCACTTCCGCACAGTTTCTTCGCGGATGGCCGTGAGTGCGTCAGCGAAATCAGAAAGGACCCCGGACATGACAGATGCACAGAGAGTTTTGCAGCTTTCGACCTTTCAATGTGTGCGAAAATCGGAACCAATAGCAGCGATAAGCGGGAAATTGATCTCGACGTTGCTGAGATCTTCGAATTCTAATTAATACTCCCTTCGACGTAGGCTTTCAACGCTGCCGCCTCGGCGTCGATCTGCGTCAACCGGAATTTGACGGGATCGAGCATGTGGTACTGCCGTGGAGATGACCTTAGAGGAGATCAGCGGGATAAAGCGCTTTTTCTCTCGATTAATGTCTGGAGAGTCATTTGTGTTCCTCTGAGAGCCAATAGCAAACATCTCATTTCCAAATTCCGCTTAAGGATCAGCGGCCTTTAACCGTGATCGTATGACGCTTCGGCGACCGCGCTGCATATACCGTCGTGGCGGCCTCGAAGCGGCTCGCTCGGAAACGCGGCCGCGACGAGCAACGAGCACGTCGCAATCAAATTGCATCATCAGGCCGGAACTGCCTCCGTCAGCCGGCCGTTACGTTCTTGTCTGAACGCAGGAATAGCCATGCCCGTCGATGTGAAGCACCTTTTTGAACCGACGCTCGGTGTGGCGGAAGTAATTCTCCGCGGAAGCCTGATGTATCTTGCGCTGTTCCTGATCCTTCGATTCATGGCGCGACGTCAGACCGGAAATCTTGGACCTGCCGATCTGCTGGTTATTGTGCTCATCGCAGATGCTTCCCAAAATGCACTTGGCAAAGATTACGGCTCCATCACTGAAGGAATTGTCCTAGTCCTAACCATCGTTGCCTGGGAATATCTGATCGACTGGCTTGCGTGGCGATTCCCGTCGCTAAGACCACTCCTCACCGTATCGCCTGTAACGCTGATCAAGCACGGCGTCGTGCTTCGCAAGAATCTCGACGAGGAGATGCTGACGGAGGACGAGCTTTATGCGCAGTTGCGCCAGAAGGGCATTGCCGGCGCGCATGAAGTAGAGCTGGCATGCCTCGAAGGAGACGGCCAACTCGGCATCATAGCAACCCGATCACCTGGCAACATGGAACTTTCCGACGCGCGGACGCGTTCGCCTGTCAACTAGCGGTAGGATATGATCAATGGAAAAACCGCAACCGAAATCTGCTCACAGCAGCCGGCGTGAGAGCAGAGTGCACACCAGGCGAACCTGACCTTGATGCTTGACTCCCTTGGCATTACCGATCTTGCAGCCCGCGTTGTCGAAACAGCGCGGGTTCAAGATGCAAAAATCATTACAGCGGAGTCCTGTACGGCGGGTGCGCTCGCCACGCTCCTGGCCGATACGCCAGGTGCGGGCGACATTCTGTTGGGATGCTTCGTTACCTATGCAAAAGCCTGCAAATCCGACGCTCTTGGCATTCCCCGCGACCTGCTCGACACCTGCTCCGCGGTCAGCGCGGTGGTTGCCAAAGAGATGGCGCAGGCAGCGCTGGATCGTTGCGCCTCGGCGAACATTTCGGTTGCAGTGACGTGTGTTGGAGGACCGGAACCCGACGAGGATGGCAATCCAGTCGGTTTGACGTTTTTGAGTGTTCAGCGGCGCGGGGCTCCGGCAGTGGTTTGCAAAGCGATGATCGACGAGAAGATCTCCGGGCGCGTGCGGGGGGAGGTTCTGTCACGAGTTCTGATCCTCTTGCTCGATCAGTTAGGCGAGCGTCGCGTTCACTCATCGAATGATCGGTGGCCGTGACGCAAACGTGAGGCGCACGTCTCCTTCCGCGTGTAGTATTTCGGCGGCCACGCCTGCCTTGCTGCGTGCGATGTGCATGTCCAGCCGGGCTTTGCCGATATGTAGATTGCGAATCGTAAGATTATCGATGAAGTCCGGCAGCGCCGGATC
>OEIU01001486.1_pt1 | contig 14948 bp, 9 predicted proteins | sample 1539221 | NCBI WGS metagenome assembly OEIU01 (sample SAMN03792071, study PRJEB22550) | activated sludge metagenome | feature: wastewater treatment plant; material: activated sludge; isolation source: Wastewater treatment plant of a petroleum refinery complex | place: Argentina: Zarate | collected...
ACGATACAGTACGTTGGAACGTGCGCCGGTTCGGCCGACGGTGTCCGCGCAATGGGTAGCGTGACCGGAGGCAAAATCAGTATTTGGCTGCCCCTCAAGGTAGGTGATCGGCAGAATGCTGTCCCAGGATGCGAGGTTGGTCAGCGCCTGGACGTTTTCGACGACATGGTTGCCGAACTGCAGGTCCATGTGGGTGGCATCGATGCCCGAATCATTGATGACCACGGTCACGCCACGACCGCTGTACGGTACGGCACGACCGAAATCACCGGGATTCTCGGAAACGCGGGCTGCGCCTGAGATCTGGCGAGCCTCGTGATTGAAGTAGCGCAGTTCGCGGTTCGGATGGATCGAGTAGACATCCGGCTGCTGCGCCAGTGCGTTGATGACGGCCGGGGTGGCCTTCACGCCGGCGATTGGCAGCGAACGCATCGTGATCGCCTTGTGCACGCCGAGCGAGCTGAGCGTTGCGACCTGGGCCGCGCTCAGCGGCGTGGACTGCTCGTAGGAAACGACGACCGTCAGCTCTTCGCCGGGCAGCGTGGTATTGAGTTGCTGGACGAGGTCAGGGCTGATGTGCGCATCGGCCAGGGCCAGGCCGCTGGCCAGCATGCCAACGGCGAGAACCGAGAGTCGCAGCGAGCGCGACGTCTTCTTCATGTGCGTCGAGACGCGCTCGGCGGGGGACGTGGAATCGAACCAATTCATGGACTTGCTCCGGCAGGAAACCCGACATGGGTTGATGGTGAGCACAGCATCCCGCCCCCGGGCGGATTCATGAATGGGGAAAAACCCGGTCTTGGCATAGGTGAAACCCCTCAGAGACATTCGAATGCGAACGGGTTATTCTCGATGCTCATTTTGCGGAAGGGAGGCCGTACCATGCATTGCAAGTCCATGAACGGGCAGGCAATCCATCGTGGAGGTTCCCTTATGTTCCTGCTTTCCCGCCGCCCCGTACGCTGGCTGCTCGCCTTCGCCGTCGCCAGCCTCGCCTCGCTGGTACAGGCCCAGTCCCTGCCGGTCGACGTTGTCGTCAGCGGCAATACCGCCACCGTGCGGATCGGCACGCCAAGCATGCCGATCGCCGACCTCAGCCTGAATTTCGACGACGCCAGCGGCTTGTCCGTATCGAGCCTCGGGATCAGCGCGGAAACCGTCAGCCTCAGCGATCCGGCGCTGCTCGCGCGTCTCTCGAGCTTGTCCCTGCAGACGGTGCCGGCCTCGTTGCCTGTGCTGATCACGGTCGAGCCACCGACCCTTGGCGGGCTTTCCTTCCGCCGGCTGGTCAATGTCGAGGTCCACACCCATGCGCTGGTGTACACGCCAGGTTCGCGCTTTCGCCTGTTCAAGGCGCCGCTGGGCGGGGCGTTCTTCGACATTACCGGCAGCGTGCTGCCCGGTAGCGTGCGCACCCGCGGCACAACCCCGGGTTTTTCGCAGTTCCTCGTCCTCGCCGATCCACGTCCGACGAGCAACGTGGTCGTGACCAAGCTGGCCAAGCTGCGCGATCAGGTCGCGGCTGTCCAATTGCCGCTGCGTACGTCGCTTTCCGGTTATCTGGACGATGTCCAGGCGGGCGTGGAAGCCGCCGACTTCCCTGCGGCGATTACCAGCCTCGATGCATTCCGTTCGCTGGCAGCCAGCCAGGCCGGGCTCAGCATTCCGCAGGAATGGCGCGCCCTGCACGATGTGCAGAACACGGCGGGCGAACTCCTCGCGGGTGCCGACACCCTCGCCTTCAGCATCGGATTCCTGCGCGATTACGGCAACTGATCGCGGCGCAGGAGCAGCGGCCTTTCGAACATGCCGAGTGGCTGCGCGCCATCGGCATGAGGCATTGAAGGCGCGTTGAGGCTACGGTCTGCCCGTCATAGCCGGCGGTCGCAGGGCAGGTGCAAGCGGCCCCCTTGCCGGCATTGCCGCTTTCTGCTGATCGCGAGTGCCCGCTCGCGCGTGTGATGCGCACAAGCCGGTTTGAAGCCGGCGCAAACCCGTCCGGGCACCCATGGCGTTCAGCTTTGGCGATGACTGGCGCTACTATGAAGCCATGTCCGCGATCCTGACCGCGTATCTTCCTGCCGCCGCCGCCGAAACCTGCCTGCTGCGCAACCAGCAACGGGTCCGGATCGGCCGCGGCAGCGAGTGCGACTGGTGCCTCGATCATCCATCGATTTCGCGGGTGCATGCCGAGATCCTGCGCGACGGCGACGCCTGGCGCCTGCACGACAGCGGCAGCAAGAACGGTTGCTTCGTGGAAGGCACGCGAACCATCGATGCGAAGCTCGACCAGCCGACCTGGTTGCGCCTCGGTGACATCCCTTGCGAATTCACGCCGCTGGATACGCAAGCGGCCCAGCGCATCGAGCAGCGGGCGACCCGTCGGCGCCAGTCGTCCGTCACCCTTGCGGGTCGCATCGCCCAGCATACGGCGCTGCCGGATGTGCTCGACGAGACCCTGCGCTCCGTGGTCGAGCTGGCTGAGTGCGAGCGCGGGTTCATCCTGCTCAACGGGCCTGACGGGCTGCGCGTGCGCTCCTGCCACGGGCTCGGCATGGACGAACTGCGCACGCGCCGGTTTGCCGGCAGCATGGGCGCGGCGATGAAATCCCTGACCACGGGCAAGGCCGTGGTCCACAATGGCGTCGCCGCCGATGCCGACCTCGCGCAACGCGAATCGGTACTCGATGCGGGCCTGCGCGCCCTGGTCTGCCTGCCGCTCAAGATCGGCGATGCCGTCGTTGGCGTCGTCTATGCCGACAGTCGTGGCTCGGGCTCGACGATAACCGCGCTCGACCTCGAGCTGCTGGTCGCCTTCGTCGAGCGTGCCGCGCTCTGGATGGAGGCGCGCCGCGGCCAGGAAATCCTCGCCGGCGTCAGTGCCGCGCAACTGGGCAAGGCCACGCCGGGCTCCTTCGCATCGCTGGTGATGGAAGGTCAGAATGACCCGTGATCGCGACTTCATGGTGACCGCCACCGGCATCCACGAAGAGGCCGGGCTGGCCGCCGGCACGCTCGTCGCCGAGCGCTTCCGCATCGAGCGCCAGCTCGGCATCGGCGGCATGGGCGTCGTCTACCTGGCCACCGACATCGCGCTCGACGTGAAGGTGGCGATCAAGCTGCTGCGGCCGGATACCGCCCAGCGCCCCGAGTCGTTCGAGCGGTTCAAGCAGGAACTGCTGCTGGCGCGGGAAGTTTCCAGCCCGCACGTGGTCCGCATCCACGACATCGCCGTGCACGAGAGCGCAGGCCACGATCGCCGATGGCTGATCAGCATGGCCTACATCGACGGGCAATCGCTCGAGCGGGTGATCGACAGCAGCGGCCCGATGGATGTCGAGGAAGCGTTGCGCATCACGCGCCAGCTCGCCGTCGGTCTCGCCGCGGCGCACGCGCGCGACGTCATCCACCGCGACCTGAAACCCGCCAACGTGCTGCTGGACAAGGACGGAACCGCCTACATCAGCGATTTCGGCGTGGCCCGTTCGTTGCGGATCAGCGGCCTCACGCAGACCGGGGGAGTGATCGGTACGCCCGATTATCTGTCTCCGGAGCAGGCGCGCGGGGCGCCCGTCGACGGCCGCTCGGACCTCTATGCGCTCGGCCTGCTCCTGTATGAAATGCTCGCCGGCAAGCCGGCATTTTCCGGCGGCACTTCGGCCGAGTCGCTGACCCAGCGCCTGCTCGGGCCGCCGCCGCCGATCCGCAAACTGCGCAGCGACGTGCCGACGTGGGTCGAAGCCCTGCTCGACCGCCTGCTCAGGCCATCGCCCGCGCAGCGGCTGCCGAACGCGGAAGCGGTCGTCGCCGCGATCGACCAGCGCAAGGTTCCGCGCGACCTGCGACCGGGCCGACGCAGCCTGATCGCTGCCGTGATCCTGCTCGGCCTCGGCTTCGGTGGGCTCCTCTTCTGGTACTGGCCCGAACGCGGCCTGCTGCTGTCGCCGCCGCCCGACCGGCTGCTGGTCATGCCGATCGTCCACGACGAGGGCGATGCGGACCTCGAGCCTGCACTGGCCGGCTATGCCGAACACCTGCGCCAGGGACTCGCCGCCCTGGATGGCGCAGTCGTCGTCGACGGTGAGCGCACAAGTGATGCAATCACGCGCATCGGCATTGCCGCCAGCGTGGCAAAGGACCCTGCCCTGCTGGCAGCTGCCGCTGCCAGCCAGGTATTGCGCACACGGCTGGTGCATGTCGCGGATGGCTACCGGTTCAGCGCGACGATCTCGTCGGCAGAAGGCCAGCCGATCACGATCGCGCCGGCGTCCAGGCATGCGGACGTGATCGAGGCCGCGCGTGCGTTCGATGCCGAAGTCACGACTGCCTGGCGTCCGGGCCAGGCGTTTCCGGCCGACCTGCTGCCGCGCTCGGAGACCGCGCTCGCCGCTTATGGCCGTGGCCTCCTCGATCGCCGCGGCGGACGCATGGATTCCGCAATCACGCAGTTCAGCGCGGCGATTGCCGAGGACGCCGGCTATTCCGCCGCCTACCTCGGCCTCGCCCGCGCCGCGCGCGACAGCGGTCGCGCCGATGCCGCGCGGGATGCCCTGGACAAGGGCCTGCAGGCGCGCGGTTCGGCGACCCTGCGTCCGGCCATGCTTGAGTTGAAGGCGCTGGTCGAGGGCGATCCGGACGCGGCCATCGCCAGCCTGACCCGGTACCTTGCCGTGCATCCGGACGATCTCGACGCCGGGCGACGACTGGCGACGCTGCAGGGCGAGAGCGGCGACTTCGAGCCAGCCCTGGAGCGATTGCAGGCCCTTTCGCGTCGCGACGCGGAGGATCCACGATTGTGGTTCCTGCTCGGCAAGTATTCGATCCTGCACGGCAACCTGCGTCCCGCGGTCGAGGATTACCTGGTGCGGGCCATGGTGCTGTTCAAGCGCAGCCGCAACGTCTACGGCGAATCGGAAACCGTCAACGCGCTCGGCGTCGGCTATGCGCGCCTCGGCCAGACCGCCGATGCCGAGGAACAATATCGCAAGGCCGTGCAACTGCGGCGGGCGCTTCGCCACCCCCGCGGTGTCGCCACGACCCTGCGCCACCTCCCCCAGCTCGCCACCATCCGCCGCCAGCTCCCCGCGGCCCAGCAGCAACTGGCCGAGGCACGCGACCTGTTTGCGAGCCTCGGCGACCAGGCCGGTTCTGCCGCCGTCGACAATGAAATCGGACTGCTCGCCGAGGAGGAGGGCAAGTACGCCGATGCACTGGCCGCCTTCAAGCGCGCCCTGCAGATGCGCGAACGCGAAGGAGACCGCCAGGGGATTGCCGAAAGCCAGAACAACATCGGTTACGCGCACTTCGTGCTCGGCGACTACGACAGTGCCCAGGTGTTCTGGCAGCAGTCCCTGGCCACCTCGAACGAACTCGATGACCCCGCGGGCACGGTCCGCGCCCAGCAGAACCTCGGCCTGCTCTATCTGCAGCGCGGACGCTGGCAGGAAGCACGGGCGCTGCTCGAGGAGTCGCTGGCCACGGCCCAGCAACGACAAATGATCGAAGAGGCGGCGGTCAGCGGTCGCAACCTCGCCGAACTGGAGATCCTGGAAGGACGCCTCGCCGATGCGCTCGGACACATCGGCCGCGCACGCAGACTGTTCGCCGAGCGCGAGGACCAGCGCGGCCTCGTCGACATCGGCCTCCTGCAGGCGCGCCTGCAACTCGGCGCACGCGACCGTGCAGCAGCCCTGGCCACGCTGGATGAACTGGACAAGTCCGCCTCCGAAGCGTCGGCCGAGCAGAAAGCCAGCACCCTGCTCCTGCGCGCCGAGGCCGGCAAGGGCGATGCGGATACGCTGGAGGCAGCGCGCAAGCTCGCCGAGCAGTCCGGCGTTCGCGCACTGCTCGTGCAGGTGCTCATCGCGCTGCGCCAGGCCAGCGCGGACGAGGTTCGCGCGCTCGGCAACCTGCCCCTGCAACTGGACTGGCTGGTGACGGAACTCGGCGCGCTGCCGGCTGCCGACAAGTCGCGCGCAGTCCAGCTCTATGGCGAAGCGCGGGCCCTGTTGCGCGATCATCCCGACGCACTGGCTGCATTCGACCTGCATCGCCTGGGAAGCCGTGTTCTGCTCGGTTCGGATCCGGCGTTGGCCGAAGAGGCTCGACGCGATGCCGGACTGGCGCTCAAGGCCCTGCGCGACGGCGCAACGCCGGCGCAAAGGCAAAGCATCGACGCCGACCCCGTGGTCGCCGCCTTCGAAGGGGCCACGCATGACCGCTGAAGCCCAAGCCACCCAGGCCCTGCTGGAAGACCTCCGCCAGCGCTACACCGAACTTCTGAAACGCTTCGAAGGCAACCAGGCGGAGTTGCACCGTCTTGCGCGATCCGTCTACCGGGTCCAGGAGGCCGAACGGCGCCGCGTGGCGCTGGAGCTGCACGACGGGCTCGGCCAGAACCTGACCGCGCTGAAGAACCAGCTTTCCCTGGTCAAGGACGCGCTGCAGCCCGACCAGACCGAGGCGCGCGAACGCATGAGCGCGGCCATTGAACTGTGTTCGAACACGCTGGCCGATACCCGCGAGCTGTCGCGCTTGCTGCGCCCGCAGATCCTCGATGATTTCGGCCTCGAGGCCGCCCTGCACTGGCTGGTTCGCACCCTCGTCAAGAGCAGCGAGCTGCAGATCGAGATCCAGGTCGATCCGCTGCCGGCGCTCGACCGCGACGTGCAGACGGTGCTGTTCCGCATCGCCCAGGAGGCGCTCGGCAACACGCTGAGGCATTCCCGTGCGCGGGAGGCGATGATCAAGCTCGGCCTGCGTGCAGGCTGGCTGCGCCTGACCATCTGGGACGATGGCGAAGGTTTCGATGTCGATGCCGCACAGGCGGCGGCAAGCCGCGGCCAGAGTTCGGGGTTGGCCGGCATGCGCGAGCGGGCGATGCTTTACGGCGGGAAACTCAGCGTGGAATCCGGCAAAGGCGGAACCTGGCTGCGCGTGGCCCGGCCCCAGGGCATGTTGCCCCGGTGAAAAATCATGCTCCTGGGCACCGTCGCGTTCGACGGGTGGTCGGCGGCCGCCACCCGATGGTTCGCGAAAGTCTCGTCGCCGTGCTCAACGCGAGCAATCAGTGCGACGTGGTCGCCGAGGCAGCCGATGGCATCGAAGCCGTGGAGAAGGCCATTGCCCTGCGCCCGGACATCGCCATCCTGGACATCGCGATGCCCGGACTGAACGGCATCGAGGTGGTTCGCCGCCTGCATGAGGAAGCGCCGGAAACCCGCACCCTCGTGCTGACCATGCACGACGAGGAAGAATACGTCCTGCGCGCGGTTCGCGCAGGCGCCTCCGGCTACCTTCTCAAGGACAGCCCGACCGCCGAACTGATCGCCGCCCTCAACGACCTGCGTTGCGGGCGTGGCCATTACGGCGCCTACGCCGCGCGCATCCTGGCCGAACAGGTGCATCAGCCCGACCGCGTGCTGGACGACCCCTACGGTTCGCTGACCCCGCGCGAGCGCGAGGTCTTCCACCTGCTCATCGAAGGCATGACGACCAAGGAAATCGCGCGCAAGCTCGAGGTCAGCGTGAAGACCGCCGAAAACCACCGCTCGCGCGTGATGGACAAGCTCAAGGCGCGCAATGTCGCCAACGTCGTCCGCTACGCGATCCGCAAGGGCCTGATCGACTGAGCCGCGCGTGCGGGTCGCCCCAGGGCTCAGGCATAGACGTCGATCCCCGCGGCGACGCGCTCGCGCAGCCCGGCAAGCATCTGCCGCTCGCTGAGGTCGGCCGCCCAGCCGGGTCGCAACTGGAAATGCGGCTGGTCGACGAGGGTCCGCCAGTTGCCGCCCCATTCCAGGCCGAGCTCGACGCCTAGCGTGCCGACCGCCTTGTACATCGGCGACTCGCCAAGATACTGATTGCGCTCGAACAGGCCGATGTCGAAGGCGATGCCGAAGTTGTGGTTGGAATAGCCGCCGCGCGCGTTGGTGACAACGTTGCCGGGGCGCGTACGGCCCTGCGCGAAGAGCGCATCCTGCTCGGCATACGTGCGCAATCCGCTGATGATGTTGATCGTGAGGTCGTGCTCGCGGGCCTTGAAGTAGAGTGCCCGTGCATAGGGCTGCGCGCGCGGATGCAACCTGCCGATCACCTTTTCGCTGCGCGCATTGGCGAGATCGCCTACCTCGGTCAGGGCCACGTCGGGCGGTGCCCCGCGATCGACGATGCGCTTGTAGATGGCGCCCCAGGTCTGCGGCCCGGCGCGCCCATCGACGCCGACACCAAGCTTCGCCTGCACGGCACGCACCATGTCTTCGATCTGCATGACGACTCCCCACGAGTGCTGCGGCCTCCGAGCATACGCCGCACGCCTGTCAATACAAGGTGTACATCAGCACTTTGTTGGCCGAAACCCCGGGATGGACCGGCCGGCAGGCTGCCGGGCCACCCGGCGCATCACGCTGCGCCCGGGCGCAGGAAAAGGCGCCACGATGCTGAACAGGGGGCCCGGAGTGCGATCCCGTGGCGTCGATCACACATTGCGGGCCGTTCCTTCGGCACATTGGCAGTGCGCCCGCCTGCATGAAGCCCGCGTCGCCAGCACGGCCCACGGATTGCACGCACAGAACCGATTTTCCCGGGCGACGCCACAAGTCGCCCGTATTGCCGAGGATCCACCCATGCCAGCCAGGTTCGACGCCCAGGAATTCAGCACCGCCCTGCGCCAGCTCGGCCGAGGCAAGTCGAACACCCTCGTCAATCGACCGACGAGCCTGCACCAGGCTTGCGACGAATGGAAACAGAGCGAGGAATTCAGGGTGAGGGTGATCGCCGCGCGCACGAAACTGAAGTTGATGCGCGACCGCAGCGAAGCCCTGGAGGAATCCCTGCAGCGTTTCCGTTCGCAGCAGCGCAGCGTGATCAGCGCCTGATCCGGGCAAGCGCGCTGGCTTTCAGCGCACTTCGCGGGTCGATTCGTGGATCAGGGCAGGTGGAACGCGCGCAAGAAGCGCCCCGCACTGTTCAATTTTTTTTGCGCGCACGCCGGACATATCGATCAGGCCCGGCGTGAGCCGGTGCACTTGCCTGCCGCACGGCGGACACCTCGTACAGCGAAAACAGTCGCAAGCCTTCCGTTCGACGCACGCGTCCCCTGAGCCTGGTGGCCGCAGCCGGCCACGACGGCGGCTGCAACGACGCGCAGGCGTCGCGATTACCAGTGCCAGACGTATCGATGGCCACCGTATCCGTCAATGTTTGCGCTGCCACGATGGATCGCCCTCGATGCCTGCAGTCGAACGGCTACAATCGCCGGCATCCCTGCCCTTGAGGATTTGCGATGCACCTGCGCGTTGTCGTTCTCGCTGCCCTGATCGGCGCGACTGGCCTGGCCACGGCTCAGGTCGATCCTTCCGCCTACCAGGAGCTCGACTGGCGCCTGATCGGACCGTTCCGCGGCGGGCGCGTGCTGGCGGTCAGCGGCGTGCCGGGCCAGCCGCAGCACTTCTATTTTGGAGCGGTCAACGGCGGCGTCTGGGAAACCGGCGATGCCGGACGCACCTGGCAGCCGATCTTCGATGGCCAGCCGGTCGGTTCGGTCGGCGCCATCGCGGTCGCGCCGTCGGATCCGAAGGTCCTCTACGTCGGCACCGGCGAGGCCGACATGCGCTCGGACATCTCCCAGGGCGATGGCCTCTACGTGTCACGCGACGCCGGCAGGAGCTGGCAGCATTCCGGTCTCGCCGACTCCCAGCAGATCGGGCGCATCCTGGTCGATCCCGACGACGCCAATCGCGCCTTTGTCGCCGCCCTCGGCCATCCCTACGGGCCGAACGCCGAACGCGGCGTATTCCGCACGAGCGATGGCGGCGCGCACTGGAAGAAGATCCTCGGCAATGACGATGCGACCGGCGCAATCGACCTCGCCTTCGAGCCGGGCAACGCGAAGGTCATCTACGCGGCCATGTGGCAGGCGCGGCGCACGCCGTGGAACATCTATCCGCCGGCCAGCGGTCCGGGTTCCGGCCTGTACAAGTCGACCGACGGCGGCGACAGCTGGATGCCGATCCGCGGCAATGGCTTTCCCGAATCGAAGGTCGGACGCATCGGCGTCGCCGTCGCGCCGAGCGATGCGCAACGGGTCTACGCCATCGTCGACGGCGAAGCCGGCGGCCTGTACCGCTCCGACGATGCCGGCGCGAACTGGCGCCGCACGAGCAGCGACAACCGCATCTGGGCGCGCGGCTGGTACTTCGGCCGCATCGCGGTCGACCCGAAGAATGCCGACCGCGTCTATGCGCTCAACACGATCGTGCTGCGGTCGGACGACGGCGGCAGCACCTTCATTCCGCTCAAGGGCGACAACACCGGCGACGATTTCCACGAGATGTGGATCGATCCCGCCGATCCGCAACGCCAGATCCTCGGCGTGGACCAGGGCGCGATCGTCACCCTCAACGGCGGGGCGACCTGGTCGAGCTGGCACAACCAGCCGACCGCGCAGCTCTATCACATCGCCACCGACAACCGCTTTCCGTACTACGTCTATGGCGCGCAGCAGGATTCCGGCGCGATCGCCCTGCCCAACCGCAGCAACGCGCGCAACGGCATCACCATGGAGAACTTCCGCGAGGTCACCGCCGGCGGCGAATCGGGCATGATCGCGCCCGATCCGCGTGATCCGGACATCGTCTACGGCGGCCGCGTCGACAAGCTCGACCTGCGTACCGAACAGACCCGCTCGGTCGATCCGACCCTGGCCGAGCCAGATCTCTATCGCAACACCTGGACCCTGCCGCTCGCTTTCGACCGGCGCGATCCGGGCAAGCTTTATTACGGCAACCAGAAGATCTGGCGCACCAGCGATGGCGGCGAAACCTGGCGGGCGATCAGTCCGGACCTGAGTCGCGAGAACCCCGGCGTTCCGGGCAACCTCGACAAGGTCACCGCGGCCAATCACCTCGGCATCGGCCCGCGTCGCGGCGTGGTCTACGCGATCGCTTCCTCGCCGCTCCGGGACAACCGTATCTGGGCCGGCACCGACGACGGCCTGATCTGGCGCACCGACGATGGCGGAATGAACTGGATCGACGTCACGCCGAAGGCGCTGTCCGCCTGGTCCAAGGTCGGCATCCTCGAACCCTCGCATTTCGATGCCGATGTCGCCTACGCGGCCATCGACCGCCACCGCCTTGATGACCGCAAGCCCTATATATATCGCACGCGCGACGCCGGCAGGAGCTGGCAGTTGATCGTGAGCGGCATCCGCGACGGCGATTTCGTAAACGCCGTGCGCGAGGACCCGAAGCGCAAGGGCCTGCTCTACGCGGCCACCGAACTCGGCATGTATGTTTCGTTCGACGACGGCGCGCGCTGGCAGGGCCTGCAGCAGAACCTGCCGCGCACCTCGGTGCGCGACATCGACGTGCACGGCGACGATCTCGTCATTGGCACGCACGGCCGCGGCATCTGGATCATGGACAACATCAGCGCGCTGCGCCAGCTCGATCCCGCGAAGCCGGCGACCACGCGCCTGTTCGCGCCGGCCACGGCGATTCGCCATCGCACGGCGGAATTCACCGGCACGCCGTTTCCGAAGGATGAGCCGATGGCGGCCAATCCGGTCAGTGGCGCGCACATCGATTATCTGCTGGCCGAAGCCAGCAAGGGCGCCGTGAAACTATCCATCAAGGACGCCAATGGCCAGCTCGTGCGGCAGTGGTCCAGCGAGCAGGTGCCCGCGAAGATCGATCTTGCGAAAATCGGCAATGCCCCCGAGTGGATCGAACAGCCGACGCCACTGGCAACAACTCCCGGCATGCACCGCTTCGCATGGTCGCTGCACTACCCCTCGGCAACCGATGCCGCCGATCCGTATGCCGACGGGGTATGGGCGCCGCCCGGCGAGTACACGGTCGAGCTGACCGTCGATGGACAGAGCTACACCCAAATGCTGCCCGTCGCGCCCGATCCGCGCGTGGACTTGCCCGCCACTGCCTATGCCGATGCGTTCGCGCTGGCGCGCAAGGTCGAAGCGCTGCAGGTCCGCATCAACGAGGCAAAACATGCTGCCGATGCGCTGCGCTCCACGCTCGATGAAAAGCGCAAATCCGCGACCAGCGCGTCGGAGAAGCGGAAACTCGATGCCCTTGAGGCGCGCCTCAATGCCGTCACCGGCAACACCCCCGCACACAATCCGATCAACGCCTGGGCCTTCCCGCCCAAGTCCACGCGCACCCTGACCTATCTCGACCGCGCCCTCGGCCAACTCCAGCAAAGCGTCGATGGCGCCGATGCGGCGCCATCAGCGGGTGCGCAGTTCGGCTACACGAAACTGGCCGAGCTGGTCGAACAGACTCTGGCTGACTGGAGGGAACTCGCCCAGGATTCACAAGCGCCCTAGGCATCTCGAGCCCGTCCGGGCGCGGGTGTCGGCTTGGCGGAAGTGCGACGGCCCACACTCGACAGTTCCAATTCGGCAATTGTTCCTGCCTGGCGTAGCTATCGCTCGGCCCGAGTGCCGAGATTAGGACAGCACGCGAGCACCCGGTCCAGCATGCACACGGGTGGGCCGCATGAGACTGAAACCGTGCGAATGATCGAGGCTCGTGCTTGCGGAGGAGCGAAATGCTCGGGGCTTGCTGAAAGCATGTCGATACCATCCAGTGGCTGCGAGGGGCCCGCACGCGGCGACTTGAGATACAATTCGCGCAAGTCAGGTACCGCATCAATGAGCGCCCATCAGCGACGGGTCGGAGCTCTTGCGGCTCGCATCGTCCGGTATTCCAGAATGCGTCGCAGTTCCCCGCATCGACCAGATTGAAAAAACGGATGGCTAAGGAGGGCAGAAACATGATGATGCGCCAACGAGCAAGACTTGAACGGTTCGAAGGACTTCGGCATTGCCCGAGGGTGCCGCTGATTGTCGCTGGGTTGCTCGCGTTCTGGACGCCAATGATCCAGGCCGCCCAGATTGATATCCACAATCCGGGACCTGGCACCGCATTCGGCGCCTCGGTTCGCGCATTGCCGAATGGCAATTTCGTCGCAACGGATCCTTCCAATCGCTCGGTTTATCTGCTCGACACCGAAGGCGTACTGATCAGCGCTCTGGGCAACGCATTGGATGGCGAATGGCCGCCCGAGTCGGGAATTACCGTCCTCGCCGATGGCAATTTCGTCGTCTGTTCTCCGGAATGGAGCCCTCCCTTTGGGAGCCCGGGCTACGCCCCCCAGGTGGGTGCTGCGACATGGGTGAACGGAACGACAGGCCTGAACGGTGATGTATCCGCAAGCAACTCGCTGACCGGCACCCAAGCCTATGATCGCGTCTGCACCGGCGGAGTCGTGCCTCTGGCAGATGGCGGATACGTGGTTTCAAGTTGGGCCTGGAACAACGGCGATGTGACCTACGCCGGCGCGGCAACTCACTGCAGCGGGCTGGGGGCTTGCACGGGAACCGTGCGCCAAGAGAACTCGCTCGTCGGAACGTCTCAATCCGATGATGTGGGTTGGGCGATTGTGGCGCTGACGAATGGCAACTACGTCGTTGCGAGTCCCTATTGGCAGGATTTCAAGGGCGCTATTACGCTCTGCAACCCGGATTCGGGCTGTAGCGGTCAAAGCGTCTCTGCGCAGAATTCTCTGGTGGGTTCCGCCACCAATGATTGGGTAGGTTACGGGGGAGACGCCAGTCTGGAGCGTCGCTATCCCGGGATCGTTCCACTCGACAACGGCAATTTCGTCGTCGTCAGCCTTTTCTGGCGAAACGGCGGATTGGCGAATTCCGGCGCCGCGACCTGGGTTGATGGAGTGTCAGGCCGGGTTGGCCCGGTATCGGCTCAAAATTCCCTTGTCGGGACGGCGGTAGGCGACCTTCAGGGAGCGAGCGTTACGCCGCTCGTGGGCGGAAACTATGTCGTCAATATTCCAACCTGGGACAACGGAGCAATTGCGGACGCCGGTGCCTCGACGTGGTGTCCTCGCGAGGGAGGTTGCGCGGGCACGGTTTCCGAGGCCAACTCGATGGTTGGAAACGCGGAAAACGAGCGGGTCGGTGGGCTGGCTCCCGCTACTGCGCTCTCGAACGGGAACTATGTTGTCCAGAGCGTGAATAGCGCCGTCGGCGGTGCCTTGCAGTCGGGTGCGGTCACTTGGTGCGATGGATCCTCCGGCTGCACCGGAATTCTCTCGGCAAGCAATTCCCTGGTCGGCAATTCTGCGCAGGACCTCCTGGGTTCTTCCGGCATCACGGCCCTGAACAATGGAAACTATGTCGTCAACAGCGAGTGGTTAGATCTTGATGGCATCACCGATATCGGCGCGTCCCTGTATTGCGGGAATGCCAATGGCTGCACGGGTACGGTTTCGGCTTCAAATTCGTTGACCGGCTCGGTGGCCAACGATCATGTGGGAGGTGGCTTTCCCTCGCTCGCCCTGTCCAATGGCAACTACGTCGTCTACAGCAACAATTGGCAAGGCGATGGCCTTTTCGGCGCGCTGACCTGGGTAGACGGTAGGAAAGGTCTGGTCGGGACCGTTTCAGCCGACAATTCCTTCGTGGGAATATTCACCGAGCCTTGGGTAGGCGGTCCGCGCATCTTTGCCCTTCCCAACGGCAACTACGTTTCCACGACGCCGACATGGACGAATGGCGCTGTCACGGGAGCGGGAGCGATTACGTTGCTCCGAGGCTATGGTCCGCAGACCGGCACCATCGATCAGACCAACAGCGTAACGGGAAATGTCGCTGATGCTGGCCAGTCGCTAAAGTACGCCTACGACCCGTTGAACGACACATTGATCGTCGGCAAACCGCGCGAAAACATCGTGACCCTGCTGAGAGTCGATCAGCTGTTCTTCAACGGAGCGGACTGAAGCAGATTCCGGAAAGATCCGTGGCACGACTTCGGTGTCCCGGCGTCAGGCGAAAGCCCGGTTCCGACACCGCGCGGGAAAAAGCGAACCGCCAGCACGCGTGCGATTTCCCGGAGGCAAGGTCGCTG
>OEIU01001487.1_pt1 | contig 14941 bp, 13 predicted proteins | sample 1539221 | NCBI WGS metagenome assembly OEIU01 (sample SAMN03792071, study PRJEB22550) | activated sludge metagenome | feature: wastewater treatment plant; material: activated sludge; isolation source: Wastewater treatment plant of a petroleum refinery complex | place: Argentina: Zarate | collected...
ATTCCGGAGTGGCTGCAGGATCGATGAGCCTCTTCTGCAGCCGAAGAGGTGGAAGCTTCGCCGCGCCCACCGCTCACTCCAATGGGCCGGGAGTCGGTGCAATGGGCCGGGAGTCGGTGCCGGGCCGCGGATTCGCGGATTTCTCCCAGAACTACCCAGAAATTCGTGTGCCGTGATTCTCCAGGCGCATGCATGGTGGCGTACCCAGGCTGCCACTTCCGAGGCACGGATGCCACGCCCTCTCCGACTGCATGTTCCAGGCGCGTTCTACCACGTCACGCTCCGCGGGAACCATCGCCAGAACATCTTCTTTAGCCCTGCTGACCGACACGTGTTCAATCAACTCGTGGCAGAAGTCGTTGAGCGATTCACGGCCCGGCTCCATGCGTACTGCCTGATGACCAATCACGTGCATCTGCTCGTTCAGGTTGGCGACGTACCGCTTGGCCGCCTGATGCTAAGGATCGCCGGTCAGTACGCCCGCATCATTCAGCGCCACCTTCATACGACAGGACATCTCTTCGAGAAGCGGTATCACCCCGTGCTGGTCGACGCCGACGCATACCTGCTTGAACTGCTTCGCTACATCCACCTCAATCCGGTTCGCGCACACATGACGTCGAAGGCGGAAGACTATCCATGGTCAAGCCACCACACCTACCTCGGCACGCGACCCGAGCCCTGGGTCACTACCGATTTCGCACTGGCAATGTTTCACTCGTGTGCAGATCAGGCCAAAGCAGCATACCAACGCTTTCTCAGCGAGGAAGTCGATGCGGTCTCTCCGCTCATCGAATGCAATCCCAACGACCAACGGATTCTCGGCAGTGACGACTTCGCCGGCAGGCTGCTCGGCGCCGCATGGCGGCCAAGGTCACGCAAATCCGTACAGCATCTGATCGAAGAGGCAGCACAACAGTTTCAGGTGACCCCTGAGGCGTTGTGCTCCTCAGGCAAACAGCGTCACTTGAGCCGGGCGCGCGCCTGGATCGCTCATCAGGCAGTCACGCACAGGATTGCCTCGCTGTCACACGTCGCTCGACTGTTGCAACGGAGCGAATCCAGCCTGCGCGAGGCCGTGCAGCGCCATTTCCCGAACTGAATCCGCGAATCCGCGGCCCGGCACCAAGGAATCAAGGAATCCGGGCACCAAGGAATCGGAACTCCACGCTGCTCGGCATGCTCCTGACGGGCAGCATGGCGATGATGCGGGTCATCTTCATTTCCTGCTGCTGTTCCTGCTCGTGTTCTTGACGGACTCCGCGAACTCGAAAACCTCGTCCACGCGCAATCCGAACACCCGCGCGATGCGGAACGCCACTTCCAGAGACGGCGAATACTTTCCGGCTTCGATGGCATTGACCGTCTGCCGCGTGACGCCGATGCGGTCCGCCAGCTCCTGCTGCGTCATCTCGCGATGTTCGAAGCGCAGCCGGCGGATGCCGTTGGTGATGACGGTGCTGCTCATCATGAGCCGCGGCGGTAATACACGATGATCGTGGCCTGGCGCACGAGCTGCGCCAGAACGAAGGCGAACACGATGGATACGCCCATGGCAACGGCGCCCGCGCCGGCCAGGTGCAGCGTCACGAAGATGGCTGCGAAGGTACCTGCGGTGAACACCCAGAAAGCGATGCGCGTGGCTTTCAGCGCGATGATCTGTTCGCGCTCGTCCTTCGGCGTACGCGCCTCCTTGGGGTTGCGGAAATAGAACACCAGCCAGCCGATGAGTTCGATCGATACGAAGGTGCCGAGCGAGGCTCCCAGCGCGAGCAGCGCCAAGCCATGCCGGTGCGGCTCGAACATGCCGGGACCATGCAGCCAGTACATCAGCGACACCACGATGAGGGCGATCAGCGTCACCCAGGCGGTCTTCTCTCGAAATGACATCGGTTTCTCCGCGGCTTTCAGGCGTGCGGGGAAAGTAATAAAAACCAGACATGGTGTCAAAAATTATTTACATCACATGTCATCGATGCCGCGCGCCGCAGCTCTGCTGCGCCCCGTCGCGATCACGCAGGAACGTAGGTCAACCGGATCACGTTCTCGTCCATCGACTCGTTCGCTACGAGGCGCAGCGGCGGCCGGGGTCCGGTGAAGAACGGTTTGCCGTGGCCCAGCACGACGGGATGGAAGTAGAGTCGATATTCGTCGATGAGGCCGAGGTCGGTCAGGCTGCGCGCGAGGTCGGGTCCGGAGACGGCGATCTCCCCGGCGAGCCGATCCTTCAGGTCACGTATCGTCGTCCCGAGATCGCCGTCGACCAGCGTGGCGTTGGGGCCCACCGACTTCAACGTGCCCGACACGACCCACTTCGGCTGGGTTCGCCAGGCCGTCGCGAATTCCCGGAGTTCCGCGGTCCATTCGGGATGATCGTCGTCCCAGTAACGCATGATCTCGTACATGCGACGACCGTACACGCTGCCCGCTACGCCACGCACTTGCTCTATCCAGTGACGAAAGAGTACGGGGCCCGGTGAAAATTTCTCGTGGTCGACGTAGCCGTCGAGCGACACGTTCATTCCGAAGACGATTCTTGCCATCTGTGAATTCTCCATCACGGGTTCTTCAGAACGGATCGCGTGTCACTCTGCCGCGATCTGGCGAACTTCGCATCTGCCTTCCCAGCCGGGTGCGAACTGCCGGTGCAGTTCCATGAATTCGACGGCGCTGGCCACGGCTTCCTCATTGCTCTTGAACTCGAACACGGCGTAGCCGCCGATCACTTCCTTGGATTCGGTGAACGGTCCATCGATGACGTGGAGTTCGCCCTTCTCCAGCGAGACCTGCGTCGCCATCTGTATGGGCATCAGGCCGTTGGTTTCGATCAGCCGGCCGGCCTTGAATTCCCGTTCCGCCAACTGGCCGATCGCCTCCATCAGTGCCTGCGGCGGCGGGCCCTGCGTGCTGGAAGTCACGAACATCATGTAACGCATCCTGGTTTCCTCTTGGGTCGGTATCCGGTGTTCTATAAGACGAATGACCCGGACCGGGACCGACACGCCGTTGCATACGACGCTGCCCACGCAGGGTCCAAAAAGAAACCGGCCGAGGCAGCTTGCGCCGCCCCGGCCGGTTCGTGTCGCCGGTCGATTACTTCGTGACGGTGCCTGCGCCTTCCACCTTCACCTGTCCCGGGTTGTCGAGCACCAGCATCACGACGCGACGGTTGTGCAGCCGGCCTTCGGCCGTGCCGTTGTCGTCGATCGGCTGGGTCTCGCCATAGCCGCGCGCAGCAAGCTGGCTCGCGGCCACGCCCTGCTGGACGAGGTAGCCGCGCACGGATTCGGCGCGCTGCTGCGAGAGCTTGAGGTTGTAGGCGTCCGAGCCGCTGCTGTCGGTGTGTCCCTGCAGTTCGATACGCAGGTTCGGGTACTTCTTCAGATCCGTGGCCACGGCATCGAGTACGCCGCGCGAATCCGAGGTCAGATTCGCCGAGTTCGTTTCGAACGTCACGCCTTCGAGCGTGATCGAACCCTGACGCGGGCAGCCCTTGGCGTCGACGGCCACGCCCGCAGGCGTGCCGGGGCACTGATCCGCCGGGTCGAGCACACCGTCCTTGTCTTCATCACCGGGCGGCGGCGGCGGAGGCGGCGGTGTCGGTGCGACCGGCGCCGGTGCAGGTTCGGGCGCAGCGACCGGCTTGGGCGCCGGCGAGCCGAACGAGAACTGGAAGCCGATCGTGCCGATGTAGTCGACCAGATCGTTCTCGGCGCCGGCATCGCTCCAGCGCGCCTTCAGATCCGGACGCAGCGAGAAGCTGTTCGAACCGTCGGCGGCTTCCCACAGACGAATGAACGCGCCGACGCCGGCCTGGCCCATGAGATCCGTGGCATTCGATCCGGGGCTGCGTTCGTTCGACAGCGCGCCCGCACCGACGCTGATGTACGGCGAGAATGCGCTGTCGCGATTCATGACGCCGAGGAAGTTGAGCGACGTGCCCCACAGGCTCAGGTCGCTGCGGCCGGGGCCGCCGCCGATCTGCGAGCCGTCGACATTCAGCTCGATGCTGAGGTTCTGGCTCACGTGCTTGCCGAATGCCAGGCCATACAACCAGTCCTTGTCCTGGACCGGCCGATCGTTGTCGACCGACACGCCTCCGAACTGCGGCGTCAGATACCAATCGCCAACGTCGCTCGCACTCGCCAGCGCAGGCAGCGCCAGTGCAACGGCCAGAGCAACACCCTTCATACGCTTCTCCTCATGATGCTTATTCGTTCGATGCGCCGACCGGTGCGGCCGGCGCGGGAGGGAAGATATCGGGCATGGCCTGCTTATCAACCTGTTTCTGGAAAGGTACCGGAATACGGTACTCTGCAGATCGTCATGCAATGCGGAGAGACTTGATGAGCGAGACCGATCGGCTGATCAGCGCGCTGAAGCGCTGCCTGCGTACGCGCGGCTTCACGTACGGAAAGCTCGGCAAGGCGCTCGGCCTGAGCGAATCGTCCGTCAAGCGCCTCTTCGCCGATCGATCCTTCACCATCGCGCGGCTGGAAAAGATCTGCGCCGTGCTCGACATGTCGTTCGCCGAACTCGCGGCGTTGTCCAACGGCTCGCGTCCGCAGCAGACCGAGATTCCGATGCTGACGCTGGAACAGGAACGCGTGCTGGCCAGCAACGATTCGCTGCTGGCCTGTTTCTACCTGCTGCTCAACGGTCACGAGATGACCGCGATCGCCGCGCGACTCGGCGCCAGCCAGCGGACGATGCGCAGTTGGCTCGCGACGCTCGCGCGGGCCCACCTGCTGGAGGTTCAGGGCAATACCGTACGCCTCAATGCCAAGCTGCCGATCGCCTGGCGCGTCGACGGTCCGGTGCGCCGTGCCTATGAGCGCCAGGTTCGCGCAGAGTTCCTGCAATCGCCGTTCACCGAGCGCAACGAGAACCTGAGCTTTCATTCGGCCGAACTGTCGCAGGCATCGATCCGCATCATGCTGCGCAAGCTGGAGCGCCTTTCCATGGACTTCGCCGAGCTGGCCGTCCTGGATGCGCACGTGCCGTCGCGCGACAAGCTCAGCTTCGCGATGCTCGCCGCCTGCCGTCCGTGGGTGTTCTCGATGTTCTCGGCCTATCGACCGCGGGCGACGCGGACGTGAATCCGGCTCGCTCCTGGTAGGGCACTGCCCGTCGCCTCCGTCTGCCCGGTGGCATCCATCGTTGCGGACGTGGCAGGAAGCTGTCGCGCACCGCGCTCAACTTCCGGGCTACGGAGATTCCCATGGCGGTGCACCTGTCGGTTCGAACCCTGTTGCTGTCCGCTGCGCTGCTCGGTGCAGGCGCAGCGCACGCGGCGAAACCCTTTCAGATCGAGGAAGCCAGCATCGAGAGCATCCAGGATGCGATTCGATCCGGCGAGACCACCTGCAGGCAGGTCGTGCAGGACTACATCACCCGTGCACGCGCCTACAACGGTGTGTGCTCGAAACTCGTTACCGCCGAGGGAACGAAGATCAAGGCTGTGCCCGGAGCGGTGCGGGCCGGTGCGCCGTTGAAATTCCCGACGGCAACGCTGGCCATCGACAAGCACGTTCCCGACTTCGACAAGTACAAGGGATTGCCGCCCGACTTCGGTCGCATGGAGCCGACCCTGTCGGACCCGGGCGTATATCAGCAGTTCGGCATGCTGGTCGGCACTGCCAATGCCGGGCAGGTGAACGCACTCGAATCCATCAACATCCGCGGCGAGCGCTCGGTGACCTGCAAGGGCAAGTTCGATGCGCCGCCGGGCACGCCGTTGCCCAAGGATGCGCCGCCGGCGTGCGAGAAGTTCCGCCAGCAGCCGGATGCGCTCGAATACGCGGCGCAGCTCGACGAGAAATACGGCCGCGACTTCGACACGAAGACCATGCCGCTGTACTGCGCGCCGATGTCATTCAAGGCGGTCTATGACACCGCAGACATGCGCTCGACCGGCGGCGGCGACGTCAAGTACGCGATGGACGCACCGCCCAGGGATTCGACACTGGTGCGTCGCCTGCGCGAAGCCGGCGCGATCATCTACGCGCACGCCCACAATTCCGAATACAACGGCGGCAGCGGCGATCCCACCGGACCGGCCAAGGTGGAGCGGCCGTACATCGGCGCCGGCGGCTCGCGCGAAACGTGGGGCGGCATGACGTGCAATCCCTACGACACCGAACGGGTCACGGCGGGATCGAGCGGCGGCTCCGGCGCGTCCGTGGCGGCGAACCTGGTCGTGTGTTCCATCTGCGAAACCACCGGCGGCTCGTGCCGCGGTCCCGCGAACTATCACAGCACGGCCCTGATCGTGCCGACCAAGGGAATGATTTCGTTCGACGGCACCATCGGCGCCAATCCCTACCAGGATCGTCCGGGCATCATCTGCCGCAGCGTGAAGGATGCGGCGACCGTGCTCGATGCCTTCCGCGACAAGAAGACGGGCACGTACTTCGATGCGCACGATCTCTACACGTCGCTGCCGCGGGTGATCGAATCGAAGACGCCGTATCTCGATGCGATTGCGACCGCGAAGGCCAGGCCGCTCGCAGGCATGCGCATCGGCATCGTCCGCGAGCTGTTCGTGAAGGACAATCCCGCGAAGATCGCCGTGAGCGACGGCATCAATCGCGAGCTTGCGGTATTGCGGAATCTGGGTGCCGAACTGGTCGAGACCGTCGACCCGCGCTACCCGGACGATCCGGCCATTCCGAACATGACGTTCACGTTCAACGACGCCATCGCGGAAGTCGTGCCGTTCCACATGCCCGAGATCTTCGCGTGGCAGAAGGATGGCAAACCGGAGTTCACCGTGCCGGGCTGGGACGTGACCAGCCGCAAGTATCTGGTGGCGCTGTCGACCCACAAGGCGCCGCTGCCCGCCAACCTGAACTTCAACCGGGTATTCGGCAATCCGCCCGAAGATCCCGAGGCCGTGTCGGGCTACACGTTCGCCTTCGATTTCGCCAAGTACCTGGCCCTGCGCGGCGACGCCAGCGTCTACGACTGGCAGACGCTCAACGCCAATGCGAAGTACTACAACGACGTGCGTCGCGCGGCGATGACCAACTGGGAAAACAAGGAAATGGATATCCGGACCGACGCCATCACCTACACGATGAAGCGCCGCGACACCTTGCGCATGGTCATGACCAAGGTGCTGCGCCAGAACGGCATCGATGTGCTGGTGAATCCGGTGAACCCGACATTGGCGGAAAAGATCGGCGGCGCCACGGCGAGCGACAGCGGCAGCCGCTCGGGCTACGGCTACGGCGCGATGCTGGGCATTCCCGAAGTGTTCGTGCCGGCGGGCTTCTCGACGACGGTGGTCGATGCCAGTTTCGTACTGAGCAAGGACGCGACCAGGTACGAAGGCCAATGGAACGCGACGCCGACCAGACTCGGTGGCGTAGGGCTGCCGTACAACATCGCCTTCTGGGCCGAGCCCGGCCAGGAGTCGACCCTGATCACGGTGGCTTCCGCGTACGAATCGGCGACGCAGCATCGCAAATCGCCGCCCGGTTTCGGACCGGTCAGGCACGAGCCCTGATCGCACGCAGTGTCAGGTACGCCGGGGCAACTGTGGCCCCGGCGTGCGGGATGACGGTAAGTCATTTGGCGCAGTCGAACCGCGACGCCGCTGTCGTATCATCCGGACATCCTGTGGATGGAAGGACAAATGGTGGAGAACAGCGATGTATTGCGTCTCGGTGTCGGCGGTCCGGTCGGTTCGGGCAAGACGGCGCTCGTCGATTCCCTGTGCAAGCGCATGCGCGAGCAGTACAACCTCGCCGTCGTCACCAACGACATCTATACGAAGGAAGACTGCGAGTTCCTGATCCGCAGCCAGGCGCTGCCGGCGGAGCGCATCCGCGGTGTCGAAACCGGTGGCTGCCCGCACACGGCGATCCGCGAGGACGCATCGATGAATCTCGCCGCCATCGACCAGTTGATGGAGGATTTCACCGGTCTCGACATGATCATCGTCGAGAGCGGCGGCGACAATCTTGCGGCGACGTTCAGTCCGGAGCTGTCCGATCTCACGCTCTACGTGATCGACGTTGCTGCCGGCGACAAGATTCCGCGCAAGGGCGGGCCGGGGATCATGCGATCGGACCTGCTCATCATCAACAAGATCGACCTGGCGCCGCATGTCGGTGCATCGCTCGAAGTCATGGATCGCGATGCGCGCAGGATGCGCGGCGACAAGCCGTTCGTGTTTACCAACCTGAAGACGGGGCAGGGGCTGGATCAGGTGGTGGCGTTCATCGAGAAACAGGGGATGCTGCTGTAGGTCAGGCTTTAGCCTGACATCCCCGGAGGCCGGCTGAAGCCGGCCCCACAGTAGGAGGGCCCCCTCCCTAACCCTCCCCCGCTTCGCGGAGGAGGGGATCAGACGACGGGCCTGCCTATCTCGCCAACGTCCTCACCGCCCGCGCCGCTGCCGACGCCCGATTCTCCACGCCCAGTTTCACGAACACCTGTTCCAGGTGTTTGTTCACCGTCCGCGGACTGATCGTCAGGATCTCGCCGATCTCGCGGTTCGATTTGCCGCGGCTGATCCACAGCAGGACTTCGGATTCGCGCGACGTCAGCGACAGCGACTTCTGCAGCACCTGTTCCTCGTTGCCGGTCATCACCTCGGTGAGCCGGAACAGCAGTTCGTCGGGACCGAGTGCGCTCAGCATGGTGATTTCGATCCGGCGGCTGCCGATCTCCAGTGTCGAACGGGAGGCGCTGCGATTCGCGTCCTGGCGCGGCTGGATGAACTGTTCGATCAGCGCCGTCGGCAGACTGGCGGCGGTTTCGCTCTGCGCGGGAAACAGTTCGGCGAGCAGTTCGCGCGCCTTCGGCGTGCACCACAGGATGCGGCCGCTGCGATCGGTGGAGAGCAGGAAGCGGCCCGTGGCGTCGAGCGCGACATGCGTCCCATGCGCGACGCGGGCATTGGTGAGATGGACGCGGATGCGCGCCAGCAGTTCGTCGACGACGATCGGCTTGGTCACGTAGTCGACGCCGCCGGCCGCAAGCCCTTCGACGACGTGCTCGGTCTGGCTCAGACCCGTCATGAAGACCACGGGCAGATGCGCCAGCAGCTTGTCGCGCTTGAGCCGGCGGCAGGCTTCGAAGCCGCCCATGCCGGGCATGACGGCATCCATCAGCACCAGATCCGGCGTGATCTGGTCGACCAGGTCGAGCGCGCCTTCGCCGTCGGTGGCGATGAGCACCGTGTAGCCGGCGTGATCGAGCGTGTCGGTCAGAAAGCCGAGCGTTTCGGGCGTGTCGTCGACGACCAGGATGGTGTCGCGACGCAGGGCTTCGCTAGCCATGATTTCGCATTTCCTCCACGACGCGCATGTAGCGCTTGAGATTGAAGCTCACGATCAGCGTGCGCAGATGCGTCGCGACGGGCTTGTTGGCGGCGTCTTCTTCTTCCATCTGGCGCAGCTTCGCCTGGATGCCGCGCACGTGGCCGATGCGGCCGAGCTGGTACAGATCGTCCAGGTGATGTCGCGACTGCGCGGGCAGCAACGTGCTGTTGTCCGTTGCTGCGGTTGTCGCTGGTTTCTCGTAGACCCAGTGCAGTCCGAGCACCGTGCCGATGCAGTCCAGCAGCGCCTGCATGTCGATCGGCTTCATGACGAAGGCATCGTGCGAGGAATCTTCGCCGCCGCCCGGATGAAACTCGTGCGCGTTGGCCGACACCATCACGATGCGCGTTGCCTGCTGCGTGGCGCGCAGTTGCGCGGCGATCTGCCAGCCGGTCATGTCGGGCAGCGAGATGTCGACCAGCGCCAGGTTCGGGCGGTGTTCAGCCGCGAGCGCAAAGCCCGTGGCGCCGTCGGAGGCAATCAGCAGACGGAAGCGCAGCGGCTGCAGCAGGCTGCGCATGATCTCGATGTGCTGCGGATCGTCGTCGATCAGCAGCAGCGTGAGCTGCGGGCCGTCGTGATCGCACACGATGCCGGGATGCGCCTGCTCGGGCTGTTCGTGCATGACTTCCGACAGCAGCAGCCGGACGGTGAACGTGGTTCCCTGGCCGACCGTGCTGCGCGGAATGATCTCGCCGCCCATGATCTGGGTGAGCAGCTTGGTGATCGTGAGTCCGAGACCGGTGCCGGGAATCGAACGCACGTCGGGCGTGCGGCCGCGCTCGAACGGCTCGAAGACGCGATCGATGTCTTCCGGCGGAATGCCCACGCCCGTATCGGCGATCTCGAATTCGGCCACCTGGTTGCGATAGCGCACCGTGAGGCTCGCGTGGCCGCGCTCGGTGTACTTGATGGCATTCGACAGCAGGTTGATGAGGATCTGGCGCAGCCGCTTCTGGTCCGTGAAGACGTGCAGCGGCAGATGCGGCGGCCGTTGATAGCGGAAATCGATGCCTTTGGTGGCCGCCTGCAGCTTGAACATGTCGACGATCTGGTCGAGGAATTCCACGAGCTGCACCTTGTCGCGGTTCAGGCGCAGCATGCCGTTCTCGATCTTGGAGACGTCGAGCAGGCCATCGATGAGGTTGGTCAGATGTTCGGCGCTGCGCCGGATCACGCGCACGGCGTTGTCCGACGGGCGGGCGATGCCGCGTTCCAGCAACTGCGCGTAGCCGAAGATCGGGTTGAGCGGCGTCCGGATCTCGTGACTGCCGCCGACGATGTAGCGCGTCTTGGCGAGATTCGCGGCCTCGGCCACTTCCTTGGCCCGCTGCAGCGCCGCGTCGGTGCGTTTGTGGGCTTCGATCTCGTCCATCAACATCGTGGTCTGTCGCGCCGATTCGGTTTCGGCGGCGCGCCGGCTCTCGTGCGCCAGCACGATGATCCAGGAGGCGATGCCGGACAGCACCAGCAGACTCAGGAACACGACCCACAGCGTCGTGCCGATGATTTCCTGCTCCGCCGGCGTGCGGCCCGACTGGTGATAGATCAGCGACAGCAACATGCCGATGGCCAGCATCGACAGCAGCATCAGCCCGACGAACTGCCCGGCCCGCGTATTGAAGGCCGCGGCTGCGCGCGCCGGCAGCACGGCGGCGAGGAAGTTGCGCAGCTGCTCGGTGAAGCGGCTGTCCGTCTTGCACAGGTCGCGGCAGCGCGCTTCGAGCGTGCAGCACAGCGAACAGATCGGGCCGGAGTAGGCGGGGCACATCGCCACGTCGGCGCGTTCGAAGGTGTTTTCGCAGATCGTGCAGCGCAGTTCGGCGCCCTGCGGCAATCCGGAAGGCGAGCGCGCGATGTAGTAGCGACCCCGGGTCGCCCACGCGATCAGCGGCGCGGCGATGAAGGCGCTGAAGAGGGCGATGAACGGCGAGAGGATCTGCGCCACCTTGCCGAAGGTGCCGATGAAGGCGAGTGTCGACAGCACCACCGAGATCAGCAGCGCACCGACGCCGACCGGATTGATGTCGTACAGATGCGCGCGCTTGAACTCGATGTGCTTCGGGCTGAAACCCAGCGGCTTGTTGATGACGAGGTCCGCCGTCAGCGCGCCGATCCAGCCCGCCGCGAAGTTCGCGTAGATCAGCAGGATGCTCTCGATCACGCTGAAGATGCCGGTCTGCATCAGCAGCAGCGCCACCAGCACGTTGAACACCAGCCACACGACGCGGCCGGGATGGCTGTGGGTCAGCCGCGAAAAGAAATTCGACCAGGCGATCGAGCCGGCGTAGGCGTTCGTCACATTGATCTTGAGTTGGCAGACGATGACGAAGATGCCCATCAGGATCAGCGCGAAGGTCGGCGACTGCACGGTCTCGCGGAAGGCGAGGAAGTACATCTCCGTCGGTTCGTCGGCCTGTTCGGCCGGAATGCCGTGCTTCAGGGCAAGGAAGGCCAGGAATGAACCGGCGATCAGCTTGAACGCGCCCATCAGGATCCAGCCCGGACCCGTCGTCAGCAGCGCCGTCCACCAGCCGACGCGGTTCTCCTTCGTGCGCTTCGGCATGAAGCGCAGGTAGTCGACCTGTTCGCCGATCTGCGGCAGCAGCGACAGCAGCACGGACGCGGCCATGCCGAACAGCAGGAAGTCGACGGAGCCGTTCGCATTGCCTTCGCGGCCCGTGAAACTGGTCCAGTTGCCCACGTCGTCCGGGTAGTTCCACGCCAGGTAGATGAGCGGCAGGAACTGCAGGATCAGCCAGACCGGCTGCGTCACGATCTGCATCTTGCTGATGAGGCTGATGCCGTAGATCGCGATCGGTATCACCACCAGCGAACTGATGATGTGCGCCACCCACAGCGGCATGTCGAACAACATCGCCAGCGCCATCGACAGGATGCTGGCCTCGAACGCGAACAGCAGGAACGTGAACGAGGCGTAGATCAGCGAGGTGATCGTCGAGCCCATGTAGCCGAAGCCGGCGCCGCGCGTCAGCAGATCGAGATCGACGCCTTCCTTCGCCGCGTAGTAGGCGATGGGCAGGCCGATGAGGAACATGAGAATCGAGAATGCCGCGATGGCCCAGACGGTGTTCGAGAATCCGTAGGCGAGCGTGAGACCGCCGCCGATGGCCTCGCAGGCGAGAAAGGCGATGGGACCGAGCGCCGTGTTGCCGACACTGAACGTCGACTTGCGCGCGCGATCCGCCGTGTAGCGCAGCGCATAGTCTTCGAGCGTCTGGCTGGCAACCCACTGGTTGTACTGCCGCCGCTCGCGAACGATTCGTTGTTTGGCCGTCATTCGAGTGTTGGTGTCGTTCGCGATGCCGGTCCTGGCCGGTCCGCTTGTACTTCTCTCCCCATCGATCCGCTGAGCAAGCGATGTGCCAGCGAAGCAGGGCGCTCGCTTCCTTGAGTCGTCGTCGTCGGTTGCGGTCTTCCGGTGCAGTCCGTTTGCGGTCTGCACTCTATTGGATCAACTGCAGCCACGCATCTTTCCGCCTACGTCAAATGACGCAGGGGGGTACGTCAAACGCCCCGTACCGGCGGACGAGGCCGGTCCGTAGCTTCCTGACGCACAGATTCCTGGCCCGAGTCGAACGCTCGCAACAAATCACCAAAGGAAGCACCGTTCATGCGTCACCAATCCAACACTTTCAATTTCAGACCGGAGGCGGCGGCGATTGCGCTCGGTGCCGCGCTGCTGGCATCGCCGCTCGTCAGCGTGCGTGCGGCGGATATCAATCTGCCGCCCGTTTCCGTAGGCGCCGGCGTGCGGACCAGTTTCAGCAGTACGGACTTCGATGCGTCTGACGAGACCATCGATGACTTCGCGCTCAACAGCGCGCGCATCTACATCAGCGGCAAGGCGACCGACTACCTCAGCTTGATGTTCAACACCGAGTACAACTCGGACGACGAAGAGATCCGCGTCATCGATGCGGTCGCGCAGTTCTCGTTTTCGGACAAGTTCAATGTCTGGGCCGGACGGTTCCTGCCGCCCAGCGATCGCGCGAACCTCTATGGTCCTTACTACGCCAGCCACTGGGGTGTGTATCGGGACGGCGTGCAGGACGGCTACCCGTTCGAGACCGAAGGACGCGCGGATGGACTCATGTACTGGGGCCAGTTCGGCATCGCAAAGGTGTCGGTCGGCGCCTTCGATATCGCGAACGCCATCGATGAACCCACCACGGGTTCGTCGGATGTGCTCTGGGCCGGCCGCGTGCAACTCGATTTCTGGGACGCAGAAGCGGGCTACTACCTGAACGGCACGTACTACGGCGCGAAGGATCTACTGGCGGTCGGCTTCGCGGGTCAGACGGCGAGCGGCGACAACGCCTACACCGTGGACTTCCTGATGGAAAAGAAAGTCGGCAACGGCGGCGCATTCACCATCGAAGCGCAGTACGGCGTGTACGACGGGCTCGGCGGTTATCCCTCACCGAACGGCTTCGCCTACGAAAAAGGAGACGGCTACTACGTGCTCCGCGCGGACCTCTTCGCGCCGGTCGTCGGCATCGGCCAGATCCAGGCGCTCGCCAAATACGGCAAAACGACCTACGAGTACGACGCCTTCGACGACGTCGACCAGAAGACGCTGGAGCTGAACGTCAACTACATCATCAAGGACTTCAACGCCCGCATCAGCCTGTTCTACATCGACCAGAGCTTCGATCCCGATACCGGCGGCGACTACAGCCAGATCGGCCTCGGTCTGCAGGTGCAGATTTGAAAATGGCCGGCTGAAGCCTCAATGGCACTGACTTAAGGATTTGCTCTGCCTGTGGGGGCCGGCTTTAGCCGGCCTTTTTCAGAGTCAGGCTAAAGCCTGACCTACAGAGGAAACAGATTGCACGGCCTAAGTCAGTGCCATTGGGCTGAAGCCGGCCCCACAGACGAAAGAGACTCAATCAAACGACGAGGACTCGACATGAATCATCAACGCAAACTCAGCGGCCTGGCGACACTCGCCGCCGCCGTCTCACTCATCGCCGTGAGCGCCGCGAACGCCGCCGACACCATCAAGGTCGGCGTGCTGCACTCGCTCTCCGGCACCATGGCCATTTCCGAAACCACGCTCAAGGACACCGTCCTGATGCTCATCGACGAGCAGAACAAGAAGGGCGGCGTGCTGGGCAAGAAGCTCGAAGCCGTCGTCGTCGACCCGGCGTCCAACTGGCCGCTGTTCGCCGAGAAGGCGGAGCAGCTGCTGGTCAAGGACAAGGTCTCGGTCGTGTTCGGCTGCTGGACTTCGGTATCGCGCAAGTCGGTGCTGCCAGTGTTCGAGAAGAACAACGGCCTGCTGTTCTATCCGGTGCAGTACGAAGGCGAGGAATCGTCGAAGAACGTCTTCTACACCGGCGCCGCGCCGAACCAGCAGGCGATTCCTGCCGTCGACTACCTGATGAAGGACATCGGCGTGAAGCGCTGGGTGCTGGCGGGCACCGACTACGTCTATCCGCGCACGACCAACAAGATCCTCGAGGCCTACCTCAAGGCGAAGGGTGTGAAGCAGGAAGACATCCTCATCAACTACACGCCGTTCGGTCACTCCGACTGGCAGACGATCGTGGCCGACATCAAGAAGTTCGGCTCGGCCGGCAAGA
>OEIU01001488.1_pt1 | contig 14939 bp, 18 predicted proteins | sample 1539221 | NCBI WGS metagenome assembly OEIU01 (sample SAMN03792071, study PRJEB22550) | activated sludge metagenome | feature: wastewater treatment plant; material: activated sludge; isolation source: Wastewater treatment plant of a petroleum refinery complex | place: Argentina: Zarate | collected...
AACCATCTCTGAGCGCAGAGCCGGACGCAGAAAAAGACCGCTGGCAGAGTGTGTGGGCGCAAGCGTTTGCGGACTATGAACGTCACAGCAATCTCGCCCCGGGCAGCGGTTATGATCTCACGCGAAAGCAGGAGACCGTCGGAGGCATCACCGGTGGTGATGTCACCTATAATAGAATGGGGCCGCATGGCACGGAGACCCTTCAGCTCGGGTTGCTGGGCGGTGGCATCCACATCAGGAATCGCTTCAGCGACACCCCAACTGTTACAAACGCCACTCAGACCCAGGACGGCGGATTTATTGGCGCGTATGCGGCGTACTCCGTGAACAATTTTGCAATCGACGCCTTCTTCAAAACCGATCTCTTGCGCCTTCGCCAGAAATCGACGACGTCAGGCGTTCCGACGTGCGGTCAGGACCAGGTCCTCGTTGTGGACTCGGAAGAGGACTTGACCGCGCAGCAAGTGAACAAGGATAGCACGGACGAGTATATCTACACGACCGGCGCAAACATGTATTATCGTTTCGATCTCGGCGATAATGTTTTCTTTGAACCGGTAGCAGGCTTCTTATTCAGCGCAACAGAGTTTGGTGGCGGCGCGGCAGGGCTCGGCCTCGACGACGGGCAGATGCTACGCTTGCAGGGTGGCGCCCGGATTGGCCGCTCTTGGCTCGATGATACGGGACATTTGTGGTCCCTGTCGTTACTCGGCCTCCTCTACAGCGACGTGTATGTCAACGGCTATACGCTTGGTGGTTCGGGTTTAGCGGTGAGCGCTTCAGAGGTCGATGAAGGAAAGCTCCGCGTTCTCGGACAACTGGAGGGGTCGGTCGAACTGGGCAACGGGCTCTCGTTAATCGGACAGGCCAATGTGCGCGGCGGCGAAGATCTGTTTGGTGTTGGAGGGAGGTTCGGCGCGCGGCTGGAATGGTGACTCTGGGAACGCGACGGGTGCTTTAATCATGCACCCTCTAGTTCACGCCATTACCTGGTTTGATCACGTCAATCAGATCTTTTTGTCCTTCAACGGGAGCGGCTTGCGGATTATCGGTCGATGACCGTTGTGGCACTTCGGGAGGCGCGCCTCGACGGCGCCTCGATGGCACTTCTGGCGGTGCTGGGTTGTCGCTGCTCACTGTAGGTTTATTGCAGGGCTGTTGTGTCGAGGCTTGCGAAGGGGATGTGGGGACTGCATTCGACTTCGCAGAGGGCGCCCTTTCGCCAGTGTGCGGAGCGACACTCTTCGCCACTTCTCCAGCTTGTGGTGAGGCTTGCGTAGGCGGCGCGTCGACTGACTTCGACTTCGCAGTAGGTGCACTTTCGCCAGGATGCGAAGCGACACCTGTCGCCACTGCTCCAGCCTGCTCCGCCTCGGCATGCGAAGCAACCGGCGCAGCACTTGCGTCGGTAGGTTTTTTGTCCGCTGCCTCTTGTTCGGCTGTAGCCTGTCGTATCGAACCATCGGGGCAAGGCGCTGTCGTTATCACCTCTTCTGCCGAGAGTGGCGCCATTAGATTGAAGGCTGCAGCAATCACAACAATTGTCCTGAACGCCATGTGCGTCATCTGCCGAGAATTTAGGCGTGTTGTAGACGACTTCACCACTATAGTTATCCTACTATCTAGAGCGGAATGTTTCTCGTCTATTCCGCAGCGATGCCTTCAACCGCCAACGTTGACAATTTGGACGCGTCTGTTTTTTCCAGAATACGGATCATTGGGATCGGCCAATTGCTCGAAGCCATAACCTACAACTTCAACATGGTCTGCGCGCAAGTCGAAATTTTTCACAAGGTAGGCTCGGACAGCGCTTGCGCGGCGTTCGGAAAGATGAAGATTGTAATTGGAGCGACCTTTGCGATCAGTATGTCCCGCAATGACAAAGCTCTTGTTGGCGAATTTTGGATTCGAAAGAGCCGCTCCAAGCTTGGCCAGAGTAGGTTCGGCATGCGGCGAGATTTCTGAGGAATCAAAGTCAAAATAAATAACTAAGTCCAACTGTGGCATTGTTCGCAACGATTCATATAGAGCCGCCCGCTCGCGCATGCTCGGCCCTCGCTTGGTGCGGATTTCAACGAAGTTCTTCACTGCCGACACCGCAGTCGATGCGCCTTCTTCGTTCGTACTCGAGGCACCTCGTCGCGTTCGCGGTGTAAGCGCGTCGATCATGGAGTCGACGGTTGGACTTGAAGCCTCATCCGCACGCAACGGTCCGTCTATTCCAAAACAAATGGATAGAACCAAGATCATTAAGAGCTGCTTCTTTGGGCAGAGATTCATTCGCATGACACGACCTACCATCGTCTTTGGATTTGATATCAGTCTTTGTCCACACCGTCGCGCGCAACGCGAAAGCCTATGTGATTATATCGGCCGTCAGTGGGCGCGAATTGTCGGGCAGCGGATCGCAAAGCTTCGGGCCAATCACTCCAACCGCCGCCTTTGATGACGTGCTTTTCGCAATCTTGCAGCTTTACTGCGGCGCCACTGTCGGAAGAGCTTGCAATCGAATCCGTCCAGCAGTCCTCAGTCCACTCGGCGACATTTCCATGGACTTGATACAAGCCCCAGTCGTTCGGCCGATAGGCGTCGACATTTGCGGTTCTGCCGGGGGGCGCCACATCTGTAGCCTCCGCACGAACGGACTGCGACGTCTTTTCTGCCTGTTTCGCTTTAGATTCAGCAGTTGGGGTGGCGGGCATTGTTTGGCTTCGCGGCCGAGAGTCATACAAGGCCTGTGAAGGCGCAATTCCCGCTCCCCACCAATAGGGCGTGCTTGTGCCGGCGCGCGCCACATACTCACGCTCGGCTTCCGTCAGCAGCCGATACGGCTTTTTTGTCTTCTCAGCGAGCCAGGCCACGTAGGCCTTTGCGTCCTGCCAACTCACGCATACGACAGGATTACGGCCATTTTGCACGAATCCTGCTGCAAATCCAGGAGGGGCCTCATAAGACCCAACACTGGCGGCGTCCCAATCGGCAGCGGCACCACATTTGTCGCTTGTCCTATAGCCCGTGGAGGTCATGAAAGCTCGGAATTCATCAAGGGTGACTGCATATCGTCCTACCTCAATGGGGTGCTTGAATACCACCCTGCGCTGAGGGCCTTCGTCCGCGGTGCGACCGGCTTCATCATCAGGTGATCCCATCAGAAATGTGCCAGCAGGAATCGTGACCAGTTCGGGACATTTGTCACAATCCGCCGTTGTCTTGCCACCAGCAGTCTGATGACTTCCCGCTCCCGAATCTTCAGTGTTAGTAAAAATCTCATCCGATCGGTTGCTGTCGCCGTCGTCCTTGGGGGCCCTTCTCAACACGCCCAATTCACAGTCTTGCGGGGCCGGACGAGTGGACACGATCATTGATAGTTCGGTAGGGCTGTAGCGTTTTATTTCATAATGGCATTTCAAGTTTTCATGCTGACTAAAGGTGACCAGAAAGATATTTGCCAATTCGTGTTGAATGAAACCTGACCCCAACGACCAGTGCTGTACCGTGCCGTCGGATCGAATTTCTATCGACGTGCGCGTACCGGGCAGGTCCCACTGCCCGGCTATGGCGGCGATCTTATCGTCGGTCTGCTGGGCGCCAGCAGTGTTCGAGACCCACACAGAGAGCGCTGTAAAACAGGCAATCTTGAGAAGCCTTGACATGGCAATGCCCTTAATGGTCGAGTTCAAGAATGAGGGGGGCGCCGCCGAAGCTTCACCTCCATTGGATCAATTGGCACGCCGTTGAATGCGCTCGAGTCGCCCCTCAAAACACTTGAACCGCTTGTTGTGAGAGGGATTGTCCTCGGAGACGAGACGGAATGTCATTTCGTCACCATCAGAGTGACCTGCTTTGAATGTCATTTTGTAGCGACACTGAAATCCGGTCACATATTGAAGCATGATGTCCGCGCCGGTGTCGTCTGGCTGAACGGTTCCGGTCAAAACTGTGCCAGGCTCCACCTCGTCTTCGAAGCTGGGAATGCGGTTCATTGTGTAGAACTTGACAAGACGGCCTTTCTTCGTGGCGTCGTTGGCCTCCCAGTGTCCCTTAATATTTTCCATTATGGATTCGACCGGGGTCTGGGCGGCTGCGCTACCTTGAGGAATGAAGAACGCGGTGGCCGTAAGCATGATCGATGCAAGAGCGGTTTTATACATGGTAGGCTCCAATAAATTTTCTGCAGCTTTTTGAAAAGCTGTGCGACTAAGTGTGGTTGGATGAAATTGATGCGGTTAGCCACCAACTCTGGTGAGTTTCCCGCGGGGGCAGTACTCCATGCTCTGCAAACCTTCCGCGAGCTCGAGATAAAGGACGTCGCCCTTATCAGCGAGGCTCGTTCGGTACGCGCACTTCATCCCATCTGCCTTGTGGTAGAAGACTTCAATATCGGCTGCGGCGCTTCCGCGCTTGATGGTGGCGGCGCCATACTCTGGGTGACGCCACTTTGAGCCGCGGATTTCGAGGACGCCTTTACCATCACCCATCATCCAATCGCCGCTGAGCGGAGCCTGACGATCGCCCGCCAATGCAGCAGTCGGAGCCAGAAGAAGAGTAGCGATTCCGATATACCGTATTTTCCGAATAAGCATTTGATGTCTCCGTTCAGTAACTCGCTGTGCCTGAAAAGCCAAAATTGAACATCTCCGAGCGCGTCTAACCAGTTGATTGCACTTTGCGTTATCGGTCAGGCTTGGTATTGCGCGTCCGTTAGGCTCAGTATTCTGCAAACCTTGGCCCTAGTCGAGTGCTCCAACCTCCATGACAATTGGAGCACTCCAAATAATTTGGCGTTGCTTAACGGCTAGGAGCTAAGCTCTTGCTGCGTAGGCGGGCCTGCGCTGCACAATTGACGATGCCTGCCGTTGACCTAGCGTTTCTTATTGATCGAATTTCGAGATTGGAGCCACACCGAGGCCCGGCCAAGCAATCAAAGTCCGGAGTAAACTTAGGTCGATCGACCTGATCGCTGTCCTCTCAGAACTTTTGTCAAACCTGGCGACTTGGCACATTCGTTCCGACAACGGCTGAGTCCGCACACCTTGCTCTACAGCGCCAGAGATCTTCATTCCGTCGCTTGCTGCATGGCCACCTGCGGGCTACGCTCGCTCCGTCGTCCACGCCGCTTCTAGCCAAAAGAGGCGCATTAAACTAGCATTCCACTTGCGTCACTCAATGAGGGCTGATCATTCCCATTCGGGCGCGGTTAAGAATTCTCTGAGGCTGCGATCTTCGGCGGGTGTCAAATGGTGCGAAAGATCTGCTTTCAGATTGCCCGCCGATTTGCAGGGAGCACACCTCTCGTCGTTGGTCTAGGCATAGCATCAGTTCAAGCCCTGGGTTTGACTGCCACGCTGTCGGATCACGATCGCCAAGTCAGCCTCAAGAGGGGGGATAGAATTTCAATTTCTCTGCCGACAACTCCGGGCACAGGATTCGCGTGGATCATCGTGGAGCGCCCGCAGTGCTTGGCGCTTCAAGCGGACAGGATTGTAGGGGGCGAAGCCGCGCCAGGCGCCACGCAAGTATGGGTCGCTGAGATGGAAGTGACTGGCGACTGCGACGGACCATTGGTTGCGCACTACAGAAGGTCTTGGGAAGCGAATGCTCCGGCAAAGACCTTTCGTCTAGTGATTATTGCGAAATGATCGCGGTGCTCGGACGCTGTACCATCTGGAGCTGCAGAATGATTAAGACTTTCAAGTTTGTGATCTTGGCATCAGTCATTCTCGGTCCTTCCGCCGCGCGGGGTCAGGATGATCAAGATGAGTCGCTATTTGAAACTTCGCGCACGGCGGCCGACGCCGCAGAATACGGTAAGCAGTTTTCTGCGCCAAATGCCGAAATCAAGGCGCAGCTAGATGCTTTATCTGAAGAGGCCAAAAAGCAAGGTTGGACATTTGAGACGGGCTACACATCTGTAAGTGGTCAACCCATTGAAAAAATAACTGGCTCGCCTCCGCCCAATGTAAGCGTCGAGCAAGCAGAGAGGCAAAGCGAGCTGTCAGAAAAGCTCATTGCGCTTGATCTCAAAGAAAATATGGCGATTGCAAGTGGAAGTCCTAAGTGCGACCCACGAGCGCGCAAGTTTAGTTGGCAATCGGATCTTCGTTTGCCGGACATTCGTGATCAAGGACAATGTGGGAGCTGTTGGGCGTTTGCTGCCATGGGCGCGGTCGAGATCAGCATGCTGCGCCAAGCTATCGGTCAGCAGGATGATACTTCCGAGCAGCACGCGATCAATTGTGCGATGACGCAGGCAGGGGCGGACGCTGGCAATTGCAAAAATGGCGGGAGAAGCGAGAAAGTCTTTGAATGGTTGACCTTCCAGCGGGTCACGAACGAAAAAACTTTACCCTATGTTGGATTCGACGGGCCCTGCGCGCAACAAAGTCCTGTTCCTTACTCTGCCATCACGTGGGGGTGGGTCAACACCCAGCAGCCGCAGCGTCCCAGCGTTGCTGAGATTAAGGAGGCAATATGCGAATATGGGGCCGTTTCTGCAAGCGTGACCGTCACTGATGCTTTCGCGAACTATAGAGGTGGTGTTTTCAACGAAAAGAGCAGTGCCAAAACAAATCACGCTATCGTGCTAGTGGGTTGGAACGACGAAAAGAAGGCTTGGTTCCTCCGCAATTCATGGGGCAAGGCGTGGGGGAAAAGGGGATACATGTGGATCCGCTATGACTCGAACAGTGTTGGCAGTTGGGCCAACTGGGTCAAGGCAAATTCACCAAATCGAATCGCTTCTCGAGAGCGGTTGGCGATACTGAGGGAATATGGCTTCGCTGAGCCCCAAAAGGAGAAGGCGGATCCCGTTGGGCCTCCATCGGCGAATACCTCAAATGCTACAAAAAAATCCGAAAGTGCCGGTCCTCATCAAGTAAAAGCCATGAATATGATTGATGGCACCTGGATTAGCGATAACAGTGAAGCGAAGATTGCGATCGTCGGAGCGGAATGGCAACACTCGGCTAAAGGGGCTGCGGACATCAGCAAGGGTGATGTCGACGGTACATTTGAGATCTCGTACCGAGCGACTCAAGGCATTTCATGTAGTTACCGTGTCTATTCTATCGGCGGCGGTAGCAAGCTCATCCTCGATCCTGTAAACCGAGCCCAACCAAGCGATTACTGTCCATCCGGCACCTTTTGGCGTGTGGACCAAGAATAAATCAGCCGATAGCAGAAATAATAAGGCGGGAAACGCGTTTCAAACTTTTTGATCCACGATTTTCAATAGTGGTCGGTCACTTAATCAGGGCGAACTTTCGGGTGGCTTATCTTTGTTTTCGCGTTGGTGGTGTCGATCGAATATTTGACACCTAGTTGCTGTTCGTGGCGTCCGCGCAGAGACAAACATGCTCGCGCTTTCTTGGCTGTGCTATGGTCAGCGGCACTCCCGCGAACCACGATAGCGCGCTGATGTTGGCGAAATAGGCATAACACGCGAAGGCATCGTTGTGTTCTGCGAAAAACTCGAAGCACGTTCGGGTGACCGCGCTCGACAAACTTACTCTCTCTCAGCTCACAACGCCCAGCAAGTGCACTTCACAACACGCAAGTCGATGCTTGCGTACGCGGCTGGGGTCTCGGAGAGGACGGCCTGCCGCTGGCTCGCGCCACCGTGCCGGACACGGCTGTCTGATCGCAGCTCCGCGCCCTGACCCTGATCGCCGCAATGAACCGCTTTATAGCCGGGTAAGCGCCAGAATAACCGCGCTCGCGCAGCTCCCGCGTCAGACGCACAGCGCTGAGCTCTGGATAGGCGGCAATACGCTCACGCAGATAGTCGAGGTACGGCGCAAGCTTGCTCGGCCTGCCGGCTTGACGAGGACTGTAAGCTGGAGGCTCCAGCCCACGCCCGATGTATTTACACGTTGCGCTAGAACTGTAGCGTGTAGGTCTGCCAGACTTCTTCAAAACGTGCGGAGCGTCTTGGAAAATATTGAAGCGTGGAGACCATTACCTGAAGTGGCTTCTGGTGGTCGAAGGCATTGCGGTTATCAAATCACACACAGGGACCGCGCCGCATTGCCGGCTAAGTTTTCGTTCGGCGGCATACCGCGTACCGACAAGCCGAAGCGTGTCATGCTGCACCATGGTGATGTGGTCGTCTGGCGCGGCGTACCGCGGCTCGCCTATCATGGCGTTGATACCTTGAAGGACGGCGAGCATCCTGCAACCGGCCGCTGCCGCATCAACCTCACGTTCCGCAAGACTTCCTAAAGACCCGCTCCCGGTCCCATTACGTCAGTCCCAATTGCAGAAGTCGGTAAATGCGCCGGCGCAATCTGAGCATCGCGGCAAGCAGGTCTGCATCGAGGTGCAGAGCGGACGTCAATGATAGACACAGCTTCGCGGATCTCGCCCAGGCGACCGGCATGCACGGCCAGCTAGTCTATGCGTTCGAGGGCGCTCAGGCTGTGGTAGTGAGTAGATCGCCGTCATTAAGCAATTGTGTGTCCATACGGCTCAGTCGGCTTTATGCGTTTGATGTTTGACTAGAGCAGCCAGCTAAGTTTGGCTTTCTTCTTTTGCCAGCACCCTTATGGGCCTGCCATTCAGGCAGTCTTCGACAAGTGCGCCCTTTTGAATTGGCCCTACGGCGGCCCTGCGAGTTTCCGGCTTGAACAGCACTAGGCGCCACAGGAACTCGTCACCGAAGTCCAAATACACCTTGGCCCCCACTTGGCTCCAATTGTGAAGAAGGCGGCTGCGGCCCCACCATTCAACGCAATAGGCAAGGGGTTCATTCTGAATGGGCTGTCGGCCCAGCCCCATCTCAAAGTAGCCTTTGTCGAGGGAGCCGCGCAGGCCATCTACGATCCAGATCATTTCGCCGTAAAACGCTTCTCGCGCGCGGATCTCGGCTGGATCAATTGCGGAATGCTGGAACTCTATAACGAGACCGAACGGCGTCTTCACGTCAGCGATGTGCTTCTCACCCGTCGCGAGATCTTCAGCCACGAACTCTTGCCAATCGGCAGGAAAATGGTCCTTCCACTTACGATGCCATTCGGTCTCGTTTTCCCACCATGGATCGCACGGCGGATTTCGCTTGTGTGCCCAGTGCCAGACCTTTACACGACCGCACTTCGCGACCATCTCGCTGTCGCAACTTGGACAACGGCCGCGCAGCTTGGGCCGAGCTTCAAGCTTCTCACCATCTACAAGAGCACGGCGCATCGCTTGGCCCCACCGTCTCAGCAACCTCATCAAATGCATGCTCAGGCATCAAGACCTCGAAGCCCCAAGAGCGGCTCAGTCGGGCTGCAGCCTCGAAGTTCTGTCTGGCATGTGCCGAAGGACCCACCACGACTCGCTTGATCAAGGAACTGTCCTTGTGGATCGGAAGCTCAATATAGGGAACGGCGCGCGTCCCGGAGGTGCGAAACTTGATGTCAGGCTGCCGACGCATCGGTGCCTCGCGCCACACGAAGACGCACCGCCACTCGTTTTCCGCCATAATGTGGATGCTTTACGAGGGAGCTACGTTGCGCATCGTCCATCTCCTCCTGGAGATTACGGGACTCTAGCCAATTCTGGAGGAAAGTGCCGGGCTCAGACCAAGGACATGCAGTCATCGGGCCACGGAGGCGATTGCGACCGCGTCGCGTGAGCAGCCGTCACCGGGACGGCCCGCACGCGGACTATGTCAATTTGTCGCCGTCGTAACGAATTCGCAGATCGGCGCATCAAACTGCAATTTGAGAGCAACGAACGCACTCCCAATTGCTCCATGTGTAGACCGGAACGCGCGCTGTTCTTCGCACGCTTTCGAAGCCCCTGCCGCATCGACGGGAAAATGCGACTTCATCAAGCGCAGTTTTGCGTCACCGCGAAGCGATTGAGGCAGAGCCTTTGTGCGATAATGTTCGGCTTTGTCGTACACAAAGACAGTGGGAACGAGGTTCTTTCCCGCGGTAAGGATCGTTGAGTCGTTATCGAACATATTCACGTGCACCGTGCCTAAATCGACAACCTCGCCAGCCTTCACCTCAAACGATGCAAAAGGCGTCGACTGTGTTTTATATTGGTGTGTTACGGAATGGCTGCCCGTATTAATGCAATAGATCTGCGCAAGTGCGTACGTCCCGGGGTCCAGTTCGGCAAAATATACCGGCGTGTTGGTCGGCTGTTTGGGGACGTACACCCACCATATGTCGATAGGCTTCAGCCCCGGATTCTCGATCTTGACGAGAGTGACGCTGCTTCGTTCACAAGATGGCGTGTGAACCGCATTTGAAATCTGCGTCGCGAACACCACGGAGGCTTTGCCCTTGGCCGTCAACTCGGCCTGCGAGGCGAGCGGCGGCGGCCGAATTCGCTGGCCGGCACAAGCCGAAAGAAGCGCAGACGAGAAGACGGACATGCATAAGAACGCCCGGCCATATGCCCTCCTTCGACGATCGCAAAACAAGGACATGCCCATCTGTCAGTACTTGCCGGTCAGTTCAGAGGTTGGTGTTCGCATCACGACACTAGTTTTCAGAGCCGTCGCAACCAACTCAAAATGCGGGGGGATGGCAAAAATGCTGTGGGCTGCGTGATTCGTTGGATACTCCACTGCATCTGTTGCGCGGATTCTTATCCAGCGCATTGGTCGTGGATGCGTCGATCACGACCTTGTCTCCCGGTGGTAGCGTGTGAGCGCTCTGACAAGCGCGGTGGGGAAACGTCCACGGCCTTGACGGCGGATTCGTCGGTGCAGCCATGCCCGCAGATTTCGACGTGCGCGCCGTCTTTCCAACCGGTCCGCCGGATGATGATCGTGGCGATGTTGTCCTCGTCCACGTAAAGGTGGCCATCGTCCGCGGTGTCTTCGCCTATGAGGAAAGCGGCCATCAGAATATCGCCTCGTGAAGGTGAATGTTGGGCCGAACACCTCCCGCGCCTTCACTTCCAGCATATTGGCGGACAATGCGTCGATGGCGATAGGTGGCGCGGCTGGAGGAAACTTGGCCTTCATCGGCATACAGTCCGGCACGAGGCTGCGAAATCCATAAATCGCCCTCGAAAGCACTGGTTCTCAGCACTTTCGGCTGGACTTGGCCGCGGATTGGAGCGGTAGTGTCTCATAACGCGCGGCCACGAGCGGTCGCAGGTTCCGCCCCGCATATCAACTTCGGGGCTTTGGGTGGTGCAAGGCAACGCATTCCGCGTGGCCACGCAAGAGGACCACCCAATGGCCAGATCAAACAAAGCACGATCGAATTCATCTCGGAAGCCCGAAACTCTTGTTGCACCTACGTCGGTGCAAGCTCCGCTCACACCACGTCCCGGCGGCAAGCTGGGTGTTATCATCGATAGGGTCACCGCCAAGAATGGTGCGACGGCCGACGAGCTCGTTGCGGCCACCGGCTGGCAGAGACATTCGGTGCTCGGCGCGTTGAGTCGGCTCAGGTCGCGTGGCTTCGCCATGCAGTTCGACGCCCACGCCGACCGAAAAGCCTATCGCGGCACGACGAAACCGGCCGCGCAATCGCGAGCGAGGGACTGATGCCCATGTCGGATCCGGATCCTGAAGAAATTCAGTCATCGATCGTCGGCGCGCGTAAGCGCGCCGATAGCGAAGCGCGTGCCGCCGAACAACTTGACGCCCTGTCGGAGATGGACGCGCCAGCGCTGCGGGCGGAATGGCGCCGGCTCTATCGTTCCCATCCTCCCAAGTTGCTGCGACGGGATCTGCTCGAATTGGGCGTCGCGTGGAAACTGCAGGAGCGTGTGCTGGGTGGCTTGAGTGCTGTGACGAAGCACCAACTCGCCGAGTTGGCGCGGACCATGACCACGAAGTCGGATCTGGCGAAGGCGCGCAAGGTCACCCTGAAACCCGGCGCGCGCATCATCCGCGAATGGAACGGCGCGACGCACGAAGTGCTGGTCGTCGAGGACGGCTTCCAATGGCGAGGTCAGACGTGGAACTCGCTGTCGGTGATCGCGCGCGAAATGACGGGCACGCACTGGTCGGGTCCGCGGTTCTTTGGCCTCAAGCCGGGTCGATCCGATGAGTAGGGCGCTGCGTGTCGAGACTGCGCGAAAGGCTCTGGCCGACCTCACGGGTGTGTTGGAGGATGCATCACTGATTGCGGTCGAGGGGCAGACCGCCCTCGATCTCATTGTGGCACGCCAGACGTGCAACCGGCTGATTGAGGTTTTGGAGGCATGCCTCGCGCGTCTTCATCGTCTCCGGAGGCAGCTCAGATGACACATATCCGCTGCGCCATCTACACGCGCAAATCCTCCGAGGAGGGACTGGAGCAGGAGTTTAATTCCCTCGATGCGCAGCGCGATGCGTGCGAGGCCTACATCCGGAGCCAGAAGAGTGCCGGCTGGGTCGCGTTGCCCGACATGTATGATGACGGCGGCATCTCGGGCGGCACCATGGAGCGACCGGCTCTCCTACGCTTGCTCGCCGACATTGGCGCCGGGCGAGTCGATACGGTCGTGGTCTACAAGGTAGATCGCCTGACCCGCTCGCTCAGCGACTTCGCCAAGATCGTCGATGCCTTCGATGCCAAGGGTGTGTCGTTCGTCTCGGTGACACAGCAGTTCAATACGACCACCTCGATGGGGCGGCTCACGCTCAATATGCTGCTGTCGTTTGCCCAGTTCGAGCGCGAGGTCACGGGAGAGCGGATTCGGGACAAGATCGCCGCATCGAAACAGAAGGGCCTATGGATGGGCGGCCTGCCGCCGCTCGGCTACGATATCATCGATCGCAAACTCGTGATCAACGCGCCGGAGGCCGAGCGCGTCCGTTACATCTTCGGCCGCTACGCCGACGTGAAGTCGGTGCGCGCGCTCAAGGCAGACCTGGACCAAGCCAGCATCGTGAGCAAGGTCCGCATTGGCCAAAGGGCCGGCGGGGTACCGCTGGCTCGCGGCGCGCTCTACCTAATGTTGCAGAACCGCATTTACCGCGGCGAGATCGTGCACAAGGACAATGCCTATCCCGGCCAGCATGAGCCGATTATCGACGAAGCGTTGTGGAATGAGGTGCAAGCCGCCCTCGCCGAGAACCGTGTTGAGCGAACGACACGATCCAAGGCCATTGCCCCGAGTTTGCTGACCGGCCTCGTCTACGACGACAGCGGCGAGCGCATGTCGCCGACGCACGCCAACAAGAAGGGCACGCGATACCGCTATTACGTCAGCCAGTCGCTCATCAAGCGCGGCCGGCCGCAGGCGTCGGAAGCGGCGTGCCGCGTGCCAGCCGCCGAACTCGAAGCGCTGGTGGAGGATCGTATTTGCGCTCTGCTCAAAGATGAATCTGCCGTCTCCAACGCAGCCGCCACAACAACCGTCGCATCGCGAAGGGCCATGATCGAGAATGCTGCCGAGCTTGCGCAACGCTGGCCGACCCTCCCGGCCTCCGACAAACGTGCAATTCTGCATGCGGTTGTCGAGCGTGTGGACATACGACCGGAGGCGGTCGACATCTCGGTCCGCCCGGCGGTACTACCCGACGTCGTGAAGTCCGATCTCGACATCCGGCGGCTGCCGGAAAAGCCGGGGCGACCGGTTCAAGTCCTGTCAGTGTCAGCTCGGCTGCGGCGGACCGGCCTGGAAACGAAGCTGCTGATCCAAGGCTCGCTCGGAGCTGAGCCGCCCCGGCGGTCGGACCGCAGCCTGCTGCGGCTCATCGCGATGGCGCGTCGCTTCAACGAATTGGTCACGACAGGTGCTGGCCTGACGGTCACCGAGCTGGCAACCCAGGCCGGGGTCAGCCGGTCCTACTTCTCGCGCGTCCTCAAGCTGAGCTTCCTGGCGCCGGAGATCACGAAGGCCATTCTCCAGGGACGCCATCCAACCGAGCTAAGCGCTATCAAGCTCATGGGCGCGGGCAAGTTTGAAACAGCATGGCCAGAGCAGCGCCGCCAACTCGGCTTCGACTGATGCGTAAGCGCCATTGAATTCTGTCACCCGCCGTCGAACTAAGACGGCCGGTTGCTGTTTTCGGCCATATCGGCCCGACCAATTCCTCGCCGCTCCCGCCGACAACGGTACCACTGGAAACCCGATAGGAGACTTTCGACGGTACAGCGTCGCGACAACGGCACCGAAGCGCTCTCCGCGGCGGTCGGTACAGTCGGGGCGGACGTAACTCGCGGCAACTACGGACAGAGTTCAAACCGGGTCAGAAAACATAAATTATCTTTTAAAATCAATAATTTATGGCGGAGAGAGTGGGATTCGAACCCACGAGACCCTTACGAGCCTACACGCGTTCCAGGCGTGCGCCTTCAACCACTCGGCCATCTCTCCTGATGCAGGGAACGGCGCGCACTATACCCAGGCCGGGCCCAAGCGCAACCACTTGACCGCTATCCCCACAGGCAGTGCGGCGAGCCCTTGACGGACCGGGCCAATACGCCGCAATGGTGGCCTGTTCTGGTGCGAGTATGGCGTCAATTTCTGCCATGACCACGAGCCTCCATGACCGCGCAACGCCTTCTCAAGTTTCTTGCCTTCATCGCCGCCGCCGCTGGACTTGCCGCGCTTTCGGAGTGGCATGCGGATGGCTTTGTGGCTGATTCCTGGCTCATGCAGGTCTGCGCGGGCGCCTCCATCGCTGCCCTGATGGTCGGCCTCACCGGCCAGGAGACGCGACCCCGCGCCATGCTGCGGTTTCTTGCCGGCGTTGCAGCGCTCGTTGCGGTCATTGCGCTGGTCGCGGACTTCTCCCGCCCCGGCGCTGGCTTCACCTCACTCAGCGGCCATCTTTCTCAGTTGGCGCCCTCCGTGCTCTCCGCCGTGCGGTCCGGGGTCTCCCAGACGCTCGGCGCTTCCGCCTGGAACAACTGGGGCGCCGCTCTGTTCGCGATGCCGACGTTCATCTTGTTTTTTCTGATCAGCGCGATTTGCGGCTACGCCTCCCGCCGGCATCACAAGGTCCGCGTTTTCGTCAATTGACGCGTGCGCGAGCGCCGTTCCCGCACCCTGAC
>OEIU01001489.1_pt1 | contig 14923 bp, 14 predicted proteins | sample 1539221 | NCBI WGS metagenome assembly OEIU01 (sample SAMN03792071, study PRJEB22550) | activated sludge metagenome | feature: wastewater treatment plant; material: activated sludge; isolation source: Wastewater treatment plant of a petroleum refinery complex | place: Argentina: Zarate | collected...
ATCTCGAACAGCGAGGTCGGGCAGACGTCGGGGCAATGGGTGAAGCCGAAGAAGATGATAGTCGGCTTGCCCTTCAGATTCTGCTCGCTGACGGCCTGGCCGGCCTGGTCGACCAGTTGGAACGGTCCGCCGATCGCGGCCGGCGCCGTGACGGTTTTCATGCCGCCCATTGCCCACAGCATCACCAGGAGCCCGACGGCCAGGCTGCCGGCGAATGCGGCGAAGATCACCAGCGGGCGAACGGCTCGGTCCATCGTGGATTTCCTTTGCGCGGGTCAGAAGCAGGCCGAGATGCCGGCTGAGATCATCTCGAAAAACACCGTGGTGCCATAACGGAACCACAATGCCGCCGCGGCGAGCACGGCCAGCGCGCCAAGGCCGGCGGCGCCCCAAACGATCACGGCTGCCACCCTGCCCTGACGCGGGGTCGCCGCCATCATTCCGGCTTGCGTGGAAATCGGCTGAATCATGAGGTTTCAGATAGGGCTAGTTCCCGGAGCAGGCAAGCGGAATGGCTGCGGGTCCGATCACGTCATGCGGAGGAAGCAGGCCCAAAGCAAATGGCCGGGACGAGAAGCCCGGCCACGACGTCGCTTGCCTGGCACGTTTAACGGGACGCCGGCCTGTTGGCGGAGGCCTGCGCGTCGAGGTAGCAGGGCTTGTACATCGCCTGCAACTGCTTGCCGCGGAGGAAAATCATGCGCGGGGTGAGGCCGCCGCGCGCCGAAATCCATTTGCGGACCGGCGGCGGATACATCGAATAGAGCATCTGAGTGGCTTCAGCGTTGGTAATGGCGCGGCCGTTGGCGCCAAAATCCCAGGCGGCATGGAAGCCGAGATTGGCATGCGAGGTGACGCAGATCCGGTCGTGGGGAACCGCGCCGAGCACGATGGTGCAGGCCGAGGCGCACAGCCCATCGATGATGACGGTTTCGCCCGAGGTGCGCAGTCCCTGGTACTTGTCGACGTAGGTTCCGATCCGCCCGCCGCGATCGTCGGCTATCCGCACTACCGCCTGGCTCGAACCCACTCCCGCCAGCAACAGTACCGCGGCAAGCAACCCCGTCAGCAGCTTCATTATCCCAGCCCCAGTCGCAAGTGTCTAAACCGAATCTGATTGTCTTGGTGATGCAAGACAGGATGTAGCGTCGTTTGAGATCGTGATTTTGTCTAGGCAGACACCGCCGCTCCAACCAAATTCAAATCAAGTGTTGCTTGGCCGCTGCACCCTCCGCGCGCAGAGGTCCCAAACTGGAACAAAGGACTCTCGCGGAGGTGGCGACTCGACCACAGGCGAGACAGTTTGCCGTTGACCGCGCGAGAGCGTGGGATTGAATCAATATCGGAACGGGGGAGGAAACGTTGACAGAGGTCACAGACGTAATCGTGGTCGGCGCCGGACTGGCAGGACTGGTCGCGGCAACCGAAATCGCAGACGCCGGCAAGCGCGTCATCGTCGTCGACCAGGAGGGCGAGCAAAGCCTTGGCGGGCAAGCCTTTTGGTCGTTCGGCGGATTGTTTCTGGTCGACAGTCCCGAACAGCGCCGGCTCGGCATCAGGGATTCGTTCGATCTCGCACTGCAGGACTGGATGGGCACTGCCGGTTTCGACCGCGACGACGACCATTGGCCGAAGCGATGGGCGGAAGCCTACGTCGCCTTTGCCGCCGGCGAGAAGCGCGACTGGCTGCGCGCGATGGGCCACCGTATTTTTCCGGTCGTCGGCTGGGCCGAACGCGGCGGCTATGACGCGATGGGTCACGGCAACTCGGTGCCGCGCTTCCACGTCACCTGGGGCACCGGCCCGGGCCTCGTCGAGCCGTTCGAACGCCGCGCACGCGAAGCACAAGGAAGCGGCCGGTTAACGTTTAGATTTCGCCACCGCGTCGACACACTCATGATGAGCAATGGCTCAGTCGAAGGCATAAGCGGGTCGGTGCTCGAACCCGATCATGTCGAACGCGGCAAGAGCTCGTCGCGCAAGGTGATCGGCGATTTCACGCTGCGGGCGTCGGCGGTGATCGTCGCCTCCGGCGGCATCGGCGGCAATCACGAACTGGTCCGGCAGAACTGGCCGACGCGCCTCGGCACGCCGCCGAAATTCATGATCTCCGGCGTGCCGGAACATGTCGACGGCCGCATGATCGGGATCACCGAGGCCGCCGGCGCGCGGCTGATCAACCGCGACCGGATGTGGCACTATGTCGAGGGCATCAGGAACTGGAACCCGATCTGGCCGCGCCACGGCATCCGCATCCTGCCCGGCCCGTCCTCGATGTGGTTCGACGCCACCGGCAAGCGCCTGCCAGCCCCGCTGTTCCCGGGCTCCGACACCCTCGCCCAACTGCACTACATCATGGGCACCGGCTACGATTATTCCTGGTTCATCCTGACCCAGAGCATCATCAAGAAGGAATTCGCGCTCTCCGGCTCCGAACAGAACCCCGACCTCACGGGCAAGAGCTGGCGCATGACGATCAAGCGCGCCACCAACAAGGGCGCACCGGCGCCGGTGGAAGCATTCAAGCAGAACGGCGCCGACTTCATCGTACGCGACAACCTCGCCGACCTCGTCGGCGCGATGAACGCGCTCGCCGGCAACGACCTGCTCAGGCTTGATCACATCAGGGCGCAGATCGAGGCGCGCGACCGCGAACTCACCAACCCCTATGTCAAGGATGCGCAGGTGATGAACCTGCACAACGCGCGGCGCTATATCGGCGACCGGCTGATCCGCACCGCGAGGCCGCACAGGATTCTCGATCCCGAACACGGCCCGCTGATCGCGGTGAAGCTCAACATCCTGACCCGCAAGACGCTGGGCGGCTTCGAGACCGATCTCGACTCGCGCGTGTTCGGCACCAACCGCGAGATCATCCGCGGACTATATGCCGCAGGCGAAGCCGCAGGTTTTGGCGGCGGCGGTGTGCACGGCTACCGTTCGCTGGAAGGCACCTTCCTCGGCGGCTGCCTGTTCTCGGGCCGCAATGCCGGCCGCGCGGCGGCGAAGGCGGTGGGCTGAGCGGCGCATCGATGCAAATAACGCAGTAGTCCTCGAGGCCCGAGCGCGCTAAGAAACCGCCGCCCCCATCAGGAGAACAACATGAGCATCCAGCGCTTCGAAACCGGACCTCGCATGAGCCAGGTCGTCGTCCACGGCAACACCGTCTATCTCGCCGGCGTCGTGGCCGGCAAGGCTGCCGGCAAGAGCGTGACCGAGCAGACGCAGGACATCCTCTCGATCATCGACGGCCACCTCGCCAAGGCCGGCACCGACAAGTCGAAGCTGTTGTCCGCCACCATCTACATCACCGACATGAAGACGTTCGGCGAGATGAACGCGGTGTGGGACGGCTGGGTCTCGGCCGGCAACACGCCGGCACGCGCCACCGTCGAGGCCAAGCTCGCGGCGCCGCAGTACAATGTCGAGATCATGGTCGTCGCGGCGAAGTAAGTCGTCCGACCGCTTGAAATACGCCCCGGATTGCCCGCACGATCCGGGGCATTTTCATGCGCGCCTCACGCGCTGATCGGCGCGGGCGACGTCGCCGATATCGGCTTCGAGCCAGCGCGCGATCCGCCGCCAGGAATGGCTCAAGACCTTGCGGCCCATGAACAGGCTGAGATGGCCGCACGGCTCGCACGCGCGCTCGAGCCACGCAGGTGGCGTGCCCAATAGCCGTGCCGTGGCGAATGCCTGATCGCGGGGAACAACGATGTCGTCTTCTCCCGCGAGGAGGAACGCCGGCACGCGCACCTCGGCGAGATCGATCCTTCGGCCGAGCGCGACGAAGCAGCGTGCCGCGATCTGGTTCTGCCGGAAAATCCGTTCGGTGACGTCGAGATAATATGCCCCCGGCAAATCCAGCGTTGCGCGGTCCCAGTCAAGGAAACGATCCAGCAGCCGCTTCGCCGCGTCCGATCCATTGCCGAGATTCCGTTGCAGCACGGCCTCCACGTCTTGCTGAGCGAACGGCGGGGTCCAAAGCCGCAGCATATGCTCGCCGCTGACGATGCCGTCACCTTGCTGCACCATCTGCTCGAAAGCCGGCTGCGGCAGCGCGGCCACCATCTTCGAGAGCTCCGATGGCGCGGAAACATCGACAGGTGCGCCGGCGAGCACGAGCCGCCGCACCTTGCCGGGAAATCGCGCGGCATAGACCAGCGACAGCCACCCGCCCTGGCACAGGCCGACCAGATCGACCGGCGCGCCAATCTCGTCGATCGCAACGTTGAGGTCGGCAAGGTAGTTGTCGATCGAGAGGTGGCGCATCTGCGGCGTCGCCGAGCACCAATCGGTAACGTAGATGCGGTTCATGCCGCCTGCCTGCAGCGCCTCGACCAGGCTATGGCCGGGCGCGAAATCGGCGACCAGCGCGCCATGCAACGCATAGGGCGCGCAAACGAGGACCGGCTGCCCGGCCGAACCCGCTTTCGAGAACTCCCGCAACCGCATCGAGGCAAGTTGCAGCCTGATGGCATTCGGCGTCGTCCATGCCAGCGGCACCCGGTCGGGCGCCGCCGCCGGCTTCCGACCGGCAAACAATTGCGCGTAGCTGTCGAGCGCAAGCCTCGTGGCTTCCAGCGGCCACAGCCATGCCTGCTGCGCCCAGTCGGCGCCCGTATGTTTTGGCGTCCTGGTTTCTTCCGTCATCGATCATCCCACGACGAGGAGGATGGCCGCGGCACAAGCCGCAGCGTTTTCCTCCGGGAACCGGCGAGGTCGAGATCGTGCTTTTACGCCAGATCGGGTGCTGGGCACAGCCCGATCATGGGTCGCGGTGCGGCCACGGGTCGCACAGATCCGTCATGCCGCCCGAGATCCCCTTGGCTTCGATCAGCCGATTTTTCTCGGGAACCTCTCGGCCGCCGCTGCATCCAACCCCAATACCCTGCTATTGGTGGACGTCATGCGCCAGGCCCAGATACCGAACACCGCTCCCCTCGCGACCAGCGACGCCGAACTGGTGCGCCGCGCCCTTGCCCGTGACGAGGCAGCGGTGCGCGCCATCATGCAGGCGAACAACCGCAAGCTCTATCGCCTCGCCCGCGGCATCCTGCGCAATGACGCCGAGGCGGAGGACGTGGTGCAGGAAGCCTACGTCCGCGCCTTCACCCATCTGGAAAGCTTTCGCGGCGATTCCAGCCTGTCGACCTGGCTGTCGCGGATCGCGATGAACGAGGCGCTCGGCCGGCTGCGCCGGGCGCGGCCTGCCGTGGACATCGACGCGCTGCCGCCGGGCAAACTCGAAGCAGAGATCATCCAGTTTCCCCTCGCCACCTCGGACGACCCGGAAAGATCCATGGCCCAGCGTGAAATCCAGGCTGTCGTCGAACACGCCGTCGATGAACTGCCGGAGCCGTTCCGTCTCGTCTTCATCACCCGCGTGATCGAAGGGATGAACGTGGAGGAGACCGCCGAAATTCTCGGGCTGAAGCCGGAGACGGTGAAGAGCCGCCTGCACCGCGCCCGCACCATGCTGCGCGACATTGTCGAGCGGAAAATCGGGCCTGTGGTGATGGAGGCGTTTCCGTTCGCCGGCCGGCGCTGCGAGCGGCTGACGGACGCCGTGTTGAAGCGGCTGGATTACTAGATTCAGGCCCCGAGCGCCACAACAAGCATTTTTCCCGGAACCTCCGCGCACCTCCACCATCCAACACCTGTGCATCAACAACGCGCGGCCCGCCGCGCCACAGGAGTTCAGACATGTTCATTCGTTTGAGCGCGGCGGTCGCCGCGTTGAGCCTTCTCGGCAGCCCGGCGCTGGCGCAGGGCGCAAAACCCACCGATCCGCAGATTGCGCACATCGCCTATACCGCGGGGGTCATCGACATCAACGCCGCCAGGCAGGCAATTACGAAAGCCAGCAACAAGGACGTCAAGTCGTTCGCGCAGGACATGGTGCGCGACCATGAGGCCGTGAACAAGCAGGCGCTCGACCTCGTCAAGAAATTGAAGGTGACGCCGGAGGACAATGACACCAGCAAGACCCTGTCGAAGCAGGCCGCAGCCAAGCTCGCCGAACTCGACAAGCTGAAGGGCGCCGAATACGACAAGGCGTATGTCGCCAACGAGGTGGCCTACCACAAGGCCGTCAACGGCGCGCTGGAGACGCAGCTTATTCCCTCCGCCAGCAATGCCGAACTGAAGAGCCTGCTGCAGACCGGCCTGAAGATCTTTCAGGGCCACCAGCAGCACGCCGAACACGTCGCCGCCACGCTGAAATAGGGGGATCGCGATGCGCCGGGAATGCTATCTGCCTGTCGCGGCTGCGCTGCTGTTCGGTTCGATGGCAGTCGCGGCGCAGGCGGCGACGATACAGATCACGACGACCGATCTGGTGTTCGCGCCATCAGAGGTTTCGGCCAGGGTCGGCGACACCATCGAATGGATCAACAAGGACGTGTTGGCCCACACCGCCACCGCGCGCAACGGTGACTTCGACGTCATGATGCCGCCGAAGAAGACCGTGACGTCGGTGCTGAAGAAGGCCGGCACGATCGAATATTACTGCCGCTTTCATCCCAACATGAAGGCGGTGCTGACGGTCGCGCCATGACGGGGGCCGCGGACAACAATGGCATCAGGACCGCAGCACCAGCCGCACCGCCGGGAATACAGGGCAATTGCCGTGGCTTGGCGCCGGGGCCGTCCCTGTCATTCCTGTATCCGCAGGCGCGCTCCGAACGAACTTAAACCACGCGGGGCCGCGCTGCCGCCGGTGTTTGCGTATCCTGTGGGGCCGCAGCACGCAGACGTTCTGCATGGAATCTCGCGACGCCGTCGGCTGGATAATCGGAAAGAAATGCCAGGACAGCCTTCAGCGCAATTGCGCGCGGCCCCTGCTCCATCTTGTTCCAGACCTCGTCCCAGCGCCTGCACAGCGTCAGCTCCGAATCCGGGGCATCCGCCCGCTCGCATCGAAGCTCGGAAATCGTGACCGGCTCCGCAAAGCCCTTCGGCCGAATTCGGTCTACGGTTCGAAACAGGTAACGGGATTCGGTTCGCGCCCTGATGGCCGCGCTGGCCAATATCCGCGTGCTGTAGTTCTTGTTCAGGTTCTCCAGCCGGGCAGCCAGATTGATCGATGCCCCCAACGCCGTGTAGTTCATGCGGTCGGACGAGCCTACATTACCTACGACGGCTTCACCGCAATGCAATCCGAAACGGGTTGAATACGGCGGCCAGCCCTCGCGCTCGAACATGCCGTTCAATTCCCCGTTCCTGCGCAGACAGGCAAGCACCGCGGCGCACGCATTCGTCGCGTGCTCGGCATCATCAGCCGGCGCATTCCAGAACGCCATGACCGCATCGCCGATGAACTTGTCGATCGTGCCCTGGTGGCCCATGATGGTGTCGGACAGAGCGGCGAAGTACCGCGATGTATAGATCATGACCTGCGAGGGATCGGCCTTTTCCGTCAGCGCCGTGAAGTCGGCCACATCCGTAAACAGCACGCTGATCTCACGGCGCGTTCCGCCGAGACTCAGCGATGCGCCGGATTCGACCAGTTGCCGGACAATCTGCTTGGGCACGAAACTCGAGAAGTTGCGCACGACCGTTCGCATCGTAAAGACCGAGCGAGCGAGGTCGTCGATCTCGGTGATACCGGACCGCAATCTCGGTCTTTCTGCGATCTTGAAGCGCTGGATCTCGTCGGTTTCCCTTGCCAACTGCCGCAACGTTCCGGCCAGCAGCGCCCCGATCCAGAACGCAAGCGGCAGCATGGCCGCAACAAATGCGACCGCCAGCGCAAACAGCGTCCGCCTTTCGGCGATGATTTTCGAATAAAACTCGTCGAGCGCGGCAATCGCCGCAAGCTTGATGTTGGCGGGGCCTGCAGTCTCGATCTTCTGGAATGCCGCCACGAAGATTCGGCCCGACTTGTCGGACAGGATATGGTGGACTTGGCCGCTTCGCTTCAGCTCCTGAATAGCATCGGAAAGGCCTGGCAGATTGATGGCTTCGATCCGCGGGAGTTCTTCGCTCGCGCCTTGGAGTCCCTTCATCAGGTCGCCCATTCGGGGGTGAGCAACGATCCGGCCCTCATCGTTGAACAGGAAGGCCATCCCCGATTTTCCCAGCCGCTGCTGGTTCAGCAGCACTTCCAACCGGCTGAGCAGGATGTCGCCGGCAATTACGCCGCGACGGCCTTCCTTGAGCGGCTTCCTCAGCGTGTAGCCCGGCAGACCTGTCGCGAAGAAGACATAGGGGCCCGTGAGAAGGGTACCTTCGCCCTTGAATGCCTCACCATACCACGGCCGCTGCCGCGGATCGTAATTTGCAGGTCCAGGCCTTTCAGCAACAGGAATGAGCTTGTCGGACAGGAAGGTGGTGACGGCCTCGTGCGCACCGGCGCCGGTTCGCGTCATGACAACCAGGCGGAAAGCAGCATCCTCGGTTACGTTGAGGCTTTCACGAAACACCGGACCGGCACGGTCGATCATGTCCAATTCCAGAAACGAGCCATCCTGATATCCGACATAGAGATTGAACAAAGGCTCGTTGTTCCGCAGCATTGCCGCCATCAAACCATAGAGCGGAGAATTGTCGTCGATCTGCGCGGATTGAACGGGCGGAAGCGCGCTCAGGAGATCGAGGCAGTCCCGCACGTTTCTGAATTGGGAATCGATCCGGTCCGCTCCCAATTGAGCGACCTTGTCGATGAAGGCGCCGGCGGCCGTCCGGGTGATGGCGGAAACGCGTTCAAAGCTCAGATAGACCAGCGCCAATCCGACAAGCAGCACCGCGGCGATGAACACCGTGACGATCGATGATCGAAAGCCGATCCGAATCGGCTTCCTGCTCGTCGAACCGGAGGAGGTCATTGCAACTCGCCGGCTCCTGCCTCACGTCGTTGATGAAGTACTGCCGCTCCCTGCCCTGGTCTGCACAATCGGATTCTCGCGCAGGAATGTATGCAAGGACGATTGCGACTGCGCCACCTCCATTGAGAAAATACCGATGCGCAGATTAAGCGAATGTTGCGGTTTCCAGGAGGTTTGTCCCTATCCGCGTCCGTTTTGTGGCTTGAACATGAAAGCTTACTTAGATGCCCGTTTTATGCCTCCGAGCAGACGATCCGGGACGTGCATTGGGTGCCTGCACGTGAGGTGTCAGATCACCATGTCCACTTCGTGCCAGATCCTGTGCAACGAGCCGCTCACCGCCCGCCAGGACCGACGCCACGTGCGCCGAGGTCACTGCGATGCTGCCGTCATCACGCTGGAAAGCAGGCGCCACCTCCCGACTGCGTGCGAGTTCCGAACGGGGGCGAACGATGGGTCGCTGTCCACCCATCGAACTGCTGATGATGCCACAAGCGAAGCGATTGGAGCGGGCGAAGGGAATCGAACCCTCGTATGCAGCTTGGGAAGCTGCCGTTCTACCATTGAACTACGCCCGCGGGGTCGCTCTTTGTATCGAGCATGACCTTGTCGGAAAACCGGCGACCGCTTTTCCGGATTATGCTCGCCATGCTTAGCTGACCTCGCGCCATTCGCCAAGCTGTTCCGTTGGCTGCCCCATCTCGCTGTTAACTTCTCGCAAAATTCGGGATGCGCGTTTAACGTTTGGCGGGGCCATCTCGAAGCGTCGGCTGCTATCGATCGAAGGCGCAAGCCAGATGCCCGGCAGGACGCTGTTCGACATTCTGCTGCCGGTTGCGCCGCGGCGCGTGCACGCTTAAGTAGGCGGGATGATCGCGACCACGCTGCTTGAACGCAAATCGGTATCCGTCTTCAACTTTCGCTGCACCGCGGGACCGGGCGACAAGCCGTACGCGGAGCAGCATGGCGGCCACTCGATCTCCTATGTGCGCAAGGGCAGTTTCGGCCTGCGCAGCCGCGGCAGATGCAGCGAACTGGTGGCCGGATCGGTGCTGATCGGCCATCCCGGCGACGAATATACCTGCACCCACGAGCATGTCTGCGGCGACGAATGCCTGTCGTTCTTCTTCGCCCCTGAAGTGGTGGAGACGATCGGCGACAGCAAGGCGCCCTGGCGGATCGGGTCCGCGCCGCCGCTGCCGGAGATCGTCGTGCTGGGTGAACTGGCGCAATCGGCAGCAGATGGCAGCAGCGACATTGGCCTCGACGAGATCGGCCAGGTGCTGGCGAGCCGCCTGGTCGAGGTGGTCTCCGGCACGCCGCGAAAATCCGGCCCCGATGCCGCGCGCGACCGCCGCCGCGCCGTGGAAACCGCGCTGTGGATCGACGCCAATTCGCACCAGCCGATCAATTTGGAAGATGCCGCCGCGCAGGCCGGGATCAGCCCGTTTCACTTCCTGCGGCTGTTCTCGCAGGCGCTCGGCGTCACGCCGCATCAATATCTGGTGCGCTCGCGGCTGCGCCACGCCGCCCGCCGGCTCACCGAGGACGACAGCCCGATCACCGAGATCGCCTATGACGTCGGCTTTGCCGACCTCTCCAATTTCGTGCGCACCTTCCATCGCGCCGCCGGCGTCGCACCGCTGAAATTCCGCCAGGCCTCGCGCGGGATGCGCAATATTTTCCAAGAACGGCCGGCGCTGCACTAGCTAGGTTTTCTCCAGGCCGCGCGCTTTCGCGGCAGTTCTGACTGGAGAATATCATGTACGACCACATCGGATTGCGCGTCGCCGACCTCGACGCCAGCGTGCGCTTCTATGCGGCGGCGCTCGCGCCGCTCGGCTTCGAATTGTGCTCGCGCGACGATTCCGGCGCGGGCTTCGGGCCGAAGGGCGCGCCAGCGCTCTGGCTGCATCTGCACAAGGGCAAGGCCGGCACCGGCGCGCACGTCGCGTTCCGCGCCAGCGACCATGGCGCGATCGAAAAATTCCACGCCGCGGGCCTGAAAGCCGGCGGCCGCGACAATGGCGGCGCGGGCCTGCGCGCCGATTACAGCCCGACCTATTACGCTGCGTTCCTGATCGATCCCGACGGCAACAATGTCGAGGCGGTCTGCACGTAGAGCCGCGGTCCTCTCGTCGTCATTGCGAGCGAAGCGAAGCAATCCATCTCACCGCTTGCGGAGACATGGATTGCTTCGTCGCTTCACTCCTCGCAATGACGAACTCCCTGGCAATCACACCCCAACAACGGACTCATCACCATGGCTTCCATCCACAAAGAGATCACCATCGACGCACGACCCGACGACGTCTGGGACGCGCTGCGCGATTTCGGCGCACTGCATACGCGGCTGGTGCCTGATTTCGTGACCGACACCAGGCTCGACGGCGACGCGCGGATCGTCACGTTTGCGAACGGCACGGTGGCGCGCGAAATCCTCGTCGACTGCAACGAGGCGCGCAGGCGGCTGGTCTATGCCATCGTCAGCGAGCGCATCAAACAGCACAGCGCCTCCGCGCAGGTGTTTGCCGAGAGCGACGGCCGCACCCGCTTCGTCTGGATCGCCGACGTGCTGCCGAACGAGATCGCGCCTTACATGGACGGGCAGATGGATCTCGGGCTCACCGCAATGCAGAAGGCGCTGGGCCGCACGACCAGTGCCTCCTCGTAACGACGGCCGCTACAGCAACGCCGCCCGGGCCACCGGAACGGCGCGTTGCTTCGGCCCCCAGCGCGTCACGACCACGCTGAGGCAGGACAGCGCGCCGAGCAGTATCATCGACGACGACGCCAGCACGAAGAACTGCTGTGCGGTGGCGCCGCGCGACTGCAGCCACCAGCCACCGGCGCTGATGAACAGGAGCCGCGCGGTTTGCGCCAGCACCGGACCGATCACCTTGGCCGCGCCCTGCGATGAGAAATAACAGGTGGTGGCGAGGCCGAGGAAGGCATACATCGGCGCCGCCGTGGACAGATACTGCCGGCTCGCGGCACGCACGCTCGCATCGTCTGTGAACAGGTTGACCCAGATGTCGGGGAATACGGCGATGAAGCTTGCGAATGCGCCGACCGAGACGAATGCGACGACGCCTGCGATCCAGCAGATCCGGCGGGCGCGCGCGATGCGTTGCGCGCCGATCGACATGCCGACCATCGGCACCGTGGCAATGCCGACGGCGAATGCGATCGAGGTCAGCATGAATTCGAGCCGCGCGCCGATGCCGTAGCCGGCGAGGATTTCGGTGCCGAAACTCGCCAGCATGTGCGTGAAGATGCTGATGGTCAGCACCGACTGCAACGGCGAGAAGCAGGCGATGGCCCCGACTTTCAGGATGTCGAAGAACATCGGCATCCGGATGCGAAGGCCGCGGATTTTCGGAATCACGCGCCCGCGCCCCGAAAACAGATACCAGGCCATCACGGAGATGCTGATCAGGTAGGCGATCAGCGAACCGGCCGCGACGCCGCGCATCCCGAATTGCGGAATCGGGCCGAGCCCCAGACCCAGCGTGCCGCCGAGGATGATCTGGCAAACGGCCGACGACAGCATCAACGCCGACGGCAGCTTCATGTTGCCGGTGCCGCGCAAGATGCCCGACATCGTGTTCATCAGCCACGGCAGAACGGCGCCGCCGAAGAATATCTGCGTGTAGGCGACCGCCTGCGTCAGCACGTTGCCGCGGCCGCCGAGCAGTTCGAGCAGCGCCGGACCGAAGATCAGCATGCCGAGCATGAAGACCAGTCCGAAGCAGAGGCCGATCAGCAGCGCGTGCGAGGCGAGCGTCGAGGCACGCTCGATGTCGCCGGCGCCGAGCGCGCGCGCGATCGCCGAGGCCACGCCGCCGCCCATCGCGCCGCCCGACATGGTCATGGTGAGGATCACCGTCGGGAACACCAGCGCCATCGCGGCCAGCGCCTCGACGCCGAGACGTCCGATATAGGAGGTCTCCGCGATCACCACGCAGGTGCCCGCGGTCAGCGCGATCACGTTGGGCCAGGCCAGCCACAAGAGGGTGCGCAGGATCGGTCCGTCGAGCAGCGCATTCCTCGCCGGCGGTTGCGGCGGCGGAAGCGGACGCTCCTTTTCGTCTACCGGAATTTCGGCAACGCCGAGATCGGACATTTCAGCTCCCCGCGCGCGGTCTGGCGTGCCGCGGCGCGCTGCTTCCTAGCATGTCGGGGGGTGATTCCGCGTGCAAGGCGCGCAATGGCGCCCTGCGGGATTGCAGGCGGCGGGCTCGCCGGTCGGCGATGCAACGAATTTTCCCGGCCGCGACGCGCCATTTCACGGGGATTTCATGCCCCCACTCGAACGTTCGGGGCTATGACGCATCTTACGGCCCCTTGGGGAACCAGCCATGCGCAAGCACATCCTCCTGGCCATGGGCGTCGGCGCCTTGGTGCTGCCGCTTGCCGCCTGCAACGATCCCAAGGATACGGCGACCGTGGCGCAGAGCTACGGCCCTTCGCCCACCCTGCCGCCGCCCGAACATTCGCGGATTCCGACGGTCAACATCGCCACGGTCAACCGCTGGCACGAGGGGGCCAAGCCGGTCGCCGCCGATGGCATGACGGTGGCCGCCTTCGCGACCGGGCTCGATCATCCGCGCACCGTCTACACGCTGCCGAACGGCGACGTGCTGGCGGCCGAGAGCAACGCGCCGCCGAAGCCGGACGACAGCATCATGGGCTTCATCTACAGGCAGGCGCAGCGCTGGGCCGGTGCCGGCAGGTCGAGCGCCAACCGCATCACGCTGTTGCGGGACGCCGATGGCGATGGCGTCGCGGAATTCCGCAGCGTGTTCCTGCGCGACCTGAACTCGCCGTTCGGCATGGTGCTGGTCGGCGAGGATTTCTATGTCGCCAATACCGACGGCATCATGAAATTCCCCTATCACGAGGGCGACACCAGGATCACCGCGCCTGGCGTGAAGCTGGCGGACTTGCCGGCCGGTACGCTGAACCACCACTGGACCAAGGACCTCACCGCCAGCCCCGACGGCAGCAAGCTGTATGCGACCGTCGGCTCCAACAGCAACGCCGCGGAGAACGGCATCGAGGCCGAGACGAATCGCGCTGCGGTGCTGGAGGTCGATCGCGCCAGCGGCCAATGGCGCGTGTTCGCATCGGGCCTGCGCAATCCGAACGGGCCGTCCTTCAATCCGAAGACCGGCGAGCTCTGGGTCGTCGTCAACGAGCGCGACGAACTCGGCAACGACCTCGTGCCCGATTACATGACCTCGGTGAGGGATGGCGCGTTCTACGGCTGGCCCTACAGCTATTTCGGCGATCACGTCGACACCCGCGTCGAGCCGCGGCGGCCCGACATGGTGCAGAAGGCGATGGCGCCGGATTACGCGCTCGGCGCGCACACGGCCGCGCTCGGGCTTGCCTTCAACACCGGCAATCTGTTTCCGCAGCAGATGCAGGACGGCGCCTTCATCGGCCAACACGGCTCCTGGAATCGCAAGCCGCGCTCCGGCTACAAGGTGATCTTCGTGCCCTTCAGGGACGGCAAGCCGTCGGGCGGGCCGCAGGACGTGCTGACCGGCTTCCTCAACGACAAGGGCGATGCGCAGGGCCGCCCGGTCGGCGTGCGGCTCGACAAGCGGGGCGCGCTTCTGGTGGCAGACGACGTCGGCAACACGATCTGGCGGGTGACGCCGGCGCCGACATCGGCTTCGCGGTAGGTGCCATGTCATTGCGAGCGCAGCGAAGCAATCCATCGCGCGGCACAACGGATGCATGGATTGCTTCGTCGCTTCGCTCCTCGCAATGACGAAGGGCTACACGCGAAAGTGCTTGCTCAGCTTCAGGCCCTGCGCCTGGTAGTTCGAGCCGATGCGCTGGCCGTACATCGCGTCGGGCCGCGACAGCATTTTCTCGTAGACCAGGCGGCCGACGATCTGGCCGTGCTCGAGGATGAACGGCACCTCGCGCGAGCGCACTTCGAGCACGGCGCGCGCGCCCTTGCCGCCGGCGCCGGCATAGCCGAAGCCTGGGTCGAAGAATCCGGCATAGTGGACGCGGAATTCGCCGACCAGCGGATCGAACGGCACCATCTCGGCGGCATAGTCCGGCGGCACCTGCAC
>OEIU01001490.1_pt1 | contig 14897 bp, 20 predicted proteins | sample 1539221 | NCBI WGS metagenome assembly OEIU01 (sample SAMN03792071, study PRJEB22550) | activated sludge metagenome | feature: wastewater treatment plant; material: activated sludge; isolation source: Wastewater treatment plant of a petroleum refinery complex | place: Argentina: Zarate | collected...
CGAAGCGGACATTTGATGTGTTACCAAAACCGGCCAACTTAATTAGCTATCGACAGGCCGGCCGGAAGTGCCACCGGACAGGTGAATGCCCCTGGATAAGCTCGCACTATCATGTGCCTGAAATTCAACTGGCGTTGGACAAAGCGCGGCGATCGAAGCTAGATCACCGCGCTTCCTCGATGGCACGTGGCTCGACCAGCAGGCCCTGTCGTTCGTAACGCCGGCGAGTTCTGCTGAAGCGCACGACGACAGCGTATCGGGGGCTGTTCGCCTTCACGCGCCGGGTGAGTTGGGCATCGCCGGCCGGCAGGAACTCCAGATCATCCAGGCCGATGCAGCGCAGACACGCCGGGCCGGATGCCTCCATCATCAAGAGATCGCCGGTGCCGCCGCACCGATGGCATGTCCATTCCTGTTTCAATGGCTGGACGACCACGAGTTCCGGGACGCGGCTTGCCCTGTCCGCCAGGCGCTCGCGCTTCGCCTCGGAGAGCTCCGGCGAAACCCAGTGTGTCCGACATGAAACTTCGAACGCCGGATTTCCGTCTCGGCTGAAGCGCAGCGTCCGGCGTTGCGGCGTACGATCGACGTATGCCGTCAGACTTTCCAGCAATCCCCTCGCGCTGGCCCATGAGCGGAATAGTCGCATGGCTTCCGAGATGCGCGGCAGATCGGACTGAACGGCTTCCTCCAGACAGGCGATCTGTCCGCGGCGCCAGCGCTCCACCGCGCCATGGTCAAGCCATCCTATCCCCGTGAGGACGTCGATCGCGCTCACGAAGTGCTGGCCGGCAAGGGCCGCTTCGGCTGCCCTGGCGACGCGATCGCCAAGTGAAACCCGCTTCCTCCGGCTCATCATCTTTCAGCACGTTTGAGATTGGCGGCAATTACCACGCCGCCCGGCTAGTACAGATCATTCAAGATGAGCAGCATCGGGCACGTCGATGGATTTCGCAATAGCTTGAGGCCACGCTGGCCCCCGATGCAACCCGGCCTGGCCAGTGCCATCCCCCGGATGTCGCTACGCTCATCCGGGCTACGCTTGCTCGCTCTCGCCACCTACGCCGCGGTCAACTTGCGAGCCTTCTTCGCTCGCACTGGCAACCGGCTTTCGACTGAAAACCCGACATTCAGCGCCCGCATGATGGTGGCAATCGTTTCAAAACGCGGCTTGGCGCCCGGCGCAAGCGTCTTGTAGAGGCTTTCCCGGCCGAGACCGGACGCCTTCGCGACCTGCCCGATGCCGCGCACTTTGGCCACGTCACCAAGCGCCTTGAGCAACACGCCGGGGTTTTCGTCGCGCGCAGCGAGCGAAAGATATTCCGCAATCGCTTCCTCACTATCGAGGTAGTCCGCGACTTCGAATGGCGCGTAAGTGACCTTCACCCTGGCTTTGGTTTTCTTCATCGCCCGCTTTCCTTCAATTCCTTCGCCATGACCTTTGCCCTGGCGATGTCGCGGCGCTGGCTGGACTTGTCGCCACCGCAAAGCAGCACATAGATGGCAGCACCGTGACGCACGAAATAGACCCGGAATCCCGGACCGTGGTGGATACGCATTTCCGAAACGCCTTCACCCACCGGCTCGCAATCCCCGAAATTGCCCAGGGAGGCTTGCGACAACCGGTGGAGTATCCGCGCCTTGGCCTTCTGATCCTTCAACCCATTCAGCCAATCGGAAAAGACGGATGACCGAATGAGCGTGTTCATGGTTCAATGTATCTAATTGGATACAATTTGGCAAGAAGCCGCGTACAGGCTCCATTCCGCTTTGGGATCCGAACGAGGACGCGGTGCCGCGGCTGCCTCGGGAAGCACTGGCATGAGCGATCACCCGGCCCGATGCTGGCCAGCCCGCGTTGTGGCGCGAAAGTCCGCTCCCGTGGCGTGTGCCGCTCGCCGGCCGTGCACGCCCGGCTAGTACAGATCATCCAAGATGAGCAGCATCGGGCACGTCGATGGATTTCGCAATAGTTTGAGGCCACGCTGGCTTCCGATGCAACCTGGCCTGGCCAGTGCCTTGGATTGCCACAGCTATTCTGTCGGATCGCCGCATCGTGGTTTCGCGAATCACGGCGAAGCGCTAACGATGACGAAAGGCTGGCGGTCCGATTCGGGAGCATTTCATGGGCCTTCCTCTCGCCCAACAGCAGTTGGTCTTTGCCTGGGACGGCAACGCCCCTTCGAGGCGCGATAGCATCCTCGATCGCTACCTCCACCTTCGGGAAATCTCCAAGAAAATTCACCATGAAGTTCTCGCATGCATATCGGTCGACGCGCTGCTGAATCACGCGCGCCGGCTCGGATTGGCAGACGGAAAGACGCTGCTTCTCGAACACGAGGACGAGATGCACTTCGTCTACGATCTCGCCATTTACACCGCACCGCCGGATCGTTCGCGGGCCATCGACCGCTTTGCGAAATCGGCGAGATTCGAAGCGCGGTCCGATGAAGGGCTGATGCTGGACGCAATGCGCAGGTCGCAGTTTGCGATACTCCTGATCGAGCAACGTCACGACACCATGGGTGTGATCGCCACCGACATTTTCCGCAAAACGAAGGTGTGGCTGCTTGACGTCGGGATCGAGAGTTCGATGGCGGACGGAGAACTGATTGCCATCAGGCTGCTCACGCCCGGACCGTTCTCGATGACCGCCGGCGTCATGGTCCCGTTCGAAACCGAAATGCTGGAGCCGATTTGCGGGCTGCTATCGCAGCGGGCCGGCAACAGCAAGCTGAGCCGGTTAGCAGACCACAGGCGCTTCGCCGAGGCGGTCTACAAGGTGGCGCTCGCCAATCACGTCATGGATAGCATGAGCTATCTCGATCCGACACCGTAGTAGGGCAGATACACAAACCAGCAGCATTCGGCGCACTGGCGCTCCCTAGGGAAGTGCACGAACACAATAATTTCAATGTGTTAGTGAGAGGTTTGGGTAAAGCATGCCTCATTAATCTTCATGGTGTTTCAGCATGTTCGCCCAAACCCATTCTACCGAAAACCAAGGTAGGCTGTGAACCGGCTCCGAAGCTTGCCCCCTTTCGGCTTCCAACATGATGCTCTTCATCAGGTTCGTAAACGGGGCTGCCCAAGCTGTCCGGCGCTCTCATCCCCGAAGGGCGGCAGCAGGCTAGAGATAGCGGCCATTCCCCGTTTCGCGGCCCCGCCAGGGGACGCTCATCGGGCGCGCGGATCTCTAATCTTTGCTCCTCTTCAACATGCTGGATGCAACACCAGCCCTAATTCCTTGTGATCCGTGCAGCAGTTACTGTGCAGGCTTCAATCGCAATCGTTGCGTGATCTTGGCGCCGAAGCCGACGTGGAAGTCGGTTTCGCTGACCCACAACCTGTGCAGGATACCGGCAGGCTTGCGCGCGACTGCGACGATCGCGCACAGCATGCTCGATCTCTTGGCGATCCGCAGGCTCCCAGGCCCGCAATGCCGACCATTTCCGGACCCGTAGCAACAGGCTTGCGGCAGCCTCGCATAGCGCCTCCGAACCGCAACGTCGCCCTGCTGCTGATGCGGCCCTCATAGTCGATCGACGTTCCAGACTGGTGTCGCCTCGGCGTCAGGCCAAAATGCGCTCCGACCGTTCGAGATCGCGCAAAGCGTTGGGGATCATCTACCGCCACTTTGAACGAAAGGGCGGCAACGGGACCATCACGGTGGCGCCGCGCGCACGGGGCCGGCGTCCGAAACCTTCACAACAGCGGAACTCGCAAGCCGATATTCCCATGCACTTCATAAAACCGCTCTCGCAGCTTTATCCCTCTCCCTTTGCCATCTTCTTGAGCGTGGCAATTTGTCGGAAGAAGTCCCTTATTGGCTGAGCAGGGCTGCCAAGCACTTTCGCGCCTGCATCCACATCCGAAATGACGCCCGCCTGCGCTCCGATCTCCGCGCCTTGACCGATCCGAAGATGGCCAGCCATAGCCGCCTGGCCCCCGACGCGAACGAAATCTTCAAGCACGGTTGAACCCGAAATACCGGCCTGTGCGACGATGACACAACACCGGCCGAGGATCGCATTGTGGCCGATCTGGACGAGGTTATCGAGACGGGAGCCGGCGCCGATCACCGTGTCTCGCGATGATCCTCGATCAATCGTGGTATTCGCACCCACTTCGACGTCGTCTTCAAGGATGACTCGCCCAAGCTGGGGAACAGATAGAAATCCATCTTTTGTGGAGGCGAATCCAAACCCTTCCTGCCCGATCCGAGCGCCGGGATAGACGTAAACACGTGCACCCAGAAGCGCATGGCTTAGGCTAGCATGTGCGCCAATCCGGCAGTCCCGACCGACAATCACGCCGCTGCCAATAATCGCGCAAGGACCGATCCGACAGCCAGGTCCTATCTCTGCTCCGGCCTCAATTACAGACAACGGCCCGACCTCCGCAGACGGATCGACGCGTGCCCCATACGCGACAATTGCGGACGGGTGGATACCGGGAGAAACTGGTGGCACAGGATAGTAGAGTGCGGCAACGCGCGCCCACCCCGCGTATGGTTCGGTCGTCTGGATCGCCACTGTACCAGCAGGCACTCGCGCCGCCATATCAGGGTGCACGATCACAGCACCGGCCGATGTCTGATCGAGTGCCGACGCATAACGCCGATTGTCCAGAAAACTCACTTCATTCGAGCCAGCCGTTTGCAGTGGGGCTACATTTTCGAGGAGCAATTCGACTTCATCCGCAACCCCGCGTGCCGTACTCGCAACAACTGCAAGTGAATATGGTCCACTTCGGCGAAAGAACCTTGCGTTGCCCAAAGTTGCTTCAACCATCCGCGTTCCCAGCCAGCGAACCGGCTCAACTAGCGTTACTCTTTGTGAATGGGTGCCACGGAGCGATCGGCGCGTTGATATAGATCAACGCGCCAGCCCCTTATGGGACGCAACGTGCGGCAGCCAGTCGGATTTCAATCGGCAAGGTCCCCGAGTCGTCTTCCTTTGGATAACTCGAGTGGCTCGATTAGTGACTTCGTCGAGCCGGTGGAGTTACTTTTTCTCCCCGGTACCTGTGCCGGTAGTTGTACCCGCGCCTGTAGTTGTACCTGCGCCGGTAGCTGTACCTGTGCGCCGCTCCTCGCGTCGATCTGCGCGCCCTGTGCGCCGGTCTTCACGTCGCTCGTGCCGTCCTGAACGCCGCTCCTGACGCCGCTCCATGCCGGCAGTCTGGGCCTCAGCGTCGGATATCGTCAGGGCCGCAGTGGATACGGCGGCGGCGAACGCAACACCTTTTCCGAAAAAAGAAAGAGCCTTTCGACGGGAGATCGCTTCCGAATTGAAGATCTCACTCATGGCCAATACCTCCAAACGCGTTGGTGGATGCTTATGCGCACTCAACTCCAGAGGTACGGTCTTGATTTAGATCAAAGAGCGAAATCATTGACACGAGCCCATTCCAGATGGAGCACGAGGCGGATCGCTGAGGCTCAGCCTTCGCCCGCAGAGCACCGCGGCCGACGACGCTCGAGCGCCAGTTACGACGGGAGACAACAATGTCCGAGCCCGACGTCAATGGTATTTCCGCGCGGCTGTGGAGGCTGCCTAAGCAATTGCTGCTGGCGCTTATCAATGCGACGGCGATCCTCGTATTCGTCGCCGCGATTGTTGCGCTTGTCGCGATTGCGCGCATAAACCATTTTGCTGAAAACATCGTCGCAACGATGACGGAGGCCGTGCTGGCAAAAGTCGATCTGCCATCTAAGGACGTACTGGCTAATCTCCGAAACTTGACGACGGAAGTCCGAACGGTTGGAAACGCCCTTCGGCAGATCAAGACAGGAGAACACCCGGCCCTTCAAACCGAGATGGTACAACTAAGGGAGGCGCTGACCGTCCTGAACGTCAGCATCAATCGATTCGGAAGCGCTAGATCGATCCTCACCGACGAAGCGATTGGGCAATTGGGCCGGACAGTCAGCGACGCTCTGACGAAGCTGAGGGACTGCTCTTCCAACGCTCGCCAAATCGCTGCTCATCGCCCCCCTGGAAACAAGACGGTCGAAGTCCGGCGAGTCCGGGACGCTCAAGAAATTGACGAACCACCGCGATGACGTCCACTTGCCGAGACGGGAACGGAAGGTGGCAGAGGGTTGCAAATGCTGCTCGCCGCTAATTGGCTTGAGTGTTGCCATTATGTTACGCGGACCCGAATCTTGGAGCTTTACGATGGCTGAATTGACCTCGTTCAAGTGCAACGAGAAGCAATTCACTACACGAGTTTCGTTTCATTGATCGAAATTGAAGGCCGTTGGCAATTATAGAGCGCTAACAGTCGCAAGCATTTGAACGCAAAGGTGCAAAAGGACGGCACCAACGTGATCTCGAAGTTCGCGCGAGTAAATGGTTTGGATGCGGGCGAAAAGCGCCGCCTTTTATGTGCACCTTTCGTGTATTCCACAATCATAGCGGTTTTTGCGGTGACGGCAGGATTGATCGTTCCCGCTTCAGCAGGATTCGATGATGTCGTCGCCGATAGATTGCCCGAACCAAATACTGTGGCAGCCGATCCACATTATTTCCTTAGCAACCCGTTTGAATTGGCTTCTTCGGCTCATCTGAAGCAGTCCGTCTTCGGGTTTGCAGGCCGCACAAATTCCGGAAATCTCGGCAGCACGTTCGCCTACGGCATAGGCAATCCCGGAACAATTTTTTTTGACAATTACATTGTAGGTGGAGCGTATCAGCGAGACTTTATTCAGTTTAGCAACGGACTCCTCATCGGAGCTGAAGTGGGAATTGCTGATCGATTCGGCACCTTCGAGATCTGTTGTGACACCGTCGTCCGTTCAAGCCGGGTCGCACATTCAGCAGAACTCTGGGGCGGAGTATCGCTTCGTCATGAAGGCCTCCCGCTGTTTGATATGCTGCGAATTTCACCTGGGTTTGTGTTTGGATTGAGCGCCATATCAAGTCCAATCGGACAGGAAGGCTTGCATCAAATCGACCATCAAGGATCTGCCAAGGTGCTCTTCTACCTGGGCTTCGATCTTGCATTCTCCTTGACGAGCTCTCCAAACACCGAGCTGGTATTCCGCATTCAGCACCGTTCAGGCGGCTACGGCACGCTAGGAGGCATGAAGGAAGGCAATAACGCCAACGTGGTCGGAATACGTCACCGCTTCTGACGTGTTAGTCCACCAGCAAAAATTTGTCTTTTGTCCGATGTCGTCGGCCTAAAGACTTGACTATGGCTCGCAAATCTTGCCGTCGGCGGCGACGTCCATCATGATGGATATGAATAGCAATGCCGCTTGAATCATTTATCAGAAGCCGATTCTTTTGCGGCGCCGTCGGCCTAATAGCGTTGGTGCTCGGGGTAGCGGACACTAAAGCTCAGGACGCAGAGCCACGATCGTATTCGAATACACCGGTCGGGTTGAATTTTCTGATCGCGGGCTACTTCTATTCGGAAGGGAAAATGGCCTTCGACCCCACTCTGTCGATCGCCGACGCCGCGTTCCATTCCAATACCGGGCTACTGGCCTATGTTCGCTCATTCGCTTTCGCTGGGCAGTCGGCCAAGTTCGACGTTATCGTGCCGACCTCGTCGTTCGGCGCCCTGGGCTTTGTGAACGGCCAGGCGCGCGAACGAGAGATATCAGGACTAGGCGACCCTCGGTTTCGTGTCTCGGTAAATCTGTTCGGGGCGCCTGCGCTGTCGGCAAAGGACTTCGGAAGTTACCAGCAGGATCTTATTGTTGGCGTGAGCCTTCAGGGTTCCGCGCCACTTGGGCAGTACGACAACAGCAAGCTTCTGAACCTTGGCAACAATCGCTGGTCGTTCAAACCCGAATTGGGAGTTTCCAAGGCTTGGGGCCCTTGGACATTCGAGGTCGCGACCGGCGCGACATTCTTCAGCGACAACACCGACTTCATCGGCGGCAATACTTTTGCGCAGGCACCGATATATTCTGTTCAGGCACATGCCCTCTACACGTTTCAGTCCGGTGTGTGGATGTCGCTGGACGGGGTCTATTTCGCGGGCGGCCGCACCACCCTGAACGGCATGAAGAGCGACAACGAACTGCGAAACACGCGGGCCGGCTTCACCCTCGCCTTGCCGATTGATCGTCGGAACTCGCTGAAGCTTTCTGCCAGCACCGGCATCTCAACCCGAACCGGGAGCGAATTTAGCGCCGTTGGCATTGCGTGGCAGTATCGTTGGGGCGACGGGTACTGAAATGCGGCAGCAGATTGGCCGCTGATCTACGGCACTTTGCGCGAAGTCGTCCGGAGTTCAACGGAAATGGCAGCGCGGCAAGCCATGCCCTTCGCGGATCAACTGCAGAGACCGTCACATTGAGCTTGGAGGGACGAACGTCGAAATAAGGTCCAACGATCGCGCTTACGTTCAACGGACGGCGGTTTGACCTAGATCAATGGTCCGGCTCTTTCGACAACCATCGTGATCATGGACAAAGTTCAGCGCTGTGAAGCAATCCCGTACAGCCTGGCGCGGAGCCCTCGATGAGCTGTTTCGCTCGGCCCCGATCCGATAGGGGCGAACGGCGTCGTAACGTTACTCGGTGAACAAGGGGCGCGCATGACTAACATAGCTGCAGAGTCCAGTGGAACCCAGTCGCCAGGTTAACGGAGGCCATGTGAAAGCAGTCGACATTATTTATCGGTATGAGGCTGGGGGCGCTCTGCCGAAACCCTTGCCTACGGATAGTGACGCGGCCTTGCTCCGACTGAATTGCGGCAACCAGGGCTTCGCGGCGCTTCTCGATCACTTAAACGACGAGAGCGGTGTGATACAGCAAATCATCCCCGTCGATCCGCGCGACTTGGGGCTTATGTCGGGCAGCGCAGGCATACCCGAACAACGTCCATTTGCCGTCGTGCTCGGCTGCTCCGACGCCCGTGTACCAATCGAGCTTATTTTCAACGAGGGACCAAACGATTTGTTTGTCGTCCGTGTAGCGGGTAACGGCCTTGGAACGGAGGTGCTCGGCAGCCTGAAGTATGCAGTGGAGCACTTGGGCGGTACTTTGAAGCTTATTGTCGTCCTGGGTCATAGTGGCTGTGGGGCTATAACCTCAGCCGTCGATGTGTTTCTGAACCCGGGCGACTATCTGACGGTTGCGACAAAGCATTCGCTTCGCAACATTCTCGACCGCTCACTTCTCGTTGTTCAAGCGTCCGCAAACAAACTTATCTCGACGTTCGGCGCCGATGTCATCAGCAACCCGGGATACCGACAGGCGCTCATCGAGGCATCGATCGTCACTAATGCTGCGCTCGCAGCCTATTCGATACAGCAGGAATTCGAGCGCAGCGAGCGGACACACGTGCGGGCGGTATTCGGTGTCTACCTTCTCGAGACGCGCGAGATATGGGCGCCGCGCGTTGGCAACGCGAAAGGGATTGGGCTGGCTGCCGCTCCGCACGAGCTCGCTGGATTTATCGAACTCGGCAATGCCGTTGTTCAATCAGAACGAATTGTCTCTTATATAGAACCGTGAGCAACCCGAGCGGGTCTGCATTGGCGCCGAGCTCGGTCAAGATGAACGGCACACGTTGCGCGATTGATCCTGAAATGAAAGCGCCATCGCGCGACGCTGCGCTTGCTCAAACCATCGCCTTGCCGTCAGACCGCGCGGCCAGCAGCGTCCGGCGATCATGGACGAGGCTCTGAAGGCGGTGCGCAGCCACGTTAAGGGTGGTGACATCAAGTGCGTTTTCGTCCCCAGCCGCTGCCTTCACGCGCTGCATCTGAAGGACCTTGTCGATCTCACGCTCGATTTCAGACAGCTCCGGCTCGCCCTCTGCCGATCTTATGCGACGACCGAGGGCATAGAGTGCATCCAGTGCTTGTTCACTCTTTCGAGGTTCGCCTTCGCGAAGAAATTTCCACGCCGCCGCCGCCACAGAGACCAGGGCGCCGAATATCATCGGAGCCAGAAAGATGGCGTTTCCCCATTGGTCCAGAAAACTCTCCTGTGTGCCGTTGTAGAAGGCGGCAGCACCCGGATGAACCGGCAGATAAGCATCGGAGTCGGTGCTGGGCGCGGTTATCTGCGCCAGCATCGGCAATTCGCCGAGCAGGTCCCTACGCGCCTTCATCAATGCTTCCGCCAATGCGCCGGCCAGATCGTTGTCGAGCTGCTTGCCGGCAACCACATAGAACGAAACCCTAAGCGTGGTCAGATCGTCACTGGGAATCGGAGGCGAGCCTCGCAACGTTCCTTTCGGAACATCGAAGCTTTCGTAGGCGCGGTTTTTCTCTGCAATGGCGCCGGCCGCATCGATAGGGATCAGGACCGGCGCGATCTTCGGGTTTTGCAGAAAGAAGCCGCGCAGCAGTGCCAGGTATTTCTCAGCCAGGGGAACGACGATCAGAACTGCGCGTACCTCTTTGGCTTCGAGCGCGCGCCGCGTCTCCGCGGGCATGAGGTTGCGGAACGATACATTGGCGCGGCCAAGATCGTACTCCTCCGTCAGGGCGGTAACGACTTTCCGGTTCATTTCGCCGCCGACCACGCCGACGTTGAGGCGCTTCAAGCCGGCGATGTCGGCGATCGAGGTCCTGGCGGTGCAACAAGCAATACGACGGCGCGTGCGAGGACAATAATGGCCTGCGCCTGCGACAGGTCGCCGACATCGCCGCGCACGACGGCGAGATCAGTCTTGCTCGACGAAAACATGTCGGCTGCCTCCAGCGCGCTGGGGGTTTCCACCAGCTTGAGGCGTACCGGGGCATTCGCTGCGGCGAGCCGGCTCGCCAGCGCCGACATCAGTTTCGTGGCCTCGCCGTCCAGCGATCCGACAGCGACGGTGAACGTCGTCGGGCGAACATACCAACGGTAAGCAAACAGACCTGCCCCCGCCACCAGAACGACGACGCCTGCGACAAGGACCATCCGAAGCCATGACGGCATTCTGATCGAATCCATACGGCCTCACTGTTCACGGCATATGGCGCCTGCCTGTTCCGGACGAAGCAGGCCGGCAAGCATTACGGCAACTACTGCAATCCGGAGCACCGATTAACTTCATATCCCCTGGAGACGATCTGTTCAGCCGAATGCGGTTCAAATTTAAGAGCGTACCGCGCTGGGAGCGCTTGATTTGGATCAAAGGAGCGATATCGCCACCGGCGCTAGCTATCGGCTCAGGCGCGACGGTCATTGAGGAAGGATTAGCCATGCCCGAGAAAATCGACGAACTGCTGCCGACGGCAAAGGAAATCCAGAAGCAAGCCGCTCTCAGCGCGCCGCCCGCCCCGCCCACGGCATAGCTGCCGGCCAGATCGCCGGGACTTCGCAGATTCAAGGCTCTGCCAACAAACTTGCTGGTTGAGGCGCCGATCGTGAAGCCCACGCTCATGCCCAACACCGTGAAGGGATACTGCTTGCCGCGGAAGACAAGTACGCCCTGCCCGCCACCAACGCCGACGATGAATTCGCCCTTGGTGAAGACGACGCTGACGGCGCCGTTTCAGCAAGGCACGGCGTCGCAAGGCCGGCGCTGGCCAAAAATCCCAGCACGATGGCCAGCATCATTCCTGTCCGATACTTCTTCATAACGCTACCTTCTCCTGTTCGAGCCCCGGGCCATCGTGGCGTGGGGCTGAGTTTGCGAGCCGAGCTACTGCGCGAGCAACATCGCGAAGTAGCCGAATACGGTGAGCAAGATGCTCGAAACGGCTTAGCCGACCGGGAATCCGATCCAGGGACCGAACTCTGGATTTCAGCCGACGTCTCGCGCGCCGGGCCGGAGTGCGACTTGGCCCCGGCGACACCACCCATCAAGACCGCGGGATTGATCTTGAAGGCATGATAGCCGATCGCCCAGACGATGAACGGCGGTGCCGAGCAGGCGATGAAGATCTTGAGCGCTACCGTGCCTCTTGGCCGCCGCTTTCGCGTCGACGCCCCACCAGCGTGGCAAATATTTTCAGATCGGGATGATGCCGACGGTACCCCAGATGCAGGTGATGCCGTAGACAGCGCGATCAGTTCGCTGCGGTTCGGCAAGGAACTCGTGCACAGACGTTCGAACAGAATATCGATGAGTGATGCTTAGCGCTCGTGACGGTCAGCTACCTATGCCGCCCTGGCCGTGACCTTCTCGATCGGCTCGATCAGCGACTTCGCCTGGAACGGCTTTGTAAGATAGGCAATGCAGCCGGATTCGATCGCGGCCATGTGAACAGCGGGACTGTCATTGGCGGTGATGTAAATAACTGGCAGGGAAATGCCCGCCGCCTTGAGACGATGCCGCAGTTCGATTCCGGATTCGTTGTTCAGGTTGATGTCGAGAACCACGCAACATGCCGAATCGAAATCGTCGTGGTTCTGGAACTCTTCGGCGGAAGAAAACAAAACGCTGTCATAACCGTGATGACGTAGCAGCCGTTCTAGCCCCTTGAGCATCCCAAGGTCATCATCGACCACAAAGACGACATTCCGTTTCCGCAAGATGGTTATCCTTGGTCTGTCCATCACGCCTTGACGGTCCGTCCAAGAGACGATCTGAAACTGTCAGCGTCCGCCGAAGCCGATCAGGTCGTGGTTTCCTCGACTCACCACACGATTTTGGCAGGCTCAGACCCAATTGCTATTGTCCCATGGGACAATGGAGACGCATATCTGTTGACGGCTTTTTATCTCAAAATCCCGGCACGCTCGGCAATAGAGACCAACTCCGCGAGCGACTGGACTTGCATCTTCTCCATCACCTGGTGGCGATGCGCCTTGATCGTGCGCTCAGTCGCACCCAATACGTTGGCGACCTGCTTGTTGGTCTTGCCACGAATGATGAGCTCGAAGACCTCTCGCTCGCGCGGCGTCAATTTCGCAATATGAGCGCGCACGCCGTCCAGCTTGTTTCTCTGGCTACGCGTTACCTGGTGGCGAGCCAAGGCCCGTTCAATTGCGCCAAGAAGCTCCTCTGAGGATACCGGCTTGGTGAGAACATCTTCCGCGCCTGCCTTGATAGCCCGGACCGTGGTCTGAACCTCCGCATAGCCCGTGAGAAATACGATCGGCAAGGTCGAACCGAGCTCGCTGAGGCGTGCCTGCAACTCCGGCCCGTTCAATCCTGGGATCCGCACATCGAGCAGAATGCAGCCCAATTCACTTTCGCTCGGCAAGCGATCGAGGAAATGCTGAGCCGACGGATAAGTCGCGACCTCGTAACCGGCCTTCTTCAAACGACGTTTGATAGCCGTCCGGAAGGAAGCGTCGTCATCGACAATATGCACAAGCCCCGGCAATGCACACCTCTAGGATAAAGCTAGCGGCAGTGACAAACGAAACACCTCACCGTTCCTTTTGATTTTCCGTCCGGATAAGTCCCATGCATGCCTGATCATCTGGTTCGATGAAGGCGAGCCTGCCGTTCACCGCAAAAAATTATGCTGAGACGTTTACCGAAGCGTCCAGCCATATCTCCAAAATGATCTACCACTGATACCCGACATTTGCGTTCCGGTCATTGTCCCAGAGGACAATGACCTTCGATACAATAGCTCCCCCACAGGGTCTGGCTTAGCAACATCCTGGCGGGAGCCAGCCATTCATTTTTCGGTAATTGGCAAGGTCGGCCCTCGGGGATGCGTACGAATTGTCTCAAACAGGAACAGATCGATGTTTGTCAATGTCAACGCCCATCCTGGCAGCAAGCCGAAGGCTCTCGGGCAGCTCGGCGAGCTTTCACGGGCACGGGTAATCGCGAGCGAATTCAAATACAAAAGGGGCACGGAGATCTTTGGGGAGGCGGAGCCCGCCGATTATATCTACCAGGTCGTTGATGGTGCGGTTCGTACCCACAAGCTCCTCTCCGATGGACGCCGCCAGATCGGCGCTTTCCATCTTGCGGGAGATATTTTTGGGCTGGAGAACGGTGCCGCCCACCGATTTACCGCGGAGGCAATCGTCGAGACGACGGTACGGCTGATGAAGCGGTCCAGCCTTGAGCACGTAGCGGAAACCGACGCCCAGGTGACGCTCGATCTCCTGAATATGACAACGAGCAACCTCCGGCATGCCGAGGACCACATGCTGCTGCTCGGGCGCAAGACGTCGCTGGAACGCGTCGCCGCATTCCTGCGCGAGATGGACCCCCGCCTGACCGCCGCCGGCGTGATGGCCCTTCCGATGTCGCGTCGCGATATCGCCGACTATCTGGGCCTGACGCTCGAAACGGTGTCCCGGGCGCTGTCGCATCTGCACGGCATGGGTATTCTCGGCTTCCTGGGCCAGACCCGACGGCAAATCGTATTGCTGGATCGGGTCCGGTTAGCGGAGATGGACCTTTAGGGCGAAGCTAAATCGCGACTTCATTTCCGGGAAGCCCGCCGAACCATGCGCCAAATATCCGGCGTAGCGAACCGGCGATTCGAGATTCATCGAATGTCCAATGCCCAGCACCGGGATTAACGGGCAATCTGGCATGGCTGCTGCCGTAGCCTTGAGATCGGCAGCCGCAATCCAGCCATCCTTCTCGCCCCACAACACCGAATGCGGATGCCTGATCTCGCGCCATGCGCCGTTCCAGGGCACCGCTCTCCCGCGATCCAGATTGAGATTGAAGGGCGTACCGAGCCAGAACGCCTTCGGACGCGCCGAATGCCTGCTCCCCCGCCGTCGAGAGCCGGCACGAGCAGGTGCGCAAACTAAGGGACGATATGCTGTCCGGCATTGGTGAGGAACGCGGCATCGACCGAGAGGCAGCGATCCCGGCAATGGCGTCGAATCCCAAGGCGGAAGCCTTGATACAAATCAAAACCTCCGGCTGGCGCCGCGACACGCTCGGTTGCGAGCCTGCAAGTGCATCGATTTTGGAGTCTCCAATGAGAGCTGTGTTTCGGCATGGAATAAGGGCTCTGACTCACTTTTGATGCAGTTTGGCGGATGTCTGGCGCTTTGATTGGGG
>OEIU01001491.1_pt1 | contig 14896 bp, 12 predicted proteins | sample 1539221 | NCBI WGS metagenome assembly OEIU01 (sample SAMN03792071, study PRJEB22550) | activated sludge metagenome | feature: wastewater treatment plant; material: activated sludge; isolation source: Wastewater treatment plant of a petroleum refinery complex | place: Argentina: Zarate | collected...
ACGTGGCCGCCCTCGTGACCGGCGAATGGAACACCAACGGCAACTGCCTGCTGGTCACCGGTGCGACCTATCCCACCGAGCTGGCCGAAGTCAGGCGCATCGTCGGCGACCTGCCGCTGCTCGTGCCGGGCATCGGCGCGCAGGGCGGCGATGTCGAGGCCGTGCTGCGCAACGGCCAGTCGGCCGATGGCACGGGCCTCCTGATCTCCTCCTCGCGCGCCATCCTTTACGCTGGCGGCGGCGATGATTTCGCCAATGCGGCGCGCGAGGCCACGCTGTCGCTGCGCGAGGAAATCAATCGCCATCGCGGCGCGAACGCGGCTTAGGGATTCGCCATGTTCACCGTGGCACTGACCGGTGGGATCGCTTCAGGCAAGTCGGCCGTCGAGCAGCGCTTCGCGGCGCGCGGCATCGAGATCATCGATGCCGACCAGGTCGCGCGCGAGGTGGTGGCGATCGGCACGCCCGGGCTTGCCGCGATCATCGATGCATTCGGTGCCGGCGTGCTCGCCGCCGATGGTTCGCTGGATCGGCAGCAGATGCGCCAGCGTGTCTTCGCCGACGCCGCCTCGCGACGTCGCCTCGAGGCCATCATCCACCCACTCGTGCGCCGTTCGATGTTGCGGCGCGCCGGCGCAGTGCGCAGCGCGTACGGCATGCTAGTGATTCCGCTTTTCGTCGAGTCCGGCGAATACGGCTGGGTCGATCGTGTTCTCGTTGTCGATGTGCCGCGCGAAATCCAGATTGCCCGCCTGCTCAAGCGCGATGGCGTCAGCCGGGAACTGGCCGAGTCGATGCTCGACGCCCAGGCCACGCGCGAGCAGCGTCTCGCCGTGGCCGACGACGTCATCGACAACCGGGGCGACATTGAGGCGCTGGATGATGCCGTCGAGTCGCTGCACAGGAAGTACCTGGCGCTCGCCGGCTAGCCCCGCTGCGTCCAGTCGGTGCTCCCATCGCCTCCGTATTGCGCACGGCAGGACTGACGGCGTACCAGCTTGCGCGCCCAGCCGGCGCATTGGCCGATGTTCGTCGCCGGGCTGCCGACGCCGACTGTCATCATCGCATCAAGGAAATTCAACAGCCGGACCGGGTCGGCGCCAACGACCTACTGCAGGTCGACCGAGGCATGGACGAAACTCGCACTTTGCATCTGCAACTGCTGCGACAAGCTGGCGTTGACCGGTGGGCCCGGGCCGACCAGATTGATGTTGGGCGGAACGAGGTCCTGGGTGGAAGAGACGTCGCAGGTTTCGTCGAGATCGGACTTCCAGCGCAGGCTGCCGCGGGTGCAGTCGATGAACGCGGCCAGCGAGTTTGAAGTCGGGGTTGTCGGGAGATTGGGCGTTCCGCACTTCCGTTCGTCGGCCATGCCGCAGTGCGTGAAAGAGCCTCATTGGCCCCGAAGCCGGTTGAAAGGGGCCGTCGTGAACGGGGGGAGGGGGGTGCCGAAGCGGACCGTGTGTCGGGCGAATTCGCCAAACCGATACCGTACCACTATGGCCAGAGCGCGCGAATCGCGGCAATTCCCTGGAAGCCGTGCTCGTGCGACGTGCACAGGTCGGTTCTGTCGAGTCCGCCGAGGGCGTACACAGGTAGCGAAGCCTCGGCCAGGAGAAGCGCTGCGCACGCCCAGCCCAGCGGGACTGCCTGCGCGTGCGTCGAGGTGGGTCTTACCGGCGAGAGCGTAGCGAAATCTGCGCCAATTGCGGCCGCATGCGCAAGTTCACCGGCATTGTGGCAGGACACGCCGACCCACTTGTTGCCCGCCATCGGCCGCCGTCGCAGGGTTCGTGCGGCATGAAACGGCAGGTGGACCCCGTCCAGGCCGAGCACGCCGGCCAGCTCGAAATCGGCATTCAGCAACACGTGGGCGCCATGGGCGCGGCAGAGGTCGCGGACGGGGCGGGCCAGTGCCGCCGTTTCCGCCCTTGGCCAGCCGGGCAGGCGCAGCTGGACCAGGCGGATTCCATCGGCCAGCGCGGATTCCAGGCGGACGAGGAAGTCTGGAACCCCGCCCGTGGCGGGCACCGGAGTGATCAGATAGCGTTCGGGCAGGCGCAGTGAAGTGACCACCGGCCAGTCCGCTGCCGGCAACCATGCCCGCTCGATCCGTTGCGGTTCGATCCATGCAATGCGCTGGTTCTCGCGCGGATGCAGCGTGCCTTCGTACGCGCTGACTTCATGGACGTCGAGGACGATCCGATCGAACGGCACGGCGATGCGCCTGCACCCGATGCGGGCGCGGATGCCAAGCTCTTCGTGAAGTTCACGCGCCAGCGCCGCTTCGGCGGTCTCGCCCGGCTCGACCTTGCCACCGGGAAACTCCCAGAATCCGGCCAGGTCCTTGCCGGGTGGGCGCTGCGCAAGCAGCACCCGACCCTGTGCATCGCGCACTATTCCTGCGACGACACGGATCCGGGCGCTACCGGCGGATGCAGATTCGGCCACGGCTGGCATCAGTGCCGCGATCCGCGGTGCCGCGACCGCCTCGCGATGGTCGCGACGGCCCTGCCCAGCCCGTCAGTTCAGGCTGCCGTGGCACTGCTTGTACTTCTTGCCCGAGCCGCACGGGCACGGATCATTGCGACCGACTTTCGGCGCTTCGCGCATCATCGGCACCGAGGCCTGGGCATTGCTCTGCAACGCTGCCGGCGCTTCCTCATCACCGTAGCCGGGTGGCTGGGCGTGCTGGAACTGCCTTGTCTTCGCCTGTGCTTCGGCTTGCGCGCGCTGCTCGGCCTCGAGTGCGCGAACCTCTTCCTCGCTGCGGATGCGCACGCGCGCCAGCAGCTGCACGAGTTCGTGCTTGATGCGCTCGAGCATCTGCTGGAACAGCAGGAACGATTCGCGCTTGAACTCCTGCTTGGGCTGCTTTTGCGCATAGCCGCGCAGGTAGATGCCCTGGCGCAGGTAATCCATGCTGGTCAGGTGTTCCTTCCAGCAGTTGTCGACGACCGACAGCATCACGTGTTTCTCGAGCGAGCGCATGGTCTCCTCGCCGAGCAGCGTTTCCTTCTCGCGGAACAGGCGCGCGGCGGCGTCCTCGACGCGGGCGAGTATCGAATCCGCGTCGGCCTCTTCCTGGTCCTCGAGCCAGCCTTTCAGGTCGAGCTTGAGGCCGAACTCCGATTCGAGCTCCTTCTCGAGCCCGACGATGTTCCACTGGTCGTCGACCGAATTGGGTGGCACGAAACGACGCACGAGTTCGGCGAAGACATCCTCGCGGATGCTCGCCACGGTTTCGCCGACGCCCTCGCTTTCGAGCAGTTCGTTGCGCTGTTCGTAGATGACCTTGCGCTGGTCGTTGGCGACATCGTCGAACTCGAGCACGTTCTTGCGGAAGTCGAAGTTCTGCGCCTCGACCTTGCGCTGCGCGTTCATGATCTGCTTGGTGACCATGCGATCCTGGATGGCGTCTTCTTCCTTCATGCCGAACATGCGCATGAGCCCGGCTACGCGTTCGCCCATGAAGATGCGCAGCAGGTTGTCTTCCAGCGACAGGTAGAAGCGGCTTGAACCCGGGTCGCCCTGGCGGCCGGAACGACCGCGCAGCTGGTTGTCGATGCGCCGCGATTCGTGGCGTTCGGTGCCGATGATGCGCAGGCCGCCGGCTTCCAGCACGGTGGCGTGGCGCAGCTTCCATTCCGCCGTGACGCGCTCGCGCTCGGCCTTGGAGGTCTCTTCCGGCAGTGCGGCCAGCTCGGCTTCGAGGTTGCCGCCAAGCACGATGTCGGTACCGCGACCGGCCATGTTGGTGGCGATGGTGACCACGCCGGGACGCCCGGCCTGGGCGACGATGATCGCCTCGCGTTCGTGCTGCTTGGCGTTGAGCACCTCGTGCGGCACGTTCGACTTGGTCAGCAGGCCGGACAGGTATTCCGAGGTCTCGATCGATGTCGTGCCGACCAGCACGGGCTGCTTGCGCTCGTAGCAATCCTTGATGTCGTCGATGATCGCGTCGTACTTGTTCTTGGCCTTGAGGAAGACCACGTCCGGCTCGTCCTTGCGCACCATCGGCCGGTGCGTCGGGATGACCACGACCTCGAGGCCGTAGATCGACTGGAACTCGAACGCTTCGGTATCGGCGGTGCCGGTCATGCCGGCCAGCTTCTTGTACAGACGGAAGTAGTTCTGGAAGGTGATCGAGCCGAGCGTCTGGTTCTCGCGCTGGATCGGCACGCCCTCCTTCGCCTCGACCGCCTGGTGCAGGCCGTCGGACCAGCGCCGCCCGGCCAGGGTGCGCCCGGTGAACTCGTCGACGATGATCACTTCGCCGTCGCGCACGATGTAGTCGACGTCGCGCTGGTAGATGGCATGCGCGCGCAGGCCGGCATTGAGGTGATGGACGACGGCAAGATGCTTGGTGTCGTAGAGGCTTTCGCCCTCGCCGATGATGCCGTCGCGGCGCAGCAGCACTTCGGCGTGCTCCATGCCGGCTTCCGACAGGTGCACCTGGCGCTGTTTTTCGTCGACCCAGAAATCACCCTCGCTGTCTTCCTTCTCCTGGCGCACGAGCTTGGGCACCAGGCGGTTGACCTTGACGTAGAGCTGCGGTGATTCGTCGGTCGGGCCGGAAATGATCAGCGGCGTGCGCGCCTCGTCGATCAGGATCGAGTCGACCTCGTCGACGATGGCGAACTGGAGCGTGCGCTGGTAGCGCTGTTCCTTCGACTGCGCCATGTTGTCGCGCAGGTAGTCGAAGCCGAATTCGTTGTTGGTGCCGTAGGTGATGTCGGCATCGTAGGCGCCGCGCTTGTCGGCGTGGTCCATGCCCGGATAGACGACACCGACGCTCATGCCGAGGAAGTTGTAGATGCGGCCCATCCAGCCGGAGTCGCGGCGGGCGAGGTAGTCGTTGACGGTGACGACGTGCACGCCCTTGCCGGCCAATGCATTGAGATAGACCGGCAGGGTGCCGACCAGGGTCTTGCCTTCGCCGGTACGCATTTCGGCGATCTTGCCCATGTGCAGGACCATGCCGCCGATCAGCTGCTCGTCGTAGTGGCGCAGGCCGATGACGCGCCTGGCCGCTTCGCGCACGACGGCGAAGGCTTCGGGAAGGACCGAATCGAGTGACTCGCCGTCGCTGACCCGCTTGCGGAATTCGTCGGTCATGCCGCGCAGGGCCGCGTCGTCCATGGCTTCGAAGCGCGGCTCGAGTGCGTTGATGCGCACCACGGTCTTGTTCAGCGTGCGCAGGATGCGCTCATTGCGGCTGCCAAAAATGCTGGTCAGGAAACGTTGCAACATCGGTCTTTGTTGTCCGGATAGGGCCGCGGGGCCCGCGCGAGGCGGCACGGCAGAAAAGCGAAGGCCGCCGATGATACGGCGGCCTCGGCATAACACCAAGCTAGCTGGGGGTTACATTGGCCGATTCAAGGGCGGTTTGGCTGCCTTTTCGCTGGTCTCAGGCCTTGTTGGCGCGGGTCGAGCGCACATAGGCCATCGGATTGACCGGGCGCCCGTTGAGCCAGACCTCGAAATGGCAATGCGGGCCGGTCGAACGGCCGCTCGAGCCGACCTTGGCGATGACCTGGCCGACGTGCACGCGGGTCCCGACTTCGACCACGTTGCGTGAATTGTGCGCATAGCGGGTCATGTAGCCGTTGCCGTGATCGATCTCGACCACGTTGCCGTAACCGTTGCGCACCGCCGAGTAGGTCACCACGCCCTCGGCGACGGCGAGCACGTCGCTGCCCATCGGCACGTCGAAATCGACGCCGAGGTGGACAGCCTGGCGCCCGGTGATCGGATCGGTGCGCGAGCCGTAGCCTGACGCCACGTAGCCATGCGCGACCGGCATGCCGGTCGGCAGCAGGGCGTTGTCGATCTTGCGGTCGAACAGCAGGTTCTCGAGCACGCCCAGTTGCGCTTCCTGGCGCTCGAACTCGGCGCGCAGGCTGTCGATGTCACTGACCAGAGGCAGCGGCGAGGCATTCTCGGAAAGCGCCTCTTCCGGGCCACCCAGGGCCGGTTCCGAGGCGAAATCGAATTCGCCGTCCTCGAGCTTGCCGACCTGGGTCAGGCGGTCGCCGAGGGCATTCAGGCGGGTTGCCTGGGCGCGCAACTGGCCGATCTGCATGGCCAGCGCGTCGAGGTTGCGCCGCGAATCGCTTTCCAGGCTGCCCAGTTCGCCCTTCTGCAGTTCGATCTGGGCGCGCAGCGCCAACAGATCGCGCATCGCCGCATCCCGCGGATTGACTGTCAGCACGGCGACGGCAAAGCCGATTCCGGCAAACAGCAGGAAGACCGCGCCTATCAGCGAACCGGCCAGCACGCGACCGCGTTTGCTGCCAAGATCGATGCAACGCGGGGTCGAATGGGATTTCGCGACTAAAATGATGTTCATTGATTGTTCGCCGAATGGGTTTCGCCATGCAGCAAGGCCGTCCACCCCGCAAACCGCAAACGCGCACCCTGGTGCCGATCGCGGAATGTGCCGCCCTCGGCACGCTCGCGAGACGCGCGCGCGCTTTGGACCTGCTGGATGGAAAACTTCGCCACCACTTGCCCGACGCGCTGGCCCGCGAATGTCGCCTCGCGGATCTGCGCAACGGACGGCTAGTTTTTCTTGCGACGAGTCCGACATGGGCCACGCGCCTGCGGTTGCACCAGGCAATCCTGCTGGCCGAGGCCCGCGCCACCAGTGGCGGCGCTGTCGAACACTTCGTTGTGAAAGTGGCTGCCCTGCCGCCCGTTCCCCCGGAACCGGTCAGATCAAAACCGCTTTCCACCACCGCCGCAAACCATCTGCGCTCGGCGGCAAAAACCATCTCGGACCCGGAACTTCAGGCCCTGTACCTCGAATTGGCGTCCCTCGCCTCTAGTGATTCCCCACCGGAAACCTGACGGCTTCCTGCTCCCCTGAACCCAGGGGCCCCGGGGCGGGGTCCCTGCTGCAACTGCATGAATCAAAGCGCCTGCGCGGGATGCGCATAGGAAATCGGCGCCTTGGACTCATCATCGAAGCTGACCTCCTCCCAGGCTGTCTTGTCGGCCAGCAAGGCGCGCAGCAGCGTGTTGTTGAGCGCGTGGCCGGACTTGTAGCCATAGAATGCGCCAATCAGGCTGCGCCCGAGGAGATACAGGTCACCAATTGCGTCGAGGATCTTGTGTTTTACGAATTCGTCCTCGTAGCGCAAACCGTCCTCGTTGAGGACGCGGTAGTCATCCAGCACGATCGAGTTGTCCATCGACCCGCCGAGGGCGAGATTGCGCTCGCGCAGCATCTCGATGTCGCGCATGAAGCCGAAAGTGCGCGCACGGCTGACTTCCTTGACGAAGGAGGTGGTCGAAAAGTCGATTTCGCTGGTCGATGTGCGCTTGGCGAACATCGGATGGTCGAAGTCGATCGAGAAACCGACCTTGAAACCATCGAAGGGCTCGAAACGGGCCCACTTGTCATCGTCACGCACGGTGACGGATTTCTTGATGCGCACGAAGCGCTTGGCCTTGGCCTGCTCCTCGATCCCGGCCGACTGCAGCAGGAAGACGAAGGGGCCCGCGCTGCCGTCCATGATCGGGACTTCGGGAGCCGACAGGTCGACGTAGGCATTGTCGATGCCCAGGCCGGCTATCGCCGACAGCAGGTGTTCGATCGTGGCGATGCGCACATCGCCCTTGACCAGGGTCGTCGAAAGCCGCGTATCGCCTACGTTTTCGCAACAGGACCGGATTTCCACCGGTTCGGGAAGGTCCACGCGCCGGAATACGATTCCCGTATCGACCGCAGCCGGACGCAAGGTCATATAGACCTTGTCACCCGTGTGGAGACCTACGCCTGTCGCCCTTATTACATTTTTGAGCGTGCGTTGTTTAATCATTTTCGTTGGTCTGACCCCTGGGGCAGGAGCATCAAAACGCCGGGGAGAGTAGCACAGCAAACCAGTCAGGGATAGTTAAGCCGATGTCAAAATCAGACATCTGTTGCACTTAAGCAACACCCCCGGAAAGCCTTGCGATTGCGGGTCCGCAGCGATTTCCACGGGCCGAGGAGCGGCCAGTTGCTGGCCGCTCCCGGAAGTTTTCGACGGTCGTGCAGGCCGCTGCGGCGCCACGCAGCGGCATCGGGGCCTTGGTCCCCCGACCTTGCGACGGTCAGGGGTGGCAGGACCGACCCGGGGCGGATCGGTCCAGGCCTGCCAGGATCAACGGGATGCTTGAGTTTTTCCTTGATGTTTCCTCAATCGGCCTGGCGGCGCAGGAACGCCGGAATGTCGAGATAGTCGATCTGGTTGTCGCTCGAGGCGCTGGCCTGCTCGGCCGGCATCTGCACGGCGGAACCCGAGGGCACCCGACCCGGCACGCCCGCATAGTCGACTTCTCCGGTCGTGGCATTGCGCACCACCCGCATCGGCGGACGCGGCGCAATGATGGCTTCGCGCTCGCGCTCGCTGCGTACCGGCTGGCGCACGGCGTTGCGGTTGAGGCCGGTTGCCACCACGGTCACGCGGATCTCGTCCTGCAGTTCCGGATCGAGTGCCGTGCCGATGACCACGGTCGCGTCCTCGCTGGCGAACTCGTGGATGACCTGGCCGATGTCGTCGAACTCGCGCATGGTCAGGTTGTGGCCAGCGGTGACGTTGACCAGGATGCCGCAGGCGCCGGCGAGGTTGATGTCCTCGAGCAACGGGTTGTTGATGGCCGCCTCGGCGGCGGCCACGGCCCGGTCGTCGCCGCGCGCGCTGCCGCTGCCCATCATGGCCATGCCCATTTCCGACATCACGGTGCGCACGTCGGCAAAATCGACATTGATCAGGCCCGGACGGGTGATCAGGTCGGCGATGCCCTGGACCGCGCCGAGCAGCACGTCGTTGGCCTGCTTGAACGCGCTGAGCAGGGTCACGTCGCGACCGAGCACGGTCAGCAGCTTCTCGTTCGGCACCGTGATCAGCGAATCGACGTGCTGGTTGAGGTCCTCGATGCCCTTGAGCGCGACCTGCATGCGCCGGCGCCCCTCGAACGGGAACGGCTTGGTGACCACGGCGACGGTCAGGATACCCATCTCCTTGGCCAGCTGCGCCACCACCGGTGCCGCACCGGTACCGGTTCCACCACCCATGCCGCAGGTAATGAAGACCATGTCCGCGCCCTGCAGCAGTTCGCAGATGCGCTCGCGGTCCTCGAGTGCGGCCTGGCGGCCCACTTCGGGGTTGGCGCCGGCACCGAGGCCCTTGGTCACGTTGGCGCCCAGTTGCAGGGTGTGCTTGGCCCCGCTGTTCTTCAGTGCCTGCGCGTCGGTATTCGCGCAGACGAAATCAACGCCCTCGATCTGGGCATTGACCATGTGGCTGACGGCATTGCCGCCGCCACCACCGACACCGATGACCTTGATCACCGCGTTCGGTTCCATCCTCTCGATCAACTCAAACATTTTCCCGTCCTCCGTCGGCTTCAGCCGTATTGATTTGATGAACCCCGTCCGCGCGGCGACCCTGCCTTGCGTACGTCTTGCCCCGAGCTGGCGCGCCCCGGGCCTTGCAACCGTCTCGGTTGCCCCGCCGCGCGTCCTGCGCAACGGGTACTGCCTGTCGGGCACCGGCGATGCCGGTGCTCAGAAATTTCCCTTGAACCAATTTGATACGCGATCCCAAACCCCACCGACGGCTTCAACACCGCGGCGCGGCCCGTGCGCGCTTTGCCTGCTGCCATACAACAACAGCCCCACCCCGGTCGCATGGATCTGGTTGGAAACCACGTCGGCGAGTCCGGTGACGTGCTGCGGCGTGCCCAGCCGCACCGGCATGTGGAACACTTCTTCGGCGAGATCGACCACGCCTTCCATCTTGGCCGCGCCGCCGGTCAGCACGATGCCGGCGGCGACCAGGTTCTCGTAGCCGGAACGGCGCAACTCGGCCTGGGCCAGCGAGAACAGTTCCTCGTAGCGCGGCTGCACCACTTCAGCGAGGGTCTGCCGGGCCAGCCGGCGCGGCGGCCGATCGCCGACGCTCGGTACCTGGATGGTTTCCTCGGCATGGGCGAGCTGGGCCAGCGCACAGGCGTACTTGACCTTGATCTCCTCGGCATGCGCGGTCGGCGTGCGCAGGGCCACGGCGATGTCGTTGGTCACCTGGTCGCCGGCGATCGGCAGCGACGCGGTATGCCGGATCGCGCCCTGGGTGAAGATGGCGATGTCGGTGGTGCCGGCGCCGATGTCGACCAGGCAGACCCCGAGTTCGCGCTCGTCCTGGGTGAGCACGGCAAAGCTCGAGGCGACCTGCTGCGGAACGAGGTCGTCGACGCGCAAGCCGCAGCGCGAGACGCACTTGCGGATGTTCGCTGCGGCGCTCATCGCGCCGGTGACCAGGTGCACGCGCGCCTCGAGGCGCACGCCGCACATGCCGATCGGGTGGCGGATGCCCTCCTGGCCATCGATCACGTAGTCCTGCGGCTCGAGGTAGAGGCGTTCCTGGTCGGCCGGTATGGCGACGGCGCGGGCGGCCTCGATGACGTGCTCGCGGTCGGCCTCGGTCACCTCCTTGTCGCGGATCGGCACGATGCCGTGCGAGTTCAGGCAGCGGATGTGGCTGCCGGCGATGCCGGCATAGACCGAGCGGATCTCGCAACCGGCCATCAGTTCGGCTTCCTCGATCGCGCGCTGGATCGACTGCACGGTCGACTCGATGTCGACGACCACGCCGCGCTTGAGCCCGTGCGAGGGATGCGAGCCGATGCCCATGATTTCGACCGGCTGGCCGGGCTCATGCTCGCCGACGATGGCGACGATCTTCGAGGTGCCGATGTCGAGGCCCACGATCAGGTTCTTTTCAGACTTTCGATTCATCGTTGCTCAGGCCTGGCCGGCCGGCACTGGACCGGGTGTAGGGGAAGAAGGTGGCGCTTCGGGCAAACCCCAGCGCATCGCGAATCCGTTTTCGTAACGCAGGTCGACATACACCGGCGGACCGTTGTTGCCGGCGGCCAGCTGCGGCCAGACGTCGAGGAAGCGTTTCAGGCGCTGGCGCGCATCGACCCGGCCGATCTCGATCAGCGCGCCGCTGGCCAGGGTCAGTCGCCAGCTGCCGCGCGCGCTCAGTTCGATGGCGCGCACCGACAGGCCGCTGCCGGAAAATTCGCGCATGCATTCGGCATGGAAGGCGATCACTTCGGCGAGGCGCTCGTCGGGACCGGCCAGTTGCGGCAGGCCCTGCATGGCGTCGGCACCGGGCACTTCGAACAGCTCGCCGCTGCGGCTGATCAGGCGGTCCGCGCCCCAGCGCGCGAACGGCTGGCGCTCGTAGACGGTCAGGCGCAGCGTATCGGGCCATTGCTTGCGGGCCTCGACGCGCTCGACCCAGGGCAACTGGCCGACCGCCTTCTGCACGTCGGTCAGCTGCACGGCGAAGAATCCCCTGGCCAGGTGGTTCTCGACGGTGGCGCGGATCTGCTCGGCGCTGACATGCGCGTATTCGGCACGCAGCTCGATCTTGCGTACCGGCCAGCGCTGCGAGGCGAACCAGCCGTTGAGCACGCCGACGATGGGCAGGGCGACCAGGGTCAGGGCGATGCCCCAGGCCATCCATTTCAGCGGCAGGGGGCCCTTCACGAGGCATCCCTCCCCAGCGAGGTCTCGAGGATCCTCCAGCACAGGCTCTCGAAATCGATGCCGACCGCGCGTGCGGCCTTGGGCACCAGCGAGTGACTGGTCATGCCGGGCGTCGTGTTGACCTCTAGCAGGAAATTGTTGCCCTGGCGGTCGCGCATGACGTCGACGCGACCCCAGCCGGAGCAGCCGGCGCTATCGAAGGCGGCCAACGCCACCGCACGAATCGCCGATTCGGCCTCGCCTTCGAGGCCCGGGCACAGGTATTCGGTGTCCTCGGCGACGTACTTGGCGTGGTAGTCGTAATAGTCGCCCTTCGGCACGATGCGGATCGACGGCAACGCCTCGCGGCCAAGGATGCCGACGGTCAGTTCGGCCCCTTCGACCAGCTGTTCGATCAGCAGCTCGCCGTCGTAGCGCGCGGCCAGTTCGATCGCGGCGGGCAGGTCGGCCGGCGAGAACACGCGGGTGATGCCAACGCTGGAGCCTTCATGCGACGGCTTGACGATCGCCGGATAGCCGATCGAGGCGATCGCGCCCTCGAGGTCGTCGCCGGAGCGGTAGGAGACGAAGCGCGGCGTGGGCAAGCCGACCGCCTGCCAGACCTGCTTGGTACGCACCTTGTCCATGGCCAGCGCGGAGCCGAGGATGCCGCTGCCGGTGTAGGGCACGCGCAGCGCATCGAGCGCGCCCTGCAACATGCCGTCCTCGCCGCCACGGCCGTGCAGGATGTTGAACACGCGTGCGTAGTGGCCAGCGCGCAGGGCGTCGAGCAAGGCGGGGATGCCATCGACCGGATAGGCATCGACGCCCCGCGCGCGCAGCGCTTCGAGCACGTTGCGCCCGGAGTCCAGCGAGACTTCGCGTTCGGCCGAGGTGCCGCCGTAGGCGACGGCGACACGGCCGAAGCGGCGCGGGTCGGTCGTATGCAGGTTCATGATCGTTGGGCCCTCAGGTCCGGGTCGCTGGCGAGCTCGCTGGCGGCGGCGCCGATGTCGCCGGCGCCGAGCAGCATCAGCATGTCGCCATCTTCGAGCAGGCTCGGCAGCGCCGCGCGCAGGTCGCGCGGGTGTTCCACGAGGACCGGGTCGACCTTGCCGCGTGCGCGCACTGCACGTGCCAGCGCCCTTGCATCGGCGTTGGCGATCGGCGCTTCGCCGGCCGGATAGACCTCGGTCAGGACCAGCACGTCGACATCGGCGAGCCCGCGCGAGAAGTCATCGAGCAGGTCGCGCGTGCGCGAATAGCGGTGGGGCTGGAAGGCGACGACGAGGCGCTTTTCCGGCCAGCCGCCGCGCGCCGCCGCGAATACCGCGGCGAGTTCGCTGGGGTGGTGGCCGTAGTCGTCGATGAGCTGCACGCGACCGTGGTCGAGGAGCAGCTCGCCGCGCATCGAGAAGCGCCGCCCGACACCCAGGAAACGGGCCAGCGCCGCCTGCATGGCGACTGGCGAGACGCCAAGCTGCCAGCCGACCGCGCAGGCCGCCAGCGCGTTCAGCACGTTGTGCCGGCCGGGAAGGTTCAGGGTCACCGCAACCGCTTCGTCGAGCTCCGGAAGGCTGAGGTCGAACAGCATGCGCGCGCCCTGCTGGCGCACGTTGCTGGCGCGGATGTCGGCCTCGCTGTCGATGGCATAGGTCAGCGTCCGTCGCGGCGTCAGCGCGGCCAGCGCGGCGACTTCGGGATCATCGACGCAGAGCACGGCGAGGCCGTAGAACGGCAGCCGGTGCAGGAACTGGTCGAAGGCGATCTTGACCTGGCCAAAATCGCCGCCGTAGTTCTCGAGGTGGTCGAGGTCGATGTTGGTGACGATGGCGATGACCGGCGACAGCATCAGGAACGAGCCGTCCGATTCGTCGGCCTCGGCGACCAGGTATTCGCCGGTGCCGAGGCGCGCATTGGCGCCTGCCGCGTTGAGCTGGCCGCCGATGACGAAGGTCGGATCGAGCCCCGCTTCGGCAAGCACGCTGGCGACCAGGCTGGTGGTGGTGGTCTTGCCATGCGTGCCGGCGACGGCGATGCCGCGGCGGAAGCGCATCAGCTCACCGAGCATCTCGGCGCGCGGCACGACAGGAATGCGGCGCTCGTGCGCGGCGACCAGTTCCGGGTTGTCCTCGCGGATCGCGCTGGACACGACCAGCACGTCGACGTCGGCCACATGCGCGGCGGAATGCTCGCGGTGCACGCTGATGCCGAGCGAAGCCAGGCGTCGCGTGGTCGCCGAATCGGCGCGGTCGGAGCCGCTCACGGTATAGCCGAGATTGTTCAGCACTTCGGCGATGCCACTCATGCCGACGCCGCCGATGCCGACGAAGTGCACGCGGCGGAAGTCCTGCATGATGTCGCCGTGGCGGCGCAGCTGCTGCGGAGTCATGCGGCCACCTCGACGCAGACCTCGGCAATGCGCGCGGTGGCGTCCGGGCGTGCCAGGCCGCGCGCGGCCACCGCCATTTTCAGCAGGCGCGGGCGATCGCGATCGAGCGCATCGAGACAGCTGCCGAGGCGGCTGACGAAGCCGTCGCCCTCGGCGACCAGCAGTGCCGCGCCGGCCTCGACGAGCACCTCGGCGTTGCGTGACTGGTGATCGTCGGCGGCCTGCGGGAACGGAACGAGGATCGCGCCGACGCCGGCGGCACACAGTTCCGCCAGGGTCAGCGCGCCGGCCCGGCAGATGACGAGATCCGCCCAGGCATAGGCCGCCGCCATGTCGCCGATGAAGGCTTCGACGTCCGCTTCGACGGATGCATTCGCATACAGCGCGCGGGTCTTCTCGAGATGGCGTTCGCCGCACTGGTGGCGCACCTGCAGCGGCACCCGGTCGCCGCGCCGGCGGATGACTTCGGGCAACATCACGTTGAGGCTTTGCGCGCCCTGGCTGCCACCGAGCACGAGGATGCGCACCGCACCCTCGCGGCCGCCGAGCCGCTGCTGCGGCGTGGGCAGGCGGGTGATTTCGCCGCGTACCGGATTGCCGGTCCATGCGGCGCCCTTGATGCTTCCGGAGAATCCTTCCAGGACACGCCGGGCAAGGCGAAGCAGCAGGCGGTTGCTCATCCCGGGCACGCGGTTCTGTTCGTGCACGACCAGCGGAATGCGCGCCAGCCATGCGGCGATGCCGCCCGGCGCGGCGGCATAGCCACCCATCGAAAGCACGCTGCGCGGGCGCAGGCGGTGCATCACCCTGCGCGCGGCGATGACCGCCCGCAGCAGGCGCAAGGGCGCCGCCAGCAGGGTCAGCAGGCCCTTGCCGCGAACACCGGAAAAATCGAGGGTCTCCAGCGTGAAGCCCGCCTCGGGGACGAGCCGCGTCTCGAGTCCGGCGCGGCCGCCCACCCAGACCACCGGCACGCC
>OEIU01001492.1_pt1 | contig 14892 bp, 15 predicted proteins | sample 1539221 | NCBI WGS metagenome assembly OEIU01 (sample SAMN03792071, study PRJEB22550) | activated sludge metagenome | feature: wastewater treatment plant; material: activated sludge; isolation source: Wastewater treatment plant of a petroleum refinery complex | place: Argentina: Zarate | collected...
GCTCATGCACAGCCGCGAGTTGGTGTCGACGTTGTTGGTGCCGATCAAGCCCTTGGCCAGCTTGTTGAAGACGTAGTAGTCCTCGGTCAGCAACTGGCCCGACAGGTACAGGCCGACGGCATCGGGGCCGTCGCGCATCACGATGCCGGCGAAGCGCGCCGCCACCTCGTCCAGCGCCGCGTCCCAGGCCACCGGCTGCAGCGGCTGGCTGCGCGCGGCGCGGCGCAGCGGCTGCAGCGCACGCACCTGCTGCGTGATGTGCGCCGCGGCGGTCAGATGCAGCGTACTGCCCTTGGTGCACAGCCGCCCGAAGTTGGCCGGGTGCTCGGGATCGCCGCGCACGCCGGTGATGCGCGCGCCGTCGCTGTCGATGATCACGCCGCAGCCGACGCCGCAGTACGGGCAGGTGGAACGGGTCTGCATCGGCGCAGGTTCAGGCAGCCAGCGGATCGACGGCGTGTTCCAGCAGCTCGCGCGCGTCCAGGTGCACGCAGCCGCCGCTGACGCGTACCGCAAACTTCGGCGTGCAGCCGGCATCGGGGGCGCGCGCGCAGCCGTCGGCCAGGCCGATGCTCCAGTTGTGCAGCGGACAGGCGACGCCGTCGCCGGCCACGATGCCCTGCGACAGCGGCCCGCCCTTGTGCGGGCAGCGGTCGAGCAGCGCGAACACGCGGTCGTCGGCGGTGCGGAACACGGCCACCGCGGCGCCGCGTTCGCGCGCCACGCGGCGCGCGCCGAGCACCGGGATGTCTTCGACGCGGCAGACGAAGCGCCACTCGTTCATGCGATCTCCTCGATCTTGATCACCGGCCGCAGCGGCTGGAACTGGCGCAGGTCGACCTGCGCCTGGTCGAACTCGAACCACGGGTCGGGTTCGCCGTCCAGCGCGAACTGCAGCCGCTCCCACAGCGCGCGGCGGCCTTCGGCGTCGTCGAGCACGCGCTTCTTCACGTAGTCCATGCCGACGCGCCGCAGGTAGTGCACGGTGCGCTCCAGGTACCAGCCTTCCTCGCGGTACAGCTGCAGAAAGGCACCGCTGTACTCGAGCACCTCGCCGGCGGTCTTCACCTTGACCAGGAACTGCGCCACCTCGGTCTTGATGCCGGCGTTGCCGCCAACATGGATCTCCCAGCCCGAATCGACGCCGACCACGCCCACGTCCTTGATGCCCGATTCGGCGCAGTTGCGCGGGCAGCCCGATACCGCCAGCTTGACCTTGTGCGGCGCGTACATGCGCCAGAGGGCCCGCTCCAGGTCCTGGCCCATCTTTGTCGAGTCCTGCGTGCCGAAGCGGCACCACTCGCTGCCCACGCAGGTCTTCACCGTGCGCAGCGCCTTGGCGTAGGCGTGGCCGCTGGGCATGCCCAGGTCCTGCCAGACCGCGGGCAGGTCTTCCTTCTTCACGCCGAGCAGGTCGATGCGCTGGCCGCCGGTGACCTTGACCGCGGGGATCTGGTACTTGTCCACCGCGTCGGCGATGCGGCGCAGCTCGGCGGCGCTGGTCACGCCGCCCCACATGCGCGGGATCACGCTGTAAGTGCCGTCCTTCTGGATGTTGGCGTGGCTGCGTTCGTTGATGAAGCGGCTCTGCGGATCGTCGCGCGCCTCCTTGGGCCAGGTGCTGAGCAGGTAGTAGTTGAGCGCCGGCCGGCAACTGGCGCAGCCGTTCGGCGTGCGCCAGTCGAGGCTGCGCTGCACCGCGTCGATGCTCAGCAGATGCAGCTTGCGGATGGCGTCGCGCACCACCTGGTGGCCATGCTCGGTGCAGCCGCACATGGCCTTGGTCTTGGGCGCGGCGCTGTAGTCGCCGCCGGCGCTGAACATCAGCAGCTGCTCCACCAGCCCGGTGCACGAGCCGCAGCTGGCGCTGGCCTTGGTGTGCTTGCGCACCTCGTCCAGCGTGAACAGGCCTTTGTCCTTGATGGCCTTGCAGATGGCCCCCTTGGTCACGCCGTTGCAGCCGCAGACCTCGTCGCTGTCGGCCATTGCCGCGGCCTTGCTGTGGCCTTCGTGGCCGGTATCGCCGAGGCTGGATTCGCCGAACATCAGCTTGTCGCGGATGTCGGCCACCTTGCGCCCTTCGCGCAGCAGCTTGAAGTACCAGCTGGCGTCCACCGTGTCGCCGTACAGGCAGGCGCCGATCAGCTTGTCGTCCTTGAGCACCAGCTTCTTGTAGACGCCGGCATAGGGGTCGCTGAGCACGATCTCCTCGGTGCCCTCGTCCCCAGGATGCCCGGATTGCGCGCCCATGAAGTTGCCGCAAGAGAACAGGTCGATGCCGGTGACCTTGAGCTTGGTGCTGGTCTGGCTGCCGCCGTAGCGGCCGATGCCGAAGTGCGCCAGGTGCGTCGCGCAGACCTTGCCCTGCTCGAACAGCGGCGCCACCAGGCCGTAGGCCACGCCGCGGTGCGCCGCGCATTCGCCGACCGCGTAGATGCGCGGGTCGGTCACCGTCTGCAGGGTGTCGTTGACGGCGATGCCGCGCTGGCAGTGCAGCCCGGCGCTTTCGGCCAGCGCGGTGTTCGGCCGGATGCCGGCGGCCATCACCACCAGGTCGGCCGGAATCTCGCGGCCGTCCTTGAAGCGCACGGCCCTGACGCGCGGTTGCGTGCCGGTCCCATCCACCGGTCCATCGATGCCCGGAATCAGCGCCTCGGTCTGCGCGCCCAGCTCGAAGCGGATGCCGCGCTCCTGCAGCGACTTGCGCAGCAGGCCACCGGCCATCTCGTCCAGCTGGCGCTCCATCAGCCACGGCATCAGATGCACGACCGTCACCTGCATGCCGCGGCGCGTCAGGCCGTTGGCCGCTTCCAGCCCGAGCAGGCCGCCGCCGATGACCACCGCATGCCGGTAGCGCGCGGCGGCGGCGATCATCGCCTCGGTGTCGGCGATGTCGCGGTAGGCGAGCACGCCGGCCAGGTCGTGGCCCGGCACCGGCAGCATGAAGGGCGTCGAGCCGGTGGCCAGCAGCAGCCGGTCGTAGGCGGCTTCGCCGCCGTCGCCGGCGACCACGCGGCGGCGCACGCGGTCGATGCGCTCGACCTTGCACCCCAGGTGCAGGCGGATGCCGTGCTCTTCGTACCACGACAGCGGGTTGAGCACGATCTGCTCGACCGTCTGCTCGCCGGCCAGCACCGGGCTGAGCAGGATGCGGTTGTAGTTCGGGTGCGGCTCGGCGCCGAACACGGTGATGTCGTACAGCTCGGGCGCGATCCGCAGCAGTTCCTCCAGCGTGCGCACGCCGGCCATGCCGTTGCCCACCAGCACCAGTTTCATCTTCTGCATGGTTGTCCTCGCTTCGCTTCAAAGACAAGGGGCCGCGGCCTCGACGTGGCCCTGCCGCGTGTACAGGAAATCCAGCACCTGCTTGCGGCAATGCAGGTAGTGCCGGTCCTCGGCCAGCGCGACGCGCTCGCGCGGGCGGGGAAGGTTGACGTGCAGCACCTGGCCGATGGTCGCGGCCGGACCGTTGGTCATCATCACGATGCGGTCGGACAGCAGCACCGCCTCGTCGACGTCGTGCGTCACCATGACCACGGTGCTCTTGGTGCGCGCGACGATCTTCAGCAGCTCGTCCTGCAGCTTGGCGCGCGTCAGCGCGTCCAGCGCGCCGAAGGGCTCGTCCAGCAGCAGCACCTTGGGCTCCATCGCCAGCGCGCGGGCGATGCCCACGCGCTGCTTCATGCCGCCGGAGATCTCGTGCGGGCGCTTCACCGCTGCGTGGTCCATGCCGACCAGGGCCAGCGCCGCGGCGCTGCGCGCCCTCAGCTGCGCGCGCGTCTCGGTGCCGCCGAACACGCGCTCCACCGCCAGGTGCACGTTGTCGAAGCAGCTCAGCCAGGGCAGCAGCGAATGGTTCTGGAACACCACCGCGCGCTCCGGCCCGGGCGCGGCGATCTCGCGGTTGTCGCACAGCAGCACGCCTGCCGTGGGCTGCGTCAAGCCGGCAATCAGGTTCAGCAGCGTGCTCTTGCCGCAGCCGGAATGGCCGATCAGCGTGACGAACTCGCCCTGCGCCACGCCGAGGCCGATCTCGCGCAGCGCATGGAAACCTCGGGAAGGGCCCTTGCGCGTGGAAAACACCATCTCCACGCCCTGGATGTCGATGAAGCTTGCCATGTCAGTCCTCGGCGTAGGAGAAGCGGCGTGCGATGGCGATCAGCAGCTGCTCGAGCGCCAGCCCGACGATGCCGATGACGAAGATCGCGACGATGATGTGCTGCACGTTCAGGTTGTTCCACTCGTCCCAGACCCAGAAGCCGATGCCCACGCCGCCGGTCAGCATCTCGGCGGCGACGATCACCAGCCAGGCCGTGCCCACGCTCAGGCGCACGCCGGTCAGCATGTAGGGCAGCACGGCGGGGAAGAGGATGCGCGTGATGACCTTCCATTCGTTCAGGTTGAGCACGCGCGCCACGTTCAGGTAGTCCTGCGGCACGCGCTGCACGCCGACCGCGGTGTTGACCACCATCGGCCAGATCGAGCAGATGAAGATGGTCCAGATGGCCGCCGGGTCGGCGCGCTTGAAGACCAGCAGGCCGATCGGCAGCCAGGCCAGCGGCGACACCGGCTTGAGCAGGCTGATCAGCGGGCCGAACATGCGGCCGACGAAGTCGAAGCGGCCGATGACGAAGCCCAGCGGGATGCCCGCCGCCGCCGCCAGCCCGAAGCCGACGGCCACGCGCTGCAGCGAGTTGAGCACGTTCCAGCCGATGCCCTGATCGTTCGGGCCGTTGCGGTAGAACGGGTCGGCGAAGAGCTTCAGCGCGGCGTCGAAGGTGGCGGCCGGCGTCGGCAGGCTGCCGCCGCCGGCCGTGGCCAGCGCCCAGATGCCGATCAACAGGCCGAGGCCCAGCACCGGCGGCAGCACCGCCAGCCAGACGCCGCGCCAGTCGATCGGCGCGCGCGGCGGGCGGGGTGCGCGTTCGAGCGCCGGTGCGGCGGGTGCCGCGGGCGCCGGCGCGAGCACGGTACGCGCGGCTTCGCCTGCCTGGGCCGGCGCGGCGCCGGCGGCGGGGTGGAGTACGGCACTGCTGCTCATCGCGCCCTCCTCAGCCCGCCGCGGCGGCGTTGATCTTGAAGCTGTCGGCGTACTTCGCCGGCTCCCGGCCGTCCCAGACCACGCCGTCGATCAGCTTGCCGGCGCGCAGTTCGCTCTTCGGCACGTCGACCTTCAACTGCGCCGCAGCCTGCTTGTAGAGCTCGGTCTGGTTGATCTGCTTGGCCACCGCCAGGTAGTCCGGATGGCTCTTCAGCAGCCCCCAGCGCTTGTGCTGCGTCAGGAACCACATGCCGTCGCTGAGGTACGGATAGTTGACCGCGCCGCCGCCGAAGAACTTCATGTGGTTCGGGTCGTCCCAGGTCTTGCCCAGGCCGCCGCCCACGCCATTGCTGTAGCGGCCGAGGATGCGCGGGTTGATCGCGTCGGCGGAGGTGTTGACGTAGGCCTTCTCGGCAATGGTCGCGGCCATCTGCATCCTGTTGGCCAGGCTGGCGTCGATCCAGCGGCCGGCCTCGAGCACGGCCATGATCGCGGCGCGCGCGCTGTTCGGGTTCTGCTTGACGAAGTCGCCGGTGCAGCCCAGCACCTTCTCCGGATGGTCCTTCCAGATGTCCTGCGTGGTCGCCGCGGTGATGCCGATGCCGTCGAGGATGGCGCGGTGGTTCCACGGCTCGCCGACGCAGAAGCCGTCCATGTTGCCGACGCGCATGTTGGCCACCATCTGCGGCGGCGGCACGGTGATGACCTTGGCATCGCGCATCGGGTGGATGCCCGCCGCGGCCAGCCAGTAGTACAACCACATCGCGTGCGTGCCGGTGGGGAAGGTCTGCGCGAAGCTGTAGTCACGCTTTTCCGCGGCCATCGCCCTGGCCAGCGACGCCGCATCGACCGCGCCCTTGTCGGCCAGCTTCTTCGACAGCGTGATCGCCTGGCCGTTGTGGTTCAGCGTCATCAGCACGGCCATGTCCTTCTTCGGGCCGCCCACGCCCAGGTGCACGCCGTAGACCAGCCCGTACAGCACGTGCGCCATGTCCAGTTCGCCGTTGACCAGCTTGTCGCGCACGCCGGCCCAGCTGGCTTCCTTGGTGGGGATGATCTTGATGCCGTACTTCTGGTCGAACTTCAGCACCGAGGCCATGACCACCGACGCGCAGTCGGTCAGCGGGATGAAGCCGATGCGCAGCTCCTTCTTTTCCGGCGCATCGGAGCCCGCCGCCCAGGCGCGGGTGCCGATTGCCGAGCCCGCGGCCAGCGCGGCCGATCCCTTGATCAATTCCCTGCGTTGCCGACTCATCAGCCCCTCGCGCTCGAACATGAATCCATCTCCCGAAGACCACAAAGACAAAAGGCGTCGCGACTGCCAACCCCGCGCTGCCGCAGGTCAGCGAGTCGGACGCCGTTGCCCGAACCGGACCCTGCCGGCACGCCGTTGTGCCGCAGGCCCCGAACAGAGCAACGCAATGCGCGTGCCAGCCCTGGTTGCCTTGTTCTCCAGCCTGGCACGGCTGCGGCGGCCGGCCCGCGCACCATCGGCAACCTTCTGCGCCTGACCTTGGTGCAGCGCAGCACCCAACACGGGGCACGCACTCACAGCCGCGGCTGCAACAACTCGCGCGCCTCGACCACGCGCTCGGCCACCTGCACCAGCCGCTGGCCGCGGTCCATCGCCAGCTTGCGCAGGTGGGCGTAGGCCTGCTCCTCGCTGAGGCCGATCTCGTGCATCAGCACGCCCTTGGCGCGCTCGATCAGCTTGCGCTGCGACAGCTGCAGCTGCGCCGTCTGCAGCCGGCTGCGCAGTTCGCGCTCCTGCTCGAAACGCGCCATCGCCACCTGCAGCACCGGCATCAGCCGCTCGGGATGCAGCCCGGCAATGACGTAGGCGCTGACGCCCGAGCGCAGCGCCTGCTGCATCGGCGCGGGCGCCGCATCCTCGCTGAACACCACCACCGGCCGCGGGCTGCTGGCCGACATCGCGGCCAGGTGCTCGAGCGTGTCGCGCGACGGCGATTCGCTGTCGACGATGACCACGTCGGGCTGCAGCCGCAGCACGCAGTCGTGGATCAGCAGTGCCGAGTCGAGCACGCCGACCACCAGATGGCCCTGGCGCGACAGCTCGTCGCGGATCAGGTCGCTGCGGCGCGCGCCGTCGTCGATCAGCAGCACGCGCAGCGGCGCTTCGCCGCCGGTGTCGGCAGGGGGCGCGGTGCGGGCGGGCGGGCTGGCCATGGCCGGCTCAGCGCAATTTCCGTGCCCTGCAAGTCACCGCCGGCCGCGCGACGCAGCGGTATCCGCTACGCTGCGCGCATGGAGCCCACCGTGCTGCGCCTGGAGATCCGCGGTCGCGTGCAGGGCGTCGGCTTTCGCGCGTCGCTGGCCGACGAGGCGCGCCGCCTCGGGCTGCGCGGCTGGGTGCGCAACCGCCGCGACGGCTCGGTCGAGGCGATGATCGCCGGGCCCGACGAGGCTGTGCAGCAACTGCTGCAATGGTCGCGGCGCGGCCCGCCCGCGGCGCGCGTGGACAACATGCAGAGCTTCGCTGCCAGCGGCCGCTTCGACACCTTCGAGCTGTGGCCGAGCTGCTGAAGCGCCGCCATCGCTGCGTCATGCTGCCGTTGACACTCGATCCGCGTGCGCGTGCGGCCGCAGCTGCTGCTCGGCACCTCTGTCTTCATGGCCGCGGCGGCATGGTCCAATGCCGCGCATGCCCGAAACGCCGCTGCCCACGCTGCTGCTGACCATCGTCGAAGCCCTGGCGACGCTGGCCTTCGGCTTGTCCGGCCTGCTCGAGGCCGCGCGCAAGCGGCTGGACGCGGTCGGCGTGTGCGTGGTCGCCGGGCTCACCGCCTTCGGCGGCGGCACGCTGCGCGACGTGCTGCTCGACCGGCGCCCGTTCTTCTGGGTCGAGCGGGCCAACTGGCTGTGGGTGCTGCTGGCGTTGTGCCTGGCGGCGATGTTCGTGCTGCGCACGCGCCACTTCCAGCCCACCGAACGGGCGATGCAGTGGCCCGACGCCATGGGCCTGGGCCTGTTCTGCGGCAGCGGCACGCAGCTGGCGCTGGCGCACGGCCTGCCGGCGATCGCCGCGGTGTTGATGGGCGTGGTCACGGCGGCCTTCGGCGGCGTGCTGCGCGACATCGTCGTCAACGAGATCCCGCGCGCCTTCAAGGACCGGCAGCCCTACGCGGTGTGCGCCTTCGCCGGCGGCTGGGTGGTGGTCGGCGCGGATGCCGCGGGATTGCCCGCGGGCCTGAGCCTGCTCGCCGGCGCGGCGGTGGCCACCACGCTGCGCCTGGCGGCGATGCTCAGCGGCGCACGGCTGCCGCACTGGTCGGCCCGCATCGGGCCGCCAGGCTGAAGCGGCTCGCGCTCGAGCTGCGGGTCGAGATCGCGGTTGCGGGCGTCCTTCTCGGGCTGCAGAGCGGCGCCTGAACCGGGCTCGCGGAGCGCTCGGCCGCCCGCGGGCAGCTCACCCTGACCGGGGGCGAGCCGTGCTTGTCCAGCACCGGCTGGTACTCGGCAGTCGGGATGTTCTTTCGCTTGGCCTCGTCGCGGTCGAGGGCCTCGACCTGCTTCGGCGCCGCGGCCTTCGGGGTTTTGCCGGCCATCGCGTCACTGCAAGCGAGGTTTGTGCAGGCAACCCAGCTCGGCGGCCGTGGCAGCCAGGCGCTTGTCACGCGACCACAAGGCGCAAGACTGCGTCAGCAGCGTGGCGGCAAGCAGGTGCACGTCGACCCATCCGATACCTCGGCCGGCGAGTGCGTGGCGTTCGATGAGCGCCCGGGCTTCGTCGTGCGTGCTTGCCACCGCGAGCGGCAGGGCCTGCATCTGCGACAAAAAGGCGGCGCGCCCACGCAGGTGTCCGCATGCCAACTCGCCAATGACGAACGGGTGGGACAGCACCTCGTCGGCCGCCAGCAGCCGCCGCAGCTCGGCATCGGCCCGGCGGATGTGGTCAATCCATATCGACGAGTCGACGAGGATCACTTCGACGTGCCGCGCTTGCGCGGCAACGGTGCCGGCGCCGGTGCTGCCGCCGCGGGACTCGAACGGCGGCGCGGGGGAATGGACGCCGCGGGATCGCTGCCGCCCAGCGCCGCCAGCCGCCTTGCCGCCTCATGCTGGATCAGCAAGCGCAGACCGTTGTGGATCAGTGTGCTGCGCTCGGCCACGCCCGTCATCTCGTGGGCCTTGGCCAACAGTTCGTCGTCCAGGGTGATGGTGGTGCGCATGACGCCTTCCGGGTGCATGAAAAGCTTGCCAGTGTACATCCGGCACCGCATCAGATGATGCGCATCCTGGTGTACTGGCGCTGGCGCACGACGAGGCGCAGGACAGCGCGCAACTGTGGGAATACACCGTGCCGGCGACCAACGCGACGTACGGCATCGCGGCGATCGGCCAGCTCTACCACGACCGCTGCGAATGCGAGACGGCTTCGACGAGCTGAAGAACCCGGGCCGCGAAGCCACGAAGGGGCCCCTGCGTGGCCCTTGGGCCGGGCCGGCTTCACCACGCAGGACATGCACCGCAGCCAGGTCGCCGCGCGGGCGGTGGCCCTGGTCTACAACTGGTGGTGCTGGTACGTGCGTGCGGCCAACCCGCAGGCGCGGCGCGAGGCGCTGACGAGCCGCCCGCTGCTGTTGGCCGCCGTGGGCCGCGCCACCAGCAGCGGCAACCAGACCACGCTGCAACTGACGCCGATGCACGCCGAAGCCGGCCTGATCAAGTCGATGATCGCCCATGTTCATGCGGTTATCCGACACGTCAGGGCTGCTGCGGCGCAGTTGCCCGAGCTCGACCGCTGGCGCAGCCTGCTGGCAGCGCGGCGTGATCCGTCCGCGCTGACGATCTCGTCACCAGCGCATCCTGGATCACCGGCGAAGCCGCGGCGATGGCCGCGACGCGCAGCGCGCCCACGTGGACGAAGGTGCCCGCCATCGCCAGCCTCGCAGTTCGCTTCAACCATCAAGCGGAATGTGCTCCACAAATACCAATCGGCGGCCCGTGCGAGTCGTGGCCGCACCTTCGCCCTCTGGTCCGCCATCTATGGGGTACCCCTCGTATTCCGCCACGACCAGCCGCAGCCGGCCCTCGGCCACCTCGCCTTCTGGAACTTCCACTCGCCCGTCCCACAGCGGCTGACGAAGAGCAAGTCTTTCGATAAACCCCTCTGCCAAAGCATCCCTGAAGTTCCTCGTGAACAGCAGGTAGTTGGCGCGCACGCTCTGCTCCGGCGTCAGCGCCGGAAGGGATCCTGCTCGCTGCGTATCCAGGGCCGCTGCTCGAACGTCAGCGCTCCCCGCGCGGCCGTCCGCCGACAATGATGATTCCTCGCTCGGAGAGGCTATGCCCCAGGCCGTCGGGAATGGTCGCGGTGATGACGTGTTGGCCTTCACTCAACTCAGCCCAGAGCCCGTAGCCGCGGCCGAGGTCGCCGTCGCGGTCCGACTGCCAGGCCACGTCCTGCGCTGCCACGCCGCCGAGGCCTCGGGTGTCGACGAACGCGGCCAAGCGCGCAGCGTGCGGAACGCAGTCGTCCACGTGCAGGCGCAGATGCAGGCCGCGTGGCACCGCTGGCAGATCGAAGGGCTCGCTGTCGCGATGGCCGGCCTGCAGGTCGATCGTGACGACGGCGCGGAAGCGGCAGGTTGCGCCGCCGCGCAAGCGCAGCGGATCGACGATGAAGGCCACATCCAGCGGCGGATCGAGCTGCGCCGGGATCCAGGTCTGGCCGTCGTCGTTGCTGAACAGCAGCAGCGCCGAACGCGGCGTGCCATTGTCCGGCCAGGCGCGAATCACGAGTTCCAGTCCGCCCTCGACGCGGTGCGGGCCTTCGAGTTCGACGCTCGGCGCCTCGCCGCCGAGCGCCACCTCGGCGATCGGCTGCTCGCTGCCGTCGTTGAATTGCAATCGCGTGACGGCCTGCTCGGTCGGCCAGTCGACGGCCTCGACGAAATCGAGCCACGGCTCGCGCCCGCTCGGCACCGGGCCGGAGCAGCAGCAGCCGCCGCTGGCGTGCGTGCGTGAGGCGAAACAGTGGTGGCTCGCGACGATGCGCTCGTTGGCGTCGATGAAGTCGATCGATACCTGGCTTGGTGCGCGCCCGCTTCGCTTGCCTACGCTGCCGGCGGCGTCGATGCGGTGCATCGCCTTGAACTCGACCGATCTGCCGCCGCGCGCCAGCCGCGAGATTCTGAACGCCACGACCAGCAGCTCGCGCACACGCCGCGGGTCGGCAGGCGCGCTCTGGTGGTTGAAGCGGGCGTCGATCAGCGCGCGGTAGGTGTAGGGCGAGATCCACAGGTTGTCGCCGTAGCTCATGATGTCGTCGGAGTTGTCCGGCGTGTAGACCGTCACCGGCGAGGTGCCGAGGTCCAGCCCCACTTCGCCGATCGAACGCCGATCGCCGCCGTACTTCGGATAGGCCGTGTCGTTGTCCGGGTCGTTCGGCACCCAGACATGATTGCGCGCGTAGATGTGGCCGATCTCGTGGGCGAAGGTGTTTTCGTAGCCGACGAAGCCGCCGCCGACCCCGCCGCTGCCGCTGCCGCAGCCGGCGTTGATGCGGCCCGCGCCGCCGGGGATCGCCGCCGTCGGGACGAAGCCGAACACGATGTCGCCAAGCTGGAAAAGTGCAGTGAAGATGCGCGTCAGTGCCAGCGAGGTCAGCAGGCTGTTCCATGAAGGGTTGCAGTCGCCGCTTGCGGCGACCATCGCGAAGGCGCCCGAACGCCGCTCGCGTGTACCCAGGATGGTCGATTCGAAGTAGGGGAAGGGCAGCATGCGCTCGGCCAGCCGCAGCGTGCCGAGCATGTCGGCGTCGCTTGGCGCGTTGACTTTGCCGTTGGCATCGACCCAATCAACCGCCACCACGGCGACCTTGGGAGCACGCACGTCGATGAGCGTGAAGTCTTCGCTGCGCACGGCCGCGTAACCGCTGGCGGTGTGGAGGCGCACGGTCGCCGTCATGCGCCCGGGGCGCAGGTACCAAGCCGGCACGCGGAAACTCAGCGGCGGGTTGCGGGTCAGCGTCTCGAGCGACACCGCAGCGCTGAAGACGCCACTCGGACCGGCGCCAAGAAACGCCGTCAGTTCCTCGTCCCACAGTTCGCGCCATACGTGCTCGGCCGGACCCACGCGTGCGCCGTCGCTGCGTGTCGGGCCGGTGCGGTAGACCTCGCGCGCCCCCTGGCTCAACACGAGTTCGCCGATGGCACGTTGGCCGGTCAGCGCATCGCCACCGAAGACGCCGCGCTGCACCGCGGGATAGGCGCGCACGACCATCGGCTTCAGCGCCACCAGCGGCACCGAGTTGTCGGCACCGTGTGCCGACTGGAAGTGCTGCGTCACCTGGATCAGTTCAATGCCGTTGATGGCCAGCCGCGTACGGTGCGCAAGATCGGGTTCGACGCGGCCGGGCGGCCAGTCCGGCAATTGCGGCAACTCCGGCAAGGGCCCGCCGCGCATCGGCATGCCGCGCGCGAGGCGCAGCGCGATCGCGTCGGCCAGGGCGTCGAGATCGGGCAGTGCTGGATCGGTGGCCATCACGCGTCCTTTTTGCCAAGGCCGCTGCATTACCGGCCGCGGATGCCGGCGTGTCAATCCCAAACTGGCTCTCTTGGTCCGACACCGAGCAACCGGTCATCGGCCTCAGTCTCGCTGGCTGGCGCTTGCCTTCAGGCGCTTGCCTTCAGCCTTGCTCTCTCTATACTGACGCCGCCACTCCGAGGCGAAGGCGATGGTGGTCACCTGCAGTCCCAGTTCGCGCAAAGCGTGCATCCCTGTCGTGTTGCTGGCCGCGGCCATCGCACAGAGCGCAGAAGCCCAGCCGCAGGCCGCTGGGTTCCTTGACTTCGGACTCGATCTCGATCTCGACGTCTCCGTCGGCTATCTCTACGACGACAACGTCACGCGCGCGCCCTCGGGGCCCGACAAGCTCTCGGACCAGTTCTACAGCCTCCATGCAAGCAAGACGTTCACGTTTGCGGTGAGCGAGCACGCCCGCTTTGCAGTCGAGGCATTCGCCGGCGGCGAACTTGCACAGCGGTACGACGGACTGGGCAACGTCTTCGGCGGCACGCAGATTGCGCTGCAATACCGCGGATCGACGGAGTTCGGTGCACCGACCTTCAGCGTGTTCGGGCGGGTGCTGGGCGAGAACTTCGATTCCGAGTTGCGCAGCGGCTACCGCTTCGCCGCAGGCGCGTCGGTGCGACAGCCGGTGACGCAGGAACTCAATCTGTTCGCCGCGTACACGTACAACTGGCGCAATGCCAACAGCGAGGTGTTCGACACCCGCGACAACTCGGTATTGGGGAGTCTCGACTATTCGTTCGGGCGCTTCGGCACGCTGACCTTCAGCGCCGAATACCAGTGGGGCACGATCGTCTCCACCGGTCAGCCCACGCTCACGATCCTCGACATCGCGCAGGTCTTCGTCGCCGACGATGTTTTCACCTCGCCGCAGATGATCAACTACCGGTTCAAGGCCGACTCGGTGCTGACGACGCTCAACTACAACGTGCCGATCAGCCAGGCCGCGGCGCTGGACTTCTCGTGGCGGCGCGTGGGATCGAAGTCGACCCTGTCCGCGACCTTTCCGGGAGGCGGGCCACTCAGATACGTCGACAACCAGTTCAACCTCCAGCTTCTTGTACGCTTCTGAGGGAGGCGATCATGAGCCGTGGAAGATTCGCAGCCTGTGCCGCAGTGCTCGCTTCCTCGTGGCTGCTTGCCGGCTGTGGCGGCGGCGAGGGCGGCGTCACGACACCGCAGAGCCCGCCTGTCGCCGCGCCCACCGGGCGAGACATGTTCCTGCTCTTTCCCAACCCGCAGCAGGCGCCCGCCGTACCCGCCTTCGCTACGAGTGCGTCGCCGCCGATCAACTCACTCGAGTATGCCTCGGCGTACTACGCGGCAATCGACCCGCGGAACGAGAAGGACACGCTCGCCAAGTGGAAGGCCGTCAACGGTTTCGGCAGCGGCAGCGGAACCGAGGTCACCGCGGTATTCGGCGACACGCGCGATCTCGGATATGGCAGGCGGATGACCGGGCGCATCAGCGCCGATGGCAAGAGCGTGGCCTTCATCGTCGAGAACTACCAGGTCGACCCGGGCGGATCGTACGGCTACTCGCCCTCGAGCCTCGAAGCCGCGGTGCGCGGGGACACCCGCTGGCGCATCCTGATCAACGCGATCGAGTGGAGTCCCGGGCCGAACGGCGGCGCGAGCTTCGCCAAGTTCTTCAACTTCGATCCGGTCAGCGGCCAGCGGTCGATCGAGGTCGACCTCGACGGCCGCGGCGCCAAGTTCATGCCCGGTCCGTGTCTCACCTGTCACGGCGGGCGGGGCGACGCGCTGGTTCCCGATTCCAATGCCAACGGCAAGCTGGCCTTCCAGCTCGTGCGCAACGCGGTGTCGGGCACGGCCGGGGACACGCAGGCGCGGATGGCACCGCTTGAAGTGGGCCACTTCGATTTTTCGCCGCTCGCAGGCTTTACTCGCTCCGAACAGGAGCAGAAGCTCAAGACGATGAACCTGTTCGTGCTGTGCACGTATCCGCTTGCCGACAACGCTGCGCCGCTGGTGCCGGCTGCCCTGTGCAGCCGCCGGCCGGCCGGCGACAGCGAGTGGCAAGGTACGGCAGCCGACCTGCTGCAGAACGCCTACGGTGGCGGTACCCTGCCAAGCGCCCGCTACGAGGACGCCTTGCTCCCTAACCATTCATGATCCGGCCGGCTCGCCCCCGAGCATGAAAGCTCTGGCGGCGCGCGAAGATACGCGGTGGCACGCGGGGCGAAGGTCGCAATACGAATGACGGCCCGACCCCGACGCCTAACCGGACCGCAACCTGAGCTGGCTCGCACCCCCGACTGTCGCGCAGCGCTGTG
>OEIU01001493.1_pt1 | contig 14886 bp, 13 predicted proteins | sample 1539221 | NCBI WGS metagenome assembly OEIU01 (sample SAMN03792071, study PRJEB22550) | activated sludge metagenome | feature: wastewater treatment plant; material: activated sludge; isolation source: Wastewater treatment plant of a petroleum refinery complex | place: Argentina: Zarate | collected...
GCCCGGCGGCGCCTCACCCTGCCCACTTGACAGGAAACCGCTACATATCAGTCGATGGCGTCGCAGACGTCGTCGGCGCTGCCGTGCCGGCCGAGTGTGAACGAGCGGGTGCCGTCGGCCTCGAACACGACACGCGTGCCGTGGCCGGAGAGGACGTAGAGGCCGGTGTCCGGTGTGCTGCCGGGCGGCATCGTCGTGCCGAACGCGCCGTGCACGGAGGTGAGGGAGGCCGGGCTGCCGTCGGGGTGGTAGGCGAAGACCGCGGTGGCGCTGAGGTCACGGACCACGGACGCTCCGGTGCTCAGGTTGGTGTAGCGCTCGACGAGCGCCCCGCGGAAGAGCTGGGTGCGCGGCGTGCCGTCCGGCCAGGTCGAGGTGGTGCGGTACTCCTCCTCGTCGCGGACCGGGGTGATCCGGGTGTCGAAGCCGCACGTCGAGCGCGCGGCGGGGACGACGACCTCCTCGGTGCGGTACGGGGTCCAGGGGGACCCGTGCCCGCGGTGGTGGTCGCCCGTGGCCGCGCCCGTGGCCACGGCCGTGGCGGCGGCCGGGGTGGCGAGCCCCGCGACGAGGGCCGCGGCGGCGACCGGGGCGAACAGGGCGCGTCGGGCGGTGGTGGCCATGAAAGCGCTCCTAACCTCTTGCTTTCAATTACCGGTTAGCGAGGACCGTACCCCAAGGGTACGCTCCGGTGGTGGCCGAGCAGCACTGGAGAGAGGTAGAGGGCCTCGTGCTGCCCCAGCCCGTCGCCCTGCACCCGGCGCTCGAGCTCGTCAACACCTACTCCGGCTGGGACGGCACCCACACGAGCGACTACCTCGTCTCGTACGACCACCTCGCGGTCCTCGCCGGCGCCCTCGACCTGCTCCCGGCCATCGACGTGCGGCGGCTGCGCCGGGCCGCCCGCCGGCAGCCCGAGGCCGCGACGAACGCCCTCGAGCGCGCCTGCACGGTGCGGGCGGTCATCCGCCGCGCGGTCCTCGACCCCGCCGACCCCGAGGCGACGAGCGAGCTGACCGTCGCGACGCGCTCGGCCGCGACCACCGTCCAGCTCCTGCCGGGCACACCGGCCCGCTGGTGGGTCCCGGGGATCGCCCCCGACGACCTCGACCGGCCGGCCGACGCGTTCGCCTGGGCCGCCGCGGACCTCGTGACCCGCCCGGACGTCACCCGGGTGCGCACCTGCCCCGGCCGCGGCTGCGGATGGGTCTTCCTCGACACCTCCGGCCGTCGGCGCTGGTGCTCGATGCAGTGGTGCGGCAACCGCGCCAAGGTGCGGGCCCACGCCGCCCGCTCCCGCACCCCCCGCCCCTCGGGTTTCGGGTGACCCGACAACACGGCGCTTCACCCGAGAAGCGTTCCCGGGGGAAGCGCCGCCGTATCGGGTGACCCGATAACACCGCACTGCACCCGGGAAGCGTTCTGGGGGAAAGCGCCGCCGTATCGGGTGACCCGATACGCGCGGGGTCGGCGGAGCGGGACGAGTACGCCGTGGGCGAACGCGGAACAGGTCCGGCCCGGGTCCGCGTTGTCCACCCTGTAGACGCGTGAGGGCGGCTTCCGGGCAACGGGGGCACCACGCTCAGGTCGCGCGACTAGCATCGAGGGGACTCGACGTCAGGAGAAGCACCATGTTCGAACGGTTCACCGACCGCGCTCGGCGCGTCGTCGTGCTCGCCCAGGAGGAGGCGCGCGGTCTCAACCACAACTACATCGGGACCGAGCACATCCTCCTCGGGCTGATCCACGAGGGCGAGGGCGTCGCGAGCAAGGCCCTCGAGAGCCTCGGCATCAGCCTCGAGGCCGTCCGCGAGCAGGTGCAGGAGATCATCGGCCAGGGCCAGCAGGCCCCGACCGGCCACATCCCGTTCACCCCGCGGGCCAAGAAGGTCCTCGAGCTGAGCCTGCGCGAGGCGCTCCAGCTCGGCCACAACTACATCGGGACCGAGCACATCCTCCTCGGCCTCATCCGTGAGGGCGAGGGCGTCGCCGCCCAGGTGCTCGTCAAGCTCGGCGCCGACCTCTCGCGCGTCCGCCAGCAGGTCATCCAGCTCATCTCGGGCTACCAGGGCGGCAAGGAGGGTGCGGCCCAGGGCGCCGGCCCGAGCCAGGGTGCCGCCGAGGGCGCGCCCGCCGGCTCTCTCGTCCTCGACCAGTTCGGCCGCAACCTCACCCAGGCCGCCCGCGAGGGCAAGCTCGACCCGGTCATCGGGCGCGAGAAGGAGATCGAGCGGGTCATGCAGGTGCTGTCCCGCCGCACGAAGAACAACCCCGTCCTCATCGGCGAGCCCGGTGTCGGCAAGACCGCGGTCGTCGAGGGCCTCGCCCAGGACATCGTCAAGGGCGAGGTGCCCGAGACGCTCAAGGACAAGCAGCTCTACACCCTCGACCTCGGCGCCCTCGTCGCCGGCAGCCGCTACCGCGGTGACTTCGAGGAACGGCTGAAGAAGGTCCTCAAGGAGATCCGCACCCGCGGCGACATCGTCCTGTTCATCGACGAGATCCACACGCTCGTCGGGGCCGGTGCGGCCGAGGGCGCCATCGACGCCGCGAGCATCCTCAAGCCGATGCTCGCCCGCGGTGAGCTGCAGGTCATCGGCGCGACGACCCTCGACGAGTACCGCAAGCACATCGAGAAGGACGCCGCGCTCGAGCGCCGCTTCCAGCCGATCCAGGTCGCCGAGCCGACGCTCGCGCACGCGATCGAGATCCTCAAGGGCCTGCGCGACCGCTACGAGGCGCACCACCGGGTCTCCATCACCGACGGGGCGCTCGTCGCGGCGGCGAACATGGCCGACCGCTACGTCAACGACCGCTTCCTCCCGGACAAGGCGATCGACCTCATCGACGAGGCGGGCGCGCGACTGCGCATCCGCCGGATGACCGCACCGCCGGACCTGCGCGAGTTCGACGAGAAGATCGCCGCGGTCGTGCGCGAGAAGGAGTCGGCGATCGACGGGCAGGACTTCGAGAAGGCCGCGCGGCTGCGCGACGACGAGAAGAACCTGCGCGCCGAGAAGTCCAAGCGCGAGGCCGAGTGGAAGTCCGGCGACATGGACGTCATCGCCGAGGTCGACGAGGAGCTCATCGCCGAGGTCCTCGCCGCGTCGACGGGCATCCCGGTGTTCAAGCTGACCGAGGAGGAGTCCAGCCGCCTGCTGCACATGGAGGACGAGCTGCACAAGCGGGTCGTCGGCATGGACGACGCCATCAAGGCACTCTCCCAGGCCATCCGCCGCACCCGCGCCGGCCTCAAGGACCCGCGCCGTCCGGGCGGCTCGTTCATCTTCGCCGGCCCCACCGGCGTCGGGAAGACCGAGCTCGCGAAGACGCTGGCGGAGTTCCTCTTCGGCGACGAGGACAGCCTCATCCAGCTCGACATGTCGGAGTACAGCGAGAAGCACACCGTCTCGCGCCTCTTCGGCTCGCCTCCCGGCTACGTCGGCTACGAGGAGGGCGGCCAGCTGACCGAGAAGGTGCGGCGCAAGCCGTTCTCGGTCGTGCTCTTCGACGAGGTCGAGAAGGCCCACCCGGAGATCTTCAACAGCCTCCTGCAGGTGCTCGAGGACGGCCGGCTCACCGACTCCCAGGGTCGGATGGTCGACTTCAAGAACACGGTCATCATCATGACGACCAACCTCGGCACCCGGGACATCTCCAAGGGCACGCTCGGCTTCTCGGCCGGTCCGGACACCCGGTCCGACTACGACCGGATGAAGGCCAAGGTCACCGACGAGCTGAAGCAGCACTTCCGGCCCGAGTTCCTCAACCGCGTCGACGACACGATCGTCTTCCCGCAGCTCTCGCAGGCGGAGATCGTCCAGATCGTCGACCTCGAGATCGCCAAGCTCGACAAGCGGCTCAAGGACAAGGACATGGGCATCGAGCTCACCCCGGCGGCGAAGAACCTCCTCGCCACCAAGGGCTACGACCCGGTGCTCGGCGCCCGGCCGCTGCGGCGCACGATCCAGCGCGAGATCGAGGACGTGCTCTCGGAGAAGATCCTCTTCGGCGAGCTGAAGTCCGGCGAGATCGTCGCGGTCGACGCCACCGGCGAGACCAAGGACGACGGGTTCACCTTCCAGGGCATGCCGCACAGCCGGGGCATCGAGCTCCCGGTCGTCGCGGCGGAGGCCGCCGAGGGCTGAGCCACCGATTCCGCAGCGAGGGCGCCCGACCGACCGGTCGGGCGCCCTCGTGGCGTCCGGGCAGGTCAGCGGGGTCGTCCCCCTGACCTGCGGATTTCCACACCGGACGAGCGGTGTCCATCCTCTGGGACCGGCGTCGAAATCCTTACCGTGGCTTTACCCACTTGCCGGAGCGGCTGGCGCACACTGGGAATCGCAAGGGCCTCCGGGGCACCTTGCAGCGGCCCGCCACCACCCCTGCGGTGGCGGGCCGCACCACGTCCGCGGCCCGGTCCGCCGAGGCCGGGCTCCCGCACCGCGGCTAGAGTTCCGGGGTGCCCCCCGAGCCTGCCGATCCGGTCGCCGGCGGCCCCGTCCCCGGCATCGTCGTGCGCCCGGCGCGCACCGGCGACGTGCGGGCCATCCGCGCCCTCGTCACCCCGCTCGCCGAGGCCCGCGTGCTGCTCCAGAAGGAAGCCGTCGCGTACTACGAGTCGGTCGCCGACTTCGTCGTCGCCGAGACCGACGGGAGCGACGGCACGGCCCCCCGGGTCGTCGGGTGCGGTGCGCTGCACGTGCTCTGGGAGGACCTCGGCGAGGTGCGGACGCTCGCGGTCGACGCCTCGGTCCTCGGGCGCGGTGTCGGGTCGGCGGTGCTCGCCCGGCTCGTCGAGCGTGCGCACGCCCTCGGTCTCTCCCGGCTGTTCTGCCTGACCTTCGAGACCGACTTCTTCGGCCGACACGGCTTCGAGGTCATCGAGGGCCAGGCCGTCGAGCCGGCCGTCTACGCCGAGCTGCTGCGTTCCTACGACGAGGGCGTGGCCGAGTTCCTCGACCTCGAGCGGGTCAAGCCGAACACCTTGGGCAACACCCGGATGCTGCGGGTGCTCTGAGCGGCCCCGCCGTCACCCGCCGGGACGGCTCAGGGCGTCCGGCTCGGCGTCGGCGTCGGCCGCCCGCGGAGTCGGCGCGCTCGCCGGCGGCACGACCTCGCCGGAGACGACGGCACCGGCCGGGTCGAGCAGGACCCGACGGGCCCGACGGCGGCGCACGACGGCCCGCCCCCCGAGGACCAGACCGGCGAGGAGGACCAGCGCGAGCAGCGGCAGGCCGATGCCCACCGCGAGCAGCCAGCCGGAGCGGTCGGTGACCTCGGTCGCGAGCGACCGCGCCCGGGTGAGGTTCCCCTCGGCGAGCCGGTGCTCGGAGCCCCGCTCGGTGGCGTCCACCCCGAGGACGGCCGCCCCGAGCGCGGTGAAGGGGTCACGGTCGGCCCGCGCGACCCGACGGGCCGCACCGACCGCGTCGAGGGTGCGCGCGGCCTCCGGGAGGGTTGCCGCCGCCTTGGTGAACTGCGCCGTCTCGAACGCGCCCTCGTAGCCGGAGCGCACCGACGCGGGGACGGGCAGCCCGGCGCGCCGCGCGGCGTCCTGCACCCGGACCGCGGCCGGTCCGAGGGCGGTGACGGCCGAGCGCACGGTCGCGGCCCGGGTGAAGTCCCACCCGGACATCGCGTCACGCAGACCCTCCGGCGGCAGCCAGGCGCCGTCGGCGGCGTCGATCGCCGCGTACGCCGTGCGGGCGCTCGCCCGGGCCGGGAGCTTCGCCTTCTGCTCCGGGGTGAGCACCCACCGGGCGAACACATCGGGTGCGTTCTTCACCCCGGCCCTCGTCTCGACGAGGTCGAGCCAGTCGGTCGTCGTCGTCCGGCCCGCGCTGCCGGTGGCGACCCCGACCGGGTCGTAGGCGCGCTCGCCGTGGATGCCCGCCGCGACGACGGCCGCGAACTGCTCGTCCGACAGGCGGCCGAGCAGCTGGGTCATCGCCTGGTACGCCGCGGGGTAGGCGTAGTCGTTGACCGCGGCGCCGCGACCGTCGGCGTCGTCCTGCCACGACTGCAGGGCGATGGCCCCCTTCTGCGAACGGGTGACGACGGGGTGCTTCTGCACCGTCCCCTTCGTGGCCCGGACCGCGCGCTCGGCGGTGACCTGGGCCAGCCCCTCGGACAGCCACCGCTCGACGAAGCGGTCGCCGTAGAACCAGGCGTGCGAGAGCTCGTGGTAGACGAGGTCGTCGTCGAGCCGCTCACCGACGACGATCTCGTCCTCGGACGGGTCGAACCACCCGTCGTAGCCCCGCACCTGCGGCGAGGAGTCCTCCCGGATGGTCTTGAGGCCGCCGGGCCACGGTGTGCCGGTGAGCTTCTCGAGCGTCGGGATGCCCTTGGCCACGGTGGCGCCGACGAACGAGGACCACTTCGGGTCGTCGGGGAAGGCGGACAGCCCGAGGGTGAGGTCGCCGACCTTCACGGTGCGCTCGGCGACCTTCTTCGGGTCGCGCAGCGAGACGACCGCCCAGATGCCGGGGCCGCCGTCGGTGACGTCCGAGATCGTGTACGTGCTCCTGCCGCCGGCCGTCTCGTTCGAGAACGCGTCGGTCGTGCTCGAGAAGTCGTAGCTGCTCGGCGCCCGCACGGTCAGCGTCGAGGAGCCCGGGTCCCCGGGCCCGTAGACGACGAAGGAGGCGTAGCCGGGGCCGACGCGCGTCGAGTCCTTGGCCCGGTGGGCGGCGCCGCGCACGTCGTAGGTGAGCACGATGCGCCGCGACTGCCGGTACATGAGGTTCGGGAAGGAGATCCGGGCCAGCCGGGTCCCGGGGTCGCTCGTCGCCTTCGTCGACACCGTGAGCGACGAGCCGCGGCTCGTGGCCCGCAGGTTCGTCGCGCCGCCGGGCACCGGGAGCGAGTACCCGTTGTAGAAGTAGTAGTAGAAGCTGCCGCCGCCCGCGTCGCGGTTGGGCGTCACGTTCACGAGGTCGAGGGTCACCGTCGCACGGACGGCCCCGGCCGTGCTCAGCGCGTAGGTCGTGTCGCCGTCGACGGTCAGCCCGTCCTCGGCGGACGCCGACGTCGCCGTCGCGAGGAGGCCGAGCGTGGCGATCGCCGCGACGACGGCGGTGCGGACGGCGCGGTGTGGTGCGGGCGTCATGGGTCCCCCTCGAGGCGTGCGCGCGTCCCGACGCCCGGGCGCGCGGCTCGATCCTAGGCAGACGGGGGGCCCGGGCGCACCGGATTCCCGACCGGCGCGCCGGGGCCTGCGTGGCCGGGTCCTTCGCCGGGTCCGTCGCGACGGGTGGCCACCTCCCCGGCGTCGGCGGCGGGAGCGTGTCGCGGTCGGGGTCGAGCCCGGACGGACAGGACCAGCGCGGTGCCGGTGCCGAGGACGACGACGAGGGCGAGGAGGGTGATCCCCAGCCCGAGCGGCAGCGCCCATCCGGCGCGGGTCGTCGCGTCGCGGGCCAGGCCGGTCGCCCGGGCGACGTCGCCGTCGTCGAGCGCGACGACGGCACGCGCGGCGCGATCGCGCACCCCGAGCAGCCCGGCGCCGAGGTCGCCCAGCGGCCCTCGGTCGGCGGCGGCGTCGCGGCGGGCGTCCCCGACGGCCGTGATGGCGCTCGCGGCGGCGGGCAGGGAGGTGGCGAGGTCGTGGTAGTCGTCGTCGAGGGAGGCCTGCTCGTAGGAGTCCCTCACCGCGGTCGGCACCGCCAGCCCCGCGCGCCGGGCAGCGCGCTGCACGGCCGTCGCCGCCGCACCGAGCGGGGCGACGGCCTGCCGGACGTGCTCGGCCCGCGCGAAGTCCCACACCGTCATCGCGTCACGCAGGCCCTCGGGCGGCAGCCACGGCCCGTCGGCCGCGTCGAGGGCCGCATAGGCCGCCCGCTCGCGCTTGCGCGGGGCGAGGTCCTTCTTCTGGGCGTCGGTGAGCACCCACTGGGCGAAGAGGGCGGTGGCGCCCGGCGCCTCGACGCGGGTCTCGACGAGGTCGAGCCAGTCGGCCCAGGACGTCCGGCCACCGCTCGGGGTGACCAGCCCGGCGGGGTCGTAGGCGCGCTCGCCGCGGACGGCAGCCCCGACGACGGCGGCGAACTGGGCGTCCGAGAGCCGGGACAGCAGCTGGTGCATCACCCGGTAGGCGGCGGGGTACGCGTAGGCGTCGACGTCGGCAGAGCGGCTGCCGGCATCCCCCTCCCACGCGTTGAGAGGCACGGCGTCGGGGGCCGTGCGGCTGACCGAGGGGTGCGCGCGCGGCGTCCCGCCGGTGCGCGCGACCGCCCGCTCGGCGATCGCTTGGGCGAGGCCCTCGTAGAGCCAGCGCTGCTCGAAGCTGTCGGCGGAGACCCAGGCGTGCGAGAGCTCGTGGTAGATGAGGTCGTCGTCGAGCTGCTCGCCGACGACGATCTCGTCGCCGGTCGGGTCGAACCAGCCGTCGTAGCCGCGCAGCGACGGCGAGGCGTCCTCGCGGATGCGCTGCAGCCCCCCGGGCCACGGGTTGCCGACGAGCTGCTCGAGCCGGGGCAGACCGGCCTCGAGGCGGCCCTGGACGAAGGTGGCCCACTTCGCGTCGTCCGGGAACGAGGACAGGGTGAGCGAGAGGTCGCCGACGTCGACGGTCCGCTCCCGCACCTGCTCCGGGTCGCGCAGCGAGACCGCGGCCCAGATGCCGCCCTCGAAGGTGTTGCGCGTCGCCGTGTACGTCGTCAGGCCCCCGGAGGTGGCCTCCGCGAAGCCGTCGACGGTGCTCGCGAACGACATCGACGACGGCGCGACGACCTGCACCGTGTTCCGTCCGTCGTCGCCGGGGCCGAACGCGACGAAGGTCGCGTAGCCGGGCCCGGCGCGGGTGCTGTTCGGGTCGCGCGGTGGCGCACCGGGCACGTCGAGGGTGAGCACGATGCGCCGGCGCTGCGAGTAGCGGAGGTCGGGGAAGGCGATCCGCACCTCCGCCGTGCTCGGGTCGTCGGTGTCCGAGACGGTGACGGCGAGGGGCTTGCCGGCGCTCGTCGCCCGCACGTGGGTCGCGCCGGCCGGGACGGGCACCGTGTAGGCGTCGAAGAAGTACGTGTACACCCCGCCGTCGGCCTGCTTGTCCGGGCTGACGTTCTCGAGGTCGAGGGTCATCGTGGCCCGGACGAGCTCGGCGCCGGGGTCGAGGACGTAGCGGGTGGTGGCACCAGCCGACAGGCCCTCGTCGGCGCTCGCGGCCGGGGCGCCCACGAGCACGGACGCGGCGACGAGCGCGGTGGCCACGGCGGCGCCCAGCGCCCGTCGCAGCGTGCTCGTCATCGGTGTCTCCGTGTGGCCGGGGAGCGCCACACGGCGTCCGTCTCGATCGTAGGCGGGTGATCCGACCGCCGCCCTCCGGACGGGGACGGCCGGGCACGCCGTCGCGCGGTCGGTCCGACCATTGTCACGCAGCGGCGTCGCCCCGCCGACCACCGTCCGGGGTCGGGGCGTCCTCAGCTGGCCTTCTTCTCGGACTTCTTCTCGGCCTTCTTGTCTGACTTCTTCGCCGTGGACTTCGAGGCCGTCTTCGTCGCGGTCTTCTTCGCCGGGGCCTTCTTCGCGGCGGACTTCTTCGTCGCCTTCCGCGCGGGCTGCTCCTCCCGGGCGGGGGCCTCGCCGCGCGATGCCTTGGCGCGCTCGACCGAGCGGGAGAGGGCCGCGAGCAGGTCGACGACCTCGCCGGACTCCTCCTCCTCGGCGGCGGCGACCTGGACCTCGCCGCCCTCGACCTTGGCCCGGACCAGCTCCTTCACGGCGAGCGCGTAGTCGTCCTCGTACTCGTCGGGGTCGTAGTCGCCGGCGAGCTGGTCGATGAGCATCTTCGCCATGTCCATCTCCTGCTTGGACGCGTGCTGCTCGTCCTCGACGGCCGCGAAGTCGGCGGCGCGCACCTCGTCCGGCCAGAGCATCGTCTGCATGACGATGACGCCGTCGCGCACCCGCAGCACGGCCATCGTCATCCGGGTGCGGATCGAGACGGTGACGATGGCGACGCGCTTCTCCTTCTCGAGGGCGTCACGCAGCAGGACGTACGGCTTGGTGGCCGACTTGTCCGGCTCGAGGTAGTAGGACTTGTCGAGCCACATCGGGTCGATCTGGTCGGCGGGGACGAACTTGGTGACCCCGATCTCCTTGCTCGTGCGGGAGGGCAGGTCGGCGAAGTCGTCGTCGGTGAGCACGACCATGTCGCCGTCCTCGGTCTCGTAGCCCTTGGCGATGTCGTCGTAGCTCACCTCCTCGCCGTCGATCGAGCAGAACCGGCGGTAGCGGATGCGCCCGCCGTCCTCGCGGTGCACCTGCCGGAACTGGACGTCGTGGTTCTCGGTCGCGGAGTACAGCCGCACCGGCACGTTGACGAGGCCGAAGGAGACCGCGCCCTTCCAGATGGCTCGCATGGGATGGTCCGTCCTGTTCGCGTCGGCGCCGCGGTGGTCGGCGGCGCGTCGTCCCAGCGTAGGCGGGGTGGGCCCGGTCTGGGGAGGCCCGGCGGTCAGCCGGCCGCGAGGACCGCGCCGACGAGGGCGTCGAGCGGGTCGGGCAGGTCGCCCGGGTCCAGCCGGGGGGCGAGCGCCGCGGCGAGCCGGGCCTTGCGCCCCGACCCCGAGCCGGCGAAGCGGTGCAACCGGTCCGTGACGTGCGCCCGTCTCCACTGCGGCATCACCGAGAACGCCTCGAACGCGCCGAGCTCGCCCATCGCCGCGAGGGCGTCGAGGACGGTCTCCGGCCCGAGCGCGCGGATCATCAGGTCCTCGAGGTCGCGCCGGCAGACGAAGACCCCGTGCCGTCGCAGCTCCTCCGCCGTCTCGGCGTCGCGGCCGAACCGCCGCAGCACCCGCACCGCGACCCGCAGCTGGTCGGCGTCGACGAGGGCGAGCACGCGTCGTGAGGGCCCGCCGCGCTCGGCGAGGAAGCGGCCGAGGTTGGTCACCCCGCCCATCGGGACGACGTCGGCGGCGGCGCCGTGGGCGGCCAGGACGTGCCGGACGAGGACCGCGTCCGAGCCGCCCTCGACGAGCACGACCGCTGCACCGTCCATCCGGGGACGGTAGCCGAGCGGGCGGTGGCAGCGGGCAGGATGGGGCCGTGCGCCCGATGCTCGCGACCGCCGCCGACGCCCCGCCCCGGGGCGAGGCGTGGGTGCACGAGGTGAAGTGGGACGGGATGCGGGTGCTCGTCGACGTGCGGGACGGCCGGGTCACGGTGACCAGCCGCACCGAGCGTGACGTCACCGCCGCGTTCCCCGAGCTCGACGCGCTCGCCGAGACCTACGACGACCTGCTCCTCGACGGCGAGGTCGTCGCGATGGAGGAGGGGCGGCCCAGCTTCCACGCGCTGGCCGAGCGGATGCACGTGACGAAGCGGCGCCAGGCCGAACGGCTCGTCGCGACCCGGCCGGTGACGCTCATGGTCTTCGACCTGCTGCGCCTCTTCGGCCAGGACCTCACCGCTCAGCCGTGGTCGGCCCGGCGCCGGCTGCTCGAGGAGCTGGAGCTCGAGGGGCGTTCATGGCACGTCCCGGAGGTGCACGACGACGGCGAGGTGCTGCTCGCGGTGACCGCCGAGCAGGGGCTCGAGGGCGTCGTCAGCAAGCGGCGGGCCTCGCGGTACCTCACCGGCCGGCGCTCGCCGGACTGGCGCAAGGTCGCCCACCGGCGCACCTACTCCGTCGTCGTCGGCGGCTGGCGGCCGGAGGTCGGCTCGGGGGCGTCCTCGGCGAAGCGGCTCGGGGCGGTGCTCGTCGGCCTGCCCGACGGCGAGGGCGGCTGGCGGTACGCCGGACGGGTCGGCTCGGGCCTCGCGGGGTCGGCCGGGGTGGCGCTGCTGCGGCGGCTGCGCGCGCACGAGCGGGACGCCTCGCCGTTCGCCGACGAGGTACCGCGCATCGACGCCTCGGGCACGACGTGGGTCGAGCCGACCGTCGTCGTCGAGGTCCGCACGCTCCAGCTGACCGCCGACCACCGGCTGCGCCAGCCGACCTACCTCGGGGTCCGGCACGACCTCACGCCGGCCGAGCTTCAGGAGGTCGAGGAGGGTGGCTGAGCGGTACGTGCCGGAGGTGACGCGGGTCGAGGTGGCCGGGCGGCGCCTCAAGCTGACCAGCCTCGACAAGGTGATGTACCCCGCGACCGAGACGACCAAGGGCGAGGTCCTCGACTACTACGCCCGGATCGGCGCCGTCCTGCTGCCGCACCTCGCCGGCCGGCCGGTGACCCGGGTGCGGTGGCCGCACGGCGTCGAGGACCAGCAGTTCTTCGAGAAGAACCTGCCCTCGGGCGCGCCGTCGTGGCTGCCGCGGGTGCGGGTCGACGACGTCACCTACCCCCTCGTCCCCGGGCTCGCCGAGCTGACCTACCTCGTCAACCTCAACTCCCTCGAGCTGCACGTGCCGCAGTGGACGGTCGACGACGACGGCGAGCGGCAGCACCCCGACCGTCTCGTGATCGACCTCGACCCCGGGCGGCCGGCCGGGCTGCGCGAGTGCGCCCGGGTCGCCCTCCTCGTCCGCGAGCGGCTGGACCGTCTCGGCCTCGAGCTGCACCCCGTCACCTCCGGCAGCAAGGGGATGCAGCTGTACGCCGGGCTCGGCGGCGACCTCACCTCGGACGAGGTGCGCGACCTCGCCCAGCAGCTCGCCCAGGAGATGACCAAGAAGCACCCCGAGCTCGTCCTGTGGAAGATGACGAAGTCGCTGCGCCCCGGGAAGGTGTTCCTCGACTGGAGCCAGAACGTCGCGGCGAAGACGACGATCAGCCCCTACTCGCTGCGCGGGCGCGAGCTGCCGCACGTCGCGGCGCCGCGGACCTGGGCCGAGGTCGAGGCCGGCGCCGAGGACGACGGAACGCTCGAGCAGCTGATGTTCGACGAGGTGCTCGAGCGGGTCGAGCGCGACGGCGACCTCCTCGCCGACCTCCCCTGACCCGGGCTGCTCAGCCGACTGATTGCGGATAACCCACCTCGGATGGGGTCGAAACAGCCCTTGAGGGTGGGGAATCCGCAATGAGTCGCGTGCGAGAGGGGATGAGGGGAGGGGTCAGGGGCGGCGCAGGCGGGGGCAGCCGGCGCACTCGACGCAGCCGGGAAGGGCGTAGATGAGGCAGCACGACTCGCGCGGCAGGGCGCCGGGGCGCAGCAGGCCGGCGGCGGCCTCGGCCTCGCGCCGGGCGGCGGCCCACATGTCGTCGACGAGCGCGGCGCGCACGTGCGGCCCGAGCCGGACCTCGCTCGGGTAGCCCTCGGCGAGCGGCCCGGCGACCTGCCGGTAGTCGGCCTCGGCGGCATCGAGCCGGCGGTCGAGGTCGCCCTCGTCGGTGGTCAGCGTGGTGAGCCGCACGGCGTCCGGGACGAGGGAGGGGGCGAGGGAGAAGGTGAGGGTGTCGAGCGCGGCCCGCCAGGGACCCGCCGCCGCGGCGTGCGCGGCGGTGTGCGCCGGCACCTGGAGGAGCCACTGGAGGACGAACACCACGGCGACCGCGGGGGGCGCGTCGCCGTCGTACCAGCGGCGGTGCAGGGCGTGCAGGTCGGCCTGCCAGCCGCCGGGGTCGTCCGTGACCCGCCGGGCCAGGGGTGGGCCCTCGGCGGTGAAGCGCAGCCAGGCGTGGCGCGCCGACATGCGCGCAGCGGCGGCACCCGGTTCGGGTGCCGCCGCTGCGCTCGCGTGGTCGTCGCGGGTCAGGAGGTGGCCTTCTCGTAGGCCTCCTGGACCTCGCTCGAGATGCGGCCGCGGTCGCTGACGTCGTAGCCGTTCTTGCGGGCCCACTCGCGCACGGCGCTCACGTCGCGACGGCCCGCGCGCGCGCCGCTGCCGGCCGCGCGACCGGTGCTCCGGCGTCCGCCGGTGCGCTCGGCGTGCCCGATCCACATCGCGAAGGCGTCACGCAGCTTGGCGGCATTCTCGCTCGTGAGGTCGATCTCGTAGCTGACGCCGTCGAGGGCGAACGTCACCGTCTCGTCAGCGGGGGACTCCTTGTCGACATCGTCGACGAGGAGGACCTGGACCTTCTTGGCCATTGTTCCGTGCCTCCGGGGTGGGAGATTTCCGGTGCGAATGAGGATGCGCCCGGATCGGGTATTCCCGATCGTAGTGGGAATGCGCCGGAAAACGTCAATCGGGGAGTATTTCCCGACGGGTCAGCCGTCGTTTTCCGGGACCCCGTCGCCGTCCGCGTCGCGACCGGGGGATGGGGCCGCATCCCGACGCATCCGGTCCTGCTCGGCCTCGAACTTGCTCTGGGCCAACCGTTCCCGCCGGTCGGCCTCCATGATGCGTTTGATGATGAGGTAGAAGAATGCGGCCGCGACGATCGTCGGGACGATGGCGACGACGTAGGGAACCCAGGAGTTCATGACGCTCAGGCCTCCGGCTTGAGGTGCGGGAAGAGGATGGTCTCGCGGATGCTCGCGCCGGTGAACAGCATGACGAGCCGGTCGATTCCGAGCCCGAGCCCGCCCATCGGGGGCGCCCCGTACTCGAGGGCGCGCAGGAAGTCCTCGTCGAGCTGCATCGCCTCGGGGTCGCCGCCGGCCGCGCGCAGCGACTGCTCGGTGAGCACCCGGCGCTGGATCACCGGGTCGACGAGCTCGGAGAACCCGGTGCCCCGCTCGACACCGGCGATGATGAGGTCCCACGCCTCGATGAGCCCGGGCTCGGACCGGTGCGGGCGGGCCAGCGGCTGGGCGATGGCGGGGTAGTCGCAGAGGAAGGTCGGCTGGAGCAGCTGCGGCTCGACGAGCTCGCCGAGCAGCTCGAGGAAGACCTTGTCCTGCTCGAGCGCCGGGTCGACCTCCACGCCGTGCCGCTCGGCGTACCCGAGCAGCGTCTCCTTCGGGGTCTCGGGCGTCACCGGCTCGCCGACGACCTCGCTCACGGCGTCGTACACCGGCAGCCAGCGCCACTCGCCGTCGAGGTCGACGGTGCCC
>OEIU01001494.1_pt1 | contig 14880 bp, 11 predicted proteins | sample 1539221 | NCBI WGS metagenome assembly OEIU01 (sample SAMN03792071, study PRJEB22550) | activated sludge metagenome | feature: wastewater treatment plant; material: activated sludge; isolation source: Wastewater treatment plant of a petroleum refinery complex | place: Argentina: Zarate | collected...
TCCTCGCATTCATCCAACTCGCAGCCGCAATGATATGGATGCGCTGAATGTCGATTCAGCCTAGGGCGGCGTTTTCGTTTGTCTGCGCGCTGATTGCCCGCAGTTGACTTGACGTTGCCCTTCCGATTTACAGCGGCAGGCCGGAGACCTTGCCCCGGCTCCCCGACAAAAGTGCCGGACGCAAGACAATGCTTGAGAAGACGTACGATTCCAGGACGGTCGAACCCAGGATCGCGAAGATCTGGGACCAGGCCGAAGCGTTCCGCGCCGGCGCCGGGTCGCAGCCGGGGGCGGAGTCGTTCGCCATCGTCATTCCGCCGCCGAACGTTACCGGCTCTCTGCATATGGGCCACGCGCTCAACAACACGCTGCAGGATATCCTCGTCCGTTTCGAGCGCATGCGCGGCAAGAACGTGCTGTGGCAGCCGGGAATGGATCACGCGGGCATCGCCACGCAGATGGTGGTCGAGCGCAAGCTGATGGAGCAGCAGATCCATCGGCGTGATCTGTCGCGCGAAGACTTCATCGCGAAGGTCTGGGAATGGAAGGCCGAGTCCGGCGGCATGATCTTCAACCAGCTGAAGCGGCTCGGCGCTTCCTGCGACTGGTCGCGCGAGCGCTTCACGATGGACGAGGGGCTGTCGAAGGCCGTGCTCAAGGTGTTCGTCGAACTGCACCGCCAGGGCCTGATCTACAAGGACAAGCGGCTGGTCAACTGGGACCCGAAGCTGCTCACGGCCATTTCCGACCTTGAGGTCGAGCAGCAGGAGGTGAACGGCAATCTTTGGCACTTCCGCTATCCGGTCGAAGGCAAGAGCTTTGATCCGGAAGATCCGGCGACCTTCGTGACCGTCGCCACGACGCGGCCGGAGACGATGCTCGGCGACACGGCCGTCGCGGTGAACCCGTCCGACGAACGCTTCAGGGATCTGGTCGGCAAGCATGTCGTGCTGCCGCTCGTCGGACGGCGCATTCCGGTCGTCGCCGACGAGTATTCCGATCCCGAAAAGGGCACTGGCGCCGTGAAGATCACGCCCGCGCACGACTTCAACGATTTCGAGGTCGGCAAGCGCCACAAACTGCCGGCCATCAGCGTGCTGACCGTCGATGCCGCAATCGATCTCCGTGAAAACGAGGATTTCCTGAGCGGCGTCGAGCCGAGCACGATGCTGTCGGAGACGATCGATGCCCTTCAGGGGCTGGATCGTTTCGCGGCGCGCAAGCGCATCGTCGAAATGATGGAAGCGGGAGGTTATCTCGCCAAGGTCGAGCCGCATCGCCACATGGTGCCGCATGGTGATCGCGGCGGTGTGCCGATCGAGCCGTTCCTGACCGACCAATGGTACGTGAACGCGGCCGAGCTGGCCAAGCCGGCGATCCGTTCGGTGCGCGAGGGCCGTACGAAGTTTGTCCCGAAGAATTGGGAAAAGACCTATTTCGACTGGATGGAGAACATCCAGCCGTGGTGCGTCTCGCGCCAGCTCTGGTGGGGTCATCAGATTCCGGCCTGGTACGGCCCTGACGGCGCGATCTTCGTCGAGAAGACGGAGGAGGAGGCGCTGGAGGCGGCAATCCAACACTACATCGCCCATGAAGGGCCGTGGAAGGCATGGGTCGAGGAGAAGCTGGAGAATTTCCAGCCCGGCGACATCCTCACGCGCGACGAGGATGTCCTCGACACCTGGTTCTCCTCGGCGCTCTGGCCGTTCTCGACGCTCGGCTGGCCGGACAAGACGCCCGAACTCAAGACCTATTACCAGACCGACGTTCTGGTGACGGGTTTCGATATCATTTTCTTCTGGGTTGCCCGGATGATGATGATGGGTCTTCATTTCATGAATGAAGAGCCGTTCCATACCGTTTATGTCCACGCGCTCGTTCGCGACAAGAACGGTCAGAAGATGTCGAAGTCGAAAGGCAACGTCATCGATCCGCTGGAACTGATCGACGAGTACGGCGCGGATGCGCTGCGCTTCACGCTGGCGATCATGGCGGCGCAGGGCAGGGACGTGAAGCTCGATCCGGCGCGCGTGGCGGGCTATCGCAACTTCGGCACGAAGCTCTGGAACGCCACCCGCTTCGCGGAGATGAACGGAGTCAGGCGCAACGACGAATTCTGGCTGAATGATGCGAAGCTGACCGTCAATCGCTGGATTCTGACAGAACTCACGCGCGCCGCGCGCGAGATCACGGATGGCATCACCTCCTATCGTTTCAACGATGCGGCGGGAGCGGCATACCGTTTCGTCTGGAACCTCTTCTGTGACTGGTATCTCGAACTGCTCAAGCCGATCTTTGCCGGTGACGATGAAGCGGCGAAGGCCGAAAGCCAGGCGGTGGCGGCTTTCGTGCTGGATGAGATCTACAAGCTTCTCCATCCGATGATGCCGTTCATGACGGAGGAACTCTGGGCGCATACGGCCGGGGAGGGCAACACGCGCGCGACGCTGCTCTGCCACGCCGCCTGGCCGCAGCCGGACTTCGCCGACGAGGAGGCTGCAGCCGAGATCAACTGGCTGGTGGAACTGGTCGGCGGCATCCGTTCGGTCCGCGCCGAGATGAACGTCCCGCCTTCGGCTGTGGGGCCTTTGGTCGTCATCGGCGCCAATGCGGAAACCCGGGCAAGATTCGCGCGGCACGACTCGGCGATCAGGCGCCTGGCGCGCGTCGGCGAGATTTCCTTTGCGGACACCGCGCCGCAGGCTTCGGCTCAAATCGTCGTCGGGGAAGCGACGGCCAGCCTGCCGCTGGGCGATCTTATCGACCTGAAGGCCGAGGCCGCGCGTCTGCACAAGGAGATTGGTCGCGTGACCGAGGAGATCGCGCGCCTGTTCAAGAAGCTCTCGAACGAGAAATACGTCTCCAACGCGCCCGAGGAGGTGGTCACCGCCGACCGCGAGAAACTCGGCGAGTTCGAGGCCACGCAGGCCAAATTGCGGGTCGCGCTCTCGCGGATCGAGGCCGGTGGCTGATTTGCCGCGCCCGCCGGAAAGCGCTTGCGCGGCAGCCTGAATGCGGCATCATGGTGGCCGAAGCGCCATCTTCCCGTCACTCTTGCGGCAACCCGACGGTTTTTCCGAGGATGTTGTCTTGTTGCAACACTGTGCGCGAAGATGCGTAATTCGTTGATCCGGATTTGCTAAAAATTTGAAATTATTGCGAAAAGCAGCCGCGCTATAGTTGAGGCACCGCAGATTTGAAGGCGATTTTGCTGGAGCGCCGCGCCACATTCGAACGTTGCGTAAATACTTCGAGCCAAAGATCCTAGTTGCTTGTGCGGGCATGAATCGTTCAGCTTGTCCGCAGTGGTTCGGAGGAGTCCAATGAACAAGAAAATTCTGGCCGCGCTCGGCGCAGGAGCCGCATTTCTGGCAATGTCGGCGCAGGCCAATGCGAACGGCTTCACGCGCGGCTCAGCCGACACGGACATTCTGTTCGAGGAAGGCAACTTCAACCTTCGCGCCGGCGCGACTTATGTTAGCCCCCAGCGCGAATACAGCCGGAACGCCAACCCCGCGCTCGTCGGCACAAGCTATCTGAACGACTATGTGGTCCCTTCGATCGCCGCCAAGCTGAATGTCACGGACAATGTGCGCTGCGCCTTCACCATGGTCGAGAACGCCGGAGGCGACGCCGAGTATGCGGCCCCCACCAGCACCGGAAAGATCAGCGAGAAGTTCGACACGACCGAACTGGGCGCGACCTGCGGCGTCAAGTTCAGCGCCGGACGCGGCAATCTCTGGCTGCTGGGCGGCGGCTATCTCGAGGATTTCGACTATCACCGCGTCAATGACTACACGTCGCTCGGACTCGGCTACGGCACGTTGAAGCTGGACGGGCAGGATCGCGGCTACCGCGTCGGCGTCGCCTACGAGATTCCCGAGATCGCGCTCCGCGCACAGCTTACCTATCGCTCCGGCACGGACTACGGCGCCGAGGGTCTGGTCACGGCGCCGGCCGCCATTCTTGCGCGCGCGTTGCGCAACAGCGGCGTGCCGGACAGCCAGAATCCGTTCGCCACCCTTCCGCCGGGGCTGCAGGTTCCCGTTCCGGCCCTTGGTATCGGCCACCTTCCGCAGATCGTCGAGCTGAAGGCCCAGACCGGCATCGCGCCCGGCTGGCTTGCTTTCGGCACCGTGCGCTGGACGAACTGGTCCGTGCAGGAAACGCTGGACATTCGCGCCGCCAGCAACGGGCTGCTCATCAGCCGCGACCGCTACTTCTGGGACGACGGCTGGACGATCACGGCAGGCGTCGGCCACGCCTTCACCGACACCGTTTCCGGCGCGCTCAGCCTGACCTGGGATCAGGGCGTCGGCACGGGATGGGACATCCAGACCGACACCTGGACGCTCGCTGGCGGTGTCTCGGCGAAGGATGCCCTTGGCGGCGAACTGCGCGCGGGCCTTGCAGTCAGCTACCTCGAATCGGGCGAGGAGACGCAGTACGCGGCTGGGCTGAACTCGGCCGTGGACAGCGGCTGGGCTTACGGCGCCACGCTTTCCTACAAGGTGAAGTGGTAACGCCAGCGCTGTCCTTCAGGTTTCCAACCTCCCCGGCGCGCGGCGCCGGGGAGGCTGATGTTTTCCGGTCACAGGATGTGACAAGTTTCGCCGGCACCTGATGGAAAGCCCGGAATTGCTGCGTCGGCGAACAGCTTTGTGCTCTTTCAGCAACACTTTGTAGACGGCAGATGATGTATGTCTGCCGAAGAGCGGAACGCCAATTTCCCGCCATAAACCGGGAGCACGCCGATGCAGGCTCCGGTCGAGAGCAGGACAGCCGCAACCGCCGCGGCAAGGAAGAACATGAGCGTAAGGAGTGTTTTGGGGGCGATGGCGTCCGTCTGGCAAAGCCAGCCGGTGTGCTCGTCGTTCTCTTGGCTGTCCGGCCCCACTTTGGCCGAAATGGATCGGCAGGGTGGATTTGTCGGCTCGTCGCGCCGTTGCCTGGCAGCGGATTGGGCAAGTCGAACTGACATTGGTTTCACGGTCGCGATAGGCGGCCTTTTTGCGGGCGCCCGTCCAGGCGCGTCATTTGCGGCGAGGGCAATAGGATTGACGACGCGCGCGACGAGAACATCGCGCGGCACGTCAGAACTGTATTGTCGCGCAGGAGCCGTGTGGGCCGGATATGCTCCGGCCGGCGCGGACGGAAGATCAAACTGATGGCTATGCTGGTTTCGCGTTCTCTCTTTTCTGCAGTTTTCACCGCCTGTCTGCTGGGCGCGGGCAACTTTGCGCATGCTTTCGATACGACGGCCCCCAAGGCCGAGAAGTCGAGCCCGTGGGCGGTGTTCCAGCGCGGGTTCGACGCCTATCGCAGCGGTCACAAGGACGAGGCCGTGGAGGCGTATCGCTACGCGGCGGAGAACGGCCAGCTCGGCGCGACATGGAAGCTTGCCCGCATGTATGCCGAAGGCGACGGCATCACGCGCGACGACCAGGAGGCCTTCAAGTTCTTCAACGAGATCGTCGATCAGGAAGTCGAGCCCGGCAGCCCCGAGGAAAGCTACGTCTCCGACGCTTTGGTGGCGCTCGGCGGCTACATGAAGACAGGTATTCCGGGCGTCGTGAACGCCAATCCGATCGCCGCGCAGGAATACTACATGCGCGCCGCCGCCAATTACCGCAACGCGGACGCCCAGTTCGAAATGGGCAAGATGTTCCTGACGGGCGAGGGCGGCATGAAGGTCAGCGTCAAGCAGGCCGGCCGCTGGCTGCAGCTGGCCGCCGCGAAGGGGCATGCAGGGGCGCAGGCGACCCTCGGCAACCTGCTGTTCGAAAGCGGCAAGGTGGTGCGGGGTCTGGCGCTCATGACCGCTGCGCTGGAGCGTGCCGGTCCCGGGGACCAGTCCTGGATTCGCGGCATGCAGGAGCAGGCCTTCGCGCTCGCCGGCGAGGCGGATCGCCGTACGGCGATTGCGCTGGCCGAAGACATGCTCGCCAAGGGCACCAGCCAGTAAGCCGTCTGCGGCGGATTCAGGCCGACTGATCGTAGCGGCCGTCGCCGCCGGGCAGCTTTCGCAAGGACTCTCCGACCTTTTGCGGCGGAATGTCCGCCTGTTCCGCGAAATTGAGCAGCGTCGGCTCGTGCGCCAGCACGAAGCCGAGCACCCCTGCGAGAAAGCCGGGTTCCGACGCCGCTCTCCGGATCATCGAAGCGTCGATGCCGGTGATTGCCAGGAAACGCCGCAAAAGCTCCGGGTCGGCGGCAATGAAACCCAATGCTGCGACGGCGACGCTCTCGGCGTTTTCTCGATCCATTGCGCACCTTCGCTCCCGGGATTGGCCAACATCGCCATTGGGCGATGACCGGAGCCTCTGTCAATCGCTGCCGTTTGTCGCCCGGATACGCATTTTTCGCTGAAGCGACAGGGGTTTGCGTTTCGTCAATGTTCTGGCGTTATTGATTTTATGAGATTCGCGCGTCGCGAGAGCCGTCTCCCGGGAGCGGCGGGGCAGGATGACGATGCCTAAAAAGGTGATGATAGTCGAAGACAACGAGCTGAACATGAAGCTCTTCCGCGACCTCATCGAGGCCAGCGGCTACGAGACCGTTCGCACGCGTAACGGACTGGAGGCGCTGGATCTTGCGCGCGCGCATCGGCCCGATCTCATTCTGATGGACATACAGCTGCCCGAAGTATCGGGACTTGAAGTCACGAAGTGGCTCAAGGAAGACGACGATCTGCACAAGATCCCGGTGATCGCCGTCACCGCCTTCGCGATGAAAGGCGACGAGGAGCGAATCCGTCAGGGCGGCTGTGAAGCTTATATTTCGAAACCCATATCCGTGCCCCGCTTCATAGAAACGATCAAATCCTATCTGGGCGACGCATGACCCGGGTTACCGGCGTCGGAGAGTGCATCGAATGACCGCGCGTATTCTTGTCGTGGACGACATTCCGGCCAATGTAAGACTGCTCGAAGTGCGGCTTCTGGCGGAGTATTTCGAGGTTGTCACCGCCAGCAACGGGCCGGATGCGCTCGAAGCATGCGAGAATGGCAAGATCGACGTCGTCCTGCTGGACGTCATGATGCCGGGCATGGACGGTATTGAGGTCTGCCGCCGTCTGAAGAGCGATCCCGCCACGTCGCATATCCCGGTCGTCATGGTGACCGCGCTCGACCAGATTTCGGATCGCGTGCGCGGCCTGGAGGCAGGCGCCGACGATTTCCTGACCAAGCCGGTCAACGATCTCCAGCTCATGACGCGCGTGAAGAGCCTCGTGCGCCTGAAGTCGCTGACCGACGAACTCCGCCTGCGCGCTTCCACCACCAGGAATCTTGGCATCGAGGAACTTCTGAGCCGCAGCAGTCCGGACCTGTTCTCCCGGCCGCGGGTCCTGCTCGTGGACGAGCAGCCATCGAGCAGCCAGCGCATCTCCGCCATGCTGGCCAATGCCGCCGACGTCGACGTCAGCGTCGACCCGCAGGCCGCCATTTTCCAGGCCGCCGATCACCCTTATGACTGCGTGCTCATCTCGGGCCGCTTCAAGGACTTCGATCCTTTGCGCCTTTGCTCGCAATTGCGGTCGGTCGATAGGACCCGGCTGATCCCGATCATGCTGATGGTCGAGCCGGGGGACGATGCGCGCATCGTCCGCGGTCTGGAACTCGGCATCAACGATTATCTCTTGCGGCCTGTCGATCGCCACGAATTGCTCGCCCGTCTCGACACGCAGGTCCGCCGTAAGCGTTACAACGACCATCTTCGCGCCAGCGTCGCACAGACCATCGAAATGGCGGTCACAGACGGTCTCACCGGGCTGCACAACAGGCGCTATCTCGACAGCCACATAAAGACGCTGTGCGACCGCGCCGCGAGCCGCAAACGGCCGCTCTCCGTCATGCTGACGGACATCGACAGGTTCAAGTCCGTGAATGACACCTATGGGCACGACGCCGGCGATCGCGTGCTGCGCGAATTTGCACGGCGTCTGCGCAAGAACGTGCGGGGCATCGATCTCGCCTGCCGCTATGGCGGCGAGGAGTTCATCGTCGTGATGCCGGATACGGATGCCCAGATCGCCGAGATGGTCGCGGAGCGCGTCCGCTCTCAGATCGCCGCGACGCCGTTCAGCCTCGGCGAGGAAAAGCCATCGCTCGATATCACCGTGAGTGTCGGCGTCTCGACCCTGCTCAGGGGCAGCGACACGCCGGAGGACCTCATCAAGCGCGCCGATGTCGCGCTTTACGAGGCCAAGACAGGCGGTCGAAACCGCGTCGTCGCCAAGGCGGCGTAGCCGCCGGACTTTAACGAGCCGCCGCTGAAAAAGGCGTCGAGGCGTTCCGCAGCCCCGGCGGAAATTTACCATATTTGCTTGATTCGGGAACGTTGGTTAAGAAATTGTTGATTTTTCAGCGGTTCTGCGCAAATCTTTGCCTCGAAGGCTGAGCGCTCCGGCTTGAGGTTTACAACTGCCGGTAGCGTTGACTTACCCCATGATGCTCAGGTCCGCCGCATCTCCTGGGTCCGTGGGGTTGGCCGGTCGGCGCCGACACAAGTGGCCTCCTCGTACCGCTGTCGGATGCCGGCCGGCCCCCTTTGCTTCCAGACCTTGAAATGAAATCGACCGCCGCCGGGGCGCCTTGCCGTCTTCGCTGAGGCTCCGGGCAGCGCGAAATTCACGACGCCGCAAATGAAAACGCCGCCCGGAGGCGGCGTATGGATCGTGACGGCCCGAAGGAGCTGCTACTTGATCTTCGTTTCCTTGAACTCGACGTGCTTCTTGGCAACCGGATCGTACTTCCGGAACGACAGCTTTTCGGTCTTCGTGCGGCTGTTCTTGCTCGTCACGTAGAAGAAGCCGGTGTCGGCAGTGGAAAGAAGCTTGATCTTGATGTTCGCGGCTTTTGCCATTTTTCTCGTCCGATCTGTTGGGGCTCATACCGCTGAAACGCGAGCATAGCGCCCGGATGCGGAAATTTCCGCGGAGACATACTGATGGCTGCGCGAAAGTCAAGCCGACGAGCGCATTTCGACGCCTGTAGGCGCTATCTGCCAGCGGCGAGCCGCCAGACACCAAGCACGATATAAGCTGCGAAGAAGGCAGCAAGCGAGTAGCCGAAGCCGGGCGCGCCGAAGACGTCGATGCCGAAACCGACGAATTGCGGGCCGACGAGCATGCCGACCCCATAGCAGAAGACGAAGGCGGCGTTGGCGTTGGCGAGTTCGCGGCCGGAGAGGCGCGAGCCGAGATGCGCGAGGCCGATCGTGTACATGGCGGCCACCGCGCCGCCCCAGACGAACAGCAGGCTCGCCATCAGATACCAGTGACCGGCGATCAGGGGCAGGGCGAGCATCCCGGCCAGCCCGACGGAGGCACAGAGCATCAGAAGATGCCGTCGGTCGCGGATTCGATCGCTGACCATGCCAAGCGGTATCTGCAGGAGCACGTTGCCAAGCCCCACCATGGAAAGCAGGATGGCGGTGTCTGCTTCCGGATAACCAATGCGGGCGCCATAAACGGGAAACAGCGCAAAACCTCCCGTTTCCACCGCGCCGAAGACCAGCACGGCGGCCGTCGCCGTCGGCACCAGCCAGACATAGCGTAGGAAGCCGCTCTTGCTTTCGCTGTCTTCAAGCATCGGCGGACTTTCGCGCCATGCGGCGACAACTGGGATGGCGGCGACCATCACGATAACGAAGGCGGTTCCGAAGGGCAGGAAACCCTGACTGCCCATGAGTGCGAAGAGCCATGGGCCGAAGGCGAACCCCAGCGAGAGCACGGTGGCGTAGACGCCGAGCACCAGTCCACGATGCTTCGGCGGCGCCGACATGCTGATCCAGTACTCCGACAGGATGAACAGCATCGTGAGCGCGACGTGAAGGACGGCGCGCAACGGAAACCACATCCAGAAGGCTTGCGCGAAGTAGAAGCCGAGAAAGGACAACGCACCCAGCACAATCATCGCGAGGATCGTCGGCACCACGCCGAAGCGAGCGGCGAGCGGCGTGGCAAGCGGTGCTGCTGCGATCGACGCGATGCCGGCAACGGCCGTGTTCGCGCCGATCATGCTCGCGGAATATCCGCGCTGCTCGAGGATGATGCTGAGCAGCGGAACACCGAGGCCGATCGCCGTGCCCACGACGCTGATGGAGGCGATGGCCGCCGAAATCGACAGCCAGCGCACCTTGGCGGGGGCTTCTGCGGCCCGCTCTCGAATGTCGGCGGTCATTGTCGTGTCAGAGAATATCGCGAACGACGCGGCTGTGCTTCAGACGGTAGAACGGAACCGGCCCGCCCGGCCTGAGTTCCGGATCCTGGTCCAGCCGCATCTGCAGTTCCTTGAGGATCGTCTTGGTGATCCGCGGCAGATCGAGTTCGTGGGCGTCGACGATCGGCAGCCACACTAGCTCCTCGAGCTCGCCGGTCGGGCCGCCGTCCGGCAGAGCGACGGCAACCTCGTCGCGCCATGCCGACAGGAAGCGTGTGTCGAAACGCCTGATCCTGCCGGGCGGCGTGATGGCGCGGGCCACGAAGCGCACGCCGTCCAGGGAGGGACGGACCCCATGCTCGGCAAAAGCCTGCCAACTCGATTTGTCGGTCGAGAACGATTCTTTACGGCCGATCAGCAGGCCGGCTTCCTCGTAGGTTTCGCGCAGCGCCGACAGCGCGATTGCCTGGGCGCGCGTCGCAGCCGCGCGCGTGCCGGCAATCAGACGCGCGGCTTCAACCTCGGGCAGGCCGGCTGCAACGGGGACGCGGCTGTCGGCAGGGTCGGTGCGCCCACCGGGAAACACGAACTTTCCGGGCATGAAGGCGTGCCGGTGATGCCGCCGCCCCATCAGCACAAGGACGTCGTTGCCCTTGCGATCGAGAAGAATCAGGGTTGCCGCATCGCGCGGCCGCTTTGGGCCTGCGCCGATCGAAAAGTCATTCGATTCGGAACTGTTTAGAGCCGCCCGCGTCATTCCCTCAAACACGTCGGTAAACCTTCTCAGAGTTCCGGATGCGTCTCGACGCGGTCGGCCTCGTCGCCGAAGCCGTGCATGTAAAGCGCCCACTGCAATCCGACGACCGCGCCCTTGACCGGGCGCAGCAGCGCCAGCGAGCCGACAATAGTCGTCGGAACCCACATCAGCATATGTTGCAACAGCGAGAGGTTGGTCGTCGCCTCGACGCCCATGAACGCGCCGACGACGATATGGCCGACGACGACGATGACCAGATAGGCGGGAAGATCGTCCGCGCGGTGGTGGTGGATTTCCTCACCGCAGACTTCGCAATGATCGACCGTCTTGATGAAGGAGGCGAACAGGTGCCCGGAGCCGCAGCGCGGACATTTTCCCAGCATGCCGCGCTTTATCGACTCCCAGACGGGCCGCGCCGTGCGTCCGCTATGATGTTCGCCACCGAAAGCCTGCTCTTCCATCAACGTCTCCTGCCACGCGCCCTGTCCCGTCCCTGAGCAGCGCGCTGGCGTCCTTTCTGCCCGCGTGACTTGTTGAAGGACCTGGTGGAGCCGGGCAGGGGCTTCGGTTCGGTCAGCATTTCAAAGCGCATCGCGCCTGCCAGCGGCGCTACTTCGACCAGCCGGACCTCGACGCTGTCGGCGAGTTGAAAACCCTTGCGGGTGCGCTCGCCAAAGAGCGCATGGGCAGCTTCGTCGTAGATATAGTAGTCACCTTCCAAAGATGACACGGGGATGAAACCGTCTGCGCCAAAATGCGGCAGTTGCACAAAAAGGCCGGCCTTCGTCACGCCGGAAATACGCGCGTCGAACGTATCGTTGATACGCTCCGCGAGATAGGCGGCGACAAGGCGGTCGACCGTGTCGCGCTCGGCCGCCATGGCGCGGCGTTCGCTGGCGGAGATGAGCGCTGCGATTTCTTCCAGCCGCGCTTCCTCGTCGCCGGTCAGGCCATCCGGGCCAAGGCCCAACGCCGAGATCAGCGCGCGGTGCACGATGAGGTCGGAGTAGCGGCGGATCGGAGAGGTGAAATGAGCATAGCGCCGGAGGTTGAGGCCGAAATGACCGATGTTCTTCGGCGCGTACTCCGCCTGGCTCTGGGAGCGCAGCACGACCTCGTTGACCAGCGCTTCGTTGTCGTTCCCGCGCACCCGGTCGAGTATTGAATTGAACTGCGCAGGCCTGAGTTGCGGCCCGCGGGCGAGCGACAGGCCGACCGTCGTCAGGAATTCGCGCAGCGTCTCCTGCTTGGCGAGCGACGGCGCGTCATGGATGCGGTAGACGAGCGCCTGATTCTTCTGCTCCAGGGTCTCGGCTGCGGCGACATTCGCCTGGATCATGAACTCTTCGATGAGCTTGTGCGCGTCAAGCCGTTCGGGGATCACGACGCGATCCACCGTGCCGTCCGGCTTCAGCAGGATTTTCCGTTCGGGCAGGTCGAGTTCCAGCGGCTGCCGCGCTTCGCGGCCGCGCTTCAGCACCGCGTAAGCGTCCCATAGCGGCTTCAGCACCGTGTCGAGGATCGGCGCCGTCTTGTCGTCCGGGTGCCCGTCGATCGCCGCCTGAGCCTGCGGATAGGCGAGCCGGGCGGCCGATTTCATCATTACGCGGTGGAAGGAGTGGCGGATCTTCCGACCCTCCGCGGCAAAGGGCATCTTCACCGCCATAGCCGGCCGGTCCACGGTTTCGCGCAGCGAGCAGAGGTCGTTCGAAATGCGTTCGGGCAGCATCGGCACGACGCGGTCCGGAAAATAGACCGAATTGCCGCGCTTCAGCGCCTCGCGGTCCAGCGCGGAGCCGGGCCGCACATAGGCGGCAACATCGGCGATCGCTACCCAAACCACAGCACCGCCGCGATTCTTCTCGTCGTCATCGGAAGCCGCGAACACGGCATCGTCGTGATCCTTGGCGTCGGCGGGATCGATGGTGATCAGCGGCAGGTCGCGCCAGTCCTCACGCCCGGCCATCGTTGCCGACTTGACGCTCTCAGCGTCGGCGAGCGCCGCCGGAGGAAAGATATGCGGAATATCGTGGGCATGGATGGCGATCATCGAAACCGCCTTTTCCGACGTCATCGAGCCGAGCACCGTCAGGACCTTGGCGCGCGGCAGTCCGTAGCGCCCGATCTTGACCGGCTGCGCTTCCACCAGATCGCCGGGCTTCGCCTCGCCGACGAACTCGGGGTCGATCACCAGTTCGGGCTGGCGTCGTTCCACGGGTTCGAGCCGGAACGTGCCGTCGCGGCCGGCTCGCAGGACGCCGAGCACGGCTTCCTGCCGGCGGTCGAACACCTTCATCACCCGTGCGGTATAGGCCGGGCCTTCTTCGCTCTTGTTGCGAAAGGTCTTTGCCAGAACGCGGTCGCCGATGCCGGGGGCCGGCCCCTTGTCGCCGCGGGAAACGCGGATCGACACGATCGGCACTTCGTCGTCGTCCCGCTCGGCGGGCCGCGCCAGCAACCCGCCGTCGCGGTCGCGTCCAAAAATCTCGAGAACCGTCACCGGAGGCAGGGTGCCTGGGCGTGACAGCCGCTTGCGGCTGCCTTCCAGCAGGCCCTCGTCCTGCAGGTCGCGCAGCATGTCCTTCAGCCACACGCGATCCGCGCCCTTCAGGCCGAACGCTTTCGCGATCTCGCGTTTGCCCGCCTGATCGGGATTTTCGGTGATGTAGGCAAGAATCTGCTCGCGCGTCGGCCGGAAGTCTCCCGGTTCCGCGCCGTCTCTCACAGCGCTGCCGCTCCGGCTTGTATTCCTGTTACGGCCGGAAATGCTGCGTGCCAATCGATCCTATTCCTTTGCCTTGCCTGCCCTGACGGCTTTGCCGCCCGCCTTTCCTGCCGCTTTCCGCGCCGGCTTCTTGCCGCCGCCCTTGGCCTCGCGCTCCGCGATCAGAGCCACGGCCTCGTCGAGCGTCACCGCCATGGGGTCCTTGCCCTTCGGCAGTGTTGCGTTGACCTTGCCGAAATTGACGTAGGGTCCATAGCGCCCGTCCCGGACGGTGATGTTGCCGCCGCCCGCCGGATGCGCGCCCAGATCTTTCAACGCAGCCGGCGTTCCGGCGTTGCGTCCGCCTTTCGCCTTGCTCTGCTTCTCAGCGATCACCGAGACGGCACGGTTGAGGCCGATGGAGAAAACGTCCTCCGGCGATTCAAGGTTCGCATATGTGCCGTCATGAAGCACGAACGGCCCGTATCGGCCGATGCCGGCGGAGATCATCTTGCCGGTCTCCGGATGCTTGCCAACGTCACGCGGGAGCGAAAGCAGCGCCAGCGCCTTCTCGTGGTCGACGCTTTCCGCCGTCCAGCCCTTTGGCAGGCTGGCGCGCTTGGCGTCCTTGCCGTCGCCGCGCTGGACATAGGGGCCGAAGCGCCCGGACTTCAACACGATCTCTTCGGAAGTATAAGGGTCCTTGCCGAGCAGCTTGTCGCCGCCCTCGGCCGCCGCCGCGTCACCATTGCCATTGGCGTCTCCGCCGAGCTGGCGCGTGTAGCTGCATTCAGGATAATTCGAGCAACCGACGAAGGCGCCGAACTTGCCGAGTTTCAGCGACAGGTTTCCAGTGCCGCATTTCGGGCAGATGCGCGGATTGGAGCCGTCCTCGCGGGCCGGGAAGACCAGCGGCGCCAGTTCCTCGTTCAGTGCCTCCAGCACGTCGGTGACGCGCAGTTCCTTGATGTCGGCGACAGCCTTGGAGAAATCGTTCCAGAAATCGCGCAGCACTTCCCGCCAGGCGAGCTTGCCGTCCGAGATCTCGTCCAGCTTCTCTTCCAGAGCAGCGGTGAAGTCGTACTCGACATATTTCTCGAAGAAGCTTTCGAGGAAGGCAGTGACCAGCCGGCCCTTGGCCTCGGGCACCAGCTTGCGCTTGTCGATCACCACATATTCGCGATCTTCCAGCGTCTTCAGCGTGGCGGCATATGTCGAGGGACGGCCGATGCCCAGCTCCTCCAGCTTCTTGATCA
>OEIU01001496.1_pt1 | contig 14872 bp, 12 predicted proteins | sample 1539221 | NCBI WGS metagenome assembly OEIU01 (sample SAMN03792071, study PRJEB22550) | activated sludge metagenome | feature: wastewater treatment plant; material: activated sludge; isolation source: Wastewater treatment plant of a petroleum refinery complex | place: Argentina: Zarate | collected...
TACTCCCCGTGGCCATGGGGCGATCTGACCTGTCTGCTGGCGGGGGTCCGCAAGCCGCTGGTGGTGTCGCAGCTTTCCGACATCGTCAAGCAGCGTGTGCTGCAGTTCGTCTATCGGCCGGTCGAATCTCTGTTCCTGCGCCGCGCGGGCGCGATCGTCGCCACGTCGCCGAACTATGTGCGGGGCAGTCCGCTGCTGGCCCGGTATCCGGGCAAGGTCGAGGTGATCCCGATCGGGCTCGATGACCGGGACTATCCGCCCGCCGATCCCGCGCTGCTCGACCGCTGGCGTGGCCGTGTGGGCGAGCGCTTCTTCCTGTTCGTCGGCGTGCTGCGCTACTACAAGGGGCTGGAGTACCTGCTGGAGGCGCTGGCCGGCACGAACATCCGGGTGATCCTTGCTGGCACCGGTCCGCGCGAGGCGTTCCTAAAACAGCGGGCGCAGGCACTGGGGCTCGGCAATCTGACGTTTCTCGGCCGTGTCGGCGAGGCGGACAAGCGGGCACTGCTGGAGCTGTGCCATGCGTTCGTGTTCCCGTCACACATGCGCTCCGAATCGTTCGGCGTATCGCTGCTGGAGGCGGCCCGCTACGGAAAGCCGATGGTCTGCTGCGAGATCGGCACCGGGACGTCGTTCGTCAACGTCGACGGTCAGACCGGCCTGGTCGTGCCGCCGGCTGACCCGGCTGCTCTGCGTGGGGCGATGCAGCGGCTCGAGCGAGATGCCGCGCTGGCTGCCCGGCTCGGCGCCGGAGCACGCCGTCGATTCCTCGAGATTTTCCAACTGCGGGCGATGGGCGAGGCTTATATGGCGATTTACCGTCGATTGACGGCACGATGATCGGCGTTGCGCCGCTGCATCGCCGGCCGCCTCGCGCCGATGCGCCGACGGGCGGCCCGTTGTGGTCTGTGTGCACCAGTTAGAATTGTTCGACCCTGCCCAGGTGGAGTCTCCGATGCCGGTTCAAGTAGACGAGTCGATTTTCAAGGCCTATGACATCCGAGGCATCGTCGGCCGCACGCTGACGGCTGATGCGGTCAGGGCGGTCGGCATGGCGTTGGGGGCTCGCGGTCGGACGCAGGGGGTCCCGCGGTTCGTCATCGGCCGCGACGGCAGGCTGTCGGGTCCCGAGCTGAGCCGTGCGCTGATCGAGGGTTTCACCTCCGTAGGAATGCCAGTGGTCGACGTGGGCATGGTGACCACACCGATGGTCTACTTCGGCACCTACCACCTGGGTACCGGTTCCGGCGTAGCGATCACCGGCAGCCACAATCCGCCGGACTACAACGGCCTGAAGATGATGCTTGGCGGCGAGACGCTTCATGGCGAGGCGATCAAGTCGCTGGCGAGGGACATCAATGGCGGCAGGCTCCCGGCCCCGGGAACGCCCGCAGAGGTCACACGGCTCGACATCCGGAACGCTTATCGCGACCGGGTGACTGGCGACGTACGCGTCGCGCGGCCGATGAAGATCGCGGTCGACTGCGGCAACGGCGTGGCGGGCGCCTACGCGGCTTCGCTCTACCGCGCGATGGGCTGCGATGTCCGCGAACTGTTCTGCGAGGTCGACGGCAATTTTCCGAACCACCATCCGGATCCGGCCGACCCGCACAATCTGCAGGATCTGATCGCCTGTCTGCAGGATACCGATGCCGAGATCGGCCTGGCCTTCGACGGCGACGGCGACCGGCTCGGCGTCGTCACCAAGGATGGCAGCATCATCTATCCGGACCGGCAACTGATGCTGTTTGCTCAGGATGTGCTGTCGCGCGTGCCCGGCGGCCAGATCATCTACGACGTCAAGTGCAGCCGCAACGTGGCCGCCTGGGTGCGCAAGGCCGGCGGGCAGCCTCTGATGTGGCGCACCGGTCATTCGCTGGTCAAGGCCAAGCTCAAGGAAACCGGCGCGCCGCTGGCTGGCGAGATGAGCGGTCATGTATTCTTTGCCGAGCGCTGGTACGGCTTCGACGACGGGCTGTATGCGGGAGCCCGTCTCCTCGAGATCCTGTCGCGCCATGCCGATCCCAGCGCGGTGCTGAACGCACTGCCTGATTCTCCGTCGACGCCCGAACTTCATCTGCAGTGTCGGGAGGGCGAGAACTTCTCGCTGATCGAGACGCTGAGGTCCAGAGCAACCTTCGACGGTGCGACCGACGTCATCCGCATCGATGGTCTGCGGGTGGAGTACTCCGATGGATTCGGGCTTGCCCGGCCGTCCAACACGACGCCGGTGGTGGTGATGCGCTTCGAGGCCGATTCCGATGCGGCGCTGGCCCGCATCCAGGCCGACTTCCGACGTGAGATCCTGGCGGTGAATCCTTCGGCCAAACTGCCGTTCTGATGCCTGCAGGTCCGCTGATCCGGTGGCGGGACGACACGATCCGTCTGCTGATCTTTCTGCTGCTGCCGGCCTCGGTACTCGCCTCTCGGACGGGCGGCATCGTCTTCTGGTTGCTTGCGCTGCTCGGTCTGGCCTGCCTGGCATCGGATCTGCTGTCCGGCCGGCGATCGAATGGGCAAGCGGGCAGGCGATCCGAAGCGCTCGGCTGGCCGCAATCTCGCTGGCTGTGGGGGGCGGCGCTGCTGCCGGTGCTGCTGAACGTCAGCTCGGTCCTCTGGTTCGATCTGCCCGCCCGCGAGATCGGCTGGTGGGCGTTCCTGATGGCACCGGCAATCGCCGCGGTCGCCATACGAGTGCCGGATTCCGCCACCTGGCTGCTGCGCGGCGCGCTGTTCGCCTGTTTCGTCGCGCTGGCCGCGGCCGCCTATTCGCGATTCGTGCTGCGCGAGGTGCAGCCGACCTTCGTGATGAATCCGCTGCCGTTCGGGCTGGTGGGTTTCGTCGCGGCCACGTTGTCGGCCTGGGCCGTCGCCATCGCCCCTCGGGGGTCCTGGCTGCGCTGGCTCTTCGTCGCGGCCGTCGTGTCCGGCGCGATGGCCTACGTGGCCAGTGGCATCCGCGGCGGTCTGCTGGCATTGCCGCTGTTCGTGGCCGCGTTCGCTCACTGGGGTGAGCCACGGTCCGTCCGCGCCCGTGTGCCATGGGTCGGCGCGGCCGTGCTCGTTGCGGTGATCGGCTCCACCGCCTTTGTGTTCCAGCCGCGCAATGCGATGACCAGCAAGCTCGAGCGGATCGGCGTCGAGGTCGAGGATTTCGCACAGGGCAGGACGCAGTTCTCCAACGTTGGCGAGCGCCTGGCGATGTGGCGCGCCTCGGTGGAGATGGTCAAGGCGCACCCGCTTTTCGGCATCGGCTCGCACCAGTTCGCCAACGCCTCCCGCGAACTGCGCGACAAAGGGCTCTATCCGACCGACGCCCACATCTACCGGCATGCCCACAGCGCGTACGTGACGGTCGCGGCCGAATACGGTCTGATGGGCTTGCTGGCGATGGCGGCCGCCATCTTCTGCGCGATCCGTGCTGTGGCCGGTGCCGATCCACACTATCGGACGCCGGGTTTCGCACTGCTCGGCATCTGGCTGCTGTTCGGCATCACCAACGACGTGTTGTCGCACCAGTTGATCATCCGCTCGATGATCGCCGCCATCGTGATCCTGGTCTTCTGCCGGCCGGGACGGGCCGTCGGCTAGTGCGCATCGCGCTCGTCAAGACGAGCTCCATGGGGGACGTGATCCATACGTATCCCGTGGTTTCGGATATGCGGCGGGCGCTGCCCGGGGTGTCGGTACATTGGATCGTCGAGGAGGCGTTCAGGGATCTGCCGGGACTGCATCCGGGCGTGACGGAGGTGGTCACGGTGGCGGTGCGCCGCTGGCGGCGCCGGCCCTTCAGCGCCGCGTACCGCGACGAGATCAGGGCGACACGGGCGCGGCTGGCCGTACGGTTCGACCTCGTGCTCGACCTGCAGGGGTTGATCAAGAGCGCCTGCATCTGTCGCTGGGCGGACGGTCCGCGCGCCGGCTATGCCTGGGCCTGCGCCCGTGAGCCGCTGGCCAGCCTGACCTATCAGCACCGCTATCGTGTCGACATGAGCGCTCATGCGATCGAACGCGGCCGCCAGCTCGCCGCGCAGGCCTGCGGTTATGAACTGGCCGGCCCGCCGCGATTCGGCCTGTCGGTACCGGGCGAGCGGCTCGACTCCATACCCCCCCGCGACTACCCTGTGCTGCTGCATGCGACGTCGCGTGACGAGAAACGCTGGCCGCCCGATCACTGGCGTGCGCTGATCGATCGCCTGGTCGAGCGGCGGCTGACGCCGTTGCTGCCATGGGGCAGCGACGCCGAACGCGCGCAGGCCGATGCGCTCTGTGCGGGGCGGCCGGCGGCGCGGGTGCTGCCGCGGCTGGGCCTGGCGCAGTGCGCGGTCCTGTTGCGCGATGCGGCGGCGGTGATCGGTGTCGACACCGGCCTCACGCATCTGTCGGCCGCGCTCGAGCGTCCGACCGTGGCGCTGTTCGCGGCCACGCCCGCCTGGCGCTTCGGCCCCTACTGGACCGATCGCGCGGTGAGTCTGGGCAGTCCCGGTGTCTGGCCCGATCCGCAGGCGGTCATCGATGCGCTCGGGGGACTGGGCGCGGCCGGCTCGACCATCATGGCGTCGTGATGGGGCGCGTCTTCTACACGCTCGGCTGGTACGCGGCAACGCCGCTGGTCGCGCTGTATCTGCTGTGGCGCTCGCGCCGCCAGCCGGAGTACCGGCAGCACTGGGCCGAACGCTGGGGGCGGTTCTCCGTGCGCCGCGATGACGATCGCGAGCCGCTGATCTGGATCCATGCGGTGTCGGTCGGCGAGACCCGGGCGGCACAGCCGCTGCTGGCCGCGCTGAGCGCGAGTCATCCGCGAGCGAAGCTCCTGTTGACCTGCATGACGCCTACCGGCCGCGCGACCGCCGCGACCTTGTTCGCCGATTTGCTGGCGAGCGGCCGGCTGGTGCAAGCGTATCTGCCCTATGACTACCCGCACGCGGTGCGCGCGTTCCTGCGCGCCTGGCGGCCGGCGGTCGGCATCCTGCTCGAGACCGAGCTGTGGCCGAATCTCGTCGCCGGCGCGCGGGTCAAAGGCGTTCCGCTGGCGCTGGTCAACGCTCGGCTGTCCGCATCGTCGCTGCGCAAGGGCCTGCGCTGGCCGTCGCTGATCCGACCGGCGCTACAGGGCCTGTCGCTGGTCGCCGCGCGGACCGGCGGCGATGCCGAGCGGATTGCCGCGCTCGGCCGTGCGGCGGAGGTCGTGACGGGCAACATGAAGTTCGACGTGCCGCCGCCGCCCGCGCTGGTGGAGCAGGGCCGCCAATGGCGGCGATCGTTGGGCGGCCGGCCGGTCGTGCTTGCGGCGAGCACCCGCGAGGGAGAGGAGGCGCTGCTGCTGGCCGCATGGGCCAGGAGCCGCGCGGCGGCGCCGGCCCGGCCGCTGCTGGTGATCGTCCCTCGGCATCCGCAGCGGTTCGATGACGTTGCCGAGGCGATCGTCGCCACCGGTCTGACCGTGCAGCGGCGCAGCGCTTGGGGGGAGGGGTCGGCCGCTGCGCCGGGGGCCGGCGTCGCGGCGGAACCGGACGATCGCGGCCGGCGCGACGCCGACACAGGTACCGCCGGACAGCGCAGCGCGGGCGCTGTAGCGGGCCAGGGCGAGGGCGAGGGCGCCGACGTGCTGCTCGGCGACTCGATGGGCGAGATGTTCGCCTGGTACGGCATGGCCGACGTCGCGATCATCGGCGGCTCCCTTCTCCCGTTCGGCGCCCAGAACCTGATCGAAGCCTGCGCGGTCGGCGTGCCGGTGCTGCTGGGGCCGTCGACCTACAACTTCGCCGAGGCTGCCGAGCAGGCGATCGGCGCCGGCGCTGCGCTGCGGGTCACCGATGCGGCGGCCGCGCTCACTGGCGCGGTCGAGCTGCTGGCCGATGACGACCGCAGACGGCGCATGTCCGAGGCCGCCCATGCGTTCGCCGCGGCGCACCGCGGGGCGACGCAGCGGACCATGGACGCGCTCGGTCCATTGCTGGCGCGGCTGGACTGATCCGGACCGGTCGCCGGCCGCCGTCCGGCTATCGCTGCGCGCCTGGCAACGCCTGGCGTTCATCCGTAAGCGGGGCGGCACCAGCGCGCACCGCCCGGCCATCGGTCAGAGGCGGTCAGCGATTGGACGACGGGACGGCCGGTGGTGTTGCGGGCGGTGTCGTGACTGGCGGTGTGGCTGAAGGTGGCGTCGCCGATGGCGGCGTCGCCGACGGTGCAGCCGGCGCCGGAGTCACCGGCGCCACCGGCTTCATGACCCGCCCACCGCGCCCGCGCAGCGGGCCGCTGCCGGCCGGCACGCCGGTCGATCCGGTCGCGTTGCCCGGTGATGGCGCACCCGGGGCGGGCGAGGGCGCCGGCGGGCCGGCCGGCCCGGTCGGTACGCTGGCCGCCGCCGGCGACCCCTGGGTCGCACCGGCCGGCCCGCTGGTCGGCGGCTGCACCTGCGCGGCGGGCGCGAGCAGCGTATTGACCGTCTGCAGGTCTTCCTCGCGCAAGGTGCCGGCGGTCTGCTTGAGACGCAGGCCGTTGACCAGCACGTCGTAGCGCGCCTTCGACAGGTCGCGGCGCGTCGTGAAGAGCTGCTGCTGGGCGTTCAGCACGTCGATGTTGATGCGCACGCCCACCTGGTAGCCCAGCAGGTTCGAGTCGAGCGCGAGCTGGCTCGACCGTTCGGCGGCTTCCAGCGCGCGCACCTGGCCCAGCCCGCTGTTGACGCCGAGAAACGCGGTGCGCACGCCCTGTTCGGCGACGCGGCGGGCGTATTCCAGATCCGAGTGGGCCTTGCTGTCGGCGGCGATCGCCTCGCGGACCCGTGCATCGATCGCGCCGCCCTGATAGATCGGTACGTTGAGCTGCACGCCGATCGCGGCGGTGTTGGCCTTGACGCCCAGAAGCTGCAGGGTGGTGTTCTCGGTGCGCGACAGGTTGCCGACCAGATCAACCGTCGGCGCATGGCCCCAGCGTTGGCGTTCGATCTCGCGTCGCGAGATCTCGGTCGACAGCCGTGCCTGCTGCACCTGCAGGTTGTAGTCGCGGGCGGTGGCGGTCCATTCGGTTTCGCGCGCCGGCATCGGTTCGGCCAGGGTGACGCCGCGGCCCAGGGTGTTCAGGTCGGGCACCGGCTTGCCGGTCAGCAGCGACAGCGCCGAGCGTTTGACCGCCAGGTCGTTCTCGGCGGCCAGTTCCTGAGCCACGTTCAGGTCGAATCGCGCCTGCGCTTCCTGCTGGTCGGTGATCGTCGCGGTGCCGACCTCGAAGTTGCGGCGGGCCGAGGCGAGCTGCTCGGTGATCGCGCGCTTCTGCGCGCGGATCGTCTCGAGGTTGTCCTGGGCGGCCAGCACGTCGAAGTACGCCTGCGACACGCGGATCATCAGGTCCTGCATCGCCTGCTCGAGCTGGGCTTCGCCGATCGTGGCGGCCAGCTTGCTCTGCTCGATCTGCTCGACGTTCTGCAGCCGCAGCAGCGGCATCGTCAGCGCGACGCCGAAGGAGCGGGCGGTGAACATCCGCGACGGCGCGATGTTCGTGTCGACGTCCTGGCGCGTCACGGCGGCGGTGCCGGCGGCGGCGGGCCGCATCAACGCCTGCGCCTGGGTCACGCGTTCCCGGCTGGCTTCGAGGGCCGAGCGGGCGCTCGCGACCAGCGCATCGTTGGCCAGCGCATCACGCCAGCTCGTCAGCAGATCCTGAGCCTGAGCGGAGGTGGCCGCCAATGTCGACAGCGCGGCGGCTGTCAGCGTGCGGCGGATCCGGCGCGAGGGAGGGCAAGGGTTCATCGTCGTTCCGGTGGCGGCAGGGCGATGCGCAGGCGCGGTCGCCTGAATCGGCGATCTCGCCGGCGGGCGGCAGGGGCGGCAGGGGCGTCAATAGCGGGCAACGGACGGATCCACCTCGCGAGCCCACGCGTCGATGCCTCCGGCCAGGTTCGACAGCGTCGTGAAGCCATAGTGCTCGAGGAACATCGCGACCTGCTGGCTGCGGCCGCCATGGTGGCAGAGGCAGACGATGTGTCGCGCCGGATCGAGCTCGGCCAGCCGCGCCGGAATCTCGCGCATCGGAATCGTCACGCTGTCGGGCAGGCTGCACAGCGCGACTTCCCAGGGCTCGCGGACGTCGAGCACCAGCGGGGCCGAAGGGTCGTTGGGGGCGGCGGCGGCGCGAAGCCGTGCCAGTTCAGCCGCGCCGAGCTGCCTGATCATCGGGCGCCTTCAGAACCGGAAATGATCACGTTCGGGGAACCCGACCAGCGGCTTGGCCACCGTGTCGAACAGCGCCCGGGTCTCGAACGTGGCCTGGCCGGTGCGGGTGACGAGCTGCGCGGTCATTACCGGCAGCTCGCCGACGATCGCTGCGAGCCGGCCGCCGATATTGAGCTGCTGCAGCCAGGCATCGGGCACGAAGGCCACCGCGCCCGACAGCACGACGACGTCGAACCGGGTGTCGCCGAACAGCGCCGCGGGATCGACGCCGCTGCGGTTCTCCACCGACACGTTGTCGACACCGCCGGCGCGCAGATTGCTCTGTGCGAAGTCGGCGAGCTCGGGCACCAGCTCGAGGCTCACGACCTGCCGCGCCCGGCAGCCCAGCAGCGCCGCCATGTAGCCGGAGCCGGCGCCGACCTCGACCACCTGCTCGTGACGGCGCGGCATCACCGCCTGCAGCAGCCGGGCCTCCACCTTGGGCGCCAGCATCGTCTCGCCGGTGCGCCGGCCGTCGACCACCAGCGGAATCTCCATGTCGGTGAAGGCCATCGCGCGGTAGGCGGCGGGCACGAACTGCTCGCGCTTGACCACGCCGAGCAGGCTCAGAATGTCCTGGTCCAGCACATCCCAGGGGCGGATCTGCTGTTCGATCATGTTGAAACGGGCGCGTTCGATGTCCATGGCGATCGGGGCGGGATTCGTTGGGCGGGATTCTATCAATGCCCGGGTGGCTTGCCGGTCCCGCCGGCCCGCGCACGGATCGCGTCGAGGATCATCGACACCTGGGCGCGCAGAACCCGCTCGGCGGTCATGTCGGGGCGCATCGGACAGACCTGTTCGACCGAATTCATCCAGATCGCCTTCAGCACCATCGGCGCGATCCAGATGTGCACCGCCGCGTCGATGTCGATCGGCTTGAACTCGCCGCGGTCGATGCCCCGCTGCACGATGGTGCGCAGCAGGTCATCGTTCGGCGTGACCACCTCTTCCTGGAAGAAGCGGGCCACCTCCGGGAAGTTGCCGGCCTCGGCCACCACCAGCTTGATGATGCCGGCCAGCTCGGTGACGCCGAAGTGCTGCCACCAGGCATCGAAGAAATTCGTCAGTAACTGCTCGGTCGGCGCGGCCGACGTCTCCACCTCGCGGCGGTAGGCATCGATCTTGGGCACGATGGTTTCGCGCACCACGGCCTTGAACAGCTCTTCCTTGCTCGGGTAGTACAGATACAGAGTGCCCTTGCTGACGCCGGCCCGGCTGGCGACGTCGTCCAGCCGGGTGGCGGCATAGCCCTTGTCGACGAACATGTCGAGCGCCGCCGCCAGCAGCTCCGCTGGGCGGCTTTCCTTGCGGCGCTCCCAGCGCGGGGCGCGGTTGGCGGAGGCATTCATCGGGGTGCCCGACCGTACAATTACTGACCAACGAGTCAGTAATTGTACGGTGCTTCGCGCCTCCGGTCAAAAGGCGCCGCCGGCGCCGGTCCGGCGGGCGGCCCCGCGCATCGCTCAGGCCGGCTTGTAGCCCGGCATCGGGAACACCGGCTTCAGCTCCGCCGCGTTCTCCGGCAGCACCACGGCGGGCCGGCCGTCACGGTTCTGCAGGCAGGCCGACAGGTTGCCCTCGACCTGACCCTTGGCGTTGAAGCGGATCGGCCCGCCCAGCACCACCCGTTCGGTCATGTTGGTCTGGCGCACCGCATCGGCCAGCGTCTTGCCGTCGAACGACCGCGCGCGCTTGTACGCATCGGCGGCGATCAGGATCGATTCGAAGGTGTAGCTGACGTTGGCGCCGTGGGTGACCAGCCGCTCCTTCGGATACTGCCTGGCCATCGCGGCGATCACCGCCGGCGTCAGCGCGCCCTTCGGGTTGTACCAGGGATTGTTCGAGATGCAGTAGTCGGACAGCTTGCCGAGTGCCTTGAAGAACTGGTCCTCGTACATGCCCGGGGAACCGGGGCTGATGACACCCATCGGATTCCAGCGCTGCTTGACCATCTCGCGGCGAAGCAGGATCGAGTCGTTGAGCCGGCACACCAGCAGCAGGAAATCCGCCTTGGTCGCCTTGGCCTTGGCCACCTCGACCGACAGATCCTTGGCCGCCGGGTCGTACGAGATCGTCTCGACGACCTTGAACGGCAGATTGGTCAGCGTCGGCAGCATCCGGCTGATGCCCTGGTTCATCGCGGTGCCGAAGGTGTCGTTGACGTGCATGAACACCGCGGTGCGCGGCGCGACGCTGGTCGCGCGGAACAGATCGCCGATCAGCGACAGCCCGTTGCGGGTCAGGTCGATCGCCGTCGGGAAGTTGCGGAACACGAACTTGTAGCCCTGCTCGGTGATCTGCGGCGCGGCGGCGATGTTGATGATGAACGGAATCGACCGCTGCTCGGCGACCTGCGCGATCGCGGCGGCCGCGCCGGAGTCGAACGGGCCGACCAGCACATGCGCACCTTCTTGCCCCAGCCGCTCGGCGCGGCTCCTGGCGACGTCGACGTTCGTCTCGGTGTCGGCATTCATCAGTTCGACGTCGACGCCGGTGAGGTCCTTGACCAGATTCGGTGCGATCTCGGCGCCGATCTGGCACGACTGTCCGATGAAACCCTGCACGCCCGAACGCGGCAGCAGCACGCCAACCTTCAGCTTGCCGCTCTGCGCGCGGGCGATGTTGAACGGCGTCGCCGCGCCGGCGCCGGCCAGGCCGGCCAGCGCGGCATTGACTCGACGACGGATCGGATCGTGGGTATCGGTCATGTCACCTCCAGGACGATGTCGGTTGTACGGTGGCGGCCGCGGCGGCGGCGCTCAGGTGGCGAACCGTACCATGCGCAACGGTCGCGCGCCTTCGGGGGCGACCCCTATGCATCTGCGGCTGCGGGGCTCGTTAACGGACCCGCCGGACTTGAAACCGCCTGGCGATTTGCGGTACCGTCGGAACACTCGCTGGGGGTCCTGGCGTTCGGTACGTGGGGTACCGTGCTCCGGGTGAGATAGACCCTTGGAACCTGATACGGATAATGCCGTCGAAGGGAAGCAGGCGGTGCCGACACTCGCCATTCGTGGTGCGTCGCGCGCCAGCGCACCGGGCGCTCGCCCTGGCCCGCGCCGTTTTCCGCGACCGCCCAGGCCGCAGCCGTTCCGGATCTCCCGCGAAGTCGCAGCAACAGGAGATCGCACGGTGAATGCCAATCCCAAGTTTCTCGCCGCCTCGGCCTGGGTCGATCACGCGGCGGTGCAGCCGCTGCCCAATTCGGAGAAGGTGTACGTGAGCGGCTCGCGGCCCGATCTGAGGGTGCCGATGCGCCGGATCCGCCAGTCCGACACGCCGCTGCATGCCGCCGCACCGTCATCAGCGTCGACAGCGGCGCCGGCCAGCGAACCGAATCCGCCGGTCTACGTCTACGACACCAGCGGGCCGTACACCGATCCGCAGGCGCGCATCGACATCCGCGCCGGTCTTGCGTCGCTGCGCGCAACCTGGATCGCCGAGCGCGGCGATACCGAGGCGCTGGCCGCTCCGACGTCGGCCTACGGTCGCGAGCGGCTCGCCGATCCGCGGTTGGCCGAGCTGCGCTTCGATCTTGCGCGCACGCCGCGGCGCGCCCGGGCCGGCGCCAACGTGACGCAGATGCACTACGCGCGCCGCGGCATCGTGACGCCGGAGATGGAGTTCGTCGCGATCCGCGAGAACCTGAACCGCGACGCGTACCTGCAGTCGCTGCAGGCCGCGGGCCCGGCCGGCCGCCGCATGGCGGCGTCGCTGCTGCGCCAGCACGGTGGTCAGTCGTTCGGCGCGGCGATCCCCGAGCGGATCACGCCGGAGTTCGTTCGCGACGAGGTGGCGCGCGGCCGCGCGATCATTCCGGCCAACATCAACCATCCGGAAAGCGAGCCGATGATCATCGGCCGCAACTTCCTCGTAAAGGTCAACGCCAACATCGGCAACTCGGCGGTGACCTCATCGATCGGCGAGGAGGTCGAGAAGATGACGTGGGCGATCCGCTGGGGCGGCGACACGGTGATGGATCTGTCCACCGGCCGGCACATCCACGAGACCCGCGAGTGGATCCTGCGTAACTCGCCGGTGCCGATCGGCACGGTGCCGATCTACCAGGCGCTCGAGAAGGTCGACGGCCGGGCCGAGGAGCTGACCTGGGAGATCTTCCGCGACACCCTGATCGAGCAGGCCGAGCAGGGCGTCGACTACTTCACGATCCATGCCGGCGTGCGGCTGCCGTTCATTCCGCTGACCGCCGAGCGGATGACCGGCATCGTGTCGCGCGGCGGCTCGATCATGGCCAAGTGGTGTCTGGCGCATCATCGCGAGAGCTTCCTCTACGAACACTTCGAGGACATCTGCGCGATCATGAAGGCCTACGACGTCGCGTTCTCGCTGGGCGACGGGTTGCGTCCCGGCTCGATCCACGATGCCAACGACGCCGCGCAGCTCGCCGAGCTGCGCACCTTGGGCGAGCTGACGAAGCTGGCCTGGCGGCACGACGTGCAGGTGATGATCGAAGGCCCGGGCCATGTGCCGATGCAGCTCATCAGGGAGAACATGGAGCTGCAGCTCGCCGACTGTCACGAGGCGCCGTTCTATACGCTGGGGCCGCTGACCACCGACATCGCGCCCGGCTACGATCACATCACCAGCGCGATCGGCGCCGCGCAGATCGGCTGGTACGGCACCGCGATGCTCTGCTACGTGACGCCCAAGGAACACCTCGGCCTGCCGGACAAGAAGGACGTCAAGGACGGCATCATCGCCTACAAGATCGCCGCCCATGCCGCCGATCTGGCCAAGGGCCACCCGGGCGCGCAGGTGCGCGACAACGCGCTGTCGAAGGCACGCTTCGAGTTCCGCTGGGCCGATCAGTTCAACCTCGGACTGGACCCGGACACGGCGAAGGACTTCCACGACCAGACGCTGCCCAAGGAATCGATGAAGACCGCGCATTTCTGTTCGATGTGCGGCCCGCATTTCTGCTCGATGCGCATCACCCAGGACGTGCGCGACTACGCGCAGCGGCAGGGGGTGCGCGACGAGCAGGCGATCGAGCACGGGCTGCGCGAGAAGTCGATCGAACTCGTTGCGCGCGGGCGCGAGCTGTATCCGAAGCAGTAAGCGAGCGGACCGATGGATTACACACTGTTACATCTGGCGGCCGACCGGCTGTCGACGGCTGCCGCCGGCCGGCCGTTGAAACGTCATCGGCCACTTCGCTTCCGGAGGGGCCGGCGTACAGGGGACTTCCATGGTGTCCAGCAGGATTTCGATGGCGGCGCTGCTGCTGGCAGTGTCGGCGCTGGCGGCCACGCCGGCCCGGGCAGGCGATTCGGTTCTGGGCGCGGCGGTCGGAGGGGCGGCCGGTGCGGTGGTCGGTCACATCGTCGGTGGGCGCGACGGGGCGGTCATCGGTGGCGTGGTGGGGGCGGCGGCCGGACTGGCCGGCGCGCAGCACGTGACCCATGGCTACTACGGCCCGCCGCGCGGCTACTACGCGCCGCCGCCCCGAGCCTATTACGCGCCGCCGCCGCGCTACTACGCGCCACCGCCGCGCCCGTACTACGCTCCGCCGGCGGTCTATTACGGCCCGCCCGCCGTGCCGTATTATTCGCCGCCGGTCGTGGTGACACCGCCACCGCCCTGGCGTCATCATCACCACCCTCATCATCGTCACTACCCGCGTGGGTATTACCGCTACTGAGCATCGTTGCCGGCCCGGCTGCGGCGCCTGCTGCATCGCGCCGTCGATCACCACTGCGATTCCCGGCATGCCCGGCGGCAAGCCAGCCGGCGTGCGCTGCGTGCAGCTCACCGCCGATCAACGTTGCGCGATCTTCGGCCAGCCCGAGCGGCCCGGCTGCTGCGCCGGTTTCAGGCCGCATCCGGAAGTCTGCGGCAGCAGCCGGGCCGACGCGCTGCGGCTGGTGGCGGTGCTGGAGACCGTCACCGCTGCCTGACGGTGGCTTCCAGCGGCTTCACTTCTCGAGCTTCCTGACGCCATGATCCCCAACGTACTGACGCTCGCCGGCGTCGATCCTTCCGGCGGCGCCGGCGTGCTCGCCGACGTCAAGTCCTTCTCCGCGCTCGGCGCCTACGGCACCGCGGTGATCACCGCGCTGACTGCGCAGAACACCCGTGCCGTCACCGGCATCCATGCGGTGCCGACCATCTTCATCACGCAGCAGATCGATACGCTGTTCGCCGACGTGCGCATCGATGCGGCGAAGACCGGCATGCTGGGCACCGCGGCGATCGTCGATGCGGTGGCCGAGGCGCTGCACCGGCAGGTCCGCGCCAGCAAGCTCGGACATCTGGTCGTCGATCCGGTGATGGTCGCCAAGAGCGGCGATCTGCTGCTCGACCGGCAGGCGACCGCCTCGGTGATCGAGGCGCTGCTGCCGCTGGCGACGGTGATCACGCCGAACCTGCCGGAGGCCGGCGTGCTGCTGAACCGGCGGCCGCCCGATTCGCTGCGCGAGATGTACCCGGCGGCCGAGAAGCTGCGCCGGCTGCTCGCCGACAGCGGCCAGCGCTGGGTGCTGCTGAAGGGCGGGCATCTGTCCGACGACCCGGTCGATCTGCTGCATGACGGGGACCGGATGATCGAGCTGCCGGCGCAACGGATCGCCACCCGCAACCCCCACGGCACCGGCTGCTCGCTGTCGGCGGCGATCGCCGCGCTGCTGCCGCGGGCC
>OEIU01001497.1_pt1 | contig 14864 bp, 16 predicted proteins | sample 1539221 | NCBI WGS metagenome assembly OEIU01 (sample SAMN03792071, study PRJEB22550) | activated sludge metagenome | feature: wastewater treatment plant; material: activated sludge; isolation source: Wastewater treatment plant of a petroleum refinery complex | place: Argentina: Zarate | collected...
GGCGCGGGAACAGGAGGCAGGGGGGCCCGAAAAAGGGGGCGAGGCCCGGAACCCTTCGGGCCCAGAAGGGTGCGGGGGGCCCCACCGCCGAGCCCGAGCCGTCCCGCGATCATGTCGCAATAGGCGCGGGCATGGGCGAGCCAGCTCTCCGAATAGGAGGAGAAATAGGCGTAGTCGTCGAAGATCGCCGCGGCCGGCGCGTGCTCGGGAAGCTGCACGAGCGTGCAGGCGTCGCAGAGATAAACCCGCAGCGGATAGGCCGTCTCCCCGCGCAGAAGGTCGTCCGGGCGCAGGAAGGAATTCGAGGGAGGGCTCGCCCGCAGGTCGCAGAAGACCCGCGAGAGGGGGGCGCCGCAATGGCGGCAGGCGAGAGGCGGCGTCACTCCGCCGCCTCCGGCATCGCGGCGAAGGGTGCGGCAGGCAGCGCCTCGTAGACGGCGATCTGCTCGCGAACGAGATCGACGGCCGGAACGCCCGCGGCGTGGCGCCGGTGCCAGGCCACCGTCCAGTCCAGGGCCTGGTCAAGGGACAGGCGCGGCTGCCAGCCGAGATGCCGGCGCGCCTTCGCCGCATCGACGGCGAGGAAGCCGGTCTCGCGCGGCCCCGCCCCGTCCCGGCGCCGCCATCGCGCCCCCTCCCCCCAGGAGGCCGCGATCCGGTCGGCGATCCAGGAGACCGGGCGGGCCTCGCGCGGATCGGGGCCGAAATTCCAGGCCCCCTGCACGGCCGGGCCTTCGCCCGTCGCGGCGCGATGCAGGCTTTCGGCGAGCAGCAGATAGCCGCAGAGCGGTTCGAGGACGTGCTGCCAGGGCCGCGTCGCCGCCGGGTGGCGAATGGAAACGGTCTCGCCGCGTCCGAAAGCCGCGAGGCAATCGGGGACGAGCCGGTCGGCCGACCAGTCCCCGCCGCCGATGACGTTGCCGGCCCGCGCGGTCGCGACGGCGACGCCCGCCTCGTCGAGGAAGGAATGCCTCCAGGCGGCAGCCAGGATTTCCGCACAAGCCTTGCTGGCGCTGTAGGGATCGCGGCCACCGAGCGGATCCTCCTCCCGATAGGGATGGGCATGGCCCCGGTCGAGATAGACCTTGTCGGTCGTGACGCAGAGCAGGGCCCTGACCGAGGGCGCCTGCCGGACGGCTTCGAGCAGGTTCATCGTGCCGAGCACGTTGCTCGCGACCGTCCCGGCGGGATCGCGGTAGGAGCGGAGCACCAGCGCCTGGGCGGCGAGATGCAGCACGATGTCGGGCGCGGCCTCGCGCATCGCGGCGCGCAATCCCTCGGCGTCGCGCAGGTCGCCGCGGCCTGCTTCGTCGCCGTCCGTCTCGGACCACAGGTTCGGCGAGGTCTCCGGGTCGAGGGCCCAGCCGGCCGGGTGGGCCCCGAGGCGGAGCAGCCATTGCCAGAGCCAGGCGCCCTTGAAGCCGGTCTGGCCGGTCAGGAAGACGCGCTTTCCGGCCCAGAAGGCGGGATCGGGGCTCACCAGAGCTTCCATGGCGCCCTCCCGCTCTCCCAAAGCTCCTCGAGCCGGCGCTTGTCGCGCAAGGTGTCCATGGCCTGCCAGAAGCCGCGATGCCGGAAGGCGCGCAATTGCCCGTCGAGGGCGAGGCTCTCCAGGGGCTCGCGCTCCCAGAGCGTCATGTCGCTCCCGATCCTGTCGAGCACGCGCGGCGCCAGCACGAAGAAGCCCCCGTTGATCCAGCTTCCGTCCCCGGCGGGCTTCTCCTGGAAGCCGTCCACGAGGTCGCCGCCCATCTTCAGGGCGCCGAAGCGGCCCGCGGGCTGGACAGCGGTCACCGTCGCCTCCGCGCCATGGGCGAGATGGAAGGCGACCAGAGCCCGCAAATCGATATCGGCGAGGCCGTCCCCGTACGTCATGCAGAAGGGCTCGTCGCCCAGATAGTCGCGCACGCGCCGAAGACGGCCTCCGGTCATGGTCTCGGCGCCGGTATCGACGAGCGTGATCTTCCATGGTTCGACATCGCGCCGATGCACGACGGTCGTATCGTTCTTGAAATCGAAGGTCACGTCCGACAGGTGAAGCCCGTAATTCGTGAAGTACTCCTTCACGAGATACCCTTTGTAGCCGAGGCAGATCACGAAGTCGTTGATGCCCTGGGCCGAGAATATCTTCATGATATGCCACAGGATCGGGCGCCCTCCGATCTCGACCATGGGCTTCGGGCGCAGCTCGGTCTCCTCGCTGAGGCGCGTGCCGAGCCCCCCGGCCAGGATGACCGCCCGCGTGACCTTGCCCACCGCGCGCGCTTCCGCGCAGGCGCGCGAGGCCGGGCCGAAGCCGCCCTGCCCAGCCATGGCCGGATCCGTATTCGCAAGCATCGTGACACCTCGTTGCGGCTCTCGTTGGAGCGGAAAGCGGCGCCTGGCCGGCTAGTGCGCGTGAAGGGTCACGGCGTGGGCCACCGCCTTGTCGAGAAGCTGCCGCTGCTCGCGGAAGGAGAGATCGAGGGGCCCCGGCCCCGCCTCCCATCCGGGCGCACCCGGCGGCGAGGCGGCCCAATGGAGCGCCGCGGAGACGGCGAAGAGGGCGAGGCCCGCCACGCACAAGCTCAGGAGCCGCTGCATCGCCTCGACATGGAGCCGGGCGGGAACGTCGAATCGCCGGGACATCGGAAGGTCCTCCGTGGTGTCCTTACAATACGTGGGTAAATTTCCCACGTCAAGAGGAAGTGGGATTGCTTCCCACGGGTTTTCCGGTAACGAACGGCCCATGACCGGCCCGCCCCAGGCACCCATCGACGGCTCGCGCCTCCAGGCGCCGCTGGCCCGCCTCCTGCGGCCCCTGGTGCGGCTCCTGGTGCGCAGCCGCGTCACCTTTCCCGCCGTGTGCGACCTGCTGCGGGAACTCTATGTGAACGTCGCCGAATACGACTTCGCCCTGCCCGGGAAGGAGCAGACGGACAGCCGCGTCAGCCTTCTCACCGGCATCCACCGCAAGGAGGTCCGGCGCCTGCGCGGGGCCGGGGCGCCGGTCAGCGCCGTGCCGGCCGCCGTCTCGCGGACGAGCCGCATCCTGGCCCGCTGGCTGGCCGACCCGCTCTATGCCGATCGCGAGGGCCGCCCCCTCGCCCTGCCGAGGATGGGCGAGACGCCCTCCTTCGAGACGCTGGTCGCCTCGGTGACGCGCGACGTCCGCCCCCGCGCGGTGCTCGACGAATGGATGGATCGCGGCCTCGTCGTCCTCGACGGAGAGGACCGGGTCGCCCTCCAGGACACCGCCTATGTCCCCCAGGGCGGCAGCGACCAGCAGCTCTATTATCTCGGCCGCAACCTGCACGACCACATCGCGGCGGCGGTCGCGAATGTCGAGAGCCCGCATCCGCCCTTCCTGGAGCGCTCGGTCCATTACGACGGCCTCTCGCGGGACCTGGCGGAGCGGCTCCAGGCGCTCTCGCGCGACATCGCGGTCCACGCCCTGCAACAGGCGAATCGCGAGGCCCATGCCGCCTGCGAGACCGACGAGCCCGGCGAGTGGCGATGGAATTTCGGGGTCTACGTCTATACCGAGCGCAAGCCGCCGGCCGCGCCGGAGACGGAGACGCCATGACCTCGTCCCGGCGCCGCTTTCTCGCCTCGGCGGCCTCCATCCTGGCCGCGTGGCCGGAGCTGGTCCGCGCGCAATCCTCCGATCGCGGCATCGGCGGCACGGGCGTCGCGCCGTCCGGTCCCGTCGGCGAGGACCGCGGGATCGGCGGAACCGGGGTGATCGGCACGATCCGCCGCTTCGGCAGCATCTATGTGAACGGCCTGCGCATCACCTATCCCCGCGACGTCGCGGTCTTCGTCGACGGCGAGCGCGGCCGCGTCGGGGACCTGCGCCTCGGCCAGGTGGCGCAGGTGGTGGCGCGGCCCGCCGGCAAGGCGCTCGTCACCGACAGAATCGACATCCGCAGCGAGGTGGTCGGCCGGATCGAGTCCCTGGAGGGGCGGCGGGCCGTCGTCGCGGGCCAGAGCGTGGATCTCCCCCCCGCCGCGAGCCGGCTCGCGCCCGGCGAGCATGTCGCGGTCAGCGGCCTGCGGCGCATGGACGGCGTCATCGAGGCAAGCCTCGTCGCGCCGCGCCAGGGGAGCCGCACCCTCGTCGCGGGTCCCGTCAGGCGGGGCGTGGACGGCTCCCTCAGGATCGGGGACCTGACACTCCGGGGACTCGACCCCGCCCTGGCCGGGCGCCCCGCCATCGTCTCCGGCAGGATGGAGGCGGGCGGTCTCGCGGTCGAATCGGCGAGGCGCGACCGCGGCCCGGTGGGTCCGGGCGTCCGGCAGCTTTCGATCGAAGCCTTCGCCGAGCGGGCCGACCGGCGCGTCCGGCTCGGATCGGGACTCGAGGTCGGCGGCAGCGCGCGAGCCGTGCCCACGCGCGGCGGGGAGCGCATGATCCTGACGACCCGCGTCGGCCAGGGCGGCCAGCTCCAGATCGAGCGGGCTCAGCCCGGGCGGGGGATCGGCCGGGCGCCCGACGGGAGAGGTTCGCCGGCGCCAAGCCATGGCCCCGGAACCTCCTCGCCCTATGGCCGCGGTCCGGGAGGCCCCTCGCACACGGCGCCGTCCCCCGGAAACCCGTCCCCCGGCGCCCCCGGCCGAGGCGCCCCCTTCCATGGCCCCCCGTCGTCACCTGGCGGGCGGACGCCCGATATCGACATGCGCCGGCCCGGCGAAGGGCCGGGAGGCTTCGGCGGGGGGGGCCCATTCGGAGGCCCTGGCTTCGGTGGCCCGGGAGGCGGCGGACCATTCGGAAACCCCGGCTTCGGCGGCCCGGGAGGAGGTCCCTTCGGGGGGCCCGGCGGCTTCGGCGGGCCTGGAGGTGGTCCCCGCGGCGGGCGATAGGCGGATTCGAAGGCTGACAAGGCGGCGGCCCCGAATCCGCCCTGGGAGGGGCATGCGTCGTTTGCACAGGCGCGCATACGCTTTTTATGATGGCAGCCATGACCGCGCCCCCGAATTCCGCCAAGGCCGATGCGGAGAGCCCCGGCGAGGCGGCCGGGACCTGCAACTGCTTCGCCATCCGCGCCGCCGCCCGGCAGACGAGCCAGTTCTACGATCGCCATCTCGCCCCCTCGGGGTTGCGGACGACCCAGTTCTCGGTCCTCGCAAATCTGCGCCGCAGCGGGCCGCTCGCCATCAACGAGCTTGCGAGCCTGCTGGCGATGGACCGCACGACCATGGGACGGGCGCTGCGCCCGCTGGAGCGCGAGGGGCTGGTGGAGATTGGCCCGGGACGGGACGGCCGCACCCGCGCCCTCAGCCTGACGGAAGCCGGCCGGGCGCGCCTGCGTCTCGCCGCCCCCCTCTGGCGGGAGGCGCAAGCGGCGTTCGAGGCCCGGTACGGCGTGGCGGAAGCCGCCGTGCTCCGGGAGGCGCTGAAGCGCCTGCGGGACCTGGAGGCCGCCCCCGCCTGAGAAACCTTCCGAAAGGCGGTTCAACCCGGTGGCCCGCCGCATTAAGCTGGCGGGGAAACCGGGAGGATACGGGTTGAACCAGATCGATCTCAACGGCCACGTCGCCGTCGTGACGGGCGGGGCGCAGGGCATCGGCCAGGCGGTGGCCGAGCGATTCGCCGCGAGCGGCGCCACGGTTGAGATCTGGGACCTCGACGGCGATCTCGGGCGGGAGACGGCCGCCTCGATCGGCCCGATGGTGAGCGCGCGCGCCGTCGACGTCACCGATGCCGAGGGCGTGATGGCCGCGGCGCGCGAGGCCGAGGCCGCGCACGGCCCCATCGACATCCTCGTCACCTCGGCCGGCATCGCCGGCCCCAACACCCAGACCTGGACCTATCCGGTCGCGGACTGGCAGCGGATCATGCGGATCAATGTCGACGGCACCTTCCATTGCTGCCGCGCCGTCGTGCCCTCCATGATCGCGCAGGGCTACGGGCGCATCGTCACCATCGCCTCGATCGCCGGCAAGGAGGGCAATCCCAACGCCTCGGCCTATTCGGCCTCCAAGGCCGCCGTGATCGGGCTCACGAAGTCGCTCGGCAAGGAGCTGGCCGGCTACGACATCGCCGTGAACGCGGTGACGCCCGCGGCCGCCCGCACGCGCATCTTCGACCAGCTCACGCAAGAGCATATCGACTTCATGCTCTCGAAGATTCCGCGCAACCGCTTCCTGGAGACGCGCGAGCTTGCCGCGATGGTGGCTTGGCTCTGCTCGGCCGAGAATTCCTTCACGACGGGCGCCGTCTTCGACGCCTCGGGTGGCCGCGCCACCTATTGAGGCCCCACGGGACGGCCCTTGGCCGGGAGGATGAGAGATGCCGATCGCGGATGCGCAGAACGACCTGCTGCTGATGGTCGATTTCCAGGGCCGCCTCATGCCGGCCATCGCGAACGGGCAGGAGGTGGTCGCCCAGGCGCGGCGGCTCCTCGCCGCGGCGCGACTGCTTGGCGTCCCGGTCGTCTATACCGAGCAGAACCCGAGGGGCCTCGGCGGCACCCTTCCCGAACTGGCCCCCCGCGAGGGCGAGGCGGTCGTCGCCAAGATGACCTTCGACGCCTGGCGCTCGCCGGAGGTTCGCCGGGCCGCGCCCGCGGGGCGTGCGACGCCCGCCGGGAGCGACCTGCTCGTCGCGGGCTGCGAGGCCCATGTCTGCGTCCTTCAGACGGTGCTCGGCGCCCTGGCGGACGGCCGGCGCGTGAAGGTCGTGCGCGACGCGATCGGCTCGCGCCGGGAGGAGAGCCGCGCGGCGGCGATCGCCAGGATGCAAGGCCACGGCGCCGAGATCGTCACGACGGAGATGGTTGTTTTCGAGTGGCTCGGCAGTGCCGAGAACCCCTCCTTCAAGGAGACCATCGCGCTCATCAAATAAAGCAAGAGACGCCCGCCCCTGCTCGTCTTGCCAGAATCTGAAGGGAAGCTGGACCGTTGGTCGTCATTTTGACACAGTGATGCAGTGCAACATAGCCATACGGTCCCGCGAGGGATCCCGTGCTGGCCTGATGTTGCAGGAGGATATGGGCATGCCGCGCTCGGCGATGCTGCTCGGAGCGATGGTCGTAGGGGCGGCTCTGCTGGCCCCGCCCGAGGTCGCAGGCGAATTCGGCCTCGCCCCGGCGGGGGCGGCGAGCCAGAAGGGACGCGCCGGGGCGGTCCGCGGCAAGCGCCCGGCCGCCGGGCGGGCCTCGGCCGCGCGCCGCGTCCGCTTCACGGAGAAGAAGGGCTTCATGGCGAAGGCGCGCTACGCCTCGCTGCCGAAATTCAAGCCGCGCGTCGTGATGCCCGCCGTCGCGGCACCCAAGGCCGCCTCGGCGGAAGCGCCTCAGCCGGATCATGTCGCCGAGCCGAAATCCGACCCGGCCTCGCTGCCGCTCGACCGCGTGATCGCCACCGCCTCGATCACGCCTGCCCCGGCCGTCGACCCCGGCATGGAGCGCATGCGCCCGGCGCTCGAAGCGCGGGCTCGCGCCATGGCCTTGGATCTGGGGAATCTCTCGCTGTCCCCGCCGGAGGCCGCGCCGCCCGTCCAGCTCGCGGCCCGCAGCGTGACCTTCGATCTCCAGAAGGGCGTGCGAACCATCGTGTTCGACGACGGCGCCACCGTCACCGCGCCCTTCGACAAGGAGCGTGCCTCCGGCCTCACCGGCCTGAAGCCCGCCTCGCCCTGAGGCGGCTCGACAACGGTCCCTCGCGAAAGCGCCGTCAGCCGGCATGCCCCTCCGCGGCGCGGCGCATGGCGGCGCAGATGTCCGGGCTGATCCTGTCCAGATGGCCGCAGGCATGGGCGAGATACCAGCCGCGCAATTCCGGCTGGGACGGCGCGACCGTCATCGCCACCAGGATGAAGATGCCGAGCACCCCGGCAATGGCGAGAATGAGACGCAGCATGAATTCATCCGAAGCTCGAAACCCTCGGGGCAACGGCGACGCATCCCGAGCGTTCCACCCTCGCCCGGCGAGCCGTGAGGCGAAATCCCCCAAAGGCGCGTGACGGCCGGACGGGTCGCGCTCTATTTCGGTAGGGAGAGGCCCTGGAGGGCCCCCTGGGGCAGATGGGCCGGAGGCGGCGCATCTGCCGCTCCGGCGGCAGCAGGGGCCGCCGCTTTTCCTTTCCCCTGCCCTTTCCCACGGGCGGGGCGCTCGGCCTTCGGCGGCGGCTTGTCGGCGATCGCCTTCGCCGCCGGGGACTCCTCGCATCCCGCGAAGGCCATCGGGCCAATGAGGACGCGCCCGTCCTCGGCGACGACGCGCAGGGTCGCCGGTGCGGCGCGTCCCTCGGCCCAGCGGATCGGCTCGCGCCCCTCGCGCTCCACCGATTTGAGCGAGCCGCCCTGGCGCAGATTGTTCAGGTCGGGCCCATAAGCCGTCGCACGCCGGCCGTTGACCACCACCTCCAGCACCACGGCCTCGTCGCGCGAGAGCGGCCGCAGCGGGTTTTCGGCCAGCACGAGCGTCCCCTGGCGCAGGACCCACAGCTTGAGTCCCTTGCCGGACTGGTAGAGCGCCGCCTTCGGGGCGCAATCGGCCGGCGCGGGCGCCGCGCCGTCGGGCGCCGGCTGCGCGAGCGCATTCGGCGCAGTGGCGAGGACCGCCCAGCCGAGGAGCGCCGCGCCCAGGCTCCGCGCGCCAGGGCCGAGATGGTTCGGAATCATCCTTCCCCTTGACCGGGCAAGCATGACCGTTTCGCGGCAAGGCGGGCGCGTTGCCCCGCTCGTCCCCGATTCTGCTAACCCTGCCCGGGACAAGGGAACCGATTCGGTTCGGAACGGAGCGTCATGAAGAAGCCGGTCGATCCGCCGGAGGAGGGCGGGGTCGAGATCGTCAGCCTGAAATCGGCGCTCGAGGAGCGCTATCTCTCCTATGCGCTCTCGACGATCATGCATCGCGCCCTGCCGGATGCGCGCGACGGGCTCAAGCCCGTCCATCGACGCATCCTGCACGGCATGAACCTGCTCCGGCTCGGCCCCAACACCTCGTTCCGCAAGTCGGCCAAGATCGTCGGCGACGTGATGGGCTCCTTCCATCCGCACGGCAACCAGGCCATCTACGACGCGCTGGTGCGGCTCGCGCAGGATTTCGCCTCGCGCTACCCGCTCGTCGACGGCCAGGGCAATTTCGGCAATATCGACGGCGACAACGCCGCCGCCGAACGCTACACCGAGGCGCGCATGACGGATGTCGCGCGGCGCCTCCTCGACGGCATCGACGAGGACGCGGTCGATTTCCGGCCCAATTACGACGGCACGAGCGAGGAGCCGGTCGTCCTTCCGGCCGCCTTCCCGAACCTCCTCGCCAATGGCAGCCAGGGCATCGCGGTCGGCATGGCGACCTCGATCCCGCCCCACAATGCCGGGGAATTGTGCCAGGCCGCGCTCTACCTGATCGAGCGGCCGGGCGCGACGTCGGACCAGCTCGTCCAGTTCGTGCCCGGTCCCGATTTCCCGACCGGCGGCATCCTGATCGACAAGGCGGAGGCGATCGCGGACGCCTATCGCACGGGCCGGGGCTCGTTCCGGGTGCGGGCGCGCTGGTCGCGGGAGGACGGGGGCCGCGGCACCTGGGTCGCGGTCGTCACGGAAATCCCCTACGGGATCCCCAAGTCGCGGCTGATCGAGAAGATCGCCGAGCTGATCAACGAGAAGAAGCTGCCGCTCCTCGCCGATGTGCGCGACGAATCCGCCGAGGATGTCCGCATCGTGCTGGAGCCGCGCTCGCGCACGGTCGATCCGCTCGTGATGATGGAATCGCTCTTCCGGCTCACGGAGCTGGAGGCGCGCATCCCGCTCAACATCAACGTGCTGACCGCGGGCGGCAAGGTGCCGAAGGTGCTCGGCCTCGCCGAATGCCTGCGCGAATGGCTCGACCACCGGCGCGACGTGCTCCAGCGCCGCTCGCGCCACCGCCTCGCCGCCATCGGGCGGCGCCTGGAGATCCTCGGCGGCCTCCTCATCGTCTATCTGGACCTCGACCGCGTCATCAGGATCATCCGCGAGGAGGACGAGCCGAAGGCGGAGCTGATGCGCGTCTTCGCGCTGACGGAGATCCAGGCCAACGCGATCCTCGACACGCGCCTGCGCTCGCTGCGCCGGCTCGAGGAGATGGAGCTGAAGCGCGAGCAGTCGGAGCTGCGGGAGGAGAAGGGCTCCCTCGAGGCGCTGCTCGAGTCCGACAAGAAGCAATGGCAGACGATCGCCCGCCAGATCCGGGAGATCTGGAAGGTCTACGGCCCCGAGACCACGATCGGACGCCGGCGCACCTCGATCGAGGACGCGCCCGATCTCGGCGAGATCGATTTCGCCGAGGCGATGGTCGAGCGCGAGCCGATCACCGTCATCGTCTCGCAGAAGGGTTGGATCCGGGCCATGAAGGGCCATCAGCCGGATTTGTCCAAGGTCGAGTTCAAGGGCGACGACAGCCTCAGGACGGCCTTCTTCGCCGAGACGACCTCCCGCATCCTGGTCATGGCGACGAACGGCAAGTTCTACACGCTCGACGCCTCGAAGCTCCCCGGCGGGCGCGGCTTCGGCGATCCGATCCGGCTCATGGCCGATCTCGACGAGGGCGCCGACGTCGTGGCCGCCTTCGCCCACAGGCCGGGATCGAAGCTGCTGCTCGCCGCCTCGGACGGGCGCGGCTTCGTGGCGCCGGCCGACGATCTCGTGGCGACCACCCGCAAGGGACGCAGCGTGCTGGGCGTCGATGCGAAGGAGCGGGCGGTCGTCGCCTCGCCCGTCTCGGGCGACCATGTCGCCGTCGTCGGCGAGAACCGCAGGCTGCTCGTCTTCCCCCTCGGGCAGGTCCCCGAGATGGGGCGGGGCAAGGGCGTGCGCCTGCAACGCTACAAGGATGGCGGCCTTTCCGACGCCAAGACCTTCACGCTGGCCGAGGGCCTGACCTGGAAGGACACCTCCGCCCGGACCTGGACCGTCGCCGAGGCCGAGTTGCGCGAATGGCTCGGCAACCGCGCCGAGGCCGGCCGCCTGCCGCCCAAGGGTTTTCCGAAGTCGAACAGGTTCGAGTGATGGGTCATCCCGCCGCGAAGGCGGGATGACCGTGTCTCGAGCCGCTCAGTCGTTGTCGCAGAGGCCGCGATAGAGAAGGCCGCCGATCGCGCCGCCGACGATCGGCGCCACCCAGAAGGCCCAGAGCTGCTCCAGGGCCCAGCCCCCGGCGAAGATCGCGGTCGCCGTCGAGCGGGCCGGGTTCACCGAGCAGTTGCTGACGGGGATCAGGATGAGGTGGCACAGGGTCAGGCAGAGGCCGATCGCGATCGGCGCGAAGCCGGCCGGCGCCTCACGATGGGTCGAGCCCATGATGACGAAGATGAACATGCCGGTCACGACGGCCTCCGCCACGAGGACGGGGATGAGCCCGTACTTGCCTGGCGAATGCTCGGCGAATCCATTCGAGGCGAAGCCGCCGGCAGGGTTGAAGCCCGGCGCGCCGGAGACGATGAAATACAGCACGGCGGCCGCGGCGACGCCGCCCACGACCTGGGCGATGATATAGGGAACGACCTGGCTCGCCGGGAAGCGCCCACCCGTCGTGAGGCCGATCGTGACGGCCGGATTGAGATGGCAGCCGGAGATGTGGCCGATCGCGAAGGCCATGGTGAGGACCGTCAGGCCGAAGGCCACGGCGACCCCGAGGAATCCGATGCCGAGCTGCGGGAAGGCGGCGGCCGTCAGCGCCGCGCCGGCTCCGCCGAACACGAGCCAGAACGTGCCGATCGCCTCGGCCAGGTATTTCTTCAAGTCCATATCGTTCACATCCTTTGCTCGATGTCTGAGCGGCGCGCAGTATGCCCGCCGAGACCGCAAAGGAAAGACGCTTTGTTGATAACCTTCGGCTGCCCGTCCGGCTAGTCGTGCCTGGTCCAGCCGGAGGACAGTAATCGCTCCTGAGGCGTAAATCGTTCCTTGTAGGCCATCTTCCGCGATCCCGGAACCCAATAGCCGAGGTAGAGATAGGGAAGAGCGGACGCCTTCGCACGTGCGATATGATCGAGGATCAGGAAGGTGCCGATGCTGCGGGCGGCGAGATCCGGATCGAAGAACGAATACACCATCGAAAGACCGTCCGACAGCTCATCGATCAGGCAGACGGCAACCAGCTCGCCCCCACCGCGGCCATGGATGGCGGTGTCCGGACCGCGGCGGCGGTATTCCACGAGCCGCGTCTCGACATGGCTGTCCTCCACCATCATCGCATAGTCGAGCGCCGTCATGTCGGCCATTCCTCCTCCGCTGTGGCGCGCCTCCAGGTAGCGGCGGAAGAGGCCGTATTGCTCGGGGGTCGGCTGGTTCGGCAGGACGGTGCCGACGAGGTCGCGGTTGAGCCTCAGCACCCGCTTCATGCTCGCCGAGAGAGCGAATTCGCCGGCGAGAACGCGCACCGAGATGCAGGCCCGGCAGCCCTCGCAAGCGGGCCGGTAGGCGATCGTCTGCGAGCGGCGGAATCCGCCCTGGGTCAGGACCTCGTTGATCTCCCGGGCGCGCCGGCCCACGATATGGGTGAAGACCTTCCTCTCCTGCCGGCCCGGCAGGTAGGGGCAGGGCGAGGGCGCCGTCAGGTAGAATTGCGGCGCATCGCGCGGATGGCTCGTCAAGCGTCTCGCCTCACCATGGTCGCGCCACGATGCCCGAAGCGCGCCCGCCGGAGCAAGGGGCGCGTCGTCTTCAGCGGCGGATGACGACGATATCTGCCAGGAGATCGTGGCCGAGGCGCCGATCGCTGCGGGCGAGCCCGATGACGATGTCGAGCACGAAGAGCGCCAGGGTGCCGATGCCCACATAGAAGAGAAGGGCGTGGAGCCCGGCGAGCAGGGGGCCCGCGCCCCGGCCCGTCGAGGATTCCAGCGCGACGAGCCCGGTCATGCGCATGCCGATCGTGCCCATGGAGGGCCCGCCGATGCTGAGCGCGCTGTAGAGGATCGCCGTGCCGGGGATGAGGATGACGTAGAGCCCCCAGGTGAGGCCGAAGGTGAAGATGCCGGCCACGCCGATCAGGAAGCCGAACAGCACCACGAGGAACGAGATCACGACGACGTCGATGCAATAGGCGAGGACGCGCCGGCTCAGCACCCCGTCGGTCCGCCCGAGCGGCATCGGCGCGGCCTGGCCGGGATAGGCTCCCGCGTCGCGATAGGAATCCTGCCCGGCATATCGGCCGTGCGGCACGTAGTTCGTCTGTGTCATTTTCCCCTCAATAGGCCGCTTCGGACAACCCGGTGGGGCCGAGGGGTCTCGGATCGAGACCGTCGGCCGCCAGCGCGGAGAGAACGTCCGAAGTGTGCTGAGTGTTTCGTGTCTCGATCGTTACATCGACGGTCACGCTCTTGGCGGGCACGTCCAGGAAAAGCCGCCCGTGCGAGACCTCGAGGATATTGGCGCCGAGCGCGCCGAGCCGGCTCGCCACCTCGCCGAGAAAGCCCGGGCGGTCGTGGCTCGTGATCCGAAAGGACGCGATCCGGTTCTCACGCTCCAGCTCCCTCACCATCACGGCCGCGAGCAGCCGCGCGTCGATATTGCCGCCGGAGAGCACGAGGCCCACCCGGCGGCCGGCAAAGAGATCGGGATGCTTGAGAACGGTTGCAAGCCCCGCCGCGCCCGCTCCTTCGGTCATGCTGCGCGAATGGGTGGCGAAGAACGACACCGCCCGCTCGATCAGGGGTTCCTCGACGCAGACGATCTCGTCGACGAGGTCGCGCACGATCGGCAGGGTGAGCGTGCCGATCGTCTTGACGGCGATGCCCTCGGCGAGGGTCGGCCCGCCGATCGGCCTGTCCTCCCCGGCGAGGGCGTTGGCGAAGGAAGGGTAGAGGGCCGCCTCGGCGCCGATGATGCGAATGCCCGGCTTCAGGGCCCGCGCCGCCACGGCGATGCCCGAGATCAGCCCGCCCCCGCCGATCGGCACGACGAGGTCGTCGAGGTCGCCGGCCCGGGCCAGCATTTCGAGGGCGACCGTGCCCTGGCCGGCCATCACGTACGGATCGTCATAGGGATGCACGAAGACATAGCCGTGCTCGGCCTCCAGGGCGCGGGCATGGGCGGCGGATTCGAACAGGGTCTCGCCGACGAGCCGGACCTCGGCGCCCTGGGCGCGCGTATTCTGCGCCTTCACGAGCGGCGTGCCGACCGGCATCACGATGACCGCGGGGATGCCGAGGCGCCGGGCATGGTAGGCGACGGCCTGGGCATGGTTGCCCGCCGACATGGCCACGACGCCGCGCCGGCGCTCTCCCTCCGTCAGCGCCGAGAGGCGCGTCAGCGCTCCCCGCTCCTTGAAGGAGCCGGTCGCCTGCATGTTCTCGTGCTTGACGAGGATCGTCGCCCCCGTGATCTCCGAGAGGCCGGGGGCGGGCACGAGGGGGGTCTCCAGCACCTGCCCGGCGAGGACCTCGGCCGCCGCCCGGACGTCGTCGATGCCGATCGCATATGCCAAGGAGAATCACTCCCGATCAGGCGCGGGCGAAGAGTCCGCGCGGCCGCAGCATGATCGCGATCACAAGCGCGATAAAGAGGGCGAGATCGCGTCCTTCCACGGGAAAGAGCAGCGGCCAGAGGGATTCGGCGAGGCCGGCGACGAGCCCGCCCGCGAGCGCCGCCGGCACCGAGCCGATCCCGCCGAGGACGGCGCCCGCGAGCGCCTTCAGCCCCAGAGCGAATCCGTCCGCGAAGCCGAGGGCGCCCCAGCGGATCGCGGCCAGCGCCCCGGCGAACCCGGCGAGCCCGCCCGAGAGAAGCAGCGTGCGGCCGACGAGCCGGCCGACGTCGATGCCCGACAATTCGGCGGCGGTCGGGTCCTGCGCGGCGGCCCGCCAATGGCGGCCGAAGGCCGGGAGCCGCATCGCCGCCGCCAGGGCAAGTGCGACGGAGAACCCGGCGCCCGCGGGAAAGATCGCCCCCGGC